>Ga0209692_10002033_pt1 | contig 24042 bp, 20 predicted proteins | sample tdDd472_FD_187129 | JGI IMG/M metagenome (GOLD analysis project Ga0209692, IMG submission 187129) | Marine sediment microbial communities from the Atlantic coast under amendment with organic carbon and nitrate - tdDd47.2 (SPAdes)... | ecosystem: Environmental > Aquatic > Marine > Coastal >... | reverse complement strand
TGACGTACCAGCAGTTCGACTCGGTATTCTTCGAGGCTATCGAGGAGGACAACGGCAACGTATTCTACGAGGTCGTCGGCAGTCCGGACGGGAGCGACGAGGAGATCGACGGCTAGGTTGGCTTCGAGACCATGCCCGGTTTTCTGATGCGAGCGGAGTTGCAGAACTCCGCTCGCGATTCAGCGATTTCGAAGGCACCTTCAAATTTCCTGTCTAGTGTCCTGCTTCTGTGGCATATTTTGGGGGATCTCGCGAAACCGATCCGAACAAGTTGCGAGACCCGCACTTGCAGCGGTGTCTATGCAAGCCTGGAGGTTGATTCCGATGGCCGCACGTATTGCCTTGCTGGTATTGGTGGTCACGGCGCTGATCGGCGCCAGTACCGTTGAAGCTCAGACCCCACCCCTGGTGGAACCGTCGGTTGGCGTCAGGGCAGGCGTCAATTTCTCCAAATTGCAGATCAAGGGCGCCAGCTCCTCGGCCCGTACGGGCTTCGTGGGCGGTTTTTACGGCAAGTTCCCGTTGACTGACTGGATGACCTTCATGCTCGAGGCCCTGTACTCCCAGAAGGGCTTCACCAAGTCCAACTACCAGGGTATCACCGACTGGGATCTGAAGACCAGCTATCTCGATTTTCCGGTGAGCCTCCGGGTCGACATTCCCATGAAGACGGTTCACCCGTATATCTTCGGGGGATTTTCGCCGGGCGTGCTGTTGAGCGCCAGCGGCAAGAACTCCGCTACCGGGGGCGAATGGATCGACACCAAGGACGAACTCAAGATGTCGAACTTCGCGCTCGTGTTCGGTGCCGGGCTACGCATGAATCGCTGGGTGCTGGACTTTCGCTTCAACAACGGCACCCAGAACCTCAACGACTCCGATGCGGACCGTGACATCAGAGACCGGACGTTTTCGCTCACCCTTGGGTATACTCTGGGCATATCGGATTTCTAGGCGCCGCTTTTGCTTCCGGGGCCGGGTAGCTGAACCCGGCCCCGCGGAATTCCTCTCCGCAGATCGCTTTCGAGTTCCTGATCACCAACGACCCACCGACCGGGTATTACACCACGTTCTTCCAGGCCCACGGTCGTTATGCGCTGATCTATCAGAACAATCCCTCCGAAGATCTCTACCGATTGTCCTATCTGGACCTGGAATCCGCGGACCCGGCGATTCCGATCCATTCCTACTGGCACTTTTCCAACTCGACTGCCAAACGATCCCTCGGCGATCTCAAGGCCATGTTTCGGTGACCGGAGTCATTCGGCGGTCGTCAGCCTTTTAGGGATGGAGATTGTCGAGGAGCCGCGACTCCTGTAGTCTGCGGCAATACTCTTATCCGAGGGCAGTCCATCGTGACCAGAAATGCAGCTGCGATTCGAATCCAGAACCTGGATTTCCGGTACCGTGACGGGGCCTTTCGCCTACGCGTTCCGGAGATGCAGGTCGCTGCCGGTGAAACGTTGGCGGTCATCGGTCCCAGCGGTACCGGCAAAACCACCTTGCTGAATCTGCTGGCCGGCGTCGTGTTGCCGGACCAGGGATCGATCCACGTGACGGGCGCCGAGGTGACGGCTCTGGCGGAGAATGCACGCCGGGCCCACCGTATCCGGCGTATCGGCCTGGTCTTCCAGGAGTTCGAGCTCATCAGCTACCTGGACGTCACCGACAACGTACTGCTTCCCTATCGCATCGACCCCGAGTTGAAATTGAACGCCGAGGCCCGGGCTCGCGCCGCCGAACTCATCGACCAGGTCGGTCTGGACGACAAGGCCCGGCGCCGGGTCACCCAGCTCAGCCAGGGTGAACGGCAGCGAGTGGCCATCGCCCGCGCCCTGGTCACCGGGGCCGAAGTGATCCTGGCCGACGAGCCTACGGGGAATCTCGACCCGGACAACAAGGCGAAGGTCCTGGATATTCTCTTCGCCCAGGTGAGATCCAGGGGCGTGACCCTGATAGCGGTGACCCACGACCATGGCCTGCTGGATCGCTTCGATCGAGTGGTGTCCTTCGACGGGCAGGAGGTGGGTCTGTGAAGGATGTCCTCTATCTCGCCTGGAGGTATCTGGCCAGCCATCGGGTGCTGACCTCGGTCCTGGTCTTTGCCATCACATTGATCCTGTTCCTGCCGGTGGGCCTGAGGGTGCTGGTCAAGCAGAGCGAACGGGAGCTGACCACCCGGGCGACTGCGACCCCGCTGGTGCTCGGTGAGAAGGGTAGTCCTCTCGAACTGGCCCTCAATACCCTCTACTTCGCGGCGGACACGCCGCCAACCATGCCCTACGCAGAGTTCGAGCGTGTTGCCGACAGCGGCCTGGCTCTGGTCGTTCCTCTGCACACCCGCTTCCGGGTGCGGAACCAACCCATCGTCGGGACCAGCATCGACTACTTCGATCTGCGCGGATTGACCCTGGCCGAAGGACGCCAGCTGGCAGTGCTGGGCGACTGTGTGCTGGGGGCGAGCGCCGCCCGGAAACTGGCGGCCGGCGTGGGCGACCATGTCGTTTCCTCCCCCGAGAATGTCTTCGATATCGCGGGCATCTATCCCTTGAAGATGCCGGTTGTGGGTGTCCTCAAGCGTAGTCACGGGCCCGACGACGACGCCGTGTTCGTCGACCTGAAGAGCGCGTGGGTCATCGAAGGCCTGGGGCACGGGCACCAGGACCTTTCGCGACCCGAAGCGGCCTCCGGTGTCTTGAAACGAGAAGGCGACACGGTCATCGCCAACGCTTCGGTGCTGCAGTACAACGAGATCACGCCGGACAATTCTGACAGTTTTCACTTCCACGGCGACCTCGGTGATTTTCCGATCCAGGCGGTCATTGCCACACCTCACGACGAACGGGCCTCGGCCCTGCTCCAGGGCCGATACCTCGGTGACGACGAGCGGATTCAGGTCATCCGTCCCCTCGAGGTGATGACCGAGCTGCTGGACACCATTCTGACGGTTCAAACCTATGTGGTGACCGCCGTGGTGGTGATCGGCCTGGCGACCCTGTCCACGGGGGTGCTGGTGATCGTGTTGTCGCTGCGGCTGCGCAAACGGGAGATAGAAACGATGATCAAGATCGGCGGTTCGCGGGGGCGGGTCGTGGCGGTGCTGACGACGGAGATCGTGACCGTGTTGGGTCTCGGGGTGTTGCTGGCGGCAGGATTGACCGGAATGACCGCGGCCTTTGGACCCGCTTTGATCAGAATACTCATCCTCAGCTGAAGGGATTGGACATGCGCTCGATCGTTAGGGTTGGCCTACTGGGGCTGGGAATGGCGATGTTGCTGGCGGGCTGCGGTGACGGCGTCGAGAAATCGAATGACAAGCAGGACAGCAAAGGGCCCCTCACCGTGGCGGTGGTCAACTACCCCTTGGCCTATTTTGCCGAACGGATCGGCGGCGACCAGGTGGAAGTCGTGTTTCCCACTCCGGCGGATGAGGACCCGGCTTTCTGGAGCCCTTCCCTCGAGACCATTGCCCGCTACCAGCAGGCCGACCTGATCCTGCTCAACGGTGCCTCCTATGCCAAGTGGGTACCCAAGGCCACGTTGCCCAGAAGGAAACTGGTCGACACCTCGGGTGCCTTCGCCGACCGGTTCATTACCATCGAGCATGTGGTGACTCACGCCCACGGGCCCGGCGGCGATCACGCTCACGCGGGAACCGCCTTTACCACCTGGCTGGATTTTTCCCAGGCGATCCTGCAGGCGGATGCCATTCGTGAAGCTCTTGTCGGGCTGCGACCGGAGCAGGAGACTCTGTTCCAGGAAGGATTCGCCGCCCTCGAAAAGGAGCTACTGGATCTGGATCGGGAACTCGTGGCCATCGGCAAACACATGGACGGCCAACCACTCCTGGCCTCTCATCCGGTCTATCAGTACCTGGCGCGACGCTACGGTCTGAATGTCCACTCGGTCATGTGGGAACCGGAATCGGTGCCCAGTGCGAGCCAGTGGCATGAAGTGGCCCAGATTCAGGTCGAGCATCCAGCCCGCTGGATGATCTGGGAGGGCACACCGGCGGAGGAGTCGGCCCATCGTCTGGAAGGAATGGGGGTCAGTTCGCTGGTGTTTGCTCCGTGCATGAACAGACCCGAGAACGGGGACTTCCTGAGCGTCATGCTGGCCAACGTGGCGGCGTTGGAAGCATTGTGCCGCTAGAGGCTGGACCGCGGGACTAGGAAGGCATGAAGAGGAACGAATCATGAACCTGACCATCATCCGCCCCGACGATTGGCATCTGCACCTGCGCGATGCGGCCACGCTCGCGGCGGTGGTGCCCCATACGGCCCGGCAGTTCGGCCGGGCCATCATCATGCCCAATCTGCAGCCGCCGGTTACGAGTACCACCCTGGCGCTGGCCTATCGGGAACGCATTCTGGCCGTCGTTCCGCCCGAGTACGACTTCACGCCCCTGATGACCCTCTACTTGACGGATAACACGACGCCGGACGAGATCGTCACGGCCAGGCAAAGCGGCGTCGTTCTGGCTCTCAAACTCTATCCGGCAGGTGCTACCACCAATTCGGCCCAGGGGGTGACCGATCTGAATCGGGTGGCCGCCGCCCTGGAGGCCATGGCGGACGCTGGATTGCCCCTGCTCGTCCACGGCGAGGTCACCGACCCGGAGGTGGATGTATTTGATCGCGAAGCGGTGTTCATCGAGCGGCACCTGGAACCGCTGATGGAGCGTCATTCGAAACTGAAGATCGTGCTGGAACATGTGACGACCCGACACGGCGTGGACTTCGTGCGCGCCGGCGGTGACCGGGTGGCGGGCACTCTCACGGCACATCATCTGCTACTGAACCGGAACGCCCTTTTTCGCGGGGGGCTGAATCCCCACGCCTACTGCCTGCCGGTCCTCAAGAGGGAAACCCATCGCCAGATTCTGGTGGAGGCTGCCATCAGCGGAGACGGCAAGTTCTTCCTGGGCACCGACAGTGCGCCCCATCCCCGTTCGGCCAAGGAATCGGCCTGCGGTTGCGCCGGCATCTACACCGCCCACGCAGCTCTGGAGTTCTACGCCACCGTCTTCGAGGAGGCCGGAGCCTTGGACCGTCTGGAGGCTTTTGCCAGCTTGAACGGACCGGCGTTCTACGGCTTGGAGCCCAACCAGGGCACTGTTACCCTCCTCAAGGAGGAATGGCGGGTTCCGGCCGCCTACTCCCTGGGAGACGGCACGGCGGTGCCCCTGGCTGGCGGCGAGTCGTTGGGATGGCGGCTTCTGGCTACGCCATCGCATGTGTGAGTAGGTACTCGGTGGCTCGAAGGGGCGGTACGGGTCTTGCGAAGCGAGTTGGCCGCCGAATTGCCGTCACTGCTCCCGCACCGACACGTTCACAGTGGTGTCGCCAACCCTGATCTGAATCGACCCGGCGCTCTTGGTAACGCTCACATCGCTGCGTCCACGCACTTCGATATCCACGTCGCCCAGTACGCCCGCGTAGCGCAGGTGACCGGAGCCACCAACCATCGGATCTCGATCCGCGGGAAGGCGTTCGTCGTCCTGTGTGCGCGTGCTCGGATGCTCGTCCGCCTCGACCTCGAGAGCGTAGATCTTGCCGTCGCGCAGCACCAGCAACTCGACACCCTCGCCGGCCTTGACGACGGACCAGCGTTCGCCGCCGGGGTCCTCATCCAGGCGTAGCCCGTCGATCTTGATCAGCTCGTCACCGCGTCGGATGCCCGCTCGATCGGCGGGTCCGGCAGGGTCGACGCTGTACACGGTGGGGGGTGAGCCGAAGTAGTAGTAGGGATCGCCATCGTCGGTTTTCTTGACGACCATCACATCGGATTCGATCCCCATGCCGAACCAGCTGCGGGAGTCGGAGCTGCCACCGATGCTGCGCCGGGACAGGCGCGTGACGTTGCCCGCCTCGTTCAACGAGTAGCTGACCACGTGCGTGGTGCCGTCTTCGTCTTCGGTGAGAACTTCGACCGTGTTCTCACCGGCTCGCTCGATACTCCGCTTTCCGGCGGTGACCCGTACGTCATGAGTGTCATTCCCGCGCCGGACCGTGACCTTGTACGTTCGTCCCTCGATGGGGTGCTGAAGCATCCATCCGGCGTCCTCGGAGGTGATGGAAAGACCGTCAATGGCCACGACCAGGTCGCCGTTGCGCAACAGGTCGGCGGCCGGCCCGTCCTTGTAAACCTTCACGACCTCGGGCGGGTCCTCGAATCGGAACACCCGGTCGCCATCGTCATTGGGCTCGGTCAGATGACCGGCGCCGCCGGCCAGGAGCAGGCCGAAGCTGCCGTGACCACCGGTCGATTCCACAGTGCCGCTCAGATAGACGTCTTCGTCGGCCCGGGCTTCGCTGCCGGCCTGGATCGCCAGGGCGCCCACGGCACAGTGCAGAAGCACGGAGCCCAGCAGAATCACCGTTGAGGTCGTCGTTGTGAGCATCATCTTCTTCATGATCGTTTCCTTTCCCCTCGACCTGCCACTCAGGGTCGCGAGAGCGCGGTTCAGAACCAGAGTACCTGTTGCTCGGCGGCCTGGCGTTTGTCCTCTTCGAAGGCTTCGAGTGGGTCAGCTTGGGTGCTTACCTGTTGAAATCCCTGCAGGATACGGCTGGAAACCGGATCGTCGGGGGCGAGAGTGACCATGCGGTCGGCCACCTGATAAAGGGCGGCCAGCGCAGCCTCGCGGCCGGCGGCCTGCTGCCGGGGGGACTGGTTGCCGGACTCGTTGACCAGGTTGGACAGGGCCGTCAGGTACGCGGCCCCCGCCTGCTGGACTGCGGCGGCGGTCTGCCAGCTGTCCTGCTGGTGCATGGCGATCATGGCGTCGGCCGCCTGGCGCGAACCCTGGGATTGGCCCAGAGCAAAAGCGCCCAGCACCATGGCGCAGACGATGGATGCGGCCAGGGCCAGCCGCAGCGGCGAAAGTACCAGGCCCGCAGCTGGTCGCGCCCCCAGCAGGCCGCGGGTGCGCAAAGCCTGGACCGTGTGTTCCTCCAGCAGATCGGACGGGTACTCTTCCCGAGGCAGGTTCGCTAGGGCCCGTCGTTCACGTGATGTCAGCTTGTCGTCATTCATGGCTTACCTCGCTCTTCGTGCCCAGGTACGACCGAACCCAGCGGCGGGCGGCGAAGAGCTGGCTCTTGCTCGTCCCCGTGGTCACTCCCAGGGAATCGGCGATCTCCAGGTGGGTCCAGCCCTCTACATCGTGCAACACCAGTACCATGCGGTACCCGTCGGGTAAGAGCGCGATGGCTCGCTCCAGATCGATACCGTCATCACAGCTCTGCGCTGTCGCAGGTGGCTCCGGAACGGCTTCCAGATCCACGGCGTGGCGCCGGTTCTGATGTCTCAGTTGATTGCGAGCCACGTTCAATCCAACGCCGGTCAACCAGGTCGCGAAGGCCGATTCGCCCCGAAACTCTTCCAGTCGCTCGACGACCCGGATCCAGGTTTCCTGCACGACGTCTTCGGCGTCTCGTCCACCGGCCGCCAGCAGGCGTTGGACCACCATCAGCAGACGCGGCGTATGGCGTCGGTACAGCTGACGAAAGGCGGACTCGTCGCCGTGGTCGACGATTGCGGCGATCAACTTGCGCTCGGTGTGCTGCTCGTGTCGTACGTGCTTCATACTTGTTGGTGTCGCCGGCCAGGGGAAAGGTTGGCCGGGCAACGAGGCTATCTACGGTGGGATGGTGCTGATGTTCGCTGATTGATAACCGGCGGTCTCTAAGGGGTTGTTATTGAGAACAATTTATCGATACCTACGTAATTGCCCAGTACTCCCATTCTGAATGTACCTGGCCGCCAAGCAGATCGGAGCAGCCATCACGAAGATCCTGAAAATCTCGGGCCTGCTGGCTGCCGGCTTGGCCGGATTGATCCTGGTGGCTGCGGTTGCCTACCTGGTTCGCTACTACCCGCGCCGGGTCGAGAGCTTTGAGGTCAATTCCGCCGACCTGCCGAACAAGGTGCTGATCGCCACCCAGGGCAGCGACTTCAAGCGAGCCGTGGTCGATGGTGTCTGTCGTACGCTCGGCGAGAAGTCGATCTATGTGAAGGTCGTGGACGTGCGCGAGCTGGACCACGTCGAGCGCGAACCGTGGCAGGCCATCCTGGTCATCAACACGGTCATGATGGACAAGATGGACTCCCACGTGGAGCGATTCGTCGCCCGACCGGACTTTAAAGACGATGTCCTGTTGCTGGTGACCGCCGGCGGTGCGGATTTCAAACCCGCGGATCTGCCCGTGGATGCGATCTCGGGAGCGTCGCGCCGGACCGATGTAGACTGCCTGATCGGTTTGATCACAGATTGGATGGACCATCGGGAGTCGACGACCTGGGAGCCAGCTGATCCGGTCGTGGCCATGGAGTACTTCCTGGGGTGCGACATCGTCCTTGGCTGCGACACGATCCGATCCGATATTTCGGGGTTCAAGGCCCGTTACCCCGATCTGGAAGTCAGGCTCAATCGAGTCGGTTACCATCAGCTACGGTGTGGCCATGAGGCAGCTGCACTTCGAGTTTTGCAGCTCAACAGCGAGCTATTCCCCGATTCCTGGAACGCCCACGACAGCTACGGCGAAGCCCTGGTCGTGAGCGGCGACCATGAGGCGGCCACCACTAGTTACCGGCGCTCGCTCCAGCTCAATCCGGCAAGCCAAAGCGGAAAGAAGGCGTTGAAGATGCTCACGGAGGCATCTTGATCGCTTACGCCGTCGGTCCAAGCTTTGACGCACCTAATGACAATGATAGTCGCAATCCCTTGTGATTTAATAATTTAGCTTGAACCCTACCGATGTTGTATGGTATATGTATGACAAATCCATGACGATCTGCCTGTAGGCCATGGGTTTGTACCTGAACGAATGGGAGGGATCAATGAAAAACCTTAAACGCGCTTCCTGGACCATGGGTCTGGGCCTGGCAATGCTGGTGTTAGCCTTACCAGCTGCGGCCTATGTCGGTTCCGATACCTGCGGAGGGTGTCATCCTGGTTTACATGCTCAGTGGGTGGACTCGGGGCATCCCTACAAATTGACGGAGCTATTCGGCGCTGCTCCCGTCGATGATTTTCCGGCGTTCTCCTATTATCCCAACGATGCCGTCGATCCCCCCGATGGCTACACCTGGGACGACGTGACCTTCACCATCGGCGGCTATGGCTGGAAGATGCGCTGGATCGACGATCAGGGCTACATCGTGACCAGCGGTGCGGCCGAGGCTCTCGTCCAGTACAACTTCGAGACCCAGACCTGGGCCACCTACCACACCGGCGATGAGCCCGGCACCAAACCTTACAATTGCGGTGGCTGCCACACCACCGGCTGGGTTGCCGACGAGGACTGGGCCGACGACAACGACCTGTCAGACAACCAGAACGGTCTGCCGGGCATGCACGGTACGTTCTTCGCCGGCGGCGTCCACTGTGAACAATGCCACGGTGAGGGTGATGACCACGTCAACGATCCCTACGGGGTGGAGATGATGGTCGACGACAGCTCGGAGTTCTGTGGCCAGTGCCACACGCGTGACGCCGAGAACCATATCGCCGCCAGCGGTGGATTCATCAGGCACCACGAGCAGTTCGACGAGTGGCTGCACTCGCCGCACGTCAACGGCCCGGGCTGCAATACTTGCCACGATCCCCACTCTTCGGTTAAATTTGACGACGTGGCCCAGGGTACTGGCACCCTGACCACCTGTGCCGAATGCCACCCGGACGAGGCCGAGCACAGCGAGCACAACGGCTTCCCCGAATGCACCGATTGCCACATGCCCATGGCTTCCAAGAGTGCCGTGGCCTTCCAGCCCTACCAGGGCGACATCATGACCCACATCTTCGCCATCAACATCGCCCCCGTCGGGAGGACCGACGGCATGTTCACCGAGGACGGCGGCTTCGTTCAGGAAGACGCCGAAGGTCAATCCAAGGTGACCCTGGACTTCGCCTGCTACGGCTGCCACCAGGACGAATCCGGCGCCGGCGGTACTTTCTCCATGAAGACGCTGGTGGAACTATCTGACATGGCGACCAACATCCACGGGACGTCGACGGGGATCGACGATCAGCCTGGAGAACTGGTTGAGGATCAGGTCCCGGCGAGCACCGTGCTCCTCGGCGCCTACCCCAACCCCTTCAACCCGAACACGAGAATCGCCTTCGAGGTGGATCGCGAGCAACGGCTCTCTATCGAAGTTTACGACATGGCGGGTCGCCTGGTGCGACAACTCGCAGATCAGGTCTTCACGCCGGGCATGCACAGTGCCGACTGGCGCGGCGTGGATCAGAGGGGCCAGAACGTGCCGTCGGGCACCTACCTGGCCACGCTGCGGGGCGAGAATATCGTCGCGTCGCAGAAGATGATGCTCGTGCGTTGATACCAGACATCAAGTAATCGCAAAACCGGCCGCCCCTCTGCTGGGGCGGCCGGTTTCTGTCGGGATAGGATCTCATCAGCCACCGGAACGGAGAACGTGTCCCATCAACGCACGAGCATGATTTTCTGAGACTCGACCGTTTCCGGGGTTTGCAGTCGAACCAGATAGGCACCGGAAGCGACCGCTCGGCCCATCGCGTCGGCGCCGTTCCAGTCGATACTGTGGGCCCCGGCCGGGACCGTCTGGTCCACCAACACCGCCACCTGTCGACCGGTCATATCGTACACCGCGATGGTGACCATTTGCGGCCGATCAACGGTGTAACTGACATTCGTGCGCGGGTTGAACGGATTGGGGTGCGCCGCCTGCAGCATGCGTCCGGCGAGCTGGCCGGGTTGATCGGGCACCGCCGACAGACAGGACAGCAGCCCGTCGGCCACCTCTTCCCGGAACAGCTCGATCGTCGAGCCGAAGAATCGGTCGTCGCAGTACTGCTGGTTCTGCGCATCGTGGATGAACAGGCCAAAGACGTAGTCCTTGTGGTCTCCGACCGATCCGTCTTCACAGGAGGGCAATCGGACCCACCCCGAGACGGCCCGGTACTCGTGGTTCTCACTGTCGATGAGGGTGTCACCGCCGGGTTTCCACGCCAGGCGGGTGTTGTCCCAGTAGCCGGCGGCCTCTTCGGGAATCCCCAGGTTGGTGGCGACCTCATCGATCAGGTCTTCCAGATCGTTCGTGAACCACCAGGGGTTGAGGGTCGTTTCGCTCTGCATCAGACGATAGAAGTCTTCTCGGGTATCCGGATCGAGCAGCATACCCGTGGCCACGTTCTCGTACAGCAGGCCCGAATCGGCCAGGGTCATCTCGTTCAAAGGGTCCCACGGACAACCGGGGGGATGATTGATGGACGTGCCGGTCATGCCCACCACGTTGGCCGACATGTTGTTGATGGCGTTGGTGCCGTAGCGCAGGGCGATGGCCTGGGTGTCGGTGTTGTCCGATTGCTGCATCATGCCCTGCAGCGTTTCCTCCAGGGTTTGCAGGTTGAAAGGTGCTCCTCCGTTAGGACAGGAGAAATCCAGGCCTTCGGCGACAACGAACTCGGCGTCCAGGGAATCGTTGCCGAACATCACCTCCCGCATGGCATAGAGGTGGTGAGTGACCTTGATGGAGCTGGCCGGTTCGTAGACGAAGTGGGGCTGCAACGAGGCCAGCACCGGGCCCTCCACCTCCTTCAGATAGACGCCCGTGGCTCCATCGGCTCCATAGGCCAGAAGCCCGCCCATCTTGGTCGTCAAGGCGTTGGAGTTGTTGACCATCACCACCGAAAAACGTCTGGAACCACTGATCATGTAGGTGTCCAGATCGGTGATGCGGGCCCCGTTCTGATTGATGAAGGCGTTGAGTTGGTTCTCGGTGACGCCGTAGTACCACCACCAGTTGATGGCATCAGCTCCGTCGTTTGGAATCAGGATGGCGTCAAAAGTGCCGGCGACGGGATCGCGTAGCTGGTACTCCAGCAGGCGCGAGCTGTTGGTGTTGATGTTGTTGATGATGGTCTCGGCCGGGACATTGTAGTACCACCACCAACCCGAGGCGTCAGGCCCGGTGTTCTCGATCATGATGGCCGCATAGAGGGTTCCGTCTCCACCCTGATATGCCTCCAGGTCCACCAGGCGGGCATTGTTCTCGTCCGCCGCCGCATTCAGGAAAACGGTGTCCACACCGAAGTACCACCACCAGTTCTTGGCGTCGGCGCCGGAGTTGTCGACCATGATGACGGCGTAGCGCGGCCCTCCGGCCGGATCCAGGTATCGCTCGATGTCGATCAGGCGCGCTTGGTTCCGCTCCAGATGGATGGCGATATCATCTGGCGTCTGCCCGTAGTACCACCACCAGGTCTCGGCGTAGACGTCGCTGTTGTGAACGTAGGCGGCAGCGAAGCGGAGCGGGTCGGTGCTCTGGATCTCGATGTCGATGAGCCGGGCGCCGGTGGTCTCGATGACGTCGATGATGTCGGCTTCGGTCTGACCGTAGTACCACCACCAGGCGGTGGGAGTCGTTGCAGTGCGGTGAGAGTCGGCTTGGGCTGGCAGGGTTGTCAGGCAGATGGCTAGAATGCACAGGGCTGCGTACACGATAGGTTTCATGGGATCCCTCCTCCCATTATCCCACGAAGTGATCTACTGATAGGCATCTTAGCGTCGAGTTCTCCGAACCGCAAACTGCGGCGACGGTATCAACGGCGAAGTGGCAACGGATTGTGTGCGAACAGGCTTGAGATCCTCGGCAAACCCGTCGATTAGCCTTTCGCCCGGTGTGCCGGAACGTGATATAGTTTCCTCGACTCGAAATCGTCGTGGTTGTGGTAACCGGTAAGAAACGAGCGGATTGTGCGTCTTCTACGACTTCTTGTGATTGGTTTCGTGATCGTCGTTTCCGCGGCTCCGGCCAGGGCGTTGAGCGGCAAGCTGGGCGCCCAGTTCGGCAGCGTGGGCAACAAGCTCACCGGCGAGTTACCCGGGGAGGGCAAGTGGCTCGGACGTGCCGATCTGGGCTACGGCCTCGTGGCGGAGGTGAATCTCGCAGCCGACATCGCCCTCAGCTTTCAGCCTGCGTTTTCTCCGCGCAACACTCGCCAGGAGTTCATCGAGCGCGACGAAGTGGTTGCGACGTTCGATTATGAGATCGACTATCTCTCGCTACCGTTGATGATCCGGGTGACCGGCGATCCCATTGGAACCCGGGGCTTCGTCACCGCCGGCCTGGATCTCAACATCCTGCTCGACGCCACCATTGGTGTCGGCATCGGCGAGGCGGACATCACCGACATCTACCAATCCACGACCCTGGGGGCTTTGTTCGGCGCCGGCGTCATGGTGCCGGTGGGCCGGCATTTCCTGACCTGCGAGATACGCTACACCCAGGGACTGGAAGACATGATCGTGCGGGACGGTGACGAGTCCGAAGCAGGCCTCGACAGTCCGAGCGTCAAGTACCGGGGCCTCACGCTGATGGTCGGTTTCCTCTTCTCGCTGGGAGGTGATTGATCGTGCGCGGCATCTTTGTCCTGGTGGTCGTGTTCGCGTCCAGCATCGTAGCCCAGGCCCAGGATTCGCCGGCCCCTCAGCTCGGCGACCATATCTTTGTTCCGGTGACTTCGCTCGCCGAGCCGTTCATTACAACCCACGTCCAGACCACGATCAGCGTGGGCAAGACTATCAACGCGACGATTCCGGTCTACGACATCGAGAATGACGAGGCCGTGAGATCCGCCAAGGCTGATCTATTCGTGGCCGGCATCGGATTCCGTTTCCAGCATGCCGCAAAGGAGTGGCTGGCTGTGCGCCTGGGTCTGGGTACCTTTGGTCGTCTCGGCACCGACACGAGCTCCCTGCTGGCCGACGGGGTCACCGGTTCCCTGGGTTACGATCTTGGTTGGCAGGTACGACTGTACCGCGCGGAGAAGTTCATTCTCAGCGGTTCGATGGCACTCGGCAACCAGAGCGCCACCTTCATCAACTTGCTGGACTGGGCCGAAGGTCTCATTAGCGGCGAAGGGGTGCCTCTGGTGCGCTCGCGCAATTCACTACGTGGTAGCGGCGAACTCCACGCCGGGTGGGGAATCAGTCGCCGGTTCGGGCTCCTCGGTACGTTTGGGATGATCTACGGCGAGTCCTTCGACGGCAAAGGGCAGAACGACTGGAAGAAAGACGCCCGGTTGGCGGTGAGCTACGATCTGGTTCACGACATCAAGATCCCGCTGGGATTGGCCCTCACCGGCGGTCACTACGAGAGCGATACGGCGGGAGGGGCCAGGCAGGGCGTCTGGTTCTGGAGCGCGCGACTGGCTGCCCAGGGCCGTAAGGACTTCTCGATCGGACTCGATCTGTCGACATCCTACTTCGAAAGCCCCAGGCATGGTTCCAAGTTGCAGGTATCGCAGATATCCATCGATATGCGGTACTACTATTGAGGTCTTGGCCTGGACGATAGCAGAGGGAGAACTCCATGCGCGTTACCTGCCGCACCATCGAACCGGATGGACACCTGCCCGAGATCGAGGAAGGCACCGCCTTGGCGGGTTGGCGAGAGGGCAAGGGTGCGTACTGGGTCGCTCTCGAGACGCCGGAACCGGAAGAAATGATCCACTGGTTGACCGGTCTGGGTCTGGATCCGGAACTGCTGGCCGCCTGGCGGGCCAGCGATTCCACGGGCAAGGTGCTGCCCCTGGACCAGGCCGTGTTCTTCGAGTATCCGGTGCCGGCGCCGGATGATCTGACGGCCACTCACGTTTTCGCCTGTCTGTGTCTGGACCGTCTGGTGATCACCCTGCACCTGCAGCCGATCCATCCCGAGTCCAAGACCGACCTGCTGGCGAAGTTGCGACTTCGCGCACTCAATCCCTCGGGGCTGGTCTGCGCCATCATCGTCAGTCATTCCCAGCGCTTGCGACGGGCCGCATTGATGCTGCGCGATAGCAGCCGGAAGCTGGCCGATCTGATGGACGACGACGGGGACGCCGTACGGCTCGAGGACATCCAGGCCCTGAAGCGGCGACTCCTGGACGTGGACCGTATGGCCGACGAGCAAATGGCGGTCTTCGAGTTCCTGTCGGTCATTGACCGACCTGAGCTGAACCTGGTCGGTTTGACTACCTACTTCACTCCCGCTCTGAGCAACGCCATGGCAGCCGATCGCCGCCTCGAACGCCTGGACCGGGCCGTGTCCGACCTCCAGCGGCGGTACGATAGCCTGCAGCAGGACAAGACCAATCGCCGCCTTGGCGTGTTGACCATCCTGTCGGCGGTGTTCATGCCGCTGACCCTGATCGCCGGCATCTACGGCATGAATTTCGAGGTCATGCCGGAGCTGCATTTCAGATACGCTTACCCCATTGCGCTGGGCGGGATGGTTGTGGTCGCTGGAGGGCTGTACGCGTACTTCCGGTCACGGGGGTGGCTGGACTGACGATTCGGTGGTGTGATCAGATGTGTCCGCTGGCGTTTAATTCAAGGCTCTGTGCACCATCCCCATCGGATTGCAGCTGCTGGGCAATCCTAACGGCGTAGGTTCAACTGTGCCTCCAGTGTTACCGGCTCACCCACGCGCTCGGCGATGGTCTTCTTGAGCTCATCCACGTGGCGTTCATCCAAGTGGTCAGTCGAACTCATGATCACCCGCACCAGCGGGGGGTCCCCTTCCCTGACCTTCACGATCCGCACGTTGACCGTACTGCCGGCGAGCTCCACCTGACCTGTGGGAACCCGCTTCAGGATCCGGCTCTGCTCCACCAGGGCGTCGAAGCTGATGTAGAGCGGTACCGCAATCAGCAACAGCAACAGGGCCGTGACTGACAGTCCTTTCCGCGCCATCTCGAAGGGAGCGAAGCCCATTACGAGAAAGGTCACCGTAGCAGCCAGGGCGATTCCCACCAGGTTCGTGCCAAACAGCAGGAGTGCCCCGCTGGCCATGTCCCAGTCGGCCCAGCCCAGACCGATGCCCGCCACGCTCAAGGGCGGCACCAGGGCCACCGCGATGGCCACCCCGGCCAGGCTCTTGGCGATCTCCTCCTTGGCGTGGGCGTAGGCCCCGGCAATTCCCGAGATAACGGCCACGCTGAGGTCCAGCAGTGTGGGAGACAGGCGGGCCTGCATCTCGCCGGTGATATCATTCAGGGGCAGGACCCAGGCAGCGACGATGGCACAGGAGAGCCCGGCGCCGATGCCGATCAGCAACGTGCGCAGGGAACTACGAATGAGCGAGACCCTGGTGCGGGCCAAACCCATGGCCAGGGAAATGATCGGCGCCATCAGCGGCGCCAGGATCATGGCGCCGATGATCACCGGTGCCGAATCGGCGTAGAGTCCCGACAGGGCCAGCAGGACGCTCAGGACCATGAGCACCAGGTAGGATGACGACACCACGGCGTTCTCGCGCAGGGCCAGGAACAGGTCCCGATATTCCTCCTCGCTGGCATGATTGAAGAACGGTAGCCGTGCGCCGGCCATCTGCTTGGCGGTTTCGCCCACCGGCAGGTGGTGCACCTTGAAGCGGTCTTTTTCCGGGGCCGGCTCCTGCTCGAGGTTGATGGCCGCTCCGGGCAGGACGAGCATGCGTTTTTCGAGGATCCGGAACTCGATGGCCTCGGCGGACTCCAGCACGCCGTCCAGGGTGTACTCGATCTCGTGGTCGGACTCGATGAGCAGTCGTTCGGAGCTGATGATCCCCAGAGCGCCGGGCAAACGAGCCAGGCTGATCTTGCGCGGCAAGGCGATGCGCAACAGGAACCACAGAAAACCGAGAATGCTCCGCGGCGCCAGGGCCAGGAGTGTCAAACGGCCATCGGCCAGACCCAGGGCGCCGGAGAAACTTCGTCCCACGAGCCGGCTCTGGGTGTGATCCAGGATCACGAACCCGAACGCAGCCAGTTGGACCTTTTGATCCTTGGCCGTGGTGATCCCATAGCCTTTGAGCTTCAGATTTTTCACGGTTTTCAAGGCGTCGATGATGTAGGCCCGGCGAGCGGGGGTCTTGTTGATGTCGTAGGGACGGAGGTTCAAGGCTTCGCCTACCATCACCGACGCGAACACGATACGTTCATTGCAGGTCAGGACGTCGGCTTCGACGGCCTCTACAGTGAGGGCATGCTGGAGGGCGCCCTTGAGGTCGTTCTTCACGCCGAGGGCCCGGCGCGCCCTGCCCGCTTCGGGGTGTGGGAGCACGCCGACCTGCCACCGTCGCTCGAGGCCCAACGGCGCCAACTCGCGCATTCTGTCGATATCCAGGTATACGAGCACGCGCACGCCTTCGGGCGGCGCTTCGCGCTGCTCCCAGTCCAGGACCGTGATCGGCTGCTCCGGCGCGGCGTCGGCCAGTACCTCGAGATCGAGAGTACCGTCGTGGATCAGGTACACGTCCGGAACATCTACCTTCGTGCTGTCGCCGTCGCCCATGAAACAGCCTCCGATCGGGGGATCCGCACCCTGCTCGTTTCGGTGCGTCGGTCGATCCTACAATGGGGACGGTTTGGGGTCAATTCAGTGAAGCCCCGGATCTGGCCCGGGGCTTCGTTTCCGCCTTGATGAGTACCGGCACTCAGAACGTCGTCTTCGGTCAGCGCACCAGCGTCAAACGACGCGCGACGCTCTGGACGCCCACTTGCAGCCGATAGAGGTACACCCCAGAGGGCATGCTGCGACCCGCCCGGTCGTATCCATGCCACTGGACATCGTGTGTCCCCGCCGGAAGCCAATCGTCCACGATACGGCAAACCAGCCGCCCGTCGAGGGTGTGGATACTGAGCAGGGCGGTGGCCGCAGTCGGCAGTTCAAAGCGGATCGTCGTGGTGGGATTGAATGGGTTGGGTACGTTCGGCGCCAGCGTCAGCGTCGCCACTGTCGACCCGGGGATATCCGCCGGCCACGCGCAGCCCACGGGCCAGGCGCCGATCAACCCACACTCCGGGTGCTGGTCCGGTGCACAGGGTGAGCTGGCGCTGATGGTGAAGTCGAGATCGTTCGGGTTACAGAACGCGGGATCGGCGGAGAGGTTGCCGTCCTGCCCGAGCTGATCGGCAAACGGTTCGACCCAGTCGCCGTTGGGATTTCCCCAGATGTCGGTGCAGGTGAAGACGGCGCTGCTGCCCCCGTTGACGTAGACGCCGGCGCTGCCAGCGCCACCGGTGACGATGCAGGCGTCGGCGGTGATGTGGCCGTCACAATCGGCCGAGATATTGCTGCCGTCAGGAGCCGAGTTGCCGACGAAGGTGCACTGAACCAGTGCAGCGTGGGACATTCAGCAACGGAAGCCGCCGCCGTAGGTGCCCGCGGTGTTGTTGACGAAGGTGCACCCGGTGAACGTCGAAGCGTAGCCCAGATTGCCGGCTGCCGAAGCGCCGCCTCCATGGGACGTGGAGTAGTTGTCCTCGAACCAGCAGTTCTCGATGATGGCTGCGTCCTTGGCGCAGAGGCCACCACCCTCGGTGCCTTGATTGGCGATGAAACGGCAGTTGCGAATGGTCGGCGTGCAGTAGGTCTCGCTCAGAATGCCGCCGGACCACGAGTGGTAACCGTTGCGCAGGGTCAGGCCGTCGACCACCGTATCGGAACCTTCGGCGGACCGGATGTGGAAAGCGCGATGGAGGTCACCATCCGAGCCTTCGACATCGATGACGCAAGCCAGAGGGTCGCCGTTCTGGGAACATACGGTGATGGCCTTGCCAAGGAACTCCAGATCGCGGTTGCCGTCGCCGCAGTAGATGCCGTCGAGCAGCTCGACCACATCTCCATCCTCGGCCTGGTCGATCGCCTCCTGGATGGTCAAAGGGCCACCGGGGCTGACGGTGATGGTTGCAGCGAGGGCAGTTGCAAAAAGGCTGAGGGTCAGGAATAGGACGAGGAACGAGAGAGACCAGCAGGCGCGATTCATGACAGCCACCTCCCCAAATGGCGAGAAACGCTACTGATAACGAATTATCGATATAAACATGCTAGCAGGGTCGCTGTCGCACCGCAACCGGCGCGACGGAGACCGAGGAGACAGGGGATCCGCCTGGCTAGTCACTCTTGGCCGGTAACCACCGGTTATAACCCCACAGCAGTATCGCCGAGAGCAGCGCCAACCCAGCGAAGATCAGCCACATAGCATCGGGATTATCGACGCCACCGCGCTCGACCGGACCAAAGTGCTGGTAAGTCATGCCCGACAACAGACCACCGAACAGGTTGCCCAAGGCCACGCACCAGTAGAAGTAGCCCATGTACATGCCGACCTTGCCTGGAGGCGCGATCCGTCCGGCGAACTCCTTGGAGCGGGGGCTGGCCAGCATCTCGCCGATCGAGAAGATCAGGATCGCAACCACGATGATCCAGCCGCCCTGCCCGACCATGTAGGCCAGAAAGCTGAAGGCCGTGATGAAGCTGCCGGCGATGATCGTGGTCAGGGGCTGCAGCTTGCGCGAGAGGTAGGCGATGGCCACCTGGCCGATGATGATGCCGAAGGCGTTGAGGTTGATGAGGTGCTCAGGCTTGACCTGTCCGTGTTCCAGCACGCCGCGGGACCACTCGCTGGTGTTCAGCCCCAGTTGCTGGGCAAAACCGGTGATCGACCCGGCGAGGGGTGTCAGGCTGCGGATCAGGTCGGTGGTGTCGGTGTAGTCGCGGATGTACTCGGGTAGGGTCATGAAGATCTGGTTGAAGCTGACCCAGAAGAAGGACATGAGTACCAGGAACACCAGGTAACGACCCTCGCCCACCTTCATCGGCTGCAGGAACCAGGCGGCATCAGCGGCCCCGGAGCGGGCTCGCAAGGGGATGTCGATCAGGAAGTTCAGTGCCATCCAGCCGATGGCGGCGGGTAGGTACTGGACCGGTTCGAGCCACTTGGAGCCCATCACCAGGAGCACCAGGATTCCGGACACGAAGAGGAAGAAACGGCCGTTGCCCACCACGGCCACGATGCCGGCGAAGACCTCGTGCAGCGAGCGCTGTTCCTCGGCCGAAGCGTCACGGGGCGGCTCCTTGTAAAAGATCAGCGCCACGATGCCCATCACCAGGATCCAGCCTGCCGAGGCGTAGAACACGAAGTTCCAGTCCCAGCCCCGTACGACGCCGGCGACGATGGGGCCCAGGAAACCGCCGATGTTGACCATCATGTAGAAGATGCCGAAGCCCATACTGCCGGTCTCCTCGGTCACCGCTTTGGCCACCGAGCTGATGACCACCGGCTTGAACATGCCGTGGCCCACCGCGACCAGGAAGTACACCGCCAGGAAACTCCAGAAGGTCTCGGGCAGGCTGAGCAGCAGGTAGCCGGGAATCATCACCGTGCACGAGGCCAGGAACATCCGCTTGAAACCGTACCGGTCCGCCAGCGCGCCGAACACCGCAGGAAACAGGTAGAGGAAGAAGGTGGCGATACCCTGGATGACGCCGCGGTCCTCGCTGGACAGGCCCAGTCCGCCGTCGGCGATGGCGCCGGTCAGGTAGAGGCTGCTCACCGCGTAGAAGCCGTACCAGCCCATCCGCTCGAAGATCTCCATGGTGTTGGCGGCCCAGAAGAAGCCGGGGAAACGCTGGCGGGTGGTCTTGGATTCGGCCACTGAGTGCTCCTTGCGGTCGGGATCCGGGAGTTGCAGGTGAAGTTACCAATCTATAGGTCGGGACGCGGGATGGCCAGTTAACTACCTTCGGCGTCGGTAGTGACAAGCATGGAGTCGGGCACACCGCTGGCAAAGGGCGGCAGCGTCCGCCTCTCCATGAACGATTCCCGGTCATTCAGCAACACCCAGGGCTCGCTCGAGGATTGAAGGTCAGGTTTGTACGCCACTGGAGGCCAGACTGCTTGGGCATCTAAAAAAACGCCTTCGAACACATCCTGCAACGGCACCTGGCGACGATTCAGGCAACTTTCGACCCCGGGCAGTTTCACTGCCAGCAGGGTTCCGAAGGCGTCCATATAGTCGGATGCAACCATCTGGTCCGCAGACGATGGCATTGGCTGGGCCATGTTCAGGCGCGAACCGTGGTCACCATGAAGAACGACGATGGCATCATCCCAGACGCCGGCCTGAACGAGGGCGGAGAACAGATCGTCCAGCTGCCGGTTGGTGCACTGGATCTGTTCGAGATACATGGGGTACCGTTTGGCGCGCGAAATGGAGTCGTTGCGTGCCGGCTCGAGACGTCTGTCCGAGCCGTTCAACCACATCCGGCTCCGGGGCTTCAAGGAGCAATCGGCCCGATAGGCGTAGGGGTAGTGGGGAAACATCAGGTGTGCGATCAGGGCCTGGCCGGGTCGAGCGCGTTTCAGCTTCAAGGCCAGGTCGCCAAGGGCTCCCATGGCGGTCAGGGAACTGAATCGATTCTCGGCGAATCCGGATTCAGGTAAATGCAATACCCGTCCGAACGAGCCGGTACTCAGATCGTCGTATCCCTGCCGGAACATGCCCAGGAACCATGACAGCCGCGAGTAGGTCCCGAGGATGAATGCCAGCTTTTCGCCCAGTCGGAGATCAGCGCTCGCCACGCTGTGCACTGTTTCGAGGTCGTAGCTCGAACTGCTGCGGATGCCGAGCTCTGGCGCCGCGTAGTCGATGAAGTCTGTCTGGACGGTATGCAGGTCGTAGCCCAAGGAGTCCAGGCGTGTGAACCAGTCGTTCTGTGTCAGCACGCCTCCCTCGTGGAAACCATCTGGCCAGTACCCCTCCGGCTCCTCTCGCAGGCCTCTATTCAGGGTGTTCGGGATGGATTCGTTGGTGTCGTAGTAACGGCTGTAGGCACGGCTGAATAGCGTGAAACCCCAGTCGACAAAGAACGCTTGAGCTTCGGCTGCCGTGGCTCCGTTCGGATCGTAGCGATGGTCCAAAGCCTCGGGCGCGGCGTACTCATCCAGGATCAAATGCAGCACGAATGGCAGATTGCCGGTGCCGGGCCCTGGAAACTCTCCCCGGTGGCGCACCATCCGGTCCGCCGGTTGAAACAGGGTCCCCAGAACCATGGCTCCAAACAGAACGACCAGGATCTGGGAAGAATAACGGCGAATCAGCCAGGCCAGGGCTCCCATCGCCAGCACAGTGAGCAGCAGACGCAGCCCGGCAGTGGTGATCCATTTCGTCTGGACGTCGACGACGAGCACCAGCAGGAACGTTGTGACCACGATCCGCCCCGAGCGACGGCCAAACCACATCAGCAGTCCCCAGAATAGACCGGCGAGAGCGACCAGCAACAGGGTGGACAGGGTCTCGGGCCGCAGTAGTGGGTAGTCATTGTGGCGCAGAAAGACGAGCATCGGCAGAAGCAGAACCAACGTGGCGGCGGCGACATCCCAGGCCAGAACGGCCCATGCTGTCTTTGGTGCGGTGAAAGAACTGGGCTGGACCTGCATCGGTGGTTCTCGCAGTCATTCAGACTAGATGAAGTGCGGAAACTATCACCTCACCGGAGCGATGGCAACAAACGCGCTGTGCTACTGTACCGCCTGCTTCACAGATCGATCCGCCCGAAACAGGCCCCAGTGCTTCTCCACCTCGGCGGGTTGCGGTCCGCCTTTCCAGTTCTCGTCGAAAGCCTCGAAGAAAAACACCGTCCACCGCTCGGCGTCGGCCCAGGCCCGGACCTGGTCATAGAACAGCTTCTGCTCCGCCTCACCGGGCGCTCCCTTGATGAGCTCGGCCTGTTCCCCCTCGTCATGGACGGAGGTGGCCCAGCCGGTTTCACCGAGCACCAGAGGACGCTCGGGATGGATCTCCTGCACGGTCGCGAGCTGGCTTCTTAGCCACGATAGCGCGTCCGCCCGCTGCAGCCCGTTCCACATGGGGTGCGCGTGAACAGTGAGGAAATCAAGCTCGCCGGCCAGGGTCCGGCTTTCGGGCTTGTTCCAGTAGTTGAAATCGTCGGCCACCGTCACCGGGACCGATACGCCGGCGCGAACCTCTCGTACATGACCGATCAGGATATCCAGAGGGCTCCGGTGTCCCGACCAGTGGATCTGGGTCTCGTTGCCCACGCTCACGGCCAGTACGATCTCGGGGTAGTTGTTGGCCAGTCGGATCGCGGCGGCCACTTCCTGCCGGTTGGCGGCCACGGCCTCGGGGAACTTCTCGACGACGGCGCCGCGCTCGTTGCGCCTCTCCTCGACGGCGATCCACACGCCCAGCATGATCTTCATATCCAGGCCGTCGGTCCGGATCACCGCCATCGCGGTCTCGGCGACTCCGGTCGATCCGTAAAGACGCAACAAGCTCCAATGGGACTGCATCAGCTGAAGGTCTTCCCGAATCTGTTTGGTCGATGGGGAGGGGCCGCCCGGGCGCTGGCCGTCGCGATGGGGACCGTAACAGACTGCGTTGCCGATCCAGCGACCGTCGCTGACGGCTTCGAACCCTCGCACACCGGGAGGATCATCTTGATCGGCAGTCGCGGCATCCCGTTTGGGCCCGCAGCCCATCACCACCGGAATGATCAGCAGGCCTAGAATCCAGGCCCCGACGAGTCGCTGGTTTCGCATCCTGGGTTCACTTTCGTCGAAGTCCCTGCTTGATCTGCTAGGAGGTCGTCGGAGTATCGATGGCTCCAGGCCGTCCCCGCCTGCGCTCCAGTTCCTGCCGTACCTCGAGAGCACGCGCTTCGGTGATGGGGAAGGTCGCCACAGCCCAGATGGCGATGGCCGAGGCCACCATGGGAATGCCCGCGTCGAAGATCCGCAGCAGGAAGATGGAACGATCGGCCTGTCCACCACCCAGTTCCACGTCGAATCCCGTCGCGTTCAGCAGGTAACCGCCGCCGGCCAGCGCGGCCGACATCCCGAGCTTCACCATCCACCAGAAGATGGACCCGAACATGCCCTCGCGGCGCTCGCTGGTCTTCAACTCGTCGGTGTCCACCACGTCGGCGATCATCGAGGGAATCAACGTGAAAAGCCCGCCCAGCCCGAAGGCCAGCAAGGGTGCCGGCAGCACCACCAGTAGCGGATAGTCGGGGTTGTAGCAGATCCACTTCAGTCCGTAACCCAATATAGACAGTCCGATGGAGACGAAGAAGGCGTGCCGCTTGCCGATGCGGGTCGCCAGCCAGGTGACGAATGCGACCACAACAAAGGTACAAACCGCGCCCACGGTGCCGGCCATCCCGGCGTATTTCGCTCCCGCAGTCTGGTCTCCACCGCACACGTAGTAGATGATCACGTAGAACTGGA
>Ga0209692_10002030_pt1 | contig 24065 bp, 20 predicted proteins | sample tdDd472_FD_187129 | JGI IMG/M metagenome (GOLD analysis project Ga0209692, IMG submission 187129) | Marine sediment microbial communities from the Atlantic coast under amendment with organic carbon and nitrate - tdDd47.2 (SPAdes)... | ecosystem: Environmental > Aquatic > Marine > Coastal >... | reverse complement strand
GGAACGACGGCGCGTTGGCGGCGTGTACCGCGCATCCGAAATTTGAACCTGTTCGCGGCGACACCCGCGACAAGGATCTGGTTAGCGGGCTGGTCGCCAAGTCGGATATTGTGATTCCGCTTGCCGCTCTTGTCGGCGCCCCGCTGTGCAAGCAGGACCCTCTCAACGCGCAAACGATCAACCAGGATGCAATCATCGATATCATCGCGATGATGAGCAAGGATCAGCGCATCGTCTATCCGACGACGAATTCCGGCTACGGTATCGGCGAGAAAAACCAGTTCTGCACCGAGGAAACGCCGCTCAATCCCATTTCGCTCTATGGCGTGACCAAGGTCGAGGCCGAAAAGGCGGTTCTGGCGCGCGAAAACGGTCTCACCTTTCGGCTGGCCACCGTGTTCGGCATGGCGCCACGTATGCGGGTGGATTTGCTCGTCAACGACTTCACCTACCGGGCAGTGATGGACCGGGCGGTTGTCATTTTCGAAGGCCACTTCAAGCGCAATTACATCCATGTCCGCGATGTAGCGAAAGCGTTTCTGCATGCATTGGCGAACTTCGAGACGATGAAGGGCAATGCCTACAACGTCGGCCTCTCGGACGCCAATTTGTCGAAGATCGAGCTTTGCCAGCGTATCCAGAAATACGTTCCCGAATTCGTCTATCTGGAAGCTCCCATTGGCGAGGACCCGGACAAGCGCGACTATATCGTGTCGAATGACAAGATAGAAAAAACCGGTTACCGGCCGGACCATTCGATCGATGCGGGAATCCAGGAGCTCATTCGCGGCTATCGGATGATCCGGAATGTGAAATTCGGTAACGTCTAGATGCTGATCCGGTTGGAGAGATCGTGACCGCCGAATCCGTCGACAAGCAGACGCCCTACGGCCTTGCCTGGCAGGATATTCGTGAATCCTTCGTCAATTTCCGGTTCTGGGCGACGCTCGCCTGGATCGATATCGTGCAGCGCTATCGGGGATCGATTCTCGGACCATTCTGGCTGACGATCAGCACCGGCGCGTTCATACTCGGACTGGGGCCGCTCTATTCGCTTCTGTTCGGCATCGAGCTGCGCAGCTACCTGCCATATCTGACGGCCGGCATCATCGTGTGGAACTTCATCGTGACGTCGGTGAACGATTCCTGTTCCACCTTCATAGCGGCCGGTCCCTTGATGAAGCAGATGCGCATCCCGCGCATGGCCCATGTATTCCATCTGATCGCGCGGCACGTGATCATTTTCGCCCATTCCATCCCGCTTTTCTTCGCAGTGCACATATTCCTTGGCCTTCCCTGGGGCTGGCAGATGCTCTGGGCCATTCCGGGCTTCCTCCTGCTCACTGCGATCCTCACGAATGTGGCAGTCATTCTGGCGATCATTTCAGTTCGGTTCCGCGATTTCATCCAGGTCGTGGCGTCCATCATGCAGATCGCCTTCTTCCTGACCCCGGTGATCTGGCATGTCGGGGAGCGGCCGGCGCTGCGTTTGGCAGCGGATATCAACCCGCTGGCCGCGCTGATCTCGCTGATCCGCGCGCCGTTGCTGCTGGAACCGATCTCGCCAGCGCATCTCGCATGGACCATCGGCGGTCTGGTCATCCTGTCGGCGATTTCCTTCCTGCTTTTCGCGCGTTTTCGGCGGCGCATCATCTTCTGGGTTTGACAATTGGCTGAGCTGCTTCTCGACAAGGTCACGATCGAATTCCCGCTTCTTCATGTCGGTCACCGCTCGCTGAAGAAGACGCTTGTTGCCCGGGCGACCGGCGGAATCGTCCTGAAGGAAGCCAACACGCCGACAGTGGTGCGTGCCTTGTCCGAGATATCGGTGCATCTGCGATCCGGCGACCGTGTCGGCATAGTCGGCCCGAACGGTTCCGGTAAAACCACCCTCCTATGCACGCTGGCTGGCATATACGAACCCGTCACCGGCCTTATGCGGACGACCGGCGACGTCGCAACATTGCTCGACATTGCCGGTGGCATGCGTCCGGAACTGACCGGCATCGAAAACATCCAGCTGCGCAGCATGCTGATGGGGCTGACGAACAGGCAGATCCGCGCGATCATGCCCGAAGTCGAGGAATTCACGGAGCTCGGCGACTTCCTCAATATGCCGATCCGAACCTATTCATCGGGAATGCGCGTGCGTCTTGCCTTCGCGCTGGCGACGGCGGTCAAGGCCGATATTTTGCTGATGGACGAGTGGGTTCTGGCGGGCGACGCCGGATTTTCCGCCAAGGCGACCGAGCGGCTGGAATCAATGGTGACCGGCGCGAATATTCTGGTGCTGGCGTCTCACAACAACGACATTATTCGCAAATGGTGCAACAAGGCGCTGTATCTGCGCCATGGCAAACTGCAGATGTATGGCGATGTCAACGAAGTGGTGGACGCATACATGAACGACGCGAGAAGCTAGGTCGCGTCAGACGCTCTCCTTGTCGTCGGGAAAGACAGCGATGAAACTTGCCCTGATCAATCTTGGACGGCGCGGCGGTGGCGTTCAGTTGACCAGCCGGCTTTTCGATGCGGCCCGGACGATGAACGGGATCGATCCGCACGTCATCGTTTCGAGTGACAACGAATCTGCGGAGTTCTTTCGCGCGGCAGCTCCGAAATCACTTCTGGTGGACACGTTTTCCGCTTTTGGTTCCGCAGGATTGCTGACGAATTATTGGCGCTCTCGGGCCGCCATTCTGCACTATCTCCAGGAAAACCGCGTGGATGCAGTCTTCAACGTGATGCCGCATGTCTGGACACCACTGCTGATGCGCGACATCCGTCGGCGGGGAATTCGATACGGCACGCTCATTCATGATGTCGAAATGCATCCGGGGGATCCGACGGCGCTCGCAACCCGGTGGCTGCTTTCGGAGGCGAAGGCCGCGGATCTCGTCGTCACCATGTCGAAAGCCGTGACCGAGCGCTTGGCCCCGCGGCGCGTTGGCAAGGTAATGATAACGGCGTTCCATCCGGATTACGTGACCGGATCCGTGCTTCAGGCGCGCACACGCGACGCATCGCGTCCGCTGAGGCTCCTCTTCTTCGGGCGTATCTTTGCCTACAAGGGGCTGCCGATGCTTGTTGAAGCAATCGGGCAGATATCGGTCAAGGGAATCGCAATCGAATTGTGCGTTGCCGGGGCCGGTGATCTGGGCGCGATGCGCGCACGCCTTGAGGCAATGGGAGCGGATATCCGTAACCATTGGCACGACGAAGCGGAAATCGATGCGTTGTTCGCACGGGCCGACATCGCCGTGCTCTCTCATGTCGAGGCTAGCCAGTCGGGTATTCCCGCTTTGGCATATGCCCATGCCATGCCGGTAATCGCCACGCCGGTTGGCGGATTGACCGAACAGATAAACCATCGGCGGACAGGACTTCTTTCGGAAGACATAAGCGCGGCCGGGCTTGCGTCGGCGATAGAAACGCTCGCGCGCGATCCGGATCTCTATGACCGAATGTCCGAGAATATCGTTGCTGAGGCGGACGCCCGCTCCCCGACAAGCTTCCTCCGGCTTGTCGTGGAGAAACTCAGTGTCCTAAACGCCTAGCGCGCCGACAGAAGCAATTCGACCAGCCTATCGGCACTGTGCGTACGGGCGAACGTCGCGGCGGCAGACCGGGCGACCGTGGCGAGCTCCGCATGGTTTTCGATTGCAAGACGCACGGCATCGGCGAAGCTTCGCTTACGACCGAAGACGATAGCCGCACCCTGGGAAGCCTCCGAGGCGAGCCAGGAATCCTCCGGCACGACCACCGGTTTGCCTGCCGCCAGCGCCTGAACCAGGATTCCGGAACTGCGTCGGCGGTAGAGATCGGCCCGGTAGGGCAATAAAACGATGTCGGCGGAATGGAGCAGCTCCTGAAACGCCTCCAGCGAAAGCTCCCTGTCCAGTAGTTCGACCTGGTTGGCCGGATAGGCGGACAGGCGCTTCACGGCGCGGGCGATGTCGGCCTCTTCGAGGCTGACCGGGATATTGGCCTGAGCGACCAGCTTCGCTCGCCCGGTGCCGAAGCAGTCTTTCTTCAGGGCTGTCAGGAGGCCGGGCAGCAGGTCGAAGCCTTTTTCGCTGCGCGCATTGCCCAGATAGACAAGCCGCAGCGGGAAACCGGGACCGCGGTCCGGCGGTGGGGGGCGCTCCTCCAGGCAGTGCGGTATCGGCAGCGCCTGGAACCGAGGCGACCCGGCGAGCGCGTCATATTGTTCGGCAAGCTGGCGTGTGTCGGCATAGAGGCGAAGCCGAGTTCCGGGCTCGGGTGAGCGGACAAGCGCCGCCAGCGCCGGACGGACGCCGCCATGGGCCTGTGTCACCGCGTTTTCTTCCTCCGCATCACGCCTGAGCAAGACGTGAATTGTCGCTTTGGCATGCGTTTCGATGAGCATCCCGGAAAGGCTGAGAAACTCCGCATTCGAAAGCGAGTGTATGAAGACATGGTCCTCGGGGCGAAGCTGTTCGCGCTCGAGCCATGCCGCAAGCGTTTTCCCGAAGCCGGGAAGTGCAGGCGATGGCCCGGGGCCGTTCCTGAAGCGCCGCATGGTGCGTCTGGCCAGTGAACCCGCCGCGATGATCGTCCGGCGCATCGGCGCGGGAAGGGGCGTGATGGCCCTCAGAACAAGCGCCGCCGAACCATTCCGGTGAGCTTCATAGGAGCTTTCCGGGAACCAGGGGACGATGGCTGCCGGGAAGGCTCCGCTATCCGAAAAGTGCTTGTTCGCCAGGACCGCGACGGCATATTCGCGCCCGGCTGCTGCCCGGGAAACGGCCAGGTCGTATTCATAGTGATGGCCGTCGAACCCCTTCAAGGACTGGTCGACGATGATGAACCGTGGCTGTTCGTTTGACATGTTCTGTCTATTCAACCTGTGCGCGCGCCTCCGCAAGGGCCGGCGGGAAGGGGAGGCCGCCTTCATATTCGCGCATACACTTATCCACCGCATTCCGGATCGCCCGATAATGGGCCGACAGACCGGAGATGTGAACATGACGGAATCGAGCGAAAACCTGGACCTTCCCTACATCATGCCCAACCAGGCGCAGAAACACGTGACGCATAACGAGGCCCTGCGGGCGCTCGATGCGATCGTGCAGCTGACCGTGGAGACGAGGAGCCTCTCCGCGCCGCCGGTATCCCCCGCGGCGGGTGCACGCTATCTCGTGGCCGCCGACGCGACGGGCGAGTGGGCGGGCCGGGAACACGCCATCGCCGCCTACCAGGACGGCGCCTGGATGTTCTATCTGCCGCAGGTCGGGTGGCGCGCCTGGGTGCTCGGCGAGAAGGCCGAATTCGTCTGGGACGGAGTGATCTGGCAGGCCTCAGGCGTAGGCGACATCCTCGGCGTCAATACCACGGCCGACACGGCGAACCGGCTGGCGGTATCCTCGCCCGCTTCCCTCTTCACCCATGAGGGCGCCGGCCACCGGATGAAGATCAACAAGGCCGCCGCGGGCGACACGGCGAGCCTGCTCTACCAGACCGGCTTTTCCGGCCGCGCCGAAATGGGATTGGCCGGCGACGACGATTTCCACTTCAAGGTCAGTTCCGACGGCGCGGCGTGGCGCGAAGCAATCGTGGTCGACTCTGATACGGGCGAGGCACGCTTTCCCTTCACCACCGCCGTCGCGCGGCCGAACCTGCTGATCAATGGCGACTTCTCCGTCAATCAGCGCGGCTTCGCCGGCGGTGCGCTGAGCGCGGGTCAATACGGTTTCGACCGCTGGAAAGCCGATACCGGCGGCGCGGATCTGAGCCTGTCGGGTCTCGTCGCGACGCTCGCCTCGGGCGCGATCGTCCAGGTGGTCGAGCCGGCAACCGGCGGGTTTGCCACCTTCGCTTCCGAAACAGTCACGGTATCGGTCGAGAACCCGACCGCCGACCTGTCGGTCTCCTTCGGCAGCGCCAGCGGAACGATAGTCGCCGGCAGCGGCCGCCAGTCCCTCACGCTGGCGCTCGGCGCAGGCGACACCGGCAATCTCGGCCTGAAGCTATCCGCATCGGGCGGCGGCAGCGTCAGCTTCGGCCGCGTCAAGCTCGAAGTCGGCGCGGGCGCCACGGCCTGGCTCGCCCGCCCGCCGGCGACGGAGGTGGCGTTGTGCAAATGGTATTTCCAAATCCTGACCGCCGCGACGCATCTCATCGCCTGGAGCACGACCAGCGTGACCGCCGTGGTCAACTGGACCGACCGAATGCGCGCCGGTCCGACCATGACGCCGCGAGGACCGCTGAAGATTATTAAGCCGGGTGTAGGCAGTTACCTTCAAAGCGCAGCCGCTGTTGTCGGCGTGGCCGCTACTCCGGACGGAGCGACATTTAATCTCACCAATTTTGCCGAGCTGACAGCCGGCCTATCTTATCAGTCCTACTTTACCGACAACAATAATTATATCGAACTGAGCGCGGAGTTTTAAGAGACGCGGGGCTGAGGGATAATAAAGGGGATACAAAGTATATCATCCACTCCACTTCTCGGTTCTTCTTTATAAAAAGGAATAGCCGGGCTACCGTCGAGAAGCTTTATTAAGTGATAGCGTTCAGAGAGGAACGAAATCATCGGTTGTAATTTCTGCCAGCGAGACTCCCACAGCTCAAAGATAATGATGGGCTTCGCCGAAATAATAGTCTCTCGAGCGCCGGCGATGACATTGGGTTCGAAGCCTTCAACATCCATTTTCATCACATTCGGCGCGATACCAATGCTCCGGCAGAACGTATCTACGGTTATGGTTTCCACATTAATTTCACGGGTGCTGTTTTCCATGCCTTTTAGCCGCATGAGTGATGAGCCGACGGCCTGCTCACCTTCCCGCTCGTCAAGGAAGAATCTCGCAGTTCTGAATAGCCCCGAGTTTTCTAGACGCCCTCGGTTCTCATTTCCTGCTGCCGTTCGAACTCGACGGGCGACAGCATCCCGTTCCTCACGTGCTTGCGTTTCGGGTTGTAGAACATCTCGATGTATTCAAACACGTCCTGCCGGGCTTCGGCTCTGGTCTTGTAGGTCCGGCGCCGTATCCGCTCCCGCTTGAGCAGGTTGAAGAAGCTCTCGGCAACCGCGTTATCATGGCAGTTTCCGCGCCGGCTCATCGAGTGTTCCAGATTGTGAGCCCTGAGGAATGATGCCCAGTCCATGCTGGTGAACTGGGAACCTTGGTCCGAATGGATCAGCACCCGGCTCTTCGGCTTCCGTCTCCACACCGCCATCAGCAATGCCTGCAGGACTACATCCGTCGTCTGACGGCTCTGCATCGACCAGCCGACGACGCGCCGGGAATAGAGATCGATGATGACGGCCAGATAGGCGAAGCCTTCCAGTGTTCTGATGTAGGTGATGTCGGTGACCCAGATCCGGTCCGGCGCATCCACATCGAACTGCCGGTCCAATGTGTTGTCGACGACCAATGACGGCTTGCAGCCATGGCTGCCCGGCCGACGCTTGTAGCCGATCTGGGCCTTGATGCCTGCCAAACTGGCCAGACGTGCAACGCGGTTCGGGCAGCACGTCTCGCCCTGATCCAGCAGATCATCGTGGAGCTTGCGATAGCCATACACCTTGCCGCTGTCCTTCCATGCAGTCCGGATGAGTTCGGTCTGGCGCGCGTCTTCGCGGGCGCGCTTGCTCAACGGATTCTCGAGCCAGGCGTAGAAGCCGCTGGGTTGGATGCACAGGCAACGACACATCGTCCGCACCGAGAACAGCGAACGATGCTCGGCAACGAACGCGTATCTCACCTTGCATCCTTGGCGAAATACGCGGTGGCTTTTTTTAGGATGTCGCGCTCCTCGGTGACCCTGACCAGCTCGCGCTTCAACCGTCTTATCTCGGCATCTTTGTCGTCTCCGCCAGATGGCTGTGAGAACTTCCTCTTCCACGCGTAGAGCGAGTGCGGGCTGACGCCCAGCCGCTTCGAGACCTCCGCGACCGGATAGCCGCGCTCGGTGATCTGCGCCACCGCGTCCCGTTTGAAATCGTCGCTGAAATTGGCTTTGCCCATCATGGCCTCCTTGCCTCAAAATTAGGGAAGAAGGCGTCTACGAATCTAGGGGCTATTCATTCCGTCTATGTCAGAAACGGCTTTGTGAACTATAGTAATATTTGGAAGTGCATCAGTGGCCAGCGGTTTGATCACATCCGTATTTGGCTCGAATGCATAAATATGGCCGGCGGACCCCGAAAGCTTTCGTGAAATTACGCCAGCATGCGCGCCGATATCAAAAAAGATATCGCCGGGGCGCAAGTGCATTAGCGCGGCGTAATGCGCATTATTTTGATGGTTCAAGGGTAGGGCCTCGTCTGGCTGATTGGGACGCCAATCTCGTTCAACTCGCTCTCCTGTTAACAAGTTTGGGTTGAGAACTTATTTGCGCTAGGCGTTTGCAAACCACTTAATCCCCACAGATCGCGGTACGAGAATTCGTTCAGCGCGTCATTAACCTCTGGCAATCGGCTCCAGTTCTTGAGCGGTTCCATCAATCTAACGATATTCGGGTACATGGTGATTCTCGATCTGATACGAAATCGTAGGCGGTTGTGTATGTTAGGTTAGCGGACCCAGTGTGAATTGAGTACATGTCGGAATTTGCAATCAAAATTCGTCTGTGGTTGATCTGATGCGTTTTGGGCCTATCACCAAATTGCGAACAGAAATTCATCCAACGGATATGAAATTTCGGATAAACGTTCCGCTCACAGGGATCGCAGTTGCCCCAACAAGCCTATGAATTCGTCCCCCATTTGGGTTCGGATGCGCAATATTCTATGTACCAGGGCAGGACAAAAATTAATGTTCGGAAAGCTAAAAACGGCTATAAATCTAATAAAAAGCCTTTACTTAATTCCTATTATTAATAATAATCAAGTTCAAATAGAAAATAAAATTGATAGTATATTGAAATATATAGGAAATAAAAGTTTCCACGATGAAATAGATACAGAAAAGTCATCGAAAATACAAAGAAATCTGCTAAAACTCGAAAGAGTAAAGTCAGAGGATCTGATTACATTAAATAACGGGGGAAAGGCGGTAATCGTTCCCCTCGATCATGAATCTGTCATCATGCCTCGTGGTGAGGGTTTTGTCTATCATGAGATAGAAAAGCGGTTTGAGCGTGACAGCGCGAGTATCACCGCTCATTTAGACCTGCTTCGTACTTATTTAGACCATTCGGCGTTGGATAGTGTTCCTCAGCAAGAAGAATCGGCGAGTATGCCCTATTGGAACAATGGGTATTTTTCGCGCAATGATGCACGCTTCGCCTTTGCAACCGTTGCAGCGCTGCGTCCAAAAAACATACTTGAGATCGGTAGTGGAAACTCGACTCGTTTTATGCGGCTCGCAATAGAAACGGTCCATTCGAACACTAAGCTGGTTTCGATCGACCCAGCGCCTCGCATAGGTATCGAGGAGGTTGTGGACGCAAATATTAGAAAATCTGTGCTTGAGGTCGCGCTAGAGGAATTCGATATACTGGAATGTGGCGATATACTGTTCCATGATGGCAGTCATTTGACATTAAACGGAACGGATACGGTTCGTCTTTTTCTCGAAATATTACCTCGCTTGAAACCCGGGGTAATAGTCCACATACATGACATCAATCTGCCGAGAGAGTATCCAAAAAGCTTCGATGGAAGAGGTTACAGCGAGCAGTATATGCTGGGTGCCACGCTATTGTTTGGAGACGAATGGGAGGTATTGGCTCCATTAGCCTATATTTCGGGAAACTTAGGCTTGAAAGAAGGGGGGCTCTCCTTCTGGATGAGGAAACGCTGACTGAAAAACTCAAGAATTTAGAGGCGGAGCGTACCTTTCACTCCGCGTTCGCCCTTCCAGTCCGTTTCAAAGCCAGATGAAAACCCATTTCGGGGTTTTTCCTCACGTCCCAATCGTCGGCGCGTGGGTTGCCGCTGCCGCGCACGAAGTCGGCGGTCTCGAACAGGCCTACTTGTTCCTCCAGGCGCTTGGCCCGGAACTTGTCGAGCCACCATTCTCTGGATTCGACGGTCTGGTGATAGACCGTTCCCGTTGTATCGTCCTTGTCCACGAATGTGGCGACGGAGCACACCAGCATGGCGTCGGGCGTCATGTTGGCGATGATGTTGTCTAGCACCGGGTCAACACTCTCGGTGGGGATATGCTCGAACAATTCCCATGCCGTGACGAGGTTGAAAAGGACCGGTTTGTCCTCTTCGTCGAGGACGCGGAAGGGAGCAGATATATCAGCGGTAAACAGCCGGTTGGGGATGATCCGCCACTCCGCGCGCTGCTCGCGAAGACTGTAGTCGCTTCCTTCAATGCCCACGGAAAGATGACCGCGCAAAGTGAAGTCCCAGACCAGGCCGCCCCCGGCGCAGCCAATGTCGAGATGCACAATCGAGGGGAGGAGGCTTTCGCACCGGTGGACAAAGCGCGGATGCCGCGTGTTGTCGTTCTTGGTGCCGCGCGGCTCGTAATGATCCGGCGAGTCCAGAGCGACCGGGCGAATAACGTCGGCGTGCAACTTCCGCCCCGGCGGCGCATCGCGCAACACGAGTTCAATTACATCGCCCAGCCCGTCGGCGGTATCGATCGTTAGTTGATCGAGTTTGCCGTCGACCAGACTGATTTTCTGGGCGAGCCTTTGAGTGTCTGCCTGCGCGCGTTGCTCAAGTTGGGCAATGCGGTCGCGTATCTGGGGCATCGTGTCAGAGACCCGCGCGACGGTCTCGCGAAGTTCGGTCTCCCGCCGGATAGCCTCGGGAGAGGCTAAGGAAGATGTGATGAGATCATGGAGATCCCGAAGTTGCGCTTCCATGCCGTCCAGGCGCGCGTTCAGATGCGAAGTGCCGAATATCCGACGGACATAGTTGAGAATAAAGCTTTTCATTGCCCGCTAAACACCGTTCTGAACCGCCTCGTTATCAGATCATTCGGCGGCATCGTAACCAAGAGCAAGATTTAGGGCTCCGCCCCCATGGTCCCGAAATATTTCTTCGCATTCCGGCGACCAATATTCCTGAAGCGAAGTTCGTGATCCCGACCATGTCGTCGTCGGCTTTCCAATCACTCCGCGCAGTTTCGTAACTGCTTCCGCAGGCGTGAGATCCACGCCGACATGTGCGGCTATCCGGGATGCCACCGATTGTTGCAGGTCGGGCCCATGATCTCCCAGTAACGCATCGAAAGGTACGACCAAGACATCAGGTAGCTCGCGCCACGCGGCAACTTCGGCCATGAACGGCAGCATGGTCGGCGCATATTTGCGAAGATAACCACGCATTTTTTCGCGCGGATCCGGTTCGTCCTTCCAGTCAGTTCCAAATGCCTTGCCGCGACCTTCGTTGTTCATGAAGCGCATGTGCGACACAAGCGCCGCGCGGATTTCGCGAACGGCCAGTACCTTGCGGTATTCGCTCAGCAAGGGGCGGCAGCGGTCGATATCACGCAGGTGTCCGACGACAAAGTCGCCCGGTTTGATCAGCTTAAGCGTATGCTCGACAGGAAGCGGGATCTCGAAGTCCGTATAGTTCTCCACCATTTCCTTGATCGATCTGCCGCGATAGTCGCTGAATCCACCTTCGTGCACATGTGCAAAGCAATGGATCAATCCGAGACTTTGCAGATAGGCACCAAGCAGATACGTGCCGGATTTCGGGATCGATATAATGATCGATCGTTCGCTGGAGTTGCCCTGTTCGCGCGAAAGCGCAAGCGAACCGTCTTCCCGGATATACAAGGCCGCGGAAAGCCCGGCATAGGGCTTTAGTTCTGCCGGAAGCGCGATGCTGTCTTCCGCTCTCGGTCTCATCCGTTCCAGTGACGCACCGAGATTGCCGAGTTGCTCGCGAACTCCCTGCAATTCGCTTTCGATACTCTCAAGCCGGTCATCCGTTCGACTTCTTGATCGTATCAACGTCTCAATGCGCTCTGTGATTTGCTGAATCCCGAGCAGACGTCGCGAGAACTGGACCAGGTAGCGCCGCATTAGATCTTTTCCCTATCCGTAGTCCTGATCGAGAACCAGCCGGACGCCGCGTTCGAGCCCGACATTCGGCTTCCACCCCGTCTTTTCCAGAAAGCGTGTGGCATCCAGCGTCTTGTAGGCGGCGCCGCGGAATGTGCCTTCGGGATAGACGATCTCCGCCTGCCAGCCGAGCGCGTCGCGGATCGCCTCCGCACAGGCGCCGATCGTCACGGGCTGGTTGGAGGAACAGTTGATCTGGACGTTCTCGAAGGCGGCGTCTGCGGCAAGGATGGCGTCGAGCTGGTCGTCGACATAGAGCAGGTCGCGCACCGTGCCTGGGTCGCCCCATACGGTGAACTCGGATTTTCCCTCCTCCTTCTCGCGCACCGCACGGTCGATCATTCCGGTCATGAAATGGGTCCGGTCCGGTGCCGTGTGGTCGTTGGGGCCGTAAACAGTCGCCAGGAACAGGTGAAGATAGGTGAGCCCGTATTGGGACGAATAGGCTTCACTGCCGACAGCCAGCACCTGTTTGGCCAGTCCGTAGCCGCGGACGCTCTCATGCATCGGGCCGGACTGGAAATCCTCTTCCGGGATCGGGCTGTCCTTTTCCGGATAGACGCAGGAGCTTCCCGTCGAGACGAGCTTTGCCTGCGGCTGGTGCTGCCGCCATGCCTCCAGCACGTTCAGGTGAATGCGCGCATTCATCGCCAGCAATTCGCCCTGAATGCCATATTGCACCTGCCCGGTGCGCTGGCGCGTCACCAGGTGAAAGATGCGGTTCGCTTTGGGCGCCGCCGCCAGAAGGCGGTCCGTAGTCGCCGCGTCAGAGAGGTCGCCGGCCGCTCGGCCGATCGCGTGCACCGCGCAGCCGCGCTCTTCCAGTAGGCGAACCATATGCCGGCCGAGAAAGCCGTCTGCGCCAATCACGATGGCGGAACTAGGGGCGGTAGGCATGCCGGTACCACTCAATCGTCGGTTTCATCCCGTCTGCCAGGCTGGTGAAGGTGAACCCGAAATCGCGCTTCACCTTTTCTGCCGTTGCCCGCCTCGCCTTCGGGCCGAAAGCGCCGGGCGCGCCGGCCTCGATCGGTTTGTCGACACTGGCAATCCGCATCACGGTCCGCGCCAAGGTTTCGAGTGTCGTCGTCTCGCCGGTCGCGATATTGTAGACCTCGTTGCGGCCGCGCCATGACAGCGTCCGCAGAAAGATGTCCACCACATCGCCGATATAGGTGAAATCGCGTTCGACAGACACGTCGCCCCGGATCGGAAAGACCGGATTTGTGTCGAGCGCCTTCATCACGAAGGCCGGTGCGACATGCGCCTTTCGCGGATTGACGCTGTCATGCGGGCCGTACGGATTGGACAGGCGGAATGTCACGGTGTTGATGCCGAAGCGGTCGCGGTAGAGGCCGGCCATGATCTCGGCCCAGCGTTTCGACCATGCATAGAAGGCTTCGCCGGTATGAGGGGGTCGATTGAGGTCCACCGAAACCGTGTCGTCCATCACCTCGAGTTCCGCGGGATAGACCGCGACCGAACTCGCCAGGCGCACTTCCCGAATCTCGCGCTCGGCGCAGAACTGGTAGATGCGCGCATTGAGATCGGCATTGTGCAGAAGGATATCGCTCTGCGCCAGTTCGAACCGTTCCGGGTCGTAGCGGTAGGCGCCGACATGGATGACGACCGTATCCGGGGGCAGGGGGCCGATATCCGCAAGCCCGTCCAGCGTCACGGTCTGGTCGCAGCCGGGTACGTCGAGCGTCTCCGCCGTCACCGCGATCAGGCGCTCCACGCTGCCGCCCAGCGCGTCGGCGAAATTGCGGCCGGCAAAGCCGCTCGCGCCGACGAGGATGATCGCGGAAGGTGGCGGCGTTGCGGCCATCAGATGTCTTCGCGCCCGACGATGCGCAGTGTCGGGACCGGCACGATGAACTCACCGCCATTGTCGAGATAGGCGCCTTCCTTCGCGACGAACTCGTCGAAGAAGTTCCAGGCAAGCACGAGATAGGCGTCCGGCCGTTCGCCGGCGTCATCGGCGAGGATCGGAACGCGCGATCCTGGCATCATGTATCCGACCTTCATCGGATTGCGTTCCTCCGCCGCCTGAACGAGGTCCGGGCCGATGCCGAAACTGTTGAGCAGCGTCGCTCCCTTGGCCGGTGCGCCGTAGGCGTGCACCGTTTTGCCCTCGGTCTTGTAGCGCCGAAGGATTGCAAGCAGATCGTCGCGCAACTGCCAGACCTTGTCGGCGAACGCCCGGTAGGTTTCGATATCCCCGTACTTCCTCGCCGCTTCGTCCGCCCGCATAGCCGTCACGCTGTCATCGACCGGCCGCCGGCCTTTTTTGGCCACGTGCACTTCCAGCGAGCCGCCATGGATCGGCACCAGGCGGGCATGGAAGACTTCGAGTCCGTGCAGCGCGAACAGCGCCTCGATCGACTTCAGTGTGTAGTAGACGAGGTGCTCGTGATAGACTTGGTCGAAGGCGAGGTTTTCGAGCATGCCCCCGAGATAGATGGCCTGGACGACGAATACGCCGTCATCGTCGATGAGGCGGGCGATGCCTCGCACCACCGAATGCAACTCCTCGAGGTGAAAGAACACGCCGGCAGCCGTTACCAGCTTGGGCGCCCCCTCCTTCTGCAGGATTTCTGCGGCGACCTCCTCGTTGAAGAAGCGCACCCAGGTGGGCACGCCGTTTTCCAGCGCCAGTTCGACGACATTGGCCGCCGGGTCGATGCCGAGTACGCGCAATCCGTGTGGCTGATATTTTGACAGCCAGGTCCCATCATTGGAGCCGATATCCACGACAAGATCACCGGCGCCCAGGCCATAGGTGTCGATCAGGCGTTCTGCCGTGTCCTGAAAGTGCCTGACGAGGGTCTTGGTGGTTCCCGACACATAGGGGTAATCGGAGAACATGCTCTCCTTCGGTATCGTGTGGTCGATTTGCACGAGCGAGCAATTCGTGCAGAAGCCGACGCGCAGCGGGAAATGCGGCTCGCGCTGATCTGCCAGGGACGGCGGTATCAACCGATTGCAATGCGGCTGCTCGCCGAGATCGAGGAACAATTCGACTGTATGTTCGCCACATCCGCGGCAGTCGATTTTCAAGGTCGTCATGTGCTTTTATTTTTTTCTTTGGTTTTTGTTTTCAACATAGCGCCCGATGCGTCTATGCACGGATTGCGCTGACTTTGATCTGCGTTTCCGCAGGGGTCGTGTTTGAAACGCGATTTCTCAGATTCGCTCGAAAGTCTTCGAAAGTCGCCGGTTGGCCGGAGTCCTTCAGCATTTGCTTGATCCAGGGCGCCGTATCGATGATCGGCGCCACGCCTGATTCGAGAAACGCCTGATAGAGGGTTTCGAAGGTCTTTTGCGAAGATGCGGGTGAGGCGAGAAATCGTTTCAGTGCTTCCTCGCTGGTAGGAAGGCCTTCGACTTCATTTCGCATAATCTGGTTGAAGAGACCGATTTCCTCCGTCCACTCGGCAAGTGGCGGCATTTCTTCGTTGGTCTGGGCTTGTTGTGAGGACTCGGATGCTTCAGCCGCCTTGAGCGCCTTCTCGCCCAGCGTTTCGCCGAAAATAGCATCCATTTTTGTTCGATAATTCTCTTCGCGTTTCGTTTCGAGGAGCAGCCGATAGGACTGGTCCGCCGCCTGCGACCGTTTCGAGCCGTCTTCAAGCAGATCGAGGACGGCCGCGGCGAAATCCTCCGGCTTGTCGTAGAACGGCAGTCCGGAGAGCCCCAAACCAATACTGCCAAGCGCACGGCTGGTGGCTACAATCGGCTTGTGGCGGGCGATCGCTTCAAGGGTCTTGATGCTCGCTCCGGCGCCGGCGATGATCGGTAGCACGACGATTTTGCATGCGGAATAAAGGACCGATAGATCGTCCTGTCTTCCGGCGAGGAATACCTGCGGATGCAGGTTTTGGGGAATCGACCAGTGGATGTTGCCCGCCACTGTTATGTTGACACCGCGCGGCGCCAGGAACTCGGTAAAGACGTTTCTGAAAAACCAATCGAACGATTGGATATTGGGAGCATGACTGGTGCTCACATACAGCAGATCCAGGCCACCAGCACCGAGAAGGCGATTGCGCTGCCAGTTATTTCCCAGCGTAATCGCGGTCCCGAGATTGACATAGTCCAGATCGGAGCCGCCGGCACTGAGAACTTCCGAAAGGTCCCGGCAACCCGCCAGCCTGGAGATGTCGGCGGGTGTAGTAGCGATGGGCTGCTCGACGAATGTCACCTTGGCGCTCTTCAAGAACGGAGTGATCTTGTCGCGCTCCCGCTTGTTGATCGCGATAACTGCGGCGCAGGAATCCAGCAACTCGCATTCCTTGTGGAACTCTTCCTGATCGATGTCCCGTTTTCCGTATATCGCGAACTGATGCGACTGGATGTCGTGCATTTCGCAGATGATCTTCGTTTTCCCCGCAAGTCCGAGGCGTTCGACGATCGGCATGTTTATTATGTAGTTCATAAGAACGGCGTCGACGGGGTTATTTCGAAGAAACACCTTCAACGATGCCGGGATTTCGAAACCCTTTCGTGTGTCGAGTTCGCGTTCCAGCGAATACTGTTTCGACGCAACCTTCTTCAGCGCTCGAAACAGCGATCCGGCATTGGACAATCGCGCCCCGAAATGGAGTATCCACGATCCCGCAAACCGGAATTCCGACAGTGCGGCCCGTGTCTCGGCCTCGATGGTGGCCGGGTTGTAATTTGGTGAGGCAATGTCCATCGACAGCAAGACGAGATAGACGCGATATCCGCGGGTCTCCAGATACTGCAGCTGGTTGCGCGCGACGTTGAAGCTTCCTGTCTTGTGTCGAAATGCGTCGGCATCCATCACGAAGAGGACAGAAGGCGTTTCGGAACTGGCCGTCTGCACTCGAGCTGCGGACGTCGGCTTTGTGATGGTCGCAACCAGATTTTCGGGAGAGTGGAACCGGGTCCATTCGGCCTTGAAGCGCTGTGCGGCCGACCGGTACTCGTCGTATCCATCAACGACCGTCGACAGTGCTAGTGCCAAATCGCGCGGATGGTCAAAGGTGACGCCGCGCGCCGAATCCACCTGACTGGAAAGCCAGGTTCCGGCAGGAACGATTGCCGGCTTGCCTGCCGCCAAAGCTTCGGTCAACGCCCCCGAGCTACGCGCGGGATAGCGATGCGCCTCATACGGGAAAACCACTATATCGGCATCCGAAAGGAGCTCGTAGTAGTCCTCCGTGGACATGGGCTCGGTAATCAGTTTCACGAGATCGTCGGGCAACTGGCTCAGGCGAAGCCGGGCCTCGTAGATGCCTGGTTCGCCGCCCGGCAGATTATAGTTCGACTGAAACGTGAAACGGACCTTTCCGGGTTCCACGAGGGATTCCCAAACGCCTTCCACCAGGTCCGGCAGGTATTGATAGCCTTTCTCCGGCCGCGCATCGCCGAGATACACGACGTTCAGCGGCGCTGCGGCGTTGGTTTTGCCGGGTCGCGTCTCCAGAGCCTCGATAAGGTCGTTGTGTATCGGGATTGGCGCGGTCGTGAACTTGATGCCGCTTTGGGAGTCATATTGGGCGGTCAATTGATCCGTATCGGTGAAGAACGAGGCTTTCGAGGGGTAGAGACCCGACCTGTCGAAGCCGTTCAGGCATTCGCGCAGGCTTCGCCCCTTCGCTTTCGTCGTCAGTTCCTCGTTGCAATCGCGGCGAAGCAAGATCCTGAACTGCGGGAGGTTGGCTCTTGTGGCCGACGTCATATAGGACAGCAAGCCATCGAGATCCTCGACGCCGATCGTGTGAATAAACACGAAATCCTGCGGTCCCGCCTGGAGTCTCTTCAGGGCCAGGGCAAGGCCGCTTGCAAAACTCTCCTGTGCAGGTGGTCCCCGGCGGATGACAAGACGATACGCCAGGATGAAGGGCAGTGACAGGAATGTAATCAGATAAGCCCACAATCGGCGAAGAATTGAAAACCTGCGACCTCTCCGCGTAAGGACACGCGATGCTTTGTGCACGAATTCAAGTGGACTGTGGGAGATCGGCCCCAACCGCCCGCGCAGTTTCGAACGCGCAAACAACACATAGGCTGCCTTCGCGTTTGCGGATAGCGCGCCTCTTACTCTCCGCGGCGAATATCTGCGTGCGATCTGCTTGAGACGGCTGCCTTTCCGCAGCCGGTCCCATGACTGGCTGAACGCGGGAATGACCTCGATATCTTTCGGCGCATGCGATTTGTTGAAATCCGCGTGCGAGACGATGACCGTATCCCAGCCCAGTTTTTTTGCCGCTTCGGCGACGGAGACATCGTAGACGAGGTGATGTCCACGGAAGTCGCGCAGGGACTGATCGATGATAATCAGTCTAGCCGCCTTCTGCGCTGATCCTGTGTTCTTCTGTCCCTGCATCGGGCCTTTTTCTATTTGACTTGCTGGCGCTAACGGTACCGGTCCGTGTTATTTCCCGGAAGCCGGTTTCTGCGAACCTTGCGTCCTGATGACGCTCTCAATCCGGCATTTCACGGTATCCCAGCGCCTTGCATATGCCGGGTGCCACCGATTCGAAAAGTGCACGTTCCTCGGTTGTCAGGTACTTGCGATCATCTGTGGAGAATTTTTCGGACGCTGTCGAACTATATTCAGGGTCTGATGCGATCGCTATGCGTTCTCGCCAATCCGTAGGGAGGTTCAGGCCAGCTGCATCCAGAAGTCTTCTGAAATAGTCCTCATCCAGTTCTGAAATCGCCTTCCTGAGTTCCTCGTATTTAACGATTGTCGCTTGGCCGGACCATGCAATTGCATTGTGGATGAAAAAGTCCTTCGGCGAATCGATAATCTCATTTCCGGCTTGCCACCCGGTGATCATCAGGCGGACGACTTCGTCGAAAGTCATCTCCTGCTCTCGTATGAACTGCCCAAGCGGTGAGTCCTTCCAGTGCGAGGACCACATGAAACGGGCGTAACTGAGAATCTGCGAATGCGGATGGCGCACGAGAACAAGGTGACGCGTCTTGCGCGCAAACTTCAGGCTGCGCGCCGAATATTTCAAATGGCCTGTGAAGCAGGTCGGTGTCTCGGGCGGCTCAGGTAGGTTGTCGTTGGTGACGAATGGCCAACTGATCTGTTCCCACGGCACGAACATCACCAAAATGTTTCGCAGCAACATCGTCCCGCATTTCGGAACTGAATTGATTAGTACGCTGTCGGAAAGTGACGCGTGCGTGAACCGGGTATGTGCTTCATCGAGGGTGGACATGCTATTCGTTACAATGGAGTTGGCAGGAGCGGTGCTCTGTTATGTCATCGGCACTGTTGTTTTATCATGAGCCTATCGTATCTCCCATGTCACCGGCGTCGGGAGCAATTCTGGCGGTTAGGGAGCGTAGTGGACAATCTGCGTGCCTGAGGTCTCGAAATTGAACGGCACATGCACCAGTCCGCCGAGTGCGGTCCGAATGGCTTCTTGGCGTTCCGGCGGGGCGAAAAGCATCATGAATCCGCCACCGCCAGCCCCCATCAGCTTGCCGCCGATGGCACCGGCGCGCCGAGCCTCTTCATATATGCTGTCGATGCTCTCATTGCTTATCTTGTCGGTCAGTCCGCGTTTCTGAACCCACGCTTCGTGAAGCAACTCCCCGAATTCTCGTATGTCTCGTGGGGAATCCAGGATCTCTACGGCTTCGTCGACCATCGACCGGATACGATGTAGCGACTGGGCATGGTTGTCCATGCTTGCCACTTGGGCTCCGGCTACCTCCGACGCGTACCGGGAAAATCCTGTGAAAACGAGCATGAGATGGCTGTCGAGTTCGTCCCTGCGTCGATTCGGTATGATCAGGGGTTCGGCCGAGATCGAACCGTCGCGGCGGAACTGGATCAGATTGAAGCCGCCGAGCGCCGCGGCGAATTGGTCTTGCGATCCGACCGTCTCGCTCAGCACGTCCTGCTCGATACGAATGGCTTCGTTGGCAAGCCGTTGCTTGGTGACCCTCTTGCCCTGAAACGCCGCAATCGTGTTGAGCATTCCAACGACGAAAGACGAGGAAGACCCCAAGCCGGATCGCGCCGGCAGGTCGGCATCGCAATGGATTTCCAACCCGCATGTCAGCCCGGTTTCGGTCAGCACCGCCCGGACTGCGGGATGCACGATTTCGTCGATTGTCTTCGTATTCTCGAGCCTTGAGTAGGCGATACGGTACTTGAAGTCGAAGAAAGGCGGTAGTTCCCGGCAGCTCACATAGGTGTACTTGTCAAAGGTCGTCGAGAGGACCGCGCCGCCATGTTCGCGATACCAGTCGGGATAGTCTGTTCCCCCTCCGAAGAAGGACATGCGAAATGGTGTGCGGGAAATGATCATGATTGCTATGCCGGGTTTCCTCGGTGCGCATAGCACACAAGCAAGCCGGTTCAATCCCGCAGATATGGCTATCCACTCAAGTCGGACATTCCCAAGGGGGCGTAGACCGCGGCCGTGCTCCGCAGTCTACATAATCCAGTCCTGCGTGGCTGCGTCCGGTGTGTCGATGAGGATGTCGGTCACGCCCCACATAAGGGTCGGATCACCGTCCTTGACGAAGGTTATGATATTGTCGCCGGCAATCTGGTCACTGGCAGCAATAAGAAACTCTGTCTGGGAGTATCCTTCATTCGGTCCCGCGTTGAGCCAGCCGATGACTTCGCCATTCAGACGTACGAGAACCTCTGTATCGTAATCGACGTCGAAGCCGGTCACGGACAGGACCAAGTCCTGCGACTGACCTTCGAAGGATGCATAGACCAGACCGTCGCTGTCGGACGCTCCCGAGAAAAGGTTTCCATATTTCCCGGTTTCGGTCTGGCCCCGCGTCAGGGTCATGTCATAAGTGTTTTCAATGAGGATATCGGTCATGCCCCACATGAGACCGGGGTCACCGTTCTTGAGGAAAGTCAAAATATTCAGATCAGCGGATTGCTGGGATGCACTGATCTCGAATTGGGTGACACCAAGGCCTTCGTTCGCTGTCTGGTTGAGAAAGCCCAATGACTGTCCGTTGAGAAGAATCTCGACTTCGTTCGCATAATCGATATCGAAGCCCGAGACTGTCAGGACGATGTCGCTCTCCGCGCCCCCGAATGTCGCGTACACCATTCCATCGTCATCGGTCGCTCCGTCGAACAGATTCCCGTATTTCCCGGTCTCAACCGTCCCGGAAGTGAGGGTCATGTCGGGATTGATCGTCTCGCTAATCACGATATCAGTGACACCCCAGATCAGGCTCGGGTCACCGTTCTTCACGAAGCTAAGGACATTCTCTCCGGTGAGCAGTTGGCTGGCGGAGATTTCGAAGAGATTGCTGGAAAGGCCATTGTTGAGCCCGGCCTTGAGGAATCCGATGCTTTCGCCGTTGAGCAGAATACCAACCTCGGCGTCATAGTCGATGTCGTATCCCTGCAGCGAAAGCCAGATGTCATGCCCCGTTGAGTTGAAGGCCGCAGTGACGACACCATCCGGATCCGCCGTGCCCTTGAAGTTGTTGCCGAAATCGCCGGCTTCCTTCAGGCCATTGGTCAAAGTCATATCGCCATCGAAGGTGGGCGCTATGGCAATGTTTGTCACGCCCCACATGAGATTGGGATCGCCCTCTTTCACGAAGGAGATGATGTTTTGTCCGGCGAGTTGATTGTCCGCGGCGATGGAGAACAGGTTGTTGGAGAGCCTCTCGTCCAGCGAGGTGTTGAGATAACCCAGTAATTCGCCGTTGAGGAGGACTTTGACCTCAGTCTCGTAGTCGATATCGAAGCCGGTCACCCAAAGCGTCAGATCGCTTCCAGATCCTTCGAACGAAACCTCGACAATCCCGTCGCTGTCAGTGGCGCCGTTGAACAGGTTACCAAAGCTTCCTTTTTCCGCGATACCGAACGCGAGAGTTACATCGGTCGTTACGTTGTCGGATACATAGCTCTCGCCGGTCAGGTTTCCATTGGCGTCATAGGTCTGGACCCACTCCGACCAGCTCTGCGAATTGTTGTAGTCGTAGCGGATATATTCGGAAGTGCCGTCGTCGAAATATGTCGTGCGCTCGATATGCTGGTCCGACGTGTTGTAATAGTCGTCGATCTCTCTCCATGCTTCGGAGCCGCTGTCATAGGTGACGAGGGCGTAGCGCTCGAAACCGTATTGTGCGAGCCCCAGCGTTGCCCAAATGCCGACCACATAGGTGCCGGGCTCAAAGACGAGCGTATCATATCCGGCTCCGCCTGTGACGGCACCTGCGGCCCAGTTGTCTGCGGCGTCATAGATGATGGTGTCGTCGCCTTCGCCGCCATGGATCTGGTCGGCGCCCGTGCCGCCATCGAGGAAGTCCTCGCCGCGGCCGCCATTGAGCGTGTCGGCGCCGCCATTGCCGAACAGGACATTGTCGGCATCGTTGCCGGTGATGATGTCGTTGCCCGAACCGCCGATGACGCTCTCGATGATCGTGTCGGGGCCGATCGTCAGATTGCCGGTCAGTCCGCCTGTGTCCGAGATCGAGCCGGGCGTCAGGTCGATGCGGTTGTTCTTCGACGAACCGGACATGTCGATCGTGTCGTAGCCGCCGTCGTCGACGATGGTCAGCGCATAGTTGGTGCCGCTGTCGTTGAAGACGGCGGAGCTGAAAGTGCTGGAGCCGGTATTGTTGTTGTAGCCATAGACCGTGTCGCCGGTACGCGTCGTGCCCTGGGTGCCGTAGAGATCGCGGATGGCGACGATGTCGGCCAGCATCGGGGTGAGCAGATAGGCCTTGGAGGCATCGACCGAGGTGTTCTGGGTCTGGCTGAAATACGACATGACCGTCGCCTGCCAGGAATCATTGGCATAGAGATTGTCGGAGCCGTAGGAGGCCGAGCCATTGTAGTTGCCGGCGTGTCCCAGACCCAGCGCATGGCCGATCTCGTGGATGAAGGTCTGCTGCGTATAGGCCGTGCCCTGGCTGGTCAGCCAGTTCGATGCGATGTTGACGGTCGATCCGGTGATCGTCGTGCCGGAGCGGCTCGACGAGGACCAGGCCTCCATCGAACCGTTTTCGGTGAAGGTGATCTCGGCCGATCCGGTGGTCTCGATGAACTGCACGCCGATGATGTCGGACCATGTCTGCAGCGCCTTGCGGGCAAACCCCGCATAGGTCGCGTCGAGCGCGCTCAGATTGTAGGTGATGGCATTGTCGGCGCCGACATTGAAGGAGCGCTGGTAGCCGCCCCAGTAGCCCGTGGTGAGCTGATCGGCGATCTGCTGGGTGGTCCAGACCTGGGTGTTGTCGGGCGCCACATATCCGTCGACCTCGACGATGTAGCTGCCCGCATAGGCATCGGCATAGGATGCGGCATCGATATAGTAGGTGCCGGTGGCGGTCGCGGTGTAGGTGAGCGCGGAATAGTAGCCGGCGCCGCCGTCGTCGTCGGAGGCGACCAGCGAACCGGTTGCCCGGTCCTGCGAGCCGGGCGAGAAGAGGCGCAGATAGGTGTCGGTAACAGGCGTGTCGCCATAGCCGGACAGCGAGATCGTGTAGGTCTGGCCGGCAACCAGATTGACCGCGATCCAGTCGCTGTCGCCCGCAGCCTCCAGGTCGCCGGCATAGGTTCCACCTACAGAAACCGTCGCATCCGTGCTGCTCGTTGCCAGCAGATCGGCCGAGACGATATCGGTGACGACGCCGGCCGCGGCAGCAGGTTCCGAGCCGCTGGAACCGTCATTGAAAATGCAATCACTTGAGAAGGTTTTTAGAGTCGCACAGTTTTGGCACACAGCTGTCTCTTCCTGGAACATGATGCTGTGTCGAAACGTAACGCATGACCGGAAAAACGGCCTTAACCGGGCAGGCGTGATTTGAATGCGGTGCGAAAGGATTTGCTAACGGATATTCCTACCCAATATGGCCTGACGACGGTATTATTCGCCGAGTTCGCCTCCATTTCCGCTCCAGGTGCGACTCAAGGGCCATAACCAATGTGATCGCCGGTAATTTGGCGGTAAAGACGAACGGGACCGAACAAGTACAACCGATAGCCTGCATATGGCTTTTCGGCCGGACGTTGCAGCGGATCAACGAAACGGAGACTGAAAATACATGACAGGGCAGGGCATTTTAGCATGCTTCAA
>Ga0209692_10002028_pt1 | contig 24074 bp, 22 predicted proteins | sample tdDd472_FD_187129 | JGI IMG/M metagenome (GOLD analysis project Ga0209692, IMG submission 187129) | Marine sediment microbial communities from the Atlantic coast under amendment with organic carbon and nitrate - tdDd47.2 (SPAdes)... | ecosystem: Environmental > Aquatic > Marine > Coastal >... | reverse complement strand
CATAGTAATTAATGATTTCAAGTTTTTTACGTTTGTCAATACCGACAAATACATATACAAAATGAAGAAACATTGTATTGATGAGGATAATACCAAAAACCAGTATTTTAAACCAGAAACCGGCGCTTTGCTGGTCAGGTGACATCTGCCACAGAAGATAGGCAAGACTGAAAACCGCAATCCCCATATTAGCGAGAAATGTAGTATATCTGAGCCGCTTGTCAGGTATCTTTATAAGGAGAGCAACACCCAGAATAGTGCTGGTAATAAAATTTACCAGCCCTGTTATGCCAAGAAAAGACATTGGATTCTAAGTTAACCCCTTTTCTATATTTAAAAAGAATATAATATTTGTAGTACTTTCTCTTTCCACCGTCAAGGTATAATTTGTGATTCCAGAAGCCTTTACCAGTGCTACCACTTCCTCTTCATCTCTCAGGTAAAAGGTCCAGTCAGCCCACCAGTCAGGGGTGAGGGGAAGATAGTTTTTTGAATCTTTATGAGCAATGATAAGTTTACCGCCGGGATTAAGGAGATCGTAAAAGAATTTAATCTGGTCACTGAGGGCATCAGCGGGGATGTAGTCAGCAAGGCCTATTGAATAAACCAGATCCTGTCCGGAAAGTCGTTTCGAATGTGTAACAGGATCTTTTAGATAATCATACACACTGTTGTTGATATAGTTGAAGTGTACGTTATGTGCAATATCAGCAAGATGGCCATCAGAAAAAATGAGCGCTTCTTTTGATTTATCGATAAGGTTAAAGGTTATCGGTTCTGATAAGTTGAAACTTTCCTCTGTGAAGATTTCCCGCAGTTCTCTTGATGCCCCACAGGCGATATTGAGTATGCTTGCAGGTTTGTTTGAATGTTCTTGCAGAAAGGATGTTAGTCTTTTTTTCATCCAGTCTTTTCTGCTTCTTACCGCCCTGGCGTAATCATCTTCCAGGAAAACCATGTCAGCGCAGTAACCGAGTTTTTTAGAAGTGGGGACATTGTTATAGATGAATTCGAGAAGCTCATGGTCGCCAGGATAACCTCCCGGTTTTTCAAGGGCATGTCTCACCGCATCAGAAGAAAGTCCAAAAGGGGCCCCCACAACCCGAAAAATTGCCTTGAGCTCTTTGGCTAGTGTTTCATCTTCAAGCTTTTTTTCCAGTTCTCTTCCTTTCTCTAATACCGCTGCAGTAGATTCAATACTCATTTTTGAAGCCTCTTCATAAGACAGGTTCCCGGCTTCGAGGACTTCTTTCATTTCTTGTATATAAACAAAGTAGGGAGTGACTTCATTTTTCCAGAACTTTTCTATCAACTGTTGCTTGTCAGAATTTTGAATGTTCCCCAGAAGGGGAGAAATTTTATCAGCAAATGAGTTATACAGCTGAGGATTTTTCGTTTTAGTCATAGTCAGCGCTCCAGAACAGTTTTTATCTATTTTTTGTCACTATTGCTGAAGAATTATATAAAGCAATAATAAAATTATACTGACTGACCTGTTTTTATTGTCACATTAGGAAATCCATAATCCATCGGGCCAGTCCGATGCAGAGAAGAATAGCGCCTTCTGGCCTTGAGAGCCGCCACCCGGTTCTCAGCATAAAAATCACCAGTATGACCATACCACTGAGCATCAGCAGTGAGCTGTAGGCATTCGGGTTTATAGTCATTGGATTGATAGTGCCTGCGAGCCCGAGAACTCCCAGGATATTAAAAAGGTCGCTTCCTATAAGGTTACCGGCAGACATGCCGTGACGTCCCTTCATTACTGCGGCGAGGCTCGTTGCCATTTCCGGCGCTGATGTGCCGGCGGCAACTATTGTTACTCCGATAACCCATTCGGATATTCCCGCGGTTCGCGCCAGAAGGCTTGCGCTTGATACCAGGAGGTGACCGCCGGCGATGACAATAGCGATACTTGCCGGAAGCAGGATGACATCTTTCCAGGTTGCCTCTTCATGAAGGATTTCCTCATCTTCAAGGGACTCTTTATTTATAAACAGAAAAATCAGGTATGCTGCCAGAATCGACATGAGAATTATACCCTCGTAACGGGCCAGCTGGTTGTCATAGAAAAAGAAGAGCAGTAGAAAGGTAACCAGAATCATGAAAATACCGTCGCGGTACACGAGCTTTCTATCAGATTTTATTGCTTTGAAGATGGCAACAGTACCGAGGATAAAACCGAGATTAAAGATATTCGATCCTACAATGTTACCGACAGATATATCGGCCTGTTTATTAAGGGCGGCGTTTATTGTGACGGCAAATTCTGGAGCTGATGTTCCAAAGGCGACAACCGTGAGTCCTATTACAAGGTCAGAAACCCCGAATTTTTCAGCAATGCGGCTTGCTGATTCAACAAGCGCTCCCGCTCCCTTCCATAAAAAGAGTATTGAAATAATGAGAATGAAGGTGTTTGCTGTTAAATTCCCAGGTACTGATGCGAATAGTTCCATTAGATTTTTTCCATTTTTTTTGTTTCAAGAGATTTGTAGGCCCCTTCTATCAACTTCATTTCCATGGCGATACGGTCCATGGAGGGAGACCAGGGCCGGTCAGCAATATGATCTTCAATAAAGGACCGATGCATCGCCTTGAAGCCGAGGAAATCAAAAAAGTTAGTAAAAGAAAATCTTCTTTTTTTGCCGTAGAGAGACGTGTAGAGTCCGTTGCTTTCAAAGGTTATAACGCCCTCAGTGCCGAATATTTTTGAATGGGACATGCCCTTGAGGGGATTGGGAATTCTCCATGAATGGGTCAGTTTGGCGGCCACGCCGTTTTCCATTTCGGTCATCACGATGAGAGAATCCTCAAAGGGTACTGTTGTTTCATAGGCAACGTTCGGTTTTACGGCAATTGTCCTGAGGGGATTACTTCCAGCGAGGGAAACAAGTATATTGATCCAGTGACAGCCCCCTTCGAGCAGGGCACCGCCGCCCATAAGTTCAGGGTCGGTTCGCCAGCCGGTGATGGTATCCCGGTTTGTTTTATTTAATTCTACAAACAACACTTCACCGATTTGTCCTTCTTCAATGTATCTGCGGATTTTTTGGAGAAAGGGCTTGTACATGTAATTTTCCGCCACAGTGCACCTGACGCGGTTAGCCTTAACTTCCTTCATCAATGAGGCGAGTTCTTTACTGTTTCGGGTTACCGGTTTTTCAAGGATGAGATCTTTTTTGCCCCGTGCGGCCATAATACCGATTTCTGAATGGTAGGCATGGGGGGTAGTGATAAAGGCAATCTTAAAGTCTTCTGATGCTGCTGCCTCTTCATATGAGCCGAAGAAGCCGTTTCCTTTATGGATTTTAGTAAACTCTTCTGCTTTTGATCCATCCCTGCTGGCAAAATAGAGGGGGATGTCTTTATACAGTCCCTTTATGATTTTTGCGTGCCGTGAAGCTATATCACCGCAGCCGAAAAAGCAGATACCTGGCAATGTTTTTTTCATTTTTTATTTCCCGAAGAAGACCTCATGTCGAGGCGGATTAATATTTTATTTTTGCAGGTTTTCCCTGCGACACAATAGAATAGTTAAAAGAGTACCCTGAAGGCAAAAAGTTTCTCTTAAACATAACTACATTTAATCTTTTTTTATAAGCAGTGTCAACAAAAGAGCTGTCAAGGCAATTAAAATTATTGACCCAAAGAATACTCCCTGAAGGTTCCAGAAGGTATAACAGAGTCCGAGAATAAAGGGACCCGTTGTTTGCCCGAACCTGAGAACTGTTGAGTTAAATGCCATAAAAATTCCCCGATATTCTGTGGGGGCGTATTCTGATATCATGGTCTGAACGACAGGAATATTAATACCATTGGCGAATCCGTACAAAATGGCCGGCAGAAACATGAGAGCATAGCTGCGTATCCAGACAGACAGCAGAAGCACCAGGGCGTAGAGAAAAAATGCCCCCAGAATCATATACTTCTTCGGCAGGTATGTATTGATTCGTCTCAGGTTAGAGCTGCCCAGGGCGGTTCCGATAGCGGCTGAGGATATAATGATGCCGATATTCAGAGGGTTTGAGTTGAAAAGAGATTCCAGAAAAAAAGGAAAAAAGGTCAGCACTGTCCCGTAGAGTAGAATAAAGGATGAGGCGGTCACAATAAAAAGGCCAAGAATATGCAGGGATTTCATATGCTTAAGGGCTTCTCTGAAATATGAGCTGATATGTTCTTTTGCATCTGGTTCCGGGTTATCGAGGACAAAGAGCACCATAAGACCTACCGGGATGGCCAGAAGGGGAAGAAAGAAGGGGTAATTCCACCCCAGCAGGGCTATGGCTCCGCCAAGGGCGGGATAAACCAATGTGCCGAAACTGAGGACTGTGGCATTATAGCCCATGGCAGCCATCCGGTCTTTGCCTGTGAAGAGGTCTCCGATGATTGTCTGATTAAGCGATGACAGGGCGGCGGCCCCGGTACCCTGGAGAAATCTGAAAAAGAGAAGAAACTGAAAGTTTTCGCTGAAGGCGCAGGCAGTGCCGGCAAAGGCAAAGAGAAAGAGTGACGGGACAAGAATATGTTTTCTCCCAAGACGGTCAGCCATGATTCCCATGAGGGGAGAAAGAAAAATCCCCGGGAGAGTGAAGTATATAATCAGTTGTGCGACTTCTTCTCTTGAAAGCCCCAGGCTTTTTGAAATACTCGGAAAAGCCGGTATAATTGTAGTTACTCCCATGACTGCAATCAGGGTAACTGAAAAGATTACATGAAGATTTTTGTTAAGAAGAATTTTTTCTTTTAGTGGCATCAGGTGTCTATATTTTCAGGTAATTGAGGCATTGAAGACTCGAACAGGCTCATTGTCAAGCAGTAGTTTGGATGGAATTCATATACCGTCCAGCCGGTAAGCAAAAAACTCTTGACATAATCGGTATATAGTGGTGTATATCCGTATGTAAAACGATAATAACGTACAAAAGACATGTGAGAGGTTTGCAATGTATGAAAAAAAACCATGGCTAAAATTTTACGGCGATGTTCCCCATGAAATTAAGATCCCTGAACTGAGTATGTATGAATGTGTTGCCCTTGCGGTTGCCGATTTTTATGATAAAACCGCCTATGATTTCATGGGAAGCAAGGTTACATATTTTGAGTTCAAAAAGCAGATAGATGAATGCGCTGATGCCCTTGTCGCCCTGGGCCTTAAAAAGGGCGATCGGGTCACAATATCAATGCCTACATCCCCTCCGGGGATAGTCTGCTTTTATGCGGTTAACAAGATCGGGGCGATTGCCAGCATGATTCACCCCCTTTCTACTGAAAGTGAAATAGAATTCTACCTTAAGGTAAGCAAAAGTAAAATGGCGCTTACCATGGACATGTGGCTCGATACCTTCAAGCCCGCTGCCGAAAGAGCCGGTATTGAAAAACTGCTTATTTGTAAAATGCAGGACTACCTGCCGAAGCATCTCGCGGGTCTCTACTGGCTCAAGGCGGGAAGAAAGAATCCATCGATCCCCAGGAATGACCCGATGATTGTTGACTGGAAAAAATTTGTAATGCAGACCGACCATCCGAGGGTACTTCGCGCTGAGGTTGATTCACATGACCTGGCAGTGATTCTCTATAGCGGCGGCACAACCGGCATGCCGAAGGGAATCATGCTCTCAAATCGAAACTTTGTTGCCGAAGGTTTGATGTGCGCCAACTGGGTCGGCATGAATCCTGAAGTCTCAGATGTACTTGCCATGCTTCCGATTTTTCATGGATTCGGTCTTGGTGTCTGCGTTAATACGGTCCTGAGCAACGGTGGTAAAAGCATTCTTGTTCCCATGTTCGAAGCTGATATGGCGGCGAAAATGATCAAGAAAAAGCCTAATTTCATAATCGGCGTACCGACCCTTTATGAGGCCCTCACTCAGAATGAAAAATTTCAAAACAGTGATCTCAGCTGTCTTTATGCATGCTTTAGCGGTGCTGATACCCTTTCCCGAAACACCAAGGAACGCTTTGAAGGGACTGTTGAAAGACAGGGAGGAAAGGATGTCAAGCTCCTCGAGGGGTACGGGTTGACTGAGGCCGTAACCGCTATCATGGCGATGCCCGTTGGAGAATATAGAGAAGGAAGTATAGGCATTCCCTTTCCCAACATGATGGCCAAAATTGTTGTTAAGGAAACAACTGAAGAGGCTCCTGTAGGCGAAGAAGGAGAAATATGCCTCTATGGACCTGCAGTCATGATGGGATACCTTGATCAGCCGGAAGAAACCGCGGCTGTTTTGAAAAAGCATGATGACGGCCTTGTCTGGCTTCATACCGGTGATATCGCGACCATGGATGCCGATGGCTTTTTCTACTTTAAGCTGAGAGAGAAGCGGATGATTAAATCTTCCGGTATGAATGTCTATCCCGCCCAGGTGGAAGAGCAGCTCTTTAAGCATGAAGCGATTGCCGAGTGCTGTGTGATCGGTGTTCCTGATAAGCAGCAGGTTGAAAAGGTAAAGGCCTTTATCGCCTTAAAAGACGCCTCTATGGGAAGCCCTGAACTTGAAAAGGAAATTATCGACCATTGTCGAAAGGACCTCATTAAGTGGAGCTGTCCCCGGGAAATCGAATTTATTGATGAAATACCTAAAACGAAAGTAGGTAAAATTGCCTTCAACGAACTTGAGAAAATGGAAATCGAACGGCTCAGGGCTGAAGGAAAATATACCGGTGAAGAGGAAGCAGTAGCGGAAAGTTCCGTTGTTTCATAGCTGAAGCTGAGCATTGCGGGTCCTTATGGGCCTGCAATGCCCTTTTTTAGTCAGAATTTCTCTTTAAATCCAGAGGAGGGCCTCTCATGAAAGCTGTTCTTCCTTTTATAATCCTCTTTATTTTGCTGCCAGGAATCCTCATTGCCGGTGAGAAGGCAACCCTCCTTGAAACAGGACAGAAAAAATATTCTCCCCGTTGTGAAATTCTGGTAGATAAAGGGGGGAAGCTGACATTTGAAGATGCCAGGGAATCTTCGGGTTTTAGAAAAAGTGCTGCTAACAGTTTTGGGTTTACTCCTGACAGAATATGGGTCCGTTTTAAGTACCGCATCCCTGAAGAAGCCACTGAGAAATGGTATCTGGAAATAAGTTATCCCCAGCTTGACTGTATCGATCTCTGGCAAATAAAAGGGAAAAAGATTTCTCATCGACGGGCAGGGGATTCACTTCCTTTTGATAAAAGAGATATCAGGCATCATAATTTTATTCTTGCCCTTGATAACACGCCGGGGCTTCATACCTGCTACCTGCGGGTTGCCACTGAAAGTTCAATGACGATTCCCGTCTCACTGGTTACCCATAAGTATATTATAGAAGAACTCAATATTCAGAAGACCCTCTTTGGTATCTTTTACGGCATACTTATTATTATGATTCTCTACAACCTTCTTCTTTCTATCTCAATGAAAGATATTACCTATATCTGGTATGTTGTTTTTATTCTCTCGATGATGCTGGTCTCCCTTGCCCTGAATGGCTACGGCTTTCAATATATCTGGCCCGGGGCGGTATGGCTCAACAAGGTTGCTCCTTTTTCGGTTTTTATGGTTCTGGTCAGCATGACGATTTTCTCTTTTCTTTTTCTTGAAATTCATGAAAAATACCCAAAGGTTGAAATAATCTTTAAAATGATTGTTGTCTTTTCTCTCGGTGGACTGGTTCTGTCCTGGGTACTGCCGTACCGCATCATGATGATGCTCAGTGCCGCGTCTTTACTTCCCCCCATTGTCCTTATAATTTTTATTGCAGTCGTCGGCGTTAAAAGAGGAAACCGGCAGGCCTTTTTTTACATCATTGCCTTTTTTTCCCTGTTTGCCGGTTCCGTGGTGACGATTTTTCACCGCTTTGGAATTTTTTCAGCCAGCAGTTTTACCCTCTGGGGGTTTCAGATCGGCTGTTCTCTTACTATTGCCCTCCTGTCCCTGGGGCTTGCAGACCGGGTCAACAGACTGAAAAATAACCTGGCCCTTCTGAATGTGAACCTCGAAGACCGGGTCATCGATAGAACCAAAAGCCTTAAAGAGGCAAATGATATGATCAGGCGGGATATGAAGATTGCTTCGGCGGTGCAGGCAAACATGCTTCCCCAGGAAATTCCCTCCAGCGGACTTTATGATGTTGCATATATTTATGAACCCGTCTCTGAAGTCTCGGGAGATTTCTTTGATTTTTACAGTGATTCCCACGGACTGGCGGGTGTTGGGCTCTTTGATGTATCAGGCCACGGGATATCCTCGGGCCTCCTGACGCTGATGGCCCGCTCAATCATCACCAGGAACTTTCATGATAACCAGCAAAAACCCCTTGGTAACATTATGGAAAATATAAATCATGAACTGGTCCAGGAAATGCAGAATGTAGACCACTACATTACCGGTGTGCTCCTTCGCTTCAGGGAAGAGCGGATCGATTATGTAAATTCCGGACATCCTGATATTATCTATCACAACTGCTCGAGCGGTAAAACTGGAAAAATTGTCGACCGGGAAGGTAAGAGTATCAGCGGTCCCTTTCTCGGCCTTGAAATAATGAAAGGGGATTACCGTAATATTTCTTTCAGAATTGAAAAGGGAGATTGTCTCTTTCTTTATTCTGACTGCTTCATCGAATCCGTCAATGAAAGGGGAGAGCACTTCGATATAAAACGCCTCATGGAAACCCTCTGCGAGATCCCTGAGAGCGATGCAGAAACTGTTCTAAGTCGAATTATGGAGAAATTTTATGACTATGTCGGCGGGAGTGATAAGCTTACTGATGATTTGACTGCTATGGTTGTGAGAAGAATGTAGCTTTTTCCCTCACCCCCCGGCCCCCTCTCCCATTTATAAAAAGGCAAAGGAGAGGGGGAGAAAAGCGAGCTTTGACCTTGCCCACGAATCGTGGACATAGAGAACGCCCCATTTGAGTTCTTGTTCAAGCTGCCATCCCCATTTTTAGTGGAGGAACATACCCGTTTACTGAACGTAACCTTTTACGGTTATAAAATAGTTCAATATATTCAAAAACAGCCTGTTTTGCTTCTTCCCGTGTGTGAAATCTTTTCCCATAGAGCCACTCTGTTTTCAGTTTGCCCCAAAAAGATTCCATCGGTGCGTTATCCCAGCAATTACCTTTTCGGCTCATACTGCAAATAAATTTTTTGTCTTCAATTATTTTTTGATACTCTTTACTGCAATACTGACTGCCTCTATCCGAATGCAGAAGAAGTCTTGGCTTCGGTTTTCTTTGCCTGCACGCTTCTTTAAGAGCGTTAATTACAAGTGCTTTCTTCATGCGACTATCCATTGACCAGCCTACAATTGCACCATCAAAAAGATCTAGAATACCCGCAAGATATAACCATCCTTCATCTGTCCAGATATAGGTTATATCTGATACCCATTTCGTGTCCCTCTTTTCTGAGGAAAATTCACGATTTAAAATATTCTCCGCAACCGGCAGATTGTGATTTGAATCTGTCGTTGCTTTATATTTCTTCTTAATCTTTGAGCTAATGCCGTTTTTCTGCATGAGACGGGCCACCATTCCCCTACTGACCGGTGTCCCTGTCTGGTTGAGTTCGTTCGTTATTGTCGGTGAACCATAAATCTCATGGCTGTCTTTATGGATTTTTTTAATTTTTTCTAATACCTCTTTCTGACGCTTCGAACGCTCACTCTCTGGGCGTTTTAAAAACGCATAATAGCCGCTCCTGCTTACTTCCATTATTTGGCACATCCTTGACACCGAGAAACGGGAGCTGTTTGATTGTATCAATCGATACTTCATTTCTGGCTTTTCGCAAAGAAGGCCGCGGCTTTTTTTAAGAATTCATTCTCCTCTTTCAAGTCTGCATTCTCTTTTCTCAACTTCATCAATTCATCATCTGATGGACTCCTATGCCCTGATCCTGGGAAAGATTCACCTTTTTTTAACCTGTATTGTCTCACCCAGTCTCTTACTGTCGTATAATGAACTCCCAGTTCCTCGGACATTTCTCGAATTGTTGCTTCTTTGTTCAAAATCCGTAATACTGCTTGTTCTTTTATCTCTTTGCCGTATTTCATTGAAATACCCCCTTAGATTTTAATTATCTCAAGGGGCGTTCTTCCTGTCTACTTTTTTGAGGCAAGGTCATGGGGGATTCATTCCCTCCCCACCCCCAAAAAAAACCACCCGCATCTCCTCATCAGGCACAGCATATTTTCATCTTGATAAAAATATCCAATTCTGCATATATGGCAGTGAACCGGTTCACCCGCCCCGGAGGCTTCTCACCGGTCAGATTGAAAACAATGAGGTCTATTGATGTCAGATATCGAAATCAAAAAAAGCTACCAGGAAATAAATGATAAAATAAAAAAAGGCAAAGCGGTGGTCGTGACCGCTGAAGAAATGCCCAAAATTGTCGAGTCTGAAGGCGTGAAAGAGGCCTTCAAAAAAGTCGACGTGGTCACTACGGGAACCTTCGGCACCATGTGTTCATCAGGGGCCTTTATCAACTTTGGCCACACAAAGCCGAAAATAAGAGCAACCAGTGTCTGGCTCAATGATGTCCATGCCTACGGCGGCATTGCCGCGGTTGACTGCTACCTCGGGGCTACCCAGGTGCAGGAAAAAGACCCCCTCAACGCGGTACACCCCGGTGAATTCAAATACGGGGGCGGCCATGTAATAGAAGACCTGATCGCCGGAAAAAAAGTCACCTTCAGGGCCGAATCATACGGGACCGACTGCTATCCCCTGACAGAATTAGAAAAAACAGTCACGATTAACGACCTGCGCAATGCCATGCTTTACAATCCCCGGAACGCCTACCAGGGATATAACTGCGCGGTCAACGGGTCTCAAAAAACCATCTATACCTACATGGGGATTCTGCGGCCCGGATTGCAGAACGCCACCTACAGCAGCGCCGGGGAGCTCTCTCCCCTCTTGAACGATCCCTACTACTGGACCATCGGTACGGGCACGCGTATTTTCATCGGCGGTGCTGCCGGGGCAGTCACCTGGCAGGGCACCCAGCACGCCCCCGACAGCCTCAGGGGAGAGAACGGTGTTCCCCGTGAAGGGGCCGGCACCATTTCAGTCACCGGTGACATGAAGGAGATGCATACTGATTTTATACGGGGAGCCTCACTGACCGGCTACGGCACCTCGCTCATGGTGGGCATCGGTATTCCCATCCCCATCATCAATGAAGACATGGCCTATTTCACCGGGGTCAAGAACCGGGACATCTATTATCCCGTTGTCGATTACGGCACTGACTATCCCGAAGGAAATAACAATACCCTGGCCGAAGTATCATTCCGGGACCTCATGTCGGGTACTGTTGAAATCAGGGGCAAAAAAATACCCGCGGCGCCCCTCTCAAGCTACCCCCGGGCCCGGCAGATAGCGGGCATACTGAAAGAATGGATAGAAAATGGTTTTACCGTCGGCGAACCCCAGTGCGGGCTTCCTTCAGTAAAACCTGATTTTAAAAGAAAATAGTGAGAGGAAGAATGAGCACTGTCGACCGCCGGGAGCGTTTTTACCGTGATCACGGTGATACCCCCCGCTGGAAAACCTTTTGCGTAAAAAAAGACGCCTCTGACCTGTATATCCGGGCTCACGACGACCTGACTCGCTCTGCGGCAGCGGCCCTTAACACGGCACGGAAGGAACTTGAAGACTATATATCAGAACAGAGTGAATTTCTTCACAGCCTTGAACCGGTTGCAGTCCCTGAAGATGCACCGCTGATTGTCCGTCAGATGGCCCGGGCAGGCGCCCTCGCGGGAACAGGCCCCATGGCTGCCGTGGCGGGAGCCGTAGCTGAAACTGTGGGCAGAGTCCTTCTCTCAGAAAGCGATGAAGTGCTTATTGAAAACGGAGGAGACACCTGGCTCAGCATAACTGAGCCGGTTAGATTAAATGTCTTTCCCGGAAATGTATACTTTGAACAGGGTATCGCGATACAGATTGTCCCTGGCCAGACACCCTGCAGCGTCTGCACCTCTTCGGGCAAAATGGGACACAGTCTCAGCCTCGGAAAAGCCGACGGAGTCACGGTTATCGCTGACACCGGGGCCCTTGCTGACGCGGCGGCAACAGCAGCGGCAAACCTCGTACAGAATACAGAAGATATACCAGAGGCCCTTGAGCATGCCGCCGCCATAAAAGGCGTAACAGGAGTACTGATAATTCACCGGGACCAGATTGGAGCCCTCGGAAATATTGAGCTGTGCAGAATTTAAACTAAAAAAGTACCGGTAATCTGTTATTACCATAAGGAGCATAGAAAATGATATCACGCAATGTATTACTTGTCTTCACCAGGGAGATTATGTATAAACCAATCATATACCGGCTGGTCAAAGACTTTAACATAATCTTTAATGTGCTGGAGGCAAAAATCTACCCAAAACAGGAAGGACGAATTATCCTTGAACTGAAGGGAAAAAAGGAAGATCTGGAAACAAGCCTGGCCTATCTTCACGATGAGGGCGTACAGATCAAAAAGCTTACTGACATGATAAACCGCCTCGAGGACCGCTGTGTTCACTGTGGAGCCTGTACCGCGGTCTGCCGGGTAGATGCCCTCATCATTAACCGCGAAACCATGGAAGTAGACTTTGATCCTGAAAAATGTGTTGCCTGCGGACTCTGCATGAAGGCCTGCCCGGTAAAGGCGATGACGGGAACCACCATCGATCTTGACATTGAAGGTAAATAATGACCCCTTTTGAAGGCAGCTGCTTTTCTGAATTTGAAAACTTTCATATAGGCATTGCCCTCGTTGACCCTGAACTTACCATACTCGATGTCAATCCTGCATTCTGTACTATTACCGGCCACTCACGTGAGGATATTACCGGTAATCCCTTTCGACCCCTTTGTAACCAGGGGGACTTTAAACACATTGATTTTCGAATGAATCAAATCAAAAAGGGAAAAAGCGACCACTTCACTACCGAAATAAGGCTTCATAGCACCTCAGGTCAAATCCGCTGGGGAGAGCTCAATGTATCCGTTGTACGCGACACCTCCCAAAAGCTCCTTCGCTGCTACCTCATGATAGAAGATACGACTCTCCGGAGAAATATTGATCTTGATCTTATCGAATCAGAAAATAAATTCAGGACCCTTTTTGCCTCTTCAAAAGACGCTATATCAATTTTCACGGAAGACAGAATTATCGACTGCAACAACAGTCTCTGCCAGCTTTTTGGCGGGTCAAAAGAAACCCTTCTATCGATGAGCGCTAAAAATCTCGCACCGGTTCACCAGCCCGACGGAACACTTACAGACGATAAGATGAAGCAGCAGATACAGCTAGCCCTGGAGGGATCTAAAAATCAGTTCGAATGGGTCTTTCTCACCCTTCAAAATAAACCCTTTCATGCTGAAGTCAAATTAAGCCCGATAGAAATCAAGGGGGAAATTTACTTTCAAACAGTCATCAGGGACATCAGCCAGAGAAAAAGAATGGAAGAGGCCCTTCAAAAAAACGAGCAGCGTTTAAGAAGACTCATTGAAAATGGTGCTGAAATTATCACCATTGTCAGCAAATCAGGTGAACGCCTCTTTTTAAGTGAGAATGTTGAAAAAATTACCGGCTACAGCCCCGACGAACTTATTGGCGGCTCAACCTTTTCCCTCATTCATCCCGATGACATTCAAGACGTGGTAAAACTTTTCATGGACCTCTCAGAAATAGAAGACTCTACCGCTACAATGCTCTACCGCGTTCGATCTGTCTCAGGAGAATGGCTTATTTTTGAAAGCACGGGACGAAATCTCATTCATGACCCTTTGATCCAGGGAATCGTTATCAATTCCCGGGATGTAACGCAGCAGATCCAGGGAAAGGAAGTTCTCAGCATGTACCGCAATATTGTGTCTTCTTCGAAAGAACTTATGGGCTTTTTTGACACAAAAGAACAGCTCCTCGTCTGCAATGATTCTTTCCGAGACATGTTCACCATCCCCTCTCCACAGGAAGAAACTCTGACCCTGAACAGTATATTCTCCGGAGAAGATGTGCTTTCTGCAATACGAAGCAGCTATGTAAACTGCCTCATGGGCAGAGAAATCCATACCGTCACCTGGCATGAAAAAAATAAAGAGAAGATAATCCTCGACATATCCATGTATCCCTTTCGCGACCAGGAAGAAAATATTACCGGTGTGGCAATCAACTGCCGCAATACAACCAGGGAACTGCTCCAGGAAATGGAAATTCTCAACTCAACGGAACGGGAACGTAAAAGAATAGGTATTGAACTCCATGACGGCCTGAGCCATGAACTCCTCGGCATGGCCATTAAGAGCCGGATACTGGCTGACAATCTCAATGATCTGGGCCTCAAAGAAGCAGCCGAGGCGATGGATATTGAAAAAAGACTTAATGAGGCCATCAGTACTACCCGCGGCATGGCCCATGGACTGTTTCCTGTTAACCTCGAAAAAACCGGTCTTGACGGCCTCCTGAATGAAACAGCCATTATGCTCGAAGAACAAAAGGGAATCAGCTGCACCCTCAACATAGAAAAGCCTGTTTTTATCCATGACCAGAAAACAGGACTTCACCTTCACAACATACTGCAGGAATGCGCGGTAAATATCATCAAGCATTCTGATGCCAGAAATGTTGCCATCAGCCTTGAAAATGAAAATGGCTACATCACCATCACAATCAGTGATGACGGAAAGGGCTTCGAATACAAAAAAAAATCCGAGGGTATGGGCCTCAATATCATGGAGTACCGGGCCCGTCTGATCGGTGCAGACCTGAGAATAACCGGCATTCCCGGTAAAGGCACAACATTGTTCTGCCGTCTGAAAATTTAATATTCACATAAAAAATCTTTTTTGATTGCCAGAAAGAAAAAAATACTATTATTGAGTACTTAATCGTTACCATTCATTTTTTGAGAATAAAAAAGAGAGAGGAGCCCCTCGGGGCCGCCCAATCCCTTTTAAAAATACAGGGAATTATAATGAATAAAGATACCCGCATCCTTGTTATTGATGACCACCCTATCGTACGGGACGGCCTTGAACATCTCCTGAGACGCGAATCAGACCTTCTGATATGCGGGCAGGCAGAAGATGCTGAAGCGGGCCTCATTGCCTTAGAAGAAACGTCCCCTGACCTGGTTGTCCTGGACATCTCCCTGCAGGACGGCATCAGCGGTCTCGAGCTGACAAAATTTATCACGGAAAAATACCCTGAACTTCCCATCCTGGTGCTTTCGATGCACGATGAGGCCCTCTACGCGGAACGGGTCATCCGGTCAGGCGCCCGGGGATATATCATGAAACAGGAAATGACCGGTACCATAGTTGACGCGATCCGTATGGTAATGGAAGGCCGGGTCTATCTCAGTGAGCGGATGAAAGCGCGGCTTATTGACGAAAAAATACATCAGAATACGAAGAGAGTTCAAAATCCCGTGGAGCGCCTCTCAAATCGGGAACTAGAGGTCCTGCGGCTTATCGGACAGGGAATAAAAACCAGTGAAATAGCTAAAAAGCTCCAGGTAGCGACAAAAACAATCGATACGCACAGATACCGCCTCAAAAATAAACTAAACCTGGAATCAGGAGCAGAACTGGTCAAATTTGCCGTTGAATGGAACAACAATAATTAAAGCTGCCCTGACTTCCCTATCCCTTTAAAAAAATATCTTTTTTTTATGCTCCCTCCTTGACGCTCATTACCTTTTTTTGTATATTGATTCTGTTAGCACTCACCTTAATTGAGTGCTAACAGAATTTGCCAGATAAAAGGAGGACACCATGGTAAGAAATACAGTTTTAAACGATATGTTCAGTCTCGGCAGAATAGTGGATGATTTCCTTAACACAGCCCCCGAGAGAACCGGAAGAAGCGGCTACCCTTCAGTCGATATTTTTGAAGGAAGTGACACCATAGAAATCCGAGCCTCACTACCGGGAGTAACCAGCGATGATCTCGACATCGAACTGAGCGAAAAAACCGTGACCATCAGCGGAGAGAAAAAGGAACCCGCCGGTGATTTCGACTACCTTCGAAGAGAACGGATCTTTGGAAAATTTACCCGCTCTGTGGAGCTTCCCTATCGAGTTGAAGCTGAATCCATCAAGGCGGATCTAAAAAACGGCGTTCTGCATCTTTCACTGGCTAAAAGTGAAGACGCAAAGCCGAAAAAGATTGAAATTCGCCAGGAGGCGTAAAATGAGACATGAACAGGAAAACAGTCACAATGAAAGAATACTTTCTCCCATAACCGACGTCTATGAGACCGGGGACAACTACACCATGCTCATGGAAATGCCGGGAGTGGAAAAGGAAGATTTAAACATCGTCTTAGAAGACGAAAGCCTTGAAGTACGTGGAACCGTACAGGCCTTCAGCCCCGAAGACCTTAATCTGAAATACTCAGACAGGCCTGCGGGAAGTTACTACCGAAAGTTCAGGATCGGCAATGACATTGACCGAAACAGTATCAACGCGAAGCTTTCCGAGGGAACTCTCACCCTCACCCTGAACAAGGCAGAGGAAGTAAAGCCGAAAAAAATTGAGATCACCGCCCACTAAAAACATAAAGGGGGTGTCCCAAAAGGACATCCCCTTCTTAATGCATTCCTTTTTCAGGGAGCCCCTTTTGTCTCGCTACAAAAAGGGACAAAGGGCGCCCTTCAAACATCAGGGAGGCTTAACGGGCGAGAGTGCCCAGCCGTTCCTTGCCATCCATAACACCACGGCACTCGGACCTCCTGTCCAGCGTCCCGGGCGGTGCCATTACCTACACATACATGTCAAAATGATCACCGAGTCCCGTTACCTTTGCGGTAGCGGCGACCTTCATCATCTTCTCATCAAGACCCATTTGCGCGCTGGTCATCGACTGGAGCATCTTGTTGAGAGCCTGAACCTGTTCCGTCATTTGTGCCGCACCGACATCTGCCACTTTCATAGGAACCTCCGGGGGGGAAAGTTCTCCCCATGTATATATCGGCATCTATCCCCCGATACTGAAGCAAGGACCAAAAAACAGTAAAGAATGACTGCTCAGTCTTTTATACTTCTGAATCAGACTTTCTTTATCCATGCAGGCAAAAAGTTACACAACAATAAATACGCAATTGAAATTAAAATGTCCTTGATTAAAAATACATTATTTTATTTCCTTACTTCTGTAAAAGCTTAATCAAATAACTTAATGGAATTTACAAACGAAGGAGGACATTCAATGTCTAATGAAAAGGTAATGAATCGCTGGTTCGTCGTTGTCGGCGCAATCTTGATTCAACTTGCACTTGGTGCAATTTATGCATGGTCAGCATTTACTAAAGTTTTAACAGACGCAAACGGAGCTTATAAATTTACTGCAGGCCAGACAGCATGGATTTTTTCTGCAGGTCTATTCTTTTTTGCTCTCGTAATGGTATGGGCAGGAAGACAGCTTGCAACTATCGGCCCACAGAAACTCGCTATGGCTGGTGGTGTAGTACTTGGAATTGGCTATATTCTGGCCGGTTTTTTTGGTGACAGTTTCGTTACCCAGCTTCTCTTCATCGGCGTCATCGGCGGTTCCGGTATCGGCCTCGCTTATGTTGTACCTATTGCTGTTGGAGTTAAATGGTTCCCAGACAAAAAGGGAATGCTTACCGGTCTCGCAGTTGCTGGTTTCGGTTTCGGAGCTACAATCTGGGTAAAATGGGCTGGTTCATGGGGCGGCGGACTTCTCAACAACCTCAGCCTTGCAGGACTTGACGGAACACGATCAGTATTTTTACTTTATGGAATTATTTTTGCCGGTATGGTACTTCTTGGCAGTCTTGTCATGAAAGAGCCCCCTGCAGGATGGCTTCCCGAAGGCTACACACCTCCTGAAGCTGGAGATGCGGGAGCAAGCGGCGCTGTTGAGTTCGATTCAGCCGAAATGATAAAAACTCCCCAGTACTACATGCTTTTCATCACCTTTCTTTTCTCAGCTCTTGCCGGTCTCATGGTAATCTACTGTATCAAACTTTTTGGTATTGATGCTCTTACCTTCTCAAAGCTCGGCACTCTTGCTCCAACTACAGAAGGCTATGAAGCAGCTGTTAAAGCAGCTGGCGCTACAGCCGGAACTGCAATGGCATGGTATGCAATCCTTAACGGTCTTGGCCGTATCGCATGGGGGACTGTATCAGATAAAATTGGCCGCAAACTGGCCCTTACCCTGATGTGTCTTTTCCAGGGTGTCATCATGCTTGCTTTCTATAAGCTTGGTGCAACAGAAATGGGTCTCATCGTTGCTGCATGTATCATCGGATTTAACTTCGGCGGAAACTTTGCACTCTTCCCTGCCGCTACTGCTGACTTCTTCGGAACTTCAACAGTTGGCAAAAACTACGGATTCGTATTTTTTGCATACGGTATTGCCGGTATCGCTGGCCCCCAGATTGCAGGTGTTTTCAAAGATGCCGCTAAGGGCGCAACCGATCCTTCAGCATGGATGACTCCTTTTGTTATCGCAGGTGTTGCATGTCTCGCTGGTGCAGTTATTTCAATGATTTCAAAGGCACCCAAAAAAGCATAAACCAGACCTACATGAATAGATATACAAAAAGGCCCCTCATTGCGAGGGGCCTTTTTTCTTCCCTACCACCCCTCTCAAAAAAGACTTGCAAATAGGGAAAAACTTCCTACTACTGAATAGATTATCAGGCAGTTAATACAGCCGGCCCATAGCGGCGGCACAAACCACGTCAAAAGGGAGTAGACCATGTCTACATATATTTCAGACCAGAAACGAAAGATAACCACATCAGTACTGATGGAGATGAAACAGGCAGGCGAAAAGATATCCATGCTTACAGCCTACGATTATTCAATGGCCACCATCGTTGATGCGGCGGGTATTGATGTAATTCTTGTCGGCGACTCGGCATCAAATGTCATGGCGGGAAATGAATCGACCCTCCCCATCACCTTAGACCATATGATCTACCATGCCCAGTCGGTTGTCAGAGCGGTACAACATGCCATGGTGGTCGTCGACCTCCCCTTCGGAACATACCAGGGAGACTCCCTGCAGGCCCTCAATTCGGCCATCCGGGTCATGAAAGAAACCGGTGCCAATGCGGTAAAAATTGAAGGGGGAAGGGAAGTAAAAGAATCCATTGAACGAATCTTAACCGCAGGCATTCCCGTCATGGGACACCTCGGATTAACCCCCCAGTCGATAAACAAGTTCGGAACCTACACTGTTCGGGCAAAAGAAGACGCTGAAGCTGAAAAGCTGATAGAAGACGCCCACATACTCGAAGAGACAGGATGCTTCGCCATTGTTCTTGAAAAAATTCCCGCTGAGCTGGCGGCAAAGGTATCTAAAGAAGTTTCAGTGCCCTTTATCGGCATCGGTGCGGGACACGAAGTCGACGGACAGGTTCTGGTACTCCACGATATGCTCGGGATCAACAAGGAGTTTTCACCCCGTTTTCTGCGCCGGTACCTGAATCTTTTTGAGCAGATTGAAGGAGCCATCAAGAATTACATCAAAGACGTCAAGTCTGTTGATTTTCCGAATAAGGATGAGCAGTATTGATGTAATCTGAAGGCGTATGTTTTGATTTTATTTTTTTGAAAGCGCTTTCGCGCCTTCAAAAAAATAAAATCAAAACATGCCTTAAGCCTCTACAAATATTCCCGAAACAACTTCCCCGTAACAGGATCCTTTAACTCAGGATTGAGCTCAACAAGATGCCTGACAATAAAATCACGCTCAAGGCGCCGGGGATGGGGGATGGTCAAAAACCCGCTCTCCATGACCAGGGAGCCGTAGAGAACTATATCACAATCGATAATCCGGGGGCCTTTCAAAACATCCCGTTTTCTTCCCATCCCCTCCTCTATATCGAGAAGGGCCTCAAGAAGCATCACCGGATCCCTTGAGGTCTTAACCTCTATCATCTGATTCATAAAATCGGGCTGATCAAGAAAATCAACCGGTTCTGTTTCGAGGATACTGCTCTCGGCGAGAAGAGTCACTCCCTCGAGACCATGGATCTGGTCCCGTGCCGATAAAAGATTGACTTTACGATCCCCCAGGTTTGTTCCCAGGGCAATATATACACGTACCATTTAGAGGGTTTCCCGGTAATCGTCTCCCGAGAGTTCCATGATGCGGCACATTTCCCGAAGGCGGGAAAGAATTCTCCCGGCAGAAAGCTCCTTGAAGGTCTTTACCGGATCATAGTTCGAGGTGAAAATGGTGAATTTTTCACCCTCATACCGGGAGTCAACCAGGTTATAGAGGGTCTCCTGCTCCCAGGGTGAATCCCGCTGCACACCGAAATCGTCGACAATCAGCACATCTACCTCAGCAAGCTCTTTTTCAATCGCATGGGATTGACCGTAGGTACTCGACTCAGTATTAAAGGTCGCCTTAAGGCGGCTGAAAAAATCCCGGGAAATCTTGATAAATTTTCCATTTACCGCGCTTCTGGTGATCAGCTCGGTAAGAATAATAGACGAAATAAGCGTTTTCCCCGTTCCGGGGTTCCCCCAAAAGAAAAGCCCCTTTTTCACATCAGGGAAATTCATAATAATTTCATATGCGGCATTTTTAGCGTCGTTGGCCATTTTGTTCCGTGTGGCATCGTAATCCATCAGGTATTTCCACTGAAACTTGCGGTCTATGCCGCTGGTACGGTAAATCGATTTAATACGCCCTATACGCATCCGGGAAAACCGGCATGGACAGTCGATTATTTTGTTCCCTTCTCGGTAAAAATACGGCTCTTCACCATTACACTTACAAAGAGGAATAACACAGCGGGGACAGGGCAGCAGGGGGTCTTCCCCCAGTTCCTGGAAATGCTCAGGATGGATTATTCCCTCATATTCGCAAAAAGAACAGGCTTTTGACTCTGGTTTTATCGGTGATTTCTCGGCCATGTAGTATCGGTTTCCTTTCGTAGTCTCGCTGTTACCAGACCGTAAAGTTCCAGGTCTGTCAATTAAAATAATCCTCTTACCAAACAGTCAATTCGGGGTGACAGGGAGCTTATTATTAAGTATCTTTTGAGAGAAGGAAGTAAGGGCCCTGACGCTGGTATCAGGGAATAAAAAAATCAACAGAAGGCCCGAATATACAATTTTTTTTCAATATCAGGGACCCTTTTGCCGATATTACTACTGTATAATACTTTCGAAACACAAGGGGATACCTATGGTACGGCAACTTGAAAACAAATTCCTCAGAACTTTTATCCTGAGCAGTGCAGTTATTTTTATGCTGATAGGAGTAGCATCAGCCCAGAACAAGCCGGCGGATAATACGGCAACGGTAGACAAAAAAGGCAAAATCGCCCCTGATGATATGGGATGGCGAATTCGCGACTTCCAGCCCTATGTCAAGGCGATCAAAGAGCTTGAAAAACTTAATAAAGAATATTCAGAGAACCTTCTCAAACTCGCCATGGATGAATATTCAACAGGACTCGATATTCTCGAAGATATGGAAAACGAACTGGTTCGCATGATTGAAAACGCCAAGAAAGAAAAGAACCTCAACGAGCGCTGGTACTGGCAGGAAATTGACCGCAAGAACCAGCAGCAGCGGCGTATTGCCCGAAATAAATACTCGGCGAAAATGAAGGCCATAACCTATTTTACCAAGTCAATCAATTACCTTGACAAAATCCAGAATATAGAAGTCAGAAAAAATCCGAAATTCATCAATTTCCAGTCACGGCTCTACCAGGTATATGTTTCAACCCAGTATGACCTGAACAACTTTAAACCCTGTATCCCTATTCTTGAACGCTACCTGACCCTTTCAGAGAAGAACAAGAAAGATGTCTGGGCGCACAAGTATCTTGCCAGCTGCTACGGCTATATGGAAGCGGTACTGGCAAAATACAAGCATGCCACTGAAGACGAGATCATTCAGTACCGAAGCAAGAAAAACAGAAGCATGCTCCAGGCTGTAGAGATCAAGTATGGAACTGATTCACCTCACTACAAGCAGCTCCAGGACATCGTTCAGCAGAATGAAAAGAAGAGTGAACGGATAAACGACTTTCAGTAAAGATATTCCCTTTAACATAGCAATAAAAAAGGCGTCCCTTCGGGGACGCCTTTTTTATTGCCCCCCCCCCGCCTGCCCTACTCCATGACTGTCTCTGAAACAGTTTCATGAGCGGTGCCGTTAAAGGTTACCGAGAGACGAATAATTCTTCTTGAAGGGACAAAGAGCCTGAGAGATCGGGGCTGCAGCCGGTTATTGGCCCGCCGATACCCCCGGCGCTTCCGGTCAAGGTGCCAGCGTTCAAGCTTGATGACATGATACTTCCCTGCCTCAACCATAACCTCAAAATTTTTACCAAGACTTGCCAGTCCTGTTGCGGTTCTTCCCTCTTCACTGCCGTCAACAAATACTTTGTAAAAAACATGATCTTCCTGCCTGGTTTCACTTTTCAGGGTATCCCGGGCAGCTACGATAAGATTGGCCGATACAGGGACCCTGGGGCCTTTTTCTGCACTACAGGCATAAACATTCTTGAGCGTCACCGTATCAACTAGCTCTTTCCGCTTACTTCCTTTTACGAGAAGAAATCGGTTATCATAAAACCCATGAATAACCGGGCGTCCCGTGAGCGTCAGAGCGACAGGATGGTCATTGATGTTCAGCACAAATCCGTGGGAATTTTTCTCAACAACAAAAGTCTTTTCATCTTTAGCAAGAAAATCATAGACACCAACCCGGTATACCGTGTCTCCGCTGTTCATATTCAGCCGGGCAAGGCGTACACTTCCTTCGCCATTATCTTTTTTATCTTCGTAGAGGATATAGAAAATATTTCCAGAGGTAAAAAGTTTTACGAGCCGCAGACCGGCGGTCATTTGGAGCAGGGGCCACTGCAGAGTAATTTTAGCATCTTTCAGACTGTAGAGGCCCGCCGAGCAGACCGGAGACGCCAGGGGAGGGTCTTTTTTCTCACCATCTTTGAATTCGGTGACAACAGGGACGGGGCAGGTGACAAAATATATCTTTTCAAATTTTCCGAGAACCCCGCGGGTATGTTCAGGTAAAGAGACCTTTTGAGGCTCAGAAATTCCCTGATAAAAAAGGTCCCCCTTTTCAAAGGAAAGGAAGTTTTTCTTTTCCTGAACAAGAAGAATCTGCTCATCAGCCCCGGCACTCCCGGGGGCCAATACCGCAAGGATCAGGCCAAAGAACAGAAGCGCACAACTATTTTTATAATTTGTCGAAGCGGTTATGAAATTCAGTTTTATAAATTTTAACACCAAGGCGATCCTGCTGCTCAATTATTTCTTTCAGTATTTCAGGCGTAGTAAGGGGATTAACCGTCACTGCCCTGAGAATTACCACATTCTGATACAAGTAACGGGGAACGTCAAGCATAGTTCTCGAAACGAAACTGTCGTCTTCTTCCCTGAGAGCCTTGTGAAGCTCAATATTAAGATCATTGAGCACTTCGTTGATCTTGTAGATCTGATCAATTTCACGCTTCACCGTTTCGGGATTCTGGTCCCGGATAGTAAGCAGCAGGGCCTCGAGACGCTCACGAACCTTTTTCGGGGTAAACCGGTAATTAAAAATAAAAAGTTCAGGCTGGTTCATCGGTTCGAAATTGCAGTGCATTTCAACCAGGCCCCGCAGTACCGATGAAAGACCGTGGGCGTGCTCAAAGAGAAACTGAAATCCATCCTTACCAAGGATCTTAAGGGTTGTCCAGGGCTTCAGGGCAGAAAATCCCCGGGATCCCTCGACATTAAAACGCCCCAGGTCTACAGAATCCGGGCGGATAATATAATTCGCCGAATGCTTAAGATAATTCATCTCTTCTTTTTTTCGGAAAAGCACCATCCCCATCGATACGGGAGTATAGAGCAGTTTATGTGCATCAAGACAGACTGAATCAGCTTTTTCAATCCCCTTAAACATGTAACGGTACTTATCTACAAGAAGAACCGCCCCACCCCAGGCCGCATCGACATGGAAATGGGTTTTCTGCTCATCGGCGATACGACGAAGCTCACTCAGGTTATCAATATTGCCGGTTTCTGTTGTTCCCGCAATACCAATGATACTGATAATTTTAATTTTTTCTTTATGCGTT
>Ga0209692_10002026_pt1 | contig 24085 bp, 23 predicted proteins | sample tdDd472_FD_187129 | JGI IMG/M metagenome (GOLD analysis project Ga0209692, IMG submission 187129) | Marine sediment microbial communities from the Atlantic coast under amendment with organic carbon and nitrate - tdDd47.2 (SPAdes)... | ecosystem: Environmental > Aquatic > Marine > Coastal >... | reverse complement strand
CCTGAGCAATGCGGAGAAGCGGATGGTTCTCGAATCGGCATTGCGTGTGGCCTATGCCGATGGAGATGTCTCTCAAAATGAAGAGGCTTTGATGCGGCTGATTGCCAAGCTGCTTGAGGTGCCCGATTCCATCTACAGCCGTGTGACAGGGGATAAGGGTGGGGAAGGCATGACGTCTGTCATGCAGGGCGGGTGAATGCATCAGTCGCACAAGCATGAGGGCCACTGTTCAGTTCAACGTCGCCCCCCGGTGGGCCTGCCGTGAGCCAAACGTTTGCTGTGTTCAAGGGGACGGGGTTGGTAACCTGCTTTTGAGGTGGCACACCTTGCCGCCTGAGGCTCGTTTGTATAGGTGGAAGTTGAGTCGTTACAATAAAAAAGGACACCCATAAATTGGGTGTCCTTTTTTTGTAGAAACGGGTATGTCGGCTGGGTTAATTGCCCACAAGGGCTGCGCGTGCTTCTCCGGCCACGTACAGGGATCCGGCCACAAGAACCAGTTCTCCCTCCCGCGCTGTGGAGCGCGCTGAGGTGATGGCTTCGTCAATGTCTCGGATCACCATGACGTTTTTCACGTATTTTCCAGCATCGGACCTCATGGATTCGGGATCGATGCTTCGTTCGGTCTGGGCCTGCACGAGGATGACGCGCCTGCAGAAGGGCAGTAGATTTGCAAACATCTTCTGGTAGGACTTGTCATCAAGAATGCCGGTGACCAAGGTGATTTCCCGTCCTTTCTGCTCCTCTTCGAGGTAGCTGACAAGGGCCTTGATGGCGGCTGGGTTGTGGGCGCCGTCGATGATGGTTTCCGGGGTGCTGGAGACCCTTTCAAGTCGACCGGGCCAGAAGGTGCTGGCAAGGCCTTCCCGGATGGTTTCATCGGCGATGTTGAAGCGGTTTTCGCGTCTGAGGACGGCACAGGCGGCAACGGCAAGGGCGGCGTTTTCCACCTGGTGCTTTCCGAGGAGAGAGGTCGTGAGGTCGCTGATGGCGATGCCATTGCAGCGGCAGCTGAACCCGGTTGCGGAGCGCCTGATGTGGATGTCCCGGCCCAGTCGGATGACAGGTGCATTGATTTCCCGGGCCGTCTCTTCAACCACGCCGATGGCACTGGCCTGGCGGACGCCCACGATGGCAGGGATCTCCTCTTTGATGATACCCGCCTTTTCATAGGCGATCTTGGCGATGGTATCACCCAGGTGGTCCTTGTGCTCCAGGGAGACGTTGGTGATGATGGAGAGGACGGGGGAGACAATGTTTGTGGCGTCCAGGCGTCCACCCATGCCTGTTTCGATGACAGCAACCTCCACCTCTTTTTCGGCGAAGAGGTCAAAGGCCATGGCAGTGGTCAATTCGAAGAAGGTGCCGGATCGCTCACCGACGTTGGCGGCTTCTACCCGGTTGTAGCTGGCCACAACCTCTTCATCGGTGATCATCTCGCCATTCACCTGGATGCGTTCGTTAAAACGCACGAGGTGGGGGGATGTGTAGAGACCGGTTCGGTAGCCGGAGAGACCGAGGATTCGGGTAAGGTAGGACGCCACAGACCCCTTGCCGTTGGTTCCCGCCACATGGATGACGGTGAATTTTTTTTCCGGGTTTCCGAGGCGCTCAAGGATCCCTTCCATGGTATCCAGGCCAAGGATGATGCCGAAACGGCCGAGTTTGTACATGGTGTCGAGGCAGCGCTCGTAGTCGGATTGCATTGTCATGGTGGATGTTGCTCTGAAGATGTTGGTGGTCTGCAAATACAAAAAACCCGGCTATGTGCAGGTAATGCTTAAGCCGGGCTCTTTGAATACGAATCGATCGATAGCGAGATTGGTTTATGCCTTATCGGTTGCGGGCACTTGCAATCCTCTGACGTCGCTGCGCTTCGCGCATCTTGCGGCGTCGGAACTCGCTCGGCTTTTCGTAGCTCTTTTTGAGCTTCAGCCGCTTGAAAAGCCCGTCATTCTGAATTTTTTTCTTCAGAATACGCATGGCTTTTTCCAGATCGTTATCGAGAACTTTAACTTCGATTTCCTTCAAATATATCGCCCCTTTCTCAACATCAGAGGCCGTTGATCTTTATTGCGTCGGCATGATGGTTAGTCTGTATACTATTAAAAAGTAAACTTCAGAAACATAAAACAAAAAAAAGGTGATAGCAAGAAAAAAAAACGTGCTATCACCTCTTGAATTTTATGCTTCTTAAGAGAAGGTGGCGCAGAAGGCCATCTCTCCTTACAGCTTGGAGACGAGTTCGTCGGTGACGGACTTCATGTCTTTTTCACCGGCAAGGGTGATGTACTTGGTCAGGTCGCTTTTGTCGGCAACATCTTTGAAGTAGTATGCTGCGGCGAGGGTGCCGTCCACTTCGTTGTAGTAGATGGCGTGACGCTTGTCGATTGCTGAATCGTCCTGGTCGTCGGCACGGGATGAAAGGGCGCCGCCACATACTCGACACTTGTCGCCGTTGGGCTTGATGGCTTCGATGCCGATGTTGTTGGGGTGGTTGGGGTCGTTCTCACAGAGGCGGCGACCGGTAATGCGGAGTTTGGCGATTTCACGGTCAAGAACGATCTCTACCACGTAGTTGAGTTCCATGCCGGCGGCTTTGAGGGACTCATCAAGTTTTTCGGCCTGGACCTTGTTTCGGGGGAATCCGTCAAGGAGCCATCCGTTGGCGCAGTCATCCTGCTTGAGTCGGTCGAGGATCATGGGGATGGTGATATCATCGGGAACAAGGTCACCGGCGTCGATGTAGCTCTTGGCCTTTTTGCCGAGCTCGGTGCCGCCTTTGATGTTCTCACGGAAGATCGCTCCGGATTCGATGTGTGCTGCGTTGTACTTGTCCTTGAGGATGGAGCCCTGAGTGCCTTTGCCGCTTCCGTTGGGGCCGAAAAATAAGATGTTCATGCGAAAATCCTTTCTCTTGGTTTGGTAAACTATAGCTTCTACATATTAGAGTGGACGGAGTCTTTTGGCCGCAGCTCCGTTGCCTTGAATCCTGGTCGTAAAAAGATGGGCCGTATGTATACGGATTAGGTCTGATGTATAGTGAAAACAGCGGAAGTCTGCAACGAATTCTGCGTGTCTTTCCCTTTTTGCGGCCTCATCCTTCTATAATTTTTTACATAATCATCAAAAAAGTTTAAGTAATAAAATGTTGTTGGCTTGTCAAGGGCAGGGGATACATTGTATGGGGAGGTGGCTCCGGGGGGCGGGGTGGACGTTGTGTTGAAAGTAAGGTGAAACGGTGCGTCGAAGCAGCGCTCGGCCGTGGCAATGGATCGAATGTTGAGGTGGATTGAATGGTGAAAATAGGATTGACCGGAGGCGCAGCATCCGGAAAGACGACGGTTTGTGAATTGTTCAGGGAGAAAGGGGTTGCGGTGTCCATTGCCGATGACCTGGCCCGGGATGCCGTAAGGGTGGGGAGCCCTGGTTTTGAAGCGGTGGTCGCCTGGTTTGGTGATGGTGTGGTGTCAGGGGATGGTGAATTGGATCGTTCGGCCCTGAGGCGGAAGTTGATCTCCGACACAGAGGCGCGCCGGGTTCTGGAGTCCATTGTTCAGCCCGAGGTGATTCGCCTGATGGGCGAGTTTCTTGAGCGGGAAAAAGAAAGGGGGGCAGCAATGGCTGTTTGTGAAGTGCCTCTGCTCTTTGAGTTGAATTTGGCGCACATGTTTGATCTGACCCTTCATGTGGGGGTAGGGCGTGATACCCAGTGTGCCCGTTTAATGGAACGTGACGGGGTGACGCAATCTGAGGCGGAACGGCTCCTGGCGCTTCAGCTCTCTGATGAAGAGAAAAGGGGGCGTGCGGATCTGGTTTTGGAGAATGCCCGGGGGCTGTCAGAATTAAGGGGGGGCTTTTATAAGGTGTTTGAAAAAATTATAAAAAAAAGCCATGGCTCTTTATAAGTTCTTGACATGCCGCTTGGCGGTATTGTATCTAACGGTTTGAACCGCTCTTTTTGTCATTACCGACGTCATGATCCTAATTGGGACCTGCAGAAAAGACACTCACCTTACAGAAATCATGGTAAAAAATCTGTACACATCCAATATCCGCAGTTGATCTGTGTTTCGCGATGTGCCTTCCGGAGGGCCTCTCTTTTGTTATTACGTTACGGGTAGCGAGGGCGATCAATCTTGCCGAAATCAAACGGATTGGGACGACGTTGTTTGTTGTTCTGAATGAGTATATAAAACGTGGGGAAACTGTTGATGAATATTGTTGAATTGAAAGCGATGCGGATTGAAGAGCTGGCCAAGATGGCGCGGAGCCTCAAGATTGAGGGTGCCGCCGGTCTTCCCAAGCAGGAGCTGATTTTTATGTTGCTTCAGGCTCAGATTGAGCGTGAAGGGCAGATTTTCGGAGAAGGGACCCTGGAGGTGCTTCCCGATGGATTCGGCTTTCTGCGGTCTCCGGACTGCAACTACCTGCCCGGCCCTGATGATATCTATGTCTCTCCTTCTCAGATTCGCAGGTTCAACCTTAAGACGGGTGACACTGTCTCCGGTCAGATTCGACAGCCCAAGGAGTCGGAGCGTTACTTCGCCCTTCTCAAGGTTCAGGCGGTCAACTATGAAGACCCTGATGTGGCACGGGAGAAGATTTTCTTCGACAACCTGACCCCCCTTTATCCCGAGCAGAAGGTTCAGCTGGAGAACGACAAGGACAACTACTCCACGCGAATCATTGAATTGATGGCTCCCATTGGTTTTGGCCAGAGGGGGCTTATCGTCTCCCCTCCCCGTTCCGGTAAGACCATGATTCTTCAGACCATTGCCAACAGCATGATCAAGAGCCATCCCAATATCGTGCCATTTATCCTGCTTATCGATGAGCGTCCCGAGGAAGTGACCGATATGGCCCGCTCCGTAAAGGCGGAGGTGATCAGTTCTACCTTCGACGAGCCTGCGGAACGTCACGTGCAGGTAGCGGAGATGGTGATTGAAAAGGCCAAGCGTCTTGTGGAGCACAAGAAAGACGTTGTAATCCTTCTCGACAGCATCACTCGTCTGGCCCGTGCTTACAACTCGGTGATGCCTCCCTCCGGGAAGATTCTTTCCGGTGGTGTGGACTCCAACGCTCTCCATCGTCCCAAGCGCTTCTTCGGTGCGGCTCGAAACGTGGAAGAGGGCGGAAGTCTGACCATCATCGCCACGGCCCTCATCGATACGGGCAGCCGAATGGACGAGGTTATTTTCGAAGAATTTAAGGGGACCGGTAACATGGAACTGGTTCTCGACCGCAAGCTTGCGGATCGCCGAATGTTCCCCGCCATTGACATCAAGAAGTCCGGTACCCGTAAGGAAGAGCTCCTTATGGAGAAGGCGCATCTCGACCGCATCTGGATTCTGCGAAAGCTCCTGGCCTCCCTCAATACCGTGGACAGCATGGGCTTTTTGCTTGACAAGATTAGCGGGACTAAGGATAATGTGGAGTTTCTTGATTCTATGAATTCATAATGCCGCATGGCCGCCTATGACGGCGGTGTCAGGCGACCACCGATGGTCTCCCTGGCGGTGTTTTTTTCGTATATTTACATCTTTAAGGAGTTGGTTAGACATGAAAAAGGGCATCCATCCCGAATACAAAATGGCCACCGCAACCTGTGCTTGCGGTAACGTCATGAACGTTGGTTCTACCCGTGAAGAGATCAAGATCGAAATCTGCTCAAGCTGCCACCCGTTCTTTACCGGTAAGCAGAAGCTTGTGGATACTGCTGGTCGTATCGATCGCTTCCGTAAGAAGTTTGCAAGCTTCGATGTCAGCAAGGTTGGCAAGTAGTAAGCACGATGTATGCAAGACCGTAAGGCTTGAGAGAAGAAGGGGAATCGATGTTTTTTTCGGTTTCCCTTTTTGTCGTCCGGACGCTGTGTCCGGGCGGGTGAGGGTGAGGACACTTCCCTTTGTGCGGCAGGTTCGCATTTAGAAGGGGTTATGGGGCAGGCAAAAGCAATGTTTAATAAACTCAAGGGTGTTGAAGATCGGTTTATCAAGCTGGAGCAGCTTCTCAGCGATCCCGCTGTGGTCAGTGATCGGGTTTTGTATCAGAAATACATCAAAGAGCACGGTGAAATTTCCAAGCTGATGGAAGCGTATCGGAGATACAAGAAGATTATTGCTGATCTTGAGGAAGCTCAGGAACTTCTGACAGATGACGACCCGGACATGAAAGAGATGGCCCAGGAGGAGATCGGGCCCCTCGAAGAGCAGAAGGTGGCTCTGGAAGAGGAGCTGAAGATTCTTCTTATTCCCAAGGATCCCTTGGATGAGAAGAGTGTTATCGTTGAGCTCCGTGCCGGAACCGGTGGCGACGAGTCGGCGCTTTTTGCCGGGGATCTTTTTAAGATGTACACCCGGTATGCTGAAAGTCTCGGGTGGGGTGTGGAAGTTATGGACTCCCACGCTTCGGATGTCGGCGGCTTTAAGGAAGTGGTCTTTCAGGTGAGCGGCAAAGGGGCTTACAGCTCTTTTAAATATGAGAGCGGGGTTCACAGGGTTCAGCGCGTTCCGGCCACCGAAACCCAGGGGCGCATTCATACCTCTGCTGTGACCGTTGCGGTTCTGCCTGAAGCGGAGGATGTGGAGCTTAAGATCGAGCCCAACGAGCTGCGCATCGATATTTTCCGCTCCTCCGGGCCTGGTGGTCAGAGTGTTAACACCACTGACTCTGCGGTACGTATCACGCATATCCCTTCAGGGATTACGGCTACCTGTCAGGATGAAAAGTCCCAGCACAAGAACAGGGAGAAGGCCATGAAGGTGCTTCGTTCACGTGTTCTTGACAAGATGGTTCAGGAGACCGAGGCCAAGCGGTCTGCTGAGCGTAAGGGGCAGATTGGAAGCGGGGATCGCAGTGAGCGTATCCGGACCTACAACTTTCCCCAGGGGCGGATGACCGATCATCGCATCGGACTGACCCTCTATCGCCTGGAAGCTATCATGGAAGGGGCGATTGAAGAGATCATCTCCTCTTTGAGGACGCATGCCCAGGCCCAGGCCCTTAAAAATGAACAATCCCTCTGATTCTCTGTTTGAGTCCTCCGTCACCGTCGGCGAGATGCTGGCGGAGGCTGCCCGCCTTTTTCAAGGGGCCGGGGTGGATGCCCCGGTCCTTGCCGCTGATCTGTTGATGATGCATCTCCTTGATGTTCGTCGTGTAGGGCTTCTTCTGAAGAAAAACGACTCCGCCACAGACGGTTTGAAGAAGGGGTATGCGTCCCTTGTTGCGCGTCGCCTTGATCGTGAGCCCATTGCCTATATTATCGGCAGCACGGGGTTCTGGGATCTGGATCTTGGGGTGTCGCCGCATGTGCTTGTGCCGCGGCCCGATACCGAAACCCTGGTGGAGGCGGCTCTTGAAATTCTGACGGAAAAGGATTCGGGGTCACTGCGCGTGGTGGATCTCGGGACCGGTTCCGGTGCCATTGCCCTTTCCCTTGCCAAGGCGTGTCCTCAGCATGTTGTTTATGCAACGGACAGGTCTGCAGAGGCTCTTGCTGTGGCCCGTGAAAATGCCCGTCGAAATAATCTCCTCGAGCGGGTCACCTTTGTACAGGGCGTCTGGTTTTCTCCGTTTGACGAGGCCTCGCCCATGTTCGACGTGGTGGTCTCCAACCCGCCGTATATTCCCACTGCAGATATTGAAGCGTTGGAGCCCGAAGTGGCGGTCTTTGAGCCGAGACTGGCTCTGGACGGCGATGCCGACGGTCTTCGCGATCTGGCACTGATTGTCTCCGGGTGTCGGAGTCACCTGAAGCCCGGTGGTTGGGTTCTTCTTGAGATGGGGTGGGACCAGAGAGAGGCGGTTCGGGCTCTGTTGGATGCGGAAGGGATTTTTGAGTCCATTCGATTTTTCGATGATTACGCCGGAAACAACAGGGCTGTGCGTGCTCGGCGCCGCATCTGATTTTGAGGGCGTTTCTTAATGTGGCAGGCGGTGTAAATGGCCTTGCGGGTTTATGCAGAAACTGCTACATATGATCGGATTTGTCGATCAGAGCGTATATTTGCGTCTTCTGGTTGTCAAGCTCCCATTCCGGGAGCAATTTTCAAGCGGCTTGTGAGGTCGCTTTTGTTGAATTTGCCCGACTGACGGGCAGATGCCACCTTAATGACACACGCCCTTTGACCCGCATCAGGTTCTTTCCTTAATAATTTAGGGAAGTCGATACCGGGGATGACGGGGGCGGTGGAAAAACCAAAGGAGTAGGATATGTCTTACGTTAGCATGAAAGAGCTTCTCGAAGCTGGATGCCACTTCGGCCACCAGACCAAGCGCTGGAACCCGAAAATGAAGCCGTATATCTTCGGCGCTCGTAACGGTATCTACATCATCAACCTGCAGAAGTCTGTCGGCATGTTCAAAAATGCTTATGACTTCATCGCTGATGTTGCTGCAAGCGGCAAGTCCGTTCTGTTTGTCGGCACCAAGAAGCAGGCCCGAGAAGCCATCTACGAAGAAGCCAACCGCGCTGAGATGTTCTATGTACAGAATCGCTGGCTCGGCGGCATGCTCACCAACCTTCAGACCGTAAAGACCAGCATTGAGCGTCTCAGTCACCTCAATGAGATTCAGAACGACGGTACCATCGAAAACTACACCAAAAAAGAGCGTCTCAAGCTTGGTAAAGATCGTGACAAGCTCGAAGCCGTTATTGGTGGTATCAGCCAGATGAAGGGTCTTCCCGGTGCCATTTTCATTGTGGATCCCAAGAAAGAGAGCATCGCTGTTAAAGAAGCCAAGCGTCTCAATATTCCCATTGTCGGTCTCGTGGACACCAACTGTGACCCCGATGACATCGATTACGTGATTCCCGGCAACGATGACGCCATCCGTTCCATTCGTCTCATCTCTTCCCGCATTGCCGATGCTTGCATCGAAGGCCGCAAACGCTACAGCGAGAAGCGTGCCGCAGCAAGCGACAAGGGCAACGACGAAATGGAAGCCCAGGCCGCAGCTGTCGCTGAATCAGCAGCAGGTGATGCCGAAGGCCCCGTGGTGGAAGTGATCCGTAAGAAAACCGAGAACGATGCCCCGGCAGCTGACGCCGCGGCCGAGAATGCAGGAGAGTAATCATGGCAGAAATCAGCGCAGCAATGGTAAAAGAACTTCGTGAAAAGACCGGCTCCGGAATCATGGATTGCAAAAAAGCCCTGAAGGAGAGCGACGGCGATGTGGCACAGGCCCTCGATTTCCTGAGGAAGAAAGGTCTCGCTGCGGCAGCCAAGCGTTCCGCACGCGCCACTTCCGAAGGTACCGTCATGAGCTACATCCACATGGGTGGCAAAATCGGCGTTATGGTTGAGGTCAACTGCGAGACTGACTTCGTTGCCAAAAACGAAGATTTCCAGGCCTTCGCCAAAGATGTTGCCATGCACATTGCAGCCGTCAACCCTGCCGGCCTTGCCCCTGAAGACATTCCCGAAGAAGTTGTTGCCAAGGAGCGGGAAATTTACCGTGAGCGCGCTCTCGAGCAGGGCAAGCCTGAGAACATCGTGGACAAGATCGTTGAAGGTCAGGTCCAGAAGTTCTACAAGGATTCCTGCCTCATGAGCCAGGCTTATGTAAAGAATCCCCAGATTACCATTGAAGACTATACAAAAGAGGTTATCGGCAAAATGGGCGAGAACATTCGTGTCCGCCGTTTCGTCCGTTACCAGTTAGGAGAGTAGATGACATCGGCGAAGCCTGCCTTCAAACGTGTTCTTCTTAAATTAAGTGGTGAAGCTCTGATGGGTGATCAGAACTTCGGTATCAGTCCCGACATGATGAAATACGTCGCCGAAGAGGTGAAGTCGATTCATGAACTTGGGGTTGAAGTGGCCATTGTTGTGGGCGGAGGCAATATCTTCCGGGGTATTGCCGCAAGCTCTTACGGAATGGACAGGGCGCCGGCCGATCATATGGGGATGCTGGCTACTGTCATCAACAGCATCGCCCTTTCCGGTGCTCTTGAAAAGATCGGGATTCCCACGAGGGTCCAGTCAGCCATCAGCATGCATGAGGTGGCTGAACCCTTTATTCTCCGTCGGGCGGTTCGCCACCTGGAGAAGGGTCGTGCCGTGATTTTCGCCGCAGGGACGGGCAGTCCCTACTTCACCACCGACACGGCGGCGGTGCTTCGTGCTCAGGAGATCCACGCGGAACTCCTGATGAAGGCCACCAAGGTGGACGGCATCTACGACAAGGATCCTGAAAAGGAGAAGGACGCTACGTTCTTCCCCCGGATCAAGTACATGGAGGTCCTTGAGAAGCAGCTGAATGTCATGGACATGACAGCCATTTCTCTTGCCATGGACAACAACCTGCCTTTGTCGGTCTTTAACCTTTCCGGCAAAGGAAATATTTTCAAAGTGGTCACAGGGGCCAAGGATATCGGTACCCTGATTGACAACTGATGATCTTACGGGTATGAATGAGATCAGGTCCGCGATACGCGGGCCTGATCTTTTTCTGTTTTTGGGGGGTCGTGTTCGGCTGAGTTCACGCCGGTTTTCAATCCTTTTTATCCCCCTGTTCCATATCTGATTTGCAACCATCTATTCTTAACGAAGATAGGAAAGGTGACGATATGATCAATTCGCTGCTTGAAGAGACCCGAGACCGGATGGGCAAAACCATGGACGCTCTTGACAAAGAGATGGGCCGTGTTCGCACCGGACGCGCTTCGGCCAATATGCTCGACGCCGTCAAGGTAGACTACTACGGCACCCTGACTCCCCTGAGCCAGATGGCTTCAGTTTCCGTACCGGAACCTCGGCTGCTCGTGATTCAGCCCTGGGATGCCACCGCTCTTAAAGAGATCGAAAAGGGCATTCTCAAGGCGAACATCGGCCTGACCCCTTCCAGCGACGGAAAGCTGATTCGTATCTCCGTTCCTCCCCTGACGGAAGAGCGCAGGAAAGAGATCGTGAAGCTGGTTCATAAGAGCTGCGAAGACCACAAGGTAGCGGTTCGCAACATCCGTCGTGACTCCAACGAGACCCTTAAGGGCCTGAAGAAAGACGGAGATATCTCCGAGGATGAGCAGTTTAAAGCTCAGGATCAGGTTCAGAAGGTCACCGATGATTATGTCGGCAAGATCGATGCGATGTACAAAGACAAAGAAAAAGAGATTCTTGAGGTTTGATGGAACGAGACCTTCCCGATGGACTTTCAGCTGATCGCCTGCCCGAGCATGTGGCTTTTATCATGGACGGCAACGGCAGGTGGGCTAAAAAGCGGGTGATGAACCGTGTCAAGGGCCATGAAAAGGGCGCTGGCGCGGTTCGCCAGGTTGTGGAAAGCTGTACAAAGTTTGGCATTCCCTACCTCACCCTCTACGCCTTCTCCACAGAGAATTGGCAGCGGCCGAAAAAAGAGGTGGATGCCCTGATGGGGCTGTTGACCCGTTTTCTTCGCAATGAGAGGAAAAAGCTCCTGAAAAACGGCGTCCGCCTGACGGCCATCGGCGAAATCGATCGTCTGCCCGAGGAGGTCCGTCGCGAGCTTGACCTGACCATGGCTGAGACCAAGGACAATACGCGCCTGACCCTCTGTCTGGCCCTGAGCTACGGCAGCCGTTCCGAGATGGTGGAGATGGTGCAGCGCATTGCCGAAGGGGTAAAGGAGGGGCATATTGATGCTGCTTCCGTGGACGAGGAGATGGTTTCACAACATCTTTTCACACGGGGGGTTCCTGACCCGGATCTGGTGATTCGCACCAGTGGAGAGATGCGGCTCAGCAACTTTCTTCTCTGGCAGAGCGCCTACAGCGAGATCTTTTTTACCGACACGCTCTGGCCTGATTTTACCGAATCCGAGTTCGCCTCCATTCTCAAGGATTACCAGGGGCGCGAGAGACGGTTTGGAAAAGTGCTTCAGCCCTGATGGCCTGGGGCAACACAGGTGGATTTCCCAAAGGGAGTATCGGCTGCCGACTGCGGCGGAAACGGTCTCCCTTTTGTTGTATAAAAATGGGCCATCATAAACATATCCGGCATGTTTTGTTGCCGATGCAAAGGACTATATACCAATGCATATGAAACGGATACTCTCAGCGATTGTTGCTATTCCTCTACTCTGGCTTTTTATTCTCAAAGGCGGGGCCCTTCTCTTTACCCTTCTGGTGATGGCCGTGGCGGTCATTGCCCTGACCGAGTACTACCCCCTGGTCGATGATACGACCGATCTCTTCGGCCCCCTTCCTCTTCTCGGTTACGCCTCTTCCCTCGCCATGGTTGGAATTGCACATTGGGTTGCCAGTCCCTGGGGTGTCCTTCTCGGCGTGGTGCTGCTCAATATTCCCCTGGGTGGTTTTTTTCTTCTTTCCCGTTTTGAACAGGACCCCAAGGTGGTGAAACACCTTTTGAGCCATGTGTTTGGACTCCTTTACATCCCCATGGTGCTGGCATCCGTGGTTCGGCTTCGTATCGCACCTGAGCATGGGATGATGTGGATCTTCACTCTGCTGGTGACCGTGGCTGCGTGCGATACCGGGGCATTCTACGCGGGGACGTATCTGGGCAAGCGCAAGCTCTGCCCCTCGGTGAGCCCCGGGAAAACCATCGAGGGCTTTATGGGCGGCATGGTCGCTGCTTTACTCGCGGGCTTTGTTATGAAGGGGCTGTTTCTTCCGGACCTGGGTTGGTTTGCCTGTCTCCTGCTCTTTCCCCTGGCCGGAGCGGTGGGGCCCTTGGGCGATCTGTTTGAGTCGGCCATGAAAAGAGCTTCCGGCATCAAGGATTCCGGTCATATCATTCCGGGCCACGGTGGCATTCTAGATCGAATCGACGCTCTTCTGTTTGTGGCGCCACTGTTTTATTTCTTTATGATGTTGAGCGCCTGATGGGGAGTGCCATGAAATACCTGACCCTGCTCGGCTCCACCGGGTCCATCGGAAAGAATGTGTTGGAAATAGTCCGGCTTTACCCGGATCGATTCGGTGTTAAGGCCCTGTGTGCCGCCACCAGCGTGGAACTCCTGGCAGATCAGATCAAGGAGTTCGCACCGGAGGTCGCCTGTGTTATTGACGAGCCCCACCGCGAGAAACTGAAACGTCTGCTCCCCACAGGGTGCCGTACAGAGCTTCTTTGCGGGGAGGAAGGATACAAGCTGGCGGCGTCCCATGCCGATGTCTCCATGGTTGTCTCCGCCTTTGTGGGTGCTGCAGGCCTTGTCCCCACCCTTGCAGCCATCCATGCCGGTAAAAGCATCGCCCTTGCCAACAAAGAGACCCTGGTGACAGCCGGGGATCTTGTGATGCCCCTGGCCGCTGAAAAAGGGGTGCCAATTCTCCCTGTGGACAGCGAGCACAGCGCAATTTTTCAGTGCATGAATGGGGAAAACCCCCAAGAAGTAGGCAAGCTGATCCTGACCGCCTCCGGTGGGCCGTTCCGGAGCACGCCCGTCGATGAGATGGGGGCAATCACCCTTGCCCAGGCCCTCAACCATCCCACCTGGAGTATGGGGAAAAAGATCACCATCGACTCCGCCACCCTGATGAACAAAGGGCTCGAAGTCATTGAAGCGCATCATCTTTTCGGTACTCCTGCAGATCGGATAGAGGTTGTGGTTCACCCCCAGAGTATTGTACATTCCATGGTGGCCTATGTGGATGGGGTGGTCATGGCGCAGATGGGCCAACCGGATATGAAGGGTGCCATTGCCTATGCGCTGAATTACCCCCAGCGGCTTGATATCGGTATGCCTGCCCCTGATTTTGCAGCCCTTGCGTCTCTTACCTTTGAGAGGCCTGATTTTTTAAAATTTCGATGCCTGAAGCTCGCCTTTGATGCGGCTGAAGCCGGAGGGACACTGCCGACCGTTCTTAACGCTGCAAACGAGGTAGCGGTGGCTGCTTTTCTTGAGGAACGTATCGCATTCCTTGATATCCCCCGTACCATTGAAGCGACCATGGATGCCCATGGAGTGATCACCCGCCCTGATCTGGACGATGTCCAGGAGGCGGACGCCTGGGCAAGGCGAAAAGCAACTGAACTTTTATGCCGGTAGCGGCATCAACCCATTCAGGATAGTTCATGACGACCAACCTGTTTTCTATCATCATCGTTTTGGGAGTTCTCGTTTTCTTCCATGAATTGGGCCATTTTCTTGTGGCTCGCTGGTTTGGCGTGGGGGTGGAAAAATTCTCCCTCGGGTTCGGACCTCGACTATTTGGCCGGAAAGTGGGCATGACCGAGTACATCGTGTCTGCCATTCCACTGGGCGGTTATGTGAAGATGGTGGGTGAGGATCCCGACGCGGAGATCACCGACGAGGAGAGGCACCTTTCCTTTACCCACAAGCTGGTGTGGCAGCGAATGCTTATCGTGGCAGCCGGACCGGTCTTTAATCTGGTTCTTGCCGTTTTGATCTACACCGGCCTGTTTGGTGTCTATGGCGTCAATGGCCTGTCCCCTGTCGTGGGGCAGATTAAGCCGAATACCCCGGCGGCCAGTGCGGGCATTGGGTACGGCGACAGGGTGGTTGAGGTAAACGGCTCACCTGTTGTCTTGTGGAACGATATTGCCGACGCCATTGAGGAGAGCGATGGAAATCCCCTTTCCATCACGGTTGAGCGATCCGGCGAGACCCGGCTTATGGAGATCACCCCGGAACCCTCCACCGCCCGAAACATATTCGGTGAGGAGGTCCCCTCCTGGGCCATCGGTATCGGTCCCATTCAGGACCCGGTTATCGGAGGGGTTCAGAGTGGCTCACCTGCAGATAAAGCGGGCCTCAAGGTTATGGATCGGATCCTGGCCGTGGAAGGTACTGACCTTGATGTATGGGGGGATGTGGTCACAGCCATCACTGGCAGTGAGGGAAAAGAGGTGGAGCTTCTTCTGCTTCGAGACGGCGCGGAGCTGACACTCACCATTCAGCCGGAGCAGTTGGACGGAAAGGATGGGGTTTGGCGCATTGGAATTGCCCCTTATTACGAGGTGGTCAACAAACGCCTCGGCTTTTTTGGCTGCATCACAGGAGGGGTGGGCAAGACCTGGTTCCTTGGAAAGCTGATGGTGGTGGGCCTTGTGAAAATGGCCAAGGGGAATATTGACGCCGACCTTGGCGGTCCCATTATCATTGCCAAGATGGCAGGCGATCAGGCCCGGGTGGGGATCTCTTCCCTCATCTCCTTTATTGCCTTTATCAGTATCAACCTGGCTATTTTGAACTTCCTTCCCATCCCGGTGTTGGACGGTGGGCATCTCGTCTTTTTCGCCATCGAGTGGGTGACGGGAAAGCCGGTAAACGACAAGTTCAGGGAGCTGGCCCATCAGGCGGGGATGTTTCTCCTTTTGTCCCTGATGGTCTACGTTTTCTACAGCGACATCATGAAGCTCTTTTTCAAATGATGCCGCCCCGGGTGTGCGCTGTTCCGGTCATGCCCTGATTTGGATGTGAAATTACCAAAGGCCCCGGGAGAAATTCCGGGGCCTTTTTTAGTAAATAGTGAGTGGCGAGTTGTGGGCAGGGCGTCACATGTTAGTGTGTTTGTGACGCATGAACATGGTTTGTCCTTTTACGTTGGGTGAAATCCAACGAGAGATGCCCTGAATAACGAAATCCGAGGCGCAGACGCAACCTGCCCCGTTCGTTTACCGCTGCTGGACAGATACTGCTACGAAGCTTGTGGCAATGCTTGCGTAACCACCAGCTATTGAGTCGGGCGAAGCCCGATCCAAAGGCGAATGTGCTCTGCCCAGAGGAACGAGGGGAAAAGCGCATTCGCAATCAGCTTTCAAGGTGGCTCACCTTGCCGCCGGAGGCACTTTTTGGGTCATATGAATCATAGTAAGGCAAAGAGGCAAACATGATTGATTATCGAATGAAGTTGACGACCACCACGGCTGCCACGGGTTACTTCGCAGTGGTTCCCGAAGGGGTCGATACCCTTGAGGCAGTGATTGCAGAGATCCGAAAGGCACCCATGGACGGTTTTATGCGCCAGGCGGCCCTGACGATGCTGGGATCCAAGGGTGAAGAGGGCCTTACCGGCATGTTGGCAGATGCGGATTCCATGGTGAAGGGTCTCATCTATGAAGCGTGTCTCGCCCTTGAGGCTTTTGCAGGGCCCAAAGAGGCTCTGGAGGCAGAAGGGTGGTCCGCCGAAAAGATTGAGAGCCCTCTCGTCTATGGCCGTTTTGTGTCAGAGCATGGGGCCTCTTCGCATCCCTGGTCAGAGATGCTTGCCGAGAATGTCGACGGCTTGGTGGAGTTGCCCTATTTAGCCGAGGCACCGGCCCTTGCTGTGGAGCCCGGGCCCACCGGTCCTTCCGAGCCCCTTCCTGTGGCAGCCATGGCTGCAGAGGTTCGTAAGGTGCAGCCGGAGCTGGAGAGAGTTCGTGCAGCAGAGACGGCCTCCATTGCCAAGGCCAAGCTTGAAGTCGCGGGGATTTTCACAGAGGGTGAGATGCGTCACCAGGCCTCTTTGTCGCCCATCGCCCTGCTGCGCAAGTGGAAGGTGGAGAGAAAGGTAATCTCAGGAGACCTCGAATACACCCTCACCGGAGAGCAGACCAGTTACGGCAAAGGTCTCTCCGTGGTGGACGCCCGGGCTTCCCTTTACATGGAAATAGCAGAGCGTCACAGCTCCTACGCCTCCATTGAGAACGCACGAGTTGTGGACACCGTCAAGGAGCACGAGGTGGTGAAGGCACGGTACAGTGAATTGGTGTCCTCAGGCAGGAACGCCCTTGACCCTAATTCTTTGATGCTGGACGTCCCTTACCGGGATGAACCCCTCCACTGGATGGAGGGTGCAACACCCACCGAGGCAGGGGAGGTAGCCATTCTCGTGCCGGTTCAGGCGGTTTTTCTTTTTATGAACCTGGATGAGCCCAATCTCTTTTCAAGTCTCGGGTCCACGGGTCTTGCCTCCGGAAACACCCCTGACGAGGCGCGTGTGTCCGGCCTTTATGAAGCCTTGGAGCGGGAGGCGGAAGCCACACAGGTCTTTGATCCTTCTCTCTGCTTTGAGCTGTATACGGCCAATGATTATTTGGGGCCCGTTCTTTCAGCATATCGACAGGAGGGCATCAAGCTCTTTTTCCAGGAGCTCACCGGGCGCCTGGGGATCCCCTGCTGCAAGGCGATGGTGGTGGATCATGAGGGCACGGTGGCCAAGGGGTGTGCCGTCAATCTTGATGCACGACGTGCAGCGGTATCCGCCATGACAGAGGTCCCCTTTGCCTTTCCTGGCGGGGAGGCCTCCGGTCCGCCTCCGTTAAATCCGGTACCCGTCCACGAGGAGCAACTGCCTGATTACTCCACAGGCTCTGCCCCGGGAGATCGCATGCTCATTGAACAGCTGCTGGCGCAAGAGGGGTTTACCCCCATCTATGTGGATCTTACCAGGAAGGATCTGGATATTCCCGTGGTGAAAACCCTGGTTCCGGGTTTTGCCTATTCCGCTGATTTTGATCGCTTCACCCGCCTGAGCCCGAAACTTATCTCCTGCGCTGCGGCCTTGATGAAGGCAAAGCACTGCAAAAGTTGATGATTGTGGATGACATTTCAACAACTTTTCACTAAAACATGAATGCGGTTCTTTTTTAGATAAATGGTGCCTCCGGCGGCCCTGCCGGGGACCAAACTTTTGAAAAGTTTGACAAACAGGTCTTTGTGGATGAGCCTTGAAAACTCTCGATTCAAAGGCAAAGCGCATTCGCAATCTGGGGTCCAGGGGATCATCCCCTGGCCGCCGGAGGCAAATCTGAACCGGGGAATTGTCTATGTCCAATGGAATCAAAACCAGCATCAGTGTGAACCTTGCCTTTCTCTTCCTTTTTGCCATGGGGGTGACCGCTTTTTCCGCCTTGACCCTGGTACGCCAGGTGATGGTGAAAAAAGAGGTGGAAAGGGCTCTGCACCTGGCCCAGGCCATGGTGGACATCGGGTTTGATGAGAACGGCAAGCGGGATGTGGGCGGGTTGCGGTTTGTTCTCGGCGGCATGGTGGAGGGGAGCGCCATCTCCCTGGTAAAAGTCTCGCTTCTTGATGAGGATTTAAGCTACGGGTTTGGCACCGATCCCAGGGTGGGGGAGGCCGAAGAGGCCATTGCCAAAGCGGTGAGGATTGGAAAGCCCATCATCGAGAAAGGGAAAGCGAACAACGTGCTTGGGTTTGACGGTGCGGCTATTGTTGCGGTACCCATGGAGAAGCCTGCGCGTGGCGGGGTGGCGGTGGTGGTCTCCTCTAAAAAGGTGGGGGCTTGGCTTGAACACACGGTGAAGCTGCTGGCCCTGTATATCCTGATTAATTTATGCGTGGTCACATTTGCCGGGGTTTCCCAGGTTTCCAAGGTGGCCATCAAGCCGGTGACTCGGCTTCTCTCCAAGGCTGAAAATGTAGGGACAGAAGAGCATTTTCTCTTTCATGAAGAGGCTGGCAACGAGTTTTCACGGCTCTCCATGGCCCTGAATACCATGATCAGCCGAATCAATGAAGACAGGGAGAAGCTGAAGCTCAGTGTGCGGGAGCTGGAAAGCGCAAACGCCGAGCTCAAGAAGGCCCAGGAAGAGATTGTCCGTACGGAAAAGCTGGCAGCCATGGGACGACTGGCCTCAGGTGTTGCCCATGAGATCGGCAACCCCCTGGGGATTATTGCGGGGTACCTGACCTTAATAAAGTCGGCTGAAGCAGCTGAAGAGCGTGACGACTTTATCCATAGAACCGAAGAAGAGGTGGTGCGGATTGACGGTATCATTCGTCAGCTCCTCGATTTTAATCGCACCGGCGCCAAAGGGGACAAGGTGGTGGTGGGGGTCCACGAGCTGGTGGACGAAATCCGGGAGCTTGTTCGCGTTCAGCCCCTGCTGAAAGAGATCGACTTCACAACGGAGCTTCAGGCCAGAAACGATGGCGTTGAGGCTACCCATGGTGAGCTGCGGCAGGTGTTTGTTAACATGGTCCTCAATGCCGCCGATGCCATCGAGGCCGGCCAGAGGGAGCCGGGGACGATCAGCGTTATCACACGAAATATCGAAGAGGGCGATGGTCGATCTTTCTTGGAGGTGGTGGTGGAAGATAACGGCGAAGGAATCGCCGAAGGGGATCTGCTTAACATTTTTGACCCTTTTTTCTCCACCAAAGAACCCGGCAAAGGGACAGGCTTGGGACTTTCTGTCTCCTTTATGATTGTGGAAGGACTGGGTGGGAGTTTGCGGGCGGAAAGCCGCAACGGCGAGGGGACCCGAATGATTTTAAGGTTTCCCGTGCAGAGCTAACCAGAAAGAGCCTCTGGCGGCGAGGTGTGCCACATCGAAAGCGGGTTCGAAAATACTCTCAGCCCTCGTGCCTCGGGCTGTTCATATTTTCTGACGGGCTGCGCCCGTGGGGGTTGCATTCGTTAACCAAAGGGGTGTGCAATTATTCAGTTCCGAAGAACAGCCTCCGGCGGCAAGGGTGGCGAAGCCACTGTAGCGAAAAGCACCTTGAAAGCAGGTTGCGGATGGGCTTTGCCCCTCGTTCCTCGAGCAAACCACATCCACCTTTAGTGCGGAACTGATTTGGGGGGATTTTTCTAAAACCTGTTTGTTAAACTTTTTAAAAGTTTAGCCCCCGGCAGGGCCGCCGGAGGCGCAACCTGGGGTCCAGGGGATCATCCCCTGGCCGCCGGAGGCATTTTTATGGCCATCATGAATACTATGGGGGAAAATGTGGCGGGAAAAATCCTGATCATCGACGACGAGAAGAACATGCGGCACATGCTGATGTCGCTGCTTGAAAAAGAGGGGTACACCGCTGAGACTGCGGCCTCCGGGTCCACGGGTGTGAAGATGGCTGACAGGGCCTTGAAGCAGGATGCTCCTTACGATTTTATTCTTCTTGATGTGAAAATGCCCGGTGTGGACGGTATCTCGCTGTTACAGGAGAACCAGGGCATATTTTCCCGGTCCATGGTGATCATGATGAGTGCGTACGGCACCATCGACACGGCGGTTTCAGCCATGCGCCACGGAGCCTTTGATTTTATCTCCAAGCCTTTCAAGCCCGATGAGGTGACCCTGCTGCTTGAACGGGCTGCCGAACACAGGGCCCTTAAAAATGAAAACCTCTATCTGAAAAACCAATTGGGTCAGATTGAGGAACGGTTTCATTTCTCCAACATGGTGGCCAAGAGCGATGCCATGAAGGAGGTTTTTATCCTGGCCAAGAAAGCTGCCCGATACGCCATCACGGTGATGATTTTCGGGGGCAGCGGTACGGGCAAGGAGCTTATTGCACGGGGCATCCACAAGGAGAGCGACCGGGCGGACAAACCCCTGGTGGCCGTAAACTGTGGGGGAATTCCCGAGACCCTTATGGAGAGCGAGTTTTTCGGGCACAAGAAAGGGTCGTTCACAGGAGCCTCCTACGACAAGAAGGGGCTTTTTGAAGAGGCCCACGGCGGGACAATCTTTCTGGATGAGATCGGGGAGCTCCCCATCTCCATGCAGGTGAAGCTCCTGCGTGTTCTTCAGGAGAGTGAGGTCCGCCCTGTTGGTGATGTCCGAACTCGGAAGATCGATGTGCGCGTCATTGCCGCGACCTCCAGAAACCTGAAAGAGGAGGTGGACAAGGGGGCCTTTCGCGAGGATCTCTATTTTCGCCTGAATGTTCTGACCATCACGCTCCCTTCTCTTTCCGAGCGCCCGGAGGACATCCCCCTTCTCTGCGACCACTTTCTCAAGAAGTTCAACCGAAAGCTCGGAAGCCGCGTGACAGGCGTATCCCCTTCGGCCATGAAGCTTCTTTTGGAGTGCAATTGGCCCGGCAACGTTCGGGAGCTGGAGAACGTCATCGAGCGCTCTGTGGTCCTCTCCGACGGAGATCGCGTCGAGCCCGATTCCCTGCCCCCCGCCATTGCCGGCAAGACCCCTCGAAAGCAGTGCAACGAGGGCAGCTTTGCCCCGGAAGGATTTTCTTTGAAAGCCGCCATGCGCCAGCTGGAGAAGATGATGATTCAGCGTGCCCTCCAAGAGACCGGCGGCAACCGCACCCATGCCTCAAGGATCCTCGAAATCAGCCACCCCTCCCTTCTCTCCAAGATGAAGCTGTATAGCATCAAGTAAGCTTGGTGACCCCACATCTTATGTAACCATTTAGCGATGCCTCCGGCGGCCAGGTGGGGCTCCTTGAGACTCTGCCCGTCCTGCTCGAAGGGCTATAAACTCGAGTAACAAACCCTGAATCACATTTTGCACTGTATAAATGACTGATTGCTATGAAGTAGCACATTGGAAGCACCGGTGATTATGTATATACGATTGGTTTCTCATGGATATCGGGGCTAAAGCTGCTGAATTCTAATGAGGGGCAAATGTCGACCCCTCACCTTCCATGGCATATGTATCATGCAACTGGATTATGACGTTACTGGATGTGTGACTTAAAAAACAAACGGCCAAGAGTCTGGTGTTGTGTTCGACCCATCCCCGCATCAAGTGATGTAATCCCTGCCAAGTCTTTTCTCCTTTCCCATCCCTTTTCATGAATGCACCCTGGTTGAGCCTGTGAACACTAAAGCTTAGGAGTGGGGGCTCTACGGCTCTTGCATAGTGACGGCATGCTTCCTCTGACATACGAAACCCATTCGGGTTGTTTTGTCTGTTTGTTCTAAATATCAGGCAAACGATGGTCTTTCTGATTGTTTGACTATCATGAGGCAGGGTTTGGAGATTTATTACCGATCGTAAAATAAATTTATAGGCCATTTTCTTCGCGCGAGTGTGGTTTGGGTATAGCAAATTGCATAAATGTAGGGGGTTGGAGGCTTTTGTTATGCACATTGATTCTGGGTGTTAAATTAATGAAAAGTACATTCTCTTATATAAACATCACATATTATGAGGCTTTTATAGTGTCTGTTAAAAAAATTAACAGATATACGTCTCGCCGTTCTGATATTAAGGCCAATGTTATATTTGATTGAATAATATTCTCATATGTTCATTGGTTGGTTGTGGCGAGCTAAGTCATTGGGGTGCATAATTATACGATGAACATCGAAATATTTAACAATAAACATTGTTTAATGTGGCTCAGCTCTTGCTTTATGTATGGCGGGCGCAAGAAAGGGCAGCGTATATTTATAACGCAGATAGTCTAAATAATAGAATTTTAGGTAACCAAATCTTTCCTGACTACAATCCGGGGGCTTGTCATGAAAAACCAGAGAGGATTCACCCTCCTTGAACTGATGGTGGCCGTTGCCATGATTGCTATTGTTGCGAGTATGGCCATGCCGTCGTGGCGGGAGTTTGTTGCGAATCGGAGGACGGCGGGGGCATCGAGAGAGATTTATAATGCGCTTCAGCATACGAGGATGAAGGCTATAAAAGAGGGAAAGACAATTACGGTGACGTATACCGACAGAGAAGAAACCCCCCTTACGGATGCGACAGGAGCCTCCCCGAGGGAATTCCAAAAAGCCCTCATCAGTTGGGATGAAGACGGCGACGGAACTGTGGATATCAAGGAAGAGATTTTTGAAGCTCCGAAAGATATCAAGAACATCAAGTGCGATACAAACCAGAATACTATGGCCTACAACTCGCGGGGCATTCTATTGGCGACCAACAGCGGGACCGTGAGGACATGGAGTGGCCTAACGAAAAGAGAGTACAGTGTTGTTTTAAATAATCTGGGGACGCTGAGGCAGGCGACTGGAAAGCATACGGAATCAGCAACTGAAGAAGCCGGAGGCGAGGGCGGGGCGGGCGAAGAAATAGGAGTGGCGTCTGAGATCGGAAGCATTGATCCGGAAGGAGAAGCCATATGATGCCAATTCAGAATAATGGTTTGAAAAAAAAGTTTAGGGCGTCTGGCTCCCTGGATCAAACGGGATTCACGATGCTTGAAATCCTCGTGGCTCTGGTTATGGGGGTGGTCTTTTTCACTGCCATCAGTGCCTTGGTTATCGATCAGACCCAAACTCATGAAGACCACCAGTTGAAAGTGATGATGCAGCAGAACGGGAGAGCAGCTATGGCTGTCATTTCGAATGAGCTTATGATTGCAGGGTATTCTCCCGACCCGGCTAACCAAGCCGGTATCACAAGTGCCTCTATCGACGGGATAACTTTTGATTTTGTTGACAAGGGTGGAAACCATAGAAGTGTGGGGTATTCTTATGTCAGCGGAGAGGACCGCATTGGTGTGAGTCGAGACGGTAGGGAAAGACAAACTTTGTTGAGAAATGTCGAAGATTTCAGAATTCTTTATGCTTATGATGTCGATGACCTTGGAGCAGGCACTGACAGGTACGGCGTTTTGGAAAATGATGGTAGTGGAAATGTCTTCTGGGCCTATGATGAGGATTCGACGGATGCCGACAATAGGCTGACTCAGTATTATACTTTTAACAGTAGGGGGAAGGTCCGAGCCACACCTGCTGAGCCTGCGGAATCGGCAGATCCTGCTAATGGAGCGGACCCAGGAGAGCCTGGAGGGGGTGCCACTCCATCGACAGGTGCCACCCCATCGACAGGTGCTACACCGGCCACAGGCGCCTCTCCGGGCAGCGCTTCATCAGGAACGTCACTTACAGCCCAGCCTTCACTGGAGCGTGTACGCGCTGCCAAGATCTGGCTTCTGATGCGAAGCAGTAAAAAGAAGAACAAAGATAATTCTGAGATTCTCACAGACAAAGATATTCCCGGATTTGATCTGAGCAGACTGGATACCGACAACTACTCCTACCGTCTTTACACCACCACCGTGAAATTTCGGAACATGTATTATTGATTGTGCCAGGTTATCTCGTATGAATTTTTTATTCCATGTCGGGGAGACGTGAATATGACCAACGAAAACGGATTTACCTTGCTTGAAGCCCTCTTTGCCATGGCGATTTTTGCCGTAGCTATGCTCGGGGTCATCGGGTTGCAGCTGAATTCTATACAGACTGACGAGGAGACACGGAGAAAGGATATGGCTGTCCAGCTTCTTACCGAAGGGGCGGAGTTGGTGGAGTGTTCGGATTATGCAAGCGATGAACTGTATGATGATAGTGAGGATGGAAATAAAATATTAGAGTCGGAGTTTTTGAACTTTGAACAAACAGCTGCAGGCTACAGTGGAGCTCAAGGCGATCCCGAAATTTGGAATTCCTGG
>Ga0209692_10002024_pt1 | contig 24111 bp, 21 predicted proteins | sample tdDd472_FD_187129 | JGI IMG/M metagenome (GOLD analysis project Ga0209692, IMG submission 187129) | Marine sediment microbial communities from the Atlantic coast under amendment with organic carbon and nitrate - tdDd47.2 (SPAdes)... | ecosystem: Environmental > Aquatic > Marine > Coastal >... | reverse complement strand
AATGGATGGTGTGATTGAAAAAATGTGTGAAGAACTCAATTCAACTGAAACACATTTTCCAAGAACAGAGCTCAAACTTGTTTTGAAAGTGGGAACAAAACAAAATCTTAGAGATCAGGATGTCTGAATTTCTGGTTGTAGTGAATATAGTTTGTCTCCAGCAGCGCAAATGGCTGAAACTATGTGTGGTGCAATATTCGGATCAGCATCCAAGGCAAAACAGGGGCGTTCCCTTACAGCAGGACATCCTTTAATGGCCTTAACGCCTTCTACCTGGCTAAGATATGTTTCAGCCTGTTCATTATCGATTGACAGTAACAAATGCTGCCCAGATTGCAATTCTTCCAATTTGGCATCAACCACCAACTCACCAGCTCGCATAATTAAGACACGATCACATACCGCCTGGACTTCCTGCAAAATATGTGTCGAAATAATCACTGTCGCATCTTTGGCTAGATCATGGATCAAGGTTCGCATTTGTTTGATTTGTGTGGGATCCAAACCATTGGTAGGCTCATCTAAAATAATAATATCTGGATCATGCAAAATCGCTTGAGCCACTCCAACTCGTTGCCGATATCCTCGCGACAAAGTTTGAATTTTATGTGTTGCTTTATCCACAAGTGCTGTCCGTTTTATGGCTTTTGCCACGGCTAACTGTTGTTGTTCTACTGGCACACCATGCAATGCAGCTTGATATTCCAAATAATCAATAACTCGCATTTCTGGCCAAACTGGACAATTTTCAGGCAGGTATCCAATACGTTTTTGAATGACTTGGGTATCTTTTTCGATATCCAAATCATCGATAAGAATACTACCGGAGGTGGCCTCTAAATAGGCCGTCATCATTTTCATAATGGTTGTTTTACCGGCTCCATTATGACCCAATAAGCCGACAACCTCTCCTTTTTGGATCTCAAAAGAGACATTATTGACGGCTATAAAGTCACCATAATGGCGACTCAAGCTACTGATTCGTATCATTATTGTGTCCTCAAAAAAAATCATCCCATAAAATAGGGTTAAGGACTTTATTTTTCAATACTTGAATTGTGTTTTTTTAAGAAAAGTTAAACCACGGTTAAGGCTAAAGGGAGCTACTCATTGAAATTACAATTTCGACATCAATAGTTTACAAATTATTACCTTAACTTCCACATTGAGACGCAAAGCAGCAATTTTAAACTTAAAAAACGCGGTTGGCTTCGTAACAAGATTCAGCATGGGTGGCCCCAGTCAAAATGTTCCTGAAAATACTAAGATTTGGTGCTTTAGACGTGGCCGACTAGACAATCGTATAGGTTTAACCGATTAATTTAGGATGCTTTCAGCGAACGTAAAAACAAGCCTAAACCACCCACACTTAAAACTAGGATCATAATTAAATCAAATGCACTCATATGACGAAAGGAAAATTGGATAGATGCAATAACACCGAAGATCAAAGCACTCAAAGAACCAATAGCTAAAAGCCAACCAATTATATTTTTACTATTATAAAAAATAATGCCAATACCTAGGATAAATGGAAGCATTATCATACCACTGGTAATATTTAAATGAGAGCCAAACATGGATACACCATACATACGCATCCCCATGCCAAAATGAGAAGATACATGGATCGAGTTGAGTAGCATATAAAAACCACTACACATCATTATAAAGCCAATTAAAAACTGGCCTATGCCCCCATCTGTCCCACCTGCTCCACGTGACATGGTTTAATCCTTTTATTTGTAAAATAATCTCAATCATTTTAACCATAGGACGAGTATTCTTGCAACTCGATTTAAACCTAAAACAATGACAATCTTCCCTAAGTGTATATAACAACTCGATAATATTTCTAAATAATTAAAAAATCACCTCATTTTCCCTATGCTCTCATGAAGCACTAGCCTTTTCAATTCTATTCAAACCATAAGCTTGTATATAGGTATAGGCAATTTCCAAATAGGGTAAATTTATTTTTCTCTTTAGACCTTTTTTTATCATATCAGCAGATAGGGTTTTCACATTGCCATTATGGTTGTCGTGAAGGTTTACCACTGGAAAAATTGGTAACCCAATCTGTTTTTTCAACGATTAAATCACAATTAATTTTAAAAATCAGGTAATTCCTAGTTCAAAAAAGCAAATCATGTCTATAATGTTTAAAAATAGCAAATTCTTGGAGCAAATTGGCAATATAATTCAAGTCCCTTACTTAATTGTTGCCTAAATTTATCAAAAATTCCTATTTTTACTGGAATAAATATTGCCTTATAAAGGTCATCCTATAGAAGCTCAAAAACAATAAGGAAAGTTCAATGAATCACATTAAAAAAATTATGTTATTTTTTACATTAATCGCTCTATTACCTCCGTTATCCTTTGGCAATGAAAAAGGTATGATTAGTAAACAAAGCAACTTTACGGCAAAACAGACCATTGATCGCTTAGAAAATGTATTACAAAAAAAAGGCATCACCATAGTAAAACGGTGGAGTCATCATGCTGGCGCTAAAAAAGCAGGAATTGAACTACGAGATACAGAATTACTTTTATTTGGTAATCCTAAATTAGGCAGTCATTTTTTTACCAGCAATCAAACTGCCGGTATTGATTTACCGATGAAAGCCCTTGCCTGGCAAGATGCGGATGGTAAAGTATGGCTAACTTATAATGATCCACAATATATTGCAGATCGACATAATATAAATAACCGTCCGGCTATCATAAAAAAAATGACCGGAGCATTGGATAAACTCACCAATGTGGCTATTGGGAAAAAGTAATTTGATACCCCCAAATACCGAAACCTAACCAAGTTAAAAAAGGGATTAAATTATCCTAGAAAACCCATAGATTCATTTCAAGAAACATCGATTTTAAAGATCTGATCAGCAAATTTATCTTTTAAAAAACGACCATGGATAAGAAGACCTTGAGCATCTTTTTCAAATAGACTAACCGCAAGTTCCTCCAAAGTATGATCAAGGCGTATTAATTGTTCACTGAGTATTTCTTCTGCCGTAAAATTGTTACTCAGTCTCTGACTTCGCGCTAGCTCAGAAGGTAATTTTAGATATTCGTTTAAAGCATCAGGTAAGTAGGTATTAGCAATTTTTTTCACTTCAAACCGAGAAAGATCAAATAGTTCACTTTGATCTTCTTGAGTCAACAAATAAGCGAGTTTCTGCTCAATTTTCTTTAAAATCGATAAAACCTGCGGTCCGACTCGATCATTTAATTGCTCAAATATGGGCAACATTTTCGTCTTCCAAGCCCGCCATTCCGGTGCTTCGTCATCGGATTTTACATTGCTTTGCTTAATTTCAGATTGCAAAGCATTATGACCAATTTGATGTATATGCAGCTTTAATGAATCTAAATTTTTTACTATTTTATCTCGATTGGTATCGCCTGATGTGTCAGTGGCTAATAACAACTGCTTTATTAAATATATGAAGCTTGTTTTAGACTCATTCCATGTTTCTAATATATTGTTATTTTCTGAGGTGCTCGATTCCATTTGACCCACGAGCATTTTTATGGCATCAAAAGTCTCTTCTACCTTGTCTGCAAGGCGATGATCTAATTGGCGATGGGCTTTTCGTACCCATCGGTCTAATTTTTTCAACTCTCGTACTAATTTTTTCGATACTTCGGGAATGGGCAACGAAGGTTTTGCGGGAAATACTATCCATATAAACACATAGCTCCAAAAGGTAATTCCAAAGGATAAAAATATGGATAAAAGATAAACGGTCCTCACCCAAGAAACATTAATATTTAATAAATCAGCGATACCTGCACATACACCACCGAGTCTGCGACGGCGCGTATTTCGATATAGACGAAGTTTTTTTATCATTGTTTTTTAAATTTTCTGATTGGAAATATACATTTTATTAATTACATTATGGCAACACTTCCAGAGCGTTTCAAAGCACAAGCTCAGGAACGTACTGTCCAAATTGAGCTTTGGTGTTTTAACCTAAAAAACGCTGGTGAAAGTGTCTTTAAAAAGCGTGATAATATTCCTTAGCATGAAAAATCGTCTCGTGGTTTCGACCACGATTCATCACATGGTCATATGCAATTTCATATTCTAATCGTGTAGGTCTAGACATAAACTTAAGTTAACAAAACACTACCTAAGATACAACAATTAACTTGCCCCCTTTTGAATTAACTTGGCCATAAAATGCTTAAAACAATGTTTGGTAACAATATCGACCAATAGTCGTCAAATTTTTTCTTAGCAAATTTCTCTGTCCCTATCAAATTTATTTTTGCTATAAAGCATCTTAAAATTCGACAACTATTTATTAACCAAGATTGACTTAGATAGGTATTTCAGTTATTTGGATTTATTGTTGACATGAGACAAATCACTTTCCCATGTAACGATGCTAAAATTTTTGATGTTCAACCAACAATTGTACGATGGATCGCGAATGAAAAAATATTTACTTATTATCACAGGCTTATATTCTGCTGCATTGTATGCTTCCGATGATAATGTATTAATTATGTTGGAAAAACTAAGACAAAAAAGTGAATTACATCATCAGACTAAAAAAGAAGATGCCGGGATTATAACTGTCTACACTCGCGAAGAATTGGCTCGTATGCAGGCCTATACACTCAATGATGTTTTAAAATCAATTCCTTTTTTTACTTATCAGGAGGGTTCCGTAACCACATCTGGAATTGCTATAGCCACTAATCCAATTACTTACCTGCCCGCATTTAGGCTGTATATTGATGATCATGAGGTGAGTTCTACCTATTTTGGCAGCGCCTTTTTTGTATACGGCGATATGAATTTAGGTTTTGTGGATCATATTGAAATTTACCAAGGTGGAAATGGGATAGAATTTGGAAGTGAACCTTCTTTATCAACCATACGCATCTATACCAAAACACCCAGTCGTGAAAATGGAAGCCAACTTCAACTTCTCACTGATAACCGATCTTCTTCATCCGGTTATATCTATCATGCTGGAAAAAATGAAGATATAGAGTACAGCGGATATATCAGTAGTAATCATCTCAATCGAGAAACGATCAGTTATAACAATAATGAGCTATCCAAAGACTCTGAAAAGTCTCATTTTTTAATAACACTGAGAAATGATAAATTCAATTTTCTACTCAGTCGTTATGATTCTCTGCAAGATGGGTTTCTTGGACTGGGCAGGAAAAAAATTCCCACCGGTAAAAATGAGATCGATAAATATCATCAATTTTTTAATGCATCCTATCATTTTTCAGATAATTTGAAAGCTTATTTAAGTATTGACGACTCATCATCTCAGATGGATTTTCATGAAGAAAATGGATATAACCTCGGAGCCAACAGCTACTATCAATCAGTATGGGATGAAAATATTTACAAGTTTGGATTCAAAGGCAGTAAAAAAGTTGATTTGCATGATATTAAATATGGATTTGAATTTGCTCAAAAAAGATTATCGGCAAAATCATCAAGCTACGACAATGTTAGTACGCTTAATGTTAATGGCCCCACTAAATTGGATATTTATTCCTTATATTTCCAGGACACCTATAAAACATCCCCAAATGGAAGTGTTATAGCGACACTTAAATTGGACGGATACAAAGATAATGGCAAAGCTGACAATGTCGTAGAACCTATTATCAGAGTGGGTTATATGCATCGATTTAATGATGAATACAAGGGGAAACTATTTCTAAGTCACACCTACCTCTATCCATCCTTTTATTATACAACAACCTATTCAGGTAGGACGCATATCAATGAGTTATTAAAACCTACCTATATTAATAATTTCATCGCAGAAATTACTAAAAGTAAGAAAAATTATACTGCCAAGTTAGCACTGATGTATGCTGATTTTAAAGATGCGGTGTATTTCGACCCATTTGTCACTAAATATCAAAATAATAATGATAGATCGCATCTATTATCTGCTAGTTTTACACTGGAATACAAATTTGATCTGTTTAACTCGCTCTATTTTAATTACTATAAAAGCAAAAATTCAAACCACATTGAATATAGCTCAGATTCCGGTGCAACGCTGAGGTTGTTAAACAAATATGATAATTTTAGTTTTTTTAATGAACTTGTATATCGTTCAGGCTATGTCAGTGTAAATAATACCAGGATTGACTCAGGTTATGATTATAGTCTTGGCTTTACTTATGAATACAATAAAAAACTCTCTTTTAATTTCAAGGCTGAAAATATATTAGACAGGGCTATTCAAGCACAAACGACTCAAAAAGGTGTTGAAAGCAGTATGGATAGGACGCTCATATTTGGTATGGAGTATAGTTTTTGAGATTTCTGTTCCTTTTAAGTTTCTTCCTGTCCAACTTGTTTTTATTCACAATATCATCTGCTTCAGATATTGATAAGATAGAGAACAAAATTATTATGAATATGATTAACTCATTGACTAATAAGACTCAACTCTCTATTTATACGGATAGCCAGAAGATCAAGAAAATACTAACGGATGATAAAGTGAAATTTGTCGATCTCTGTATCAATGCCGATGTAGCCATTTTAGAATCCAAATTAGTTAAAAATTGTAACAGTGTACCCGTTATTACACTCAAGTATAAGCTACTTAAAGTCTATCCCAATAGTGTCGGGTCTTTTTTTTGGCAAAAAGGAAGGCCCAATATAGTTTTTATTGAATCCAGATTAAATAATCATAATATAACTATTGGCAGCGAATTCAGTGCTTTTGTTGAAGAATCCATATGGTAAGAAGATTAAATATCTGGATATATGTAATGGGGATTCTTTGTATAATATCCTTGATCTCTTATTTATATATCCTCTTTTCTGAAAAAGAAAACGAGATTAAAGACAAGATGATCTCGTATCAAATTAATGCGATTCAACTTCAAAAGCTTAAAATAGAGAATTGGCTAAATAAATCATGCCGTGAATTTAAGAAAATAGAAACGTGTATTTTAAAAAATCCCGATAAGTCTGATAATTTAAATGGACTCTTATCGATTCTTATTAATCAAGATATACGCTACGTTTTTCTAGTTTTTCAAGATAGCAGAGGCAGATACCGGTTTATTGGTGACGGTGCATCAGAGCCTGCAAAAGTCATGCAAAAGATTGATCCTGATAATAAACAAAGTTGGGATGAGAGCTACTTTAGTTTAAAAGACCGTATTATTTCTTCCTATGCAAATAGTGATGGTTTATGGCGAACCTACCTATCTCCCTTTGTTAGGAAAAATAAAACCCGATTGATGCTAGTTACAGATTTTTCCATCTCCTTAAACGATAAAATTCAAAACACGATTACTCCCATAAAAAATATCCTGTTTTATATTTTAGGTATCACTGTTTCCATATTTATCATTGGCATCATCCAGATGTTAATGTACTTTTATGCTAAAAAAGAGAGTTATACAGATGAGTTGACAAAGTTGTGGAACCGAAATTATCTCAGAAAGCTATTAGATGATAAAATTTCATATAATCAATATATTATTGCTATGGCAGACATTGATTTTTTTAAAAAAATCAACGATCAATACGGACATGATGCAGGTGATATCGTTTTAAAAGATATTGCAAAAATGTTTCGCCACACAGTCAATAGAGATGATTTTGTTTTTAGGTATGGTGGTGAAGAGTTTCTGTTTTTATTACAAAAAAAATCCTATCAACAAATATTAGATGCTTTAATGCTTGCAACTCAACAACTGACCATAAGAGTGACCAATCAAACCATTAAAGTTACCATTTCTGTTGGTGTTAACAAAGACTTGCATCGATATAAACACTTTGCTGATATGATTAAAAGTGCTGATATCGCACTTTATAATGCAAAAATTAGTGGTCGGAATCAAATTACTTATTATTCTGATTCCATGGATGAAAAAAGCTCCAGTAACTTTCAAATTGTCCAGGCAGCATTGGACGAAGATAGAATTTTTTGTGAATATCATAAAATAGTCGATACCATATCTAACCAAGTTTTTAAATATGAAGCACTGGTCAGGATTAGAGGTAGTGATGGCACAATCTTATATCCTAATAGTTTTATTGAGGTTATAAAAAACACCAATATATATACTGATTTAACTAAAAGAGTGATTGATATTGTCTGCCATAAAATATTAACTTGCCCGGGCCTCCACTTTAGTATTAATTTAGGTCTACAGGATTTTAACAATACTGAAATTATCAACTTCCTATTAAATGCCATAGAGAAAAACTCTCAATTACTGGATTTAATGAGTATTGAAGTCCTGGAAAATGATAAGGTTGATAATGAAAAGCGTTGTATTGAGGTCATCCAGCTTTTGCAAGATAAAGGTTTAAAAATAGCCATAGATGATTTTGGCAGTGGTTATGCAAATTTCTCGACACTTTTATCTTACCAATTTGATATCATAAAAATTGATGGTGCCATTATTCAAAAAGTAACCGAGTATGATAAAGCCATAAAAATAGTTGAATCAATCGTCAATTTTGCCAAACTTCATAATATGATAGTCATCTGTGAGTTTGTCAGCTCAAAAGAGATCTATGACATTTTAAAATCTATCGGCGTTATATATATGCAGGGGTTTTATTTCTCTAAACCCAGTACGGAATGTATTGCCCACCTTGATCCCGACACATTTAATTAAAACACTTCAAATTTAAAATTGTCATTTCAGATTGTGCTCTCATAGAGATTACAACCAAGGCTGATGCAAACTCTGTGCTACACTTCCTAATCTGATGAGGAATTTGGGCCATTGGTAAAATCCACACTGAGTCATATAAAACACAATGTGTTCTATATGACGCCTAGTATCTTTTATATGCAAAGGGGCATTACAATAAGGAGAGGTTTGATTATGAAAAAGTTAATTGCATTACGACATATTAGTTTTGAAGATCTTGGGATCTTTCACGATATTTTTATAAAAAATGGATTCGATATTAGCTACATAGATCTTGGCCTAAATGATCTCGACGAAATTGAACCATTGTCTCCAGATTTGGTCGTTATACTGGGAGGGCCGATAGGTGCGTATGAAGAAGACAAATATCCTTTTCTTGAGCAAGAACTTAGTTTTATTCTCCAACGCTTAAATGCCAAAAGACCTATTCTAGGATTTTGTCTGGGCGCACAACTGATCGCTCGTGCCCTCGGTTCTCATATTTATCCTGGTCCAACTACCGAAATTGGATGGATACCTCTGCAACTAACCACAATTGGAAAACAATCCCCAGTTCGACACTTGGATGGAAAATTAACCAGTATGCTGCACTGGCATAGTGACACTTTTGATTTGCCTAAAGATGCTGAACAATTGGCATCAACCCATTCATGTGCCAATCAGATATTCAGCTGGGGCCATAATTGTCTGGCCTTTCAATGTCATCCCGAAGTCGATGCCACCAGAATAGAATCATGGTTAATTGGTCATACCTGTGAATTAGACAAACATAACAAAAATATTCCTCAACTGCGTGCTGATAGTTTAAAGTTTGGACAGATATTAAGACAACAAGCAACACTATGTATTGAGGAATGGATTGGACAAGTGCAATGGTAGATGGACCTCACTACGAAGTCAACTGCGTTTTTTAGGATTATTCAGTTTTTCTCTCAAAAAAAACAAAAAATAATAGGTGATATTAGAAAATTAAATTGGCTATTGCTGCTATCCAATAATCAACAAGCAGCATCTTCCCATTCGATCGAAGACATCACGGTATCAGTCACCATAGCAGAGGTAATAATAACAATATTGATAGTCCCAACCGTTGTTGAAGGTGTTGTCATTAGCCGGTGTTCCGCATAATCTCCCACACGTCTGGCATTTTCGAGACCAGAAGTTACCAAAACAACTATATCAATACCTTGTTCAGACTCTTTGGCCATACGAAAGGAATCCATTGAAGCCGCAGTCATCATACCAACAACAGTTCCCTCCCAACCCGAATCGGCACAATATTCAGCAATAGTTGTCTCTGGTGCCCTAATGGGAGCATAAGTTTTAGGAACTTTCATATTTACAATGTGATTGGCTTGCACCAGGCCGCCGTTAAGTACCGCAGAACTCAATACTTGATGAGATCGACTAAATTTAACATGAATATGATTTTGAGTGCGGCTTAAAAAGGTATATTTTGTTAAAGGAATTTCCATAAATCGTATCATGGTTATGGGGATGAATCACTTGGTTGCGTAATCCGGAGTTGTGATGAGTTCGGGTAAAGCTTTGCCAATATAATATCCTTGAGAATAAGTAATATTTAAAGATTGTACCTCTTTAAAAACTTCTTTATTAGCCACGTATTCAGCCGTTGTTGTGCTTATTCCCATGTCTTCTGCCATATCAACAATCGTGTTCACCACGACACTGGTATCTTGATTAGTAGCGATTTGTTCAACTAAAGAGCCATCAATTTTTAGGCTATCAACTTGCATATTGAGTAAATGTTGTAGATTTGAATAACCACTGCCATAGTCATCTATCGCTATTCGACATCCATAGGGTCTCACTTTGTCGACAAAGTATTGTAAGCATGAATAATTTTGCACGTCTTCACTTTCTAATATTTCAATCATTAAACGCTTGCCTGTTTCTGGAAATTGTTCAAGTTTGGCAAATATAAAATTGCTCACATCATTATCCTCAATATCTTCTATCGACAAATTGATGGAAAATAAGTAATCCACATTGGCAAATTTTTTGAAACATTTTTCGACCATGATTTTAGTCAGGTCGCCGTATAAACGGCATTTTTTCGCTACCGGGAGAAATTCATCGGGAAAATATAATTTTCCTTGCTCATCTTGCAATCGAATTAAACACTCAAATGCAACGATGGTTTCGTCGGTATTACGCATTAGGGGCATAAAATGCGGCACAATATAGTCTTTATTGATAGCTTCTTGAATAAACTGCATCATGGTTAAATTTTCTTTAGCCTGCTTTTCTAAATCTTGTTCAGGACTATAAAGCAAAAGTTTGTTTCGAGTATTTTTAATTTTTCTTAAAGCAAGATCCGCTGTTTCTAACAAAGGTGAAGTATTGGTGATACCTGCAGAAACACGCAAAAATAATTGAATATCCTGAAAGATAAATGCCCTTGATTCAATATGAACAATCAAATCTTGAGTTAGGCTCATCAGCTCTTTACTGGTTTTATTTTTTACAATTAGAGCAAAATCATCCGTACCCACTCGATATATCTGATTAAGCGAAATAGCGTTTGCGAATTGTTTAATAACCTTAGATATATGTTTGAGGGCACGATCGCCAATTTGACGTCCATAAAAGTCATTAATGTCTTTAAAACTATCAATATTGATTAATAATAAGGCATGACTATCATTGAGTAGTTGTTCTTCTTGGAGGAAAGCAAAACGATTGTCCAACCGAGTCAAAGAATCGGTTGTTGCACGATATTGCAGTTCCCGGTGTAACTGAACCTGCTTTCTCCGACTTTTTTCAACATTAAACAATAGAAAAACAATTAAGGCTATTGAGAGTAAAAATGCGAGCATGACAGCATAGGATATAGATGACAGCTTATTCGCTTCACGGGTACTGATGGTCACAAAAGACTCTTCAATCTCGTGCAATAATTGAGAACTATTGCCACTTAGAATATTTTCAAAAATTGGCCGATAAAGCGGAAGGTAACGTGTCATAACTTGGGCATGAGATAAAAAAAGCCGGTTAAAATTTTTTTCCTCCTCACTGTCAAACTGTTTTAGTTTTAATTTATTGATACTGCTTTCAATCGCTTCTAGTAAATCTGCATCCATGGCATTATGAGCAAGGAAAACCGCAGAAGTAATATTAAGCAATTCGAGTAAATATTCTTTATCGTGTTTATCAAAACCTTGTAGGTAACGAGTGCTAAGACTCGGAACATAAGTGGCAGAATTTTTGATCATGGCATTAAGAGTAATAAATTTTTCGATCGCTTTTTCTTTTTTATTTAAGCTTATATCAAATAACTGTAATTTATTGCTGATTTTTCGATAGGGCGCACTACGAAGAATTGGGTTGCTTTTGACCAAGGCTAGATTTGAACGTACTTTTTGCAAAAGTAAATTAACCCTATCATAGGTATCGTAAAGCCTATAGGCGGCATTGAGTACCTCTTTATTTATCTGTTCATTATGTAAATCAAGATCGGTTAATTGATGAAGAATTTCAGAGTGAGAATGAAGCAAACGTTGAGTCGCATAATTTAAATAGAAAAAAGACAAACCGATTATCAGAGCAAACAGGATTGCCAAATCAATTTTAAATCGGAATCTAATCATTATTGTAAGATTTTAGGTGTTTTTCCGGTTAATGTTTTTAGAAAGCTTGTTAACAATGCAATTTCTTCCTGAGATAAGCTAAAACCAAGATTATGGTAAGCCATGAGGATGAGAATATCGGCTAAACTCTTCCGGCTACCATCATGTAAATAAGGAGCGGTTAGGGCTATATTTCTAAGGCTTGGAACTTTAAATCGATTTTTATCAAAGGGATCGCCAGAAATTTCATACAAATCTCCTTTTACTTCATTTTCCAAAGGGTTTATAGCGCCAATGTATTGGAAAGAGTTGCCTCCAATATTTATTCCATTATGACAAGATATACAGCCCAAGGTTTTGAATAAAATATAACCTTTTTTTTCGGTTTTTGAGAGTTCTATTTCCCCTCGTAAATAACGATCAAAAATGCTATCTGGAGTAAACAATGCTTTCTCAAATTCAGCGATTGCATCCACAACCAGCTCAAAGGTAATCGGTACCTTTCCATATACTTGTTTAAATAATCCCAGATATTCATCATGTGCATTCAATACTTTTTCGACTTTTTCAACCGTCATATCCATTTCTATAATATTATGTAAAGGACCTTTGGCTTGCTCCTTTAAATCAATGGCTCGCCCATTCCAAAACTGTCGAAAATTAAAATAAGAATTTAATACGGTTGGTGCGTTCAAGTTACCTACACGATTATATACCCCAATGGAAACCGGTTTCGATTCAGCACCTCCAAAATTAAAGTCATGACAACTATGACATGAAACTGTATTGTCACTAGAAAGTAAGGTTTCAGAAAACAATCGTTTACCAAGCAACGCTTTATTTTCGTCATATTCAACAGTTCGGGGGATTGGAATGATAGGTTCATAAGCCCACACGAGTATTGGGCTGAATAGAATAAGCAAGAAAAAAGTCAGTTTTTTCATTTTAGTATAGGATGAGAAAAAAACTTATTGGTATATTTTTCACTGATAGCATCCTATAGGGGTTACTATGTAAAAAAGTCATTATCCCCCGTTATTTTTCTTTATTATGTAATAATTATAGTATGTTAACCTTAAGTTGTCGCTAAAAAAATTATAATTTTTATGGGTATTAAATGGCGAATCATTAGTTTTGATTTTTAGTGCGAACTGTCAATTCCAGCAAGATATTTAGACAATAAAATAATGACAAAAACCATTGTAGTTTTTTCATTCCACGAATTTTCAGTATGTTCAGCTAATGGTTTTACTATATCGATATCATTAATAAACTGTAAACTTTGCTTTTCAATCCGATTGCTTAGCTTGTCCAAATCATCAAACTTAGGCTGACTAACTAAAGTATATTCTACAATTGAATCAACACCTTCCACTGTTGGTACGACCAAGTATCTTTATCGGTAATTTTGAATTGATATCGGCATTTCGAACATTTCCCCCTTTTTTGTTGGCTTAATTTAGGTCGTTAAAATTTTATCAAGCATCGGTAAAACTAATTCTCTTATTTCTTTTGGTAATTCCATTAATGGTTTGTCACTTTTCTGTTCAACTGCGAGTAATGCTGCTCCTAATACTTGCAAGGCAAGCTGCATTTCTTTATATTTTTCGCCTTCTTGCTGCCAAACTTGTTGCCACTTTTTAAACAGGGAGATTAACGACTCATCTTCAATAAAAAATGAAATTGATTGTATCAATGCTGAACTTAGACTATCGATTACTTCAAACTCTGAATATAACAAAAGAATTAGCGTAATTTGTTCTTTCCAAAAAGAATGGCCCAATTGGTTTATTGACAGAAGAATATTTTTTGTATTTGAAGGGTAATATTCGCTACCTTTATCTCCTTTAATAAAGGCTTCCTTTAAAGCGATATGAGCATTATCGATCTGAAGTAAATTAAAATAAACCTCAGGTATCATAAATAATGCCAGATTAACCACATCCTCTGGCGCATTATCCAATTGAATCAATTGGTTTAAGCCTTTTAGCCCAAGAGTTGTTTTTCCTTGATTTATAAAAGTCACACTACGATTTAAAAGTGCTTTTGCTTTTTCCTCTTTAGGGGCCTCGGGCATATCAACTATTTTTGACCAGTCATTAATAGCTTCTTCTACCTTATTAATTTGATAATATTCCAGGCCTCTTTTAAATAATGCCTGAAGTTTTTGTAATAAGGGTTTTCCACTTGTTTCCGGCCCATTGATGATTTCACTATAGGCTGCAATGACTTTATTGGAATCATTGCCTGCCGACCAGCTTTCAATTTGCCCCATTATTTTATTATTTATAGAGACCAATAGTTCTTTATCCATAGCCAATGCAGCCATTTTATAATTGGCTGCAAAGCTATTTTCTTTGTGCCGCTCCGCTTGCAATTGTTCATCAGAAAACCAGGCTCGTAATAATAAGGTCACCATTTTTAATGGTTGCCCCTGATTATTCTTAACTTCTAATGCCAAGCGCATTAATGGCTCCGCCATTTCATAATAACTTTGCTTGCCACGCCGATGGGAAATGACATAGCCTTTTTTGGCTAAATCGCCCAATTGTTTGGCCACACTGCGTTCACCGATAAAAGTTTCTTCAGCAATGGTTTTGACTGGTGTCGCACCTTGCATTTCACACAGCTTTTGAATAATCCGCCCCTGCTGGGCAGGTAATGATTTTATTCTTTCCTGAAAATATGGCGTTAAATTATCTGCTAGCGTGGTTAAAGCTGAAACAAAATCATCTAAAGATTCCATGGTTAAGAAGGCCGCAAGCTCAACATATAAACGATGATTCCCACCGGCCAAGTGATGTAACGCACGGATTCGAAAACAACCCTGAGCGGTGGCCAAATAATTCACCAAGTCCTGGTTTTTATTTAATTCTGCAATATTTTGAATCAGTTGTTTTGCATCGTCGACAGATAAAGTTTTTAAATGATAGGTATCAAAAAATCCAAAAAAAGCAGCGTCTCGTGATGAGACACCGAGAAAGAGTTGTTGCGAAGTGGCTAAAATGGCAATATTATTTTTTTCTTGCAGAAAGGCACGAAGCTTTTTTTGGCCACTGTCTTTTAGCCCTGTAAAAACATCACTCATATTTTCTTTAACTAATAAGATCGTACTTCCTTCTATTTGCTCACTAATACTATGAAAAATAATCTCTGTGACCGTATCCGGGCTTTGACCTTTTGCTTGTTGTAGACAGTCTTTATTAAAGCGTTGGGGATTATTTCTGACCAAGTTTTCAATCATGAGCAAAGCAAGATCAGTTAAGTTGGTAATCACATCATCTTCACCCAGCCAGAGAATAATCATTTTTTCTTGTAAGTCTGCTTTCTTTTTAAGCCGGTTAACAGCCATGGCAATAAAGTGTGTTTTGCCACTTCCCCTCGGTCCTATAAATAGCAGATGGTTTTTCTTCTTGGTTGTAATACTTTCTTTACACCAAGCGACTGTTTTTTCCAGTAAGCGGTGCCTTTGTACAAAAATTTTCTCTAATATTTCCGGGTCTGTATTACTTGGTGTATAAGCCGATAGATGTATAGAATTATGCATCGTTATATCTCTCAGATTTAACTTCAGAAAACTCGCTTAGTCCTTCCGCTAAAACCCACCAACGTCGAATCAAAGAAAAATAGAATTGATAGTTTCCTTTTGTATCACGCTGTAAATAATGATCTTTAACCAGGTTTTTTAATAGTTCTATAGTTAAATCCCTACCATCTATGCTAAAGTCTGATTTTACCGATTGATAACACTGGTCAATCGATTGCGGTGTGGTAACCATTGCACAATGATTTAGAATTGCTTTAGCAATAAGTGATTTTTTAATTTTCCGATTATTTGCATCTGCAATCTCGCCTTTATAATAACTACTGAGCCGATTACGAAAGTGTTCAAGTTCCCAGTCATCACTATTATCAGTCAGGATATAAGCAATTTCATCATCCACTAACTTTTGAGTGACAGGCTTATCATAAAGACTCAATCGCCTAATCAATTTTTCAATATAAAAAGGAATAAAATCACATTGGGAAGCAATATTTTCCATTGTTTCTCGCTTTACCCCGCTCGACTTGTTTTCTTTTGCTAAATGAAATTTAACCATTTCATATGCCGGCTCCTTATCCAATGGTTTTAATTCCACTTTTTCCATATCATTGATTGGTGCTGACACGTAAGTTTCTTTGGTTATACTATTGAGCACATGATGTAAACCAATCGATCCCGTAAATACCATCCGTAAATTCGCATGTTCCTGCCTTAGAGCCCGTAAGGTATCCATGATTTGTAAACTACTATTTTCAACACCATCACGAGCAACCTCATGTTCATTAATTTTTTGTAGCATATAAGGCAATTCATCCCACAAAAAAACAACAATATCCCCATTATTATTTTTACAAATAGCATCTATTGTTACGAGTAAAAGAGTCTTCCAGTCTTTTTCTTTATGTTCTGGTATTTTGAATACACCACCAACTTCCGCACCTTCCAGCGTTTCCCACAGTTTTGAAAACCATCCTGTTGCTTTATCTTTTTGACTTATAAATGGTGCGGTTTTATTCAATACATCATTAATAAATTCCAAAGGTGAATCTATTTTTTCCAGATCGCTATAGATAACAATAAAACCTTTTTTAGGAGCACTATTTAATTCATCTAATACCGTTGTTTTTCCAACTCGCCGTTCAGCAGTAAATAATATTGAATCGTTGAGTAATAGTTTCCAAATTCTCTCGAGTATATTTCTTCTTCCAAATACTTTTTTCATTACATACACCATAATCAATATACGACAAAATCATTGTACAACATTTTTGTCGTATGTAAAGATTTTTTTTATTCTATAAAATAACTAAATTTAAAATTTTGAAAATACTAATGAGCAGACACCCAACCAATATGTATACAATATATCTAAATTTTCAGATTTTTCTTTAACCTAGAAAACGCAGTTGCCATCTGCTGCGGCCCTCTTAAGCACTAAATCTTAAGGATTTTCTAGAACATTTTGACTTCACACCCGGAGGGTGACTACGAATAAAGCTTAGGCAGCCCCACCCAAATAACCCATAAAATCCTTAATCTTCAGCACTTAAGTTGACCTCGCTACGAAGTCAACTACGTTTTCTAGGTTTAATGTTCTACTCTTTGGTGGCCTGGTGTATTTGGAGCTTAAATTCGGCTTGCTACCGATGTGCACCGGAGGCTTATGAATATTCCATTCGCGGGTTTTAGGAATATTTTTACCCATCGACAGATCGGTCTATATGCCGCCTTCCCTGCAAATGGACCCAACCATTTTTTCACCTCTTTGATAATCGAAAATGAAACGGTTGGAATACCAGGATTGGTATTCTCCTTAACCAAAAACAGTTACATCCAATAATCATCGGGGCCACTTCTGGCTGGTTAATATTGGTGGGTATAATTGCTCGTCCACGAGCCAATTCAGAGCGCACAAATTCAGGTGTAATTTCGTACATATAGGTCCCTCTCTACTTAACTTCAGTAGGGATTAAAATCAACCCAGAACACCCAAAGATGCATATAACAGCAAAAATATCATATAATTAACAACAATATAATTATTTTTCTTATATTGTTGGAGAACTTAAGAATTAGCTCCAAAATATCAGTATTATACTTAATGCAAATCGATGGCAGAATTCACTAAAACAATCCACAAATTCTGTGGATAAGTCTGTGAACAAGTCAGTGTTTACGATCTAAATCCTCACTAATATTGAACTTATTACAGATTGGTCAATATTTGTACAAAAATATTTTTGAAATTTTATATTTATAGTTATCAATACTTTAAACTAAAAATTAAATTTGAGTATTGACAAGAAGTATTAAAATCATGTTTTAATCCATAAATACTCACTCCCATAAAAAAAGTGGATAAGTATTTGCCAAGCAGAAATTTTTAAAACAAATATCACACTAACTAAAAACCACCCAATACAAAAAGAGCAATAGATGGCTATATCAAAAAAAGACAAAGAATTTGCAGCTTATGTCGTTGATTTAATGCAATCAATCGGTCCGGTCAATGCAAAGGCAATGTTTGGTGGCCATGGTATTTTCCTTGATGGATTAATGTTTGGTTTAATCGCTGATAAAATACTGTATCTAAAAGCAGATAAAAACAATCTAGAAGAGTTTACATCCCGAGGGCTTTCACCTTTTACTTATAATAAAAAAGACAAAGAAATGAAATTATCTTATTACCAAGCTCCCGAAGAAGCCTTAGAAAATGCTGATGAGATGAATCTCTGGGGTAATAGTGCCTATAGTGCTGCGTTAAGAGCGGCAAAGTCAAAAAATAAAAAAAATCACAAATAATTGAAGTTTTTTATAGACTGAATTTTAACCTTAAGTATTATCGTTTTAAACATGAATTTAAGTGACAGGATGATATTATTTATTAATAATCCATCAATTATCCTAGTATTCAGCATTACTTATTTTATGGATTTAGCTATCTTTGGTGGAAAAGATTTTCCCATTTAAAAACAGAATTAAGTTTTGAATTAAAAACTGAGAGTATGTTATGTGAATTTAAACAAAATAGAGATCAACTCCAAAATAAATTAATGTTTTTTTATCTCAGTTGCCCAGCATTGCCCAAGATGTTAAATTTGTCTGATGTTTTCTCTCAACAGACAGAATATTTTTCCCGCAAATGATCTTGCCTTACTTGTGGCCTTGGGACGGCTAAAAAGACTACCGAAGAACGATTTGAGTTCTCATTCTATATGACCTTATAAACTGTAATATTGAATTATTATTTTTTAGCTTAATATTTTATTATGAGTTTTTTAGGATCAACTAGCACCCTCCATTTTATTAAAAGGATCGAATGTGTTTAATTTCGACAACACTTATATCAATTTACCGGAAACTTTCTATCAAAAAATAAAACCGTCAAGTGCATCTTCTCCTCAACTCATCGCATTTAACAAATCGTTGGCCACTGAACTGGGCGCTGAGGTTGATAAACTCGATGAGCAATTTCTTACAGACATTTTTTCCGGACAATCGATATTGTCGGGCTCAGAGCCGATAGCACTAGCTTACGCAGGCCACCAGTTTGGTCATTTTGTACCTAGCCTAGGTGACGGAAGGGCAGTTCTTTTAGGTGAAATCATTGCTACAGATGGGAAGCGCTACGACATACAACTCAAAGGGGCTGGCCAAACGTCTTTTTCACGGCGGGGTGACGGCCGCTCAGCCCTGGGACCTGTTATTCGAGAATATATCCTAAGTGAAGCCATTCATGCTTTAAATATCCCCACAACACGTGCGCTGGCCGCCGTTACCAGTGGAGAGATGGTTCGACGCGAAGGCATATTGCCCGGTGGGATTTTTACTCGTGTAGCTTCCAGTCATATTCGTATAGGAACGTTTGAATACTTTGCCTATAAAAAAGATTATCAGGCGTTAAAACAATTGGCTGACTATGCCATCAATCGGCATTACCCTGAATTAAACACATCAAAGACTAAATACTTTGAATTCTTACAAGCCGTATCCAGAAGAAAACTGTCTCTGGTTGCTAAATGGATGGGAGTAGGATTTATCCACGGTGTTATGAATACTGATAATAGTAGTATTAGCGGTGAGACCATTGATTTTGGTCCTTGTGCTTTTATGGATCATTTTCGTTATGATAAAGTCTTTAGCTCCATTGACAGGGATGGACGCTATGCTTATCACAACCAAGGTAATATTGCTTTATGGAACCTCTCATCTTTAGCGCAATGTCTTATCCCATTAATGGGTTCTGACACAGATGAGTGGCTGAAAAAAGTAAAACGAGAATTAGATGACTTATCGGAGTTCTTTTTGAATCAATGGATTCAATTAATGGGACAAAAACTGGGAATATTCTCTGCTGAACCGAACGATCAGTCTCTGATTAATCAATTTCTTTCTTATCTTGAAAAGGAAAACCTTGATTATACCAATAGTTTCAACGCCTTATACAAAATCATTGATAAATCTATGGACGAAAATGACAAACTAGTCAACTATTTTACAAAGAACAAAGAATTTGAACAGTTTTTTTCTAATTGGAAAGCTCGTTTACAAAAGCAATCACAAGACATATCAAAGATAAAAGCACTAATGGTTCAAAATAATCCGGTTTTTATCCCTAGAAATCATCAGGTAGAGAAAGCAATTTCATATGCAATTGCAGGACAATACGATCATTTTCACCAACTACTTACGGTGTTATCCAAACCCTTTACATTTCAAGAAGAGTTTCAGGATTTTATGGCTCCTCCTCAAGAAGATGAAGTCATCCATCAAACATTTTGTGGTACTTAATTCCCTCCCAATTAAATAAATTCTGTTTATAGCTAAAACCAGCTGACATAAATAGACTGACTTAAGTTTTGTTTTTTTACTAGTGGATATAAGTGAGCATGATTAAAATGTTTTCTTATCCATTAATTCTTAACAGGGTTTTCAAATCAAAGATTTATTTTATAATTGATTGAGTTTTGTAACTATTGTACTATTTGGATAATAATCCTAAAAAAAACAGGTCTTGCTGGCCGATATCTCACATCTTTCTTAACTCCGAGTAATCCTATTATTTGATTCTAAAAACTATGACGCCACGCTTCAGACTATTTCTTTATGGGTTCACCGTATTTTGTACCTCTGCAGCACTAATGATTATGGAAATCGTTGCTGCCCGCCTGCTAGCCCCTTATGTGGGCGTATCGTTATACACCTGGACGACTCTTATCGGTGTGTTGCTGGCTGGATTATCCTTGGGTAACTGGTTGGGCGGCATTTGGGTCGATCGAGGTGCGGGTACCAAAGCAGTAGGGATAACATTGGCACTAAGTGGTTTACTATGCCTCACCAGCTTGCTGTTTCTGACCTGGATTGCACCATTGTTACAGGGGTATCGTTCCAATTTAATTCTGGCCAGTTTGCTATATGTTAGCAGCTTATTTTTATTGCCCGCTGTTCTGCTGGGTATAATCACCCCACTACTCACCGCACTCGCCCTGGAATTGGATAAACGTACTGGACATGTCTTGGGGCGTATGCACGCGCTGGCAGCACTGGGCAGCATTGCGGGAACATTTGCTGCCGGTTATTGGTTAGTGCAATACTTCGGTACCCGTAGCGTACTGATTACCACCGCAATGGGCTTATTGCTCCTGGCAGTCCCAATGCTGTGGTCTGCACATAGAACACTGGTTAGTTTATTCTTAGGTTTATTGCTAGTATTAGGCGTAACTGAAATGCGTGACGGTTTCGATAATCCTTGTGATCATGAAAGTAATTACTTTTGTATCCGAGTAGTCGATGAAAATCTGTCCCCAGAATATGGAGAAGTACGCAGCTTAGTACTGGATCACTTATCCCATGGTACAAATGTGCGTGAAGAACCCAGTTTACTGGTTGCCCCCTATGTCCAGGCGATGGACGAATTGGTAAAACAACATTTCAAGGACAATCGCCAATTACGCTATTTCTTTGCCGGTGGTGGCGCTTATACCCATCCTCGGGCAATACAAAATACTACACCCAAAGCCGATATCCACGTGGCAGAGCTTGATCCGGCAGTGACCGACGTTGCGATACAGCAATTATATTTTGATCCACAAGACACAACCATTCATCACCGGGATGCACGCCCTAGTTTGGAAGATTATCCCAGCAAATATTTTGATGTCATAATTGGCGATGTGTTCCATGATATTGCCATCCCCTACCATCTGGTCACAGCAGAATTTCTAGCACTGGTAAAATCCCGCCTTAAACCAAACGGCTTGTATTTAATGAATGTCGTGGATGCATTTCCAGACCCACGTCTGGTCAAAAGTCTGCTGAAAACCACTCAGACACAATTTGCCAATGTCCAAGTCTGGCTTGATCAACTACCTGATGGACCACAACGGATGACTTACGTGATTTCAGCCGGAGATACGCTACGACCTTCCACCTTACTGACAGCCCAAACAGGCCTGGAACGCCAATGGCTAAATATTAATCAACCGTTAATGGAGACGGGAACACCAATGACAGACCTGCCGTTATTGACCGACGACTATGCTCCGGTAGACAGATTGCTATCCAAACTACTATTCGGTGAATTAGGATTGTGAGTAATTGCACATCGTAATACTTAAAAAATCAGTTGCCATAATTGCCATCTATTCGACAATTGCTCCTGCTTTGATCTCGGTTCTAGCTCCAAGCTTCACTCTATCTCCCCAATCCATATGATCGTACCTAGGAGCATAACCGCCATGGATGGTGGGAATACAGCCAGAGGCGGGAGAGCGCAGTCGTCCATGGACTAGTTCAGCTACACCCAGTAGACCACCAAAAGCATTCAATCTTAGGTAATTCACCGAGCCTCGCGACAAAATCAACTGAGTTTTTTTAGGATAAAAAAATATAAAGAGTTAAGACGAAGTGGTCAAAACACTAAATTAAATAGATTGAAACTCTCCTAAATTTTGGTTGAAATATAGTTCGTGGATATCCCATTTGTTGCCTTTTCCACCTTCAACCTCCAGTTTTTGTGCTAAAACAACTTTTTCACCATTTGTACGTAAGGTAATCATTCCATAAACAACGACATTTCTATCTTTCTTTTTTTGCATCTCTTTTCTAATTTTTTTCTTTTCCTGTTTTGACGTGGCTTCATTTATTTTTTCTTCAAATTCTTGGAGTTGGATAAAATAATCATAAATATGGTTAAACTCTTTGGTATTGCGTGCTAATTCGGTACAAAATATTAATGGCCGTGTTCCTCTACTATATTTTCCAAATGCACCAAGAGCATCAGGCCTCGGGTGAGCATAACTTTCTTTATCTCCGCTAGATACGACGGTAACAATTGCATTAATAGCTTTAAGAAATGTTTCAGAGAAATGATGACTTCCGTGATGACATGCCTTGGTAATATCTGCTTGGAAGTATCTTCTTCCCTTCATGACAATTAACTTAAGTTCTGCTTCGATCTCAGCGAGTTCTTCTATTTCGCTAAAAGTAGCTTTATTTCCTTTTGCTTTTAATTTAGCAACGCGTTTCTCTAATTTTGATGAATGCCGGTTCGTTTGAGTGTAGTGTTTTAGCAGATAATCTTCAGCCTCAGTGTTCAAGTCACCCCCTAACATCACTTTAAGCTCTCCAATAAGCAGCTGCAATACGAGTGAATGTCCATTTTTTGTGACTCCCTCATTACCAAGTTTAAGCAGACAGTTCCTGGATTTTGTATTGTTTTTGACTTTCTCAGTAATCGGACCAATTAATTTAAGTTGCACTGGTGAGTTTTGTTCAAATCCCGGAATACTGCCATCGGCAGCACTTAAAGTAGTAAATTTTATATTTTTATTGTTTTTAATTGCTTTACGAAGGATAGAAAGATATTTTTTTCTGGAGGTAGGATATCTTTTAATCAGATTATGCATGGCAGTATTGGAATTCACTCTATCCCATAGAAAGAAGTCTCCAGCATTATTTTTAATATAACCACCCAGATCATCATTACTAAAATAAACGAGTTGAGGATCTTTATCTTTAATCGGCCTTTCTACTATACCATTATGATAAATATTTTTTATCAATACCTTCAGACATCCTGATCTCGAATATTAGCGTCAAATCCAAAATAACAAAAAAGAGCTATTAAAACCAGTGGTTAGAATTGCATTTCAAAGAAAAAAAATAAAGGGTTGAAAAATCACTCTCATTTTGAAATGATACCAAGTTATTGATATTTCACACAGCATACAATGAGGGAGTCCATGCCACAAGTCCAGTTGCCCTTAATCCCCAATGGAAGCA
>Ga0209692_10002023_pt1 | contig 24153 bp, 16 predicted proteins | sample tdDd472_FD_187129 | JGI IMG/M metagenome (GOLD analysis project Ga0209692, IMG submission 187129) | Marine sediment microbial communities from the Atlantic coast under amendment with organic carbon and nitrate - tdDd47.2 (SPAdes)... | ecosystem: Environmental > Aquatic > Marine > Coastal >... | reverse complement strand
CGACCTCGCTGGGGCCGCCGAGGCGTGGCGTGAGGCGATCCCGCGCCTCGAGGACGGCGGTGCGTCCGGGCACCGCCGGTCGCACGCGATGCACCAGCTCGCCGTCGTGCTGAACGGCATGGGCGAGGACGCCGACTCCGACGAGGTGCACCGCCTGCTCGAGGCGGCCGTCGACGCCGACCCGGCGAACAGCGATGCCCGTGCCGACTGGGAAGCGTGGCTCGAAGCCAGCGGCGGACTCGACCGCCTGCTCTCGCTGCTCGACGAAGAGCTCGAGCGGGCGCAGACCGACGAGGATCGGGCGCGGGTGCTGACCCGCCGCGCGGCCGTGTACGGGTTCGACGCCGGTCGCGACGCCGACGCGCGCAAGGCGCTGCAGCGGGCGCTCGAACTCGACCCCTCGAACCCGGCCCCGATCGCCGTCACCGGCGACCTGCACCTGCGCGGGCAGCGGTGGGACGACGCCGCGGTCGCGTACGAGGTGCTCTTCGGCGAAGACGAGACCTTCGACACGTCACGCCTGCTCGACCCCAGGCGCATCCTGCCCGGTGAGCAGACCGACGCCGACCCGATCGTGCTCTACACCGTCCGCCGAGCGCGGGCGCTGGAGCGCGCCGGGCGTACCGACGAGGCGTACGACCTGTACGCGACGGCCGCCCTCGACGACGAGTCGAACGCGGTCGCGCTGCACGCGCTGGCGAAGCTCTCGGTGCAGCGCGGCAACCTCGCTGGCGCCGCGATCCACGTCAGCGGATTCCTCGAGCGGGTGCAGAACGCACCGCCCGAGCTCGCTGCCGAGATGCAGCAGCTCGCCGGTCGCATCGCCGAATCCGAAGGCGACATGAACCGCGCGATGGAGCTCTACGACGCGGCGACGTCCCACGGCAGCGCCACGTCGCGCGAAGCCCTCGAGCGCGCCGCGACGGCGTTCGTCCGCCAGGGCGACTACGACGCCGCGTTCACGCGGGTCGAGCGCCTCGTCGAGCTGGCCGAGACGCCGAGCGATCGCGCGTCGACGCTGCTGCGTCTCGCCGAGACCGCCGCGGCGTCCGAGTCCTACGGCGAACGTGTCGCGAACGCCCTGCGGCAGGCGATCCTGCTTGCGGCGTCCGACGTGACGATCGAGCGCGCCCTCGAGCTGGCCGACCAGCACCTCACCAGCGAAGCGCGGTGGACGATGCTGGCCGAGCTCGACGTCGAGATCGGGTCCGACACGAGCCGCGCTCGGGTGCTCAGCGCCCGCGCCCGTGCGCTCGTCGACCTGCAGGGCTCGGCGTCGCCCGAGGCATTCGACCTCGCGCGCGCGGCCGTCGAAGCCGACGCGCACCTGCCGAACGCGCTGGACCACCTCGTCGAGGTCGGCCTGGCGTCCGTCGGCGCCGAAGCGGTCGCCTCGTCGCTGCGCGAAGTGGCCGACGGGCTCGGTGAGGATGACCTCGGCGCGCGCATCGAGGTGCTGCGGGCGCTCGCGTCCGTGCAGCTCGACCACCTGTCCGACGTCGAGGGCGCCCGAGCGAGCCTCGAGGCGATCCGCGAAGTCACCGTGGACGACGTGCGCACCCTCGAGCGGCTGCTCGACGTGTACGACCGGTCCGACGCGGCGGCGGACGACGAGTCCGCCCTCGCGGTCGCCGCCGAGCTCGTCTCGCTCGGCGCGTTGAGCGAGTCGCTGCTGCGCACGCTGACGCGGGTGCACTACGCCAGCGACAACCTCGACGGCGTGTTGCAGGCGCTGCAGGTGCTGCGGCTCGCCAACGCCGCGAGCGACGACGAGATGGCGCTGCTCGACCAGCTGCCGAAGCCGCTGCCCGACTTCGAAGATGGCGCGCTGGCGGAGTCTCTGTGGGACGCCTGGCTCGCACCCGAGCGGCTCGACCCTGCGGTGATCGAGCTCGTCGCCCGGGCGTCGGACGCCGTGCTGGCGGCCGGCGACGTGACCTTCGACGTGGACGGCGACCCGGTGCCCGAGTCGTCGGCGGTGATGACCGCGTTCGTCGCGCTGCGCAACGCGTTCGGCGTGCCCGACGCGATGCTGCGGGTCACCGCGAAGGCGTCCGCGCCGGCGCGCTGGATCCCCGCAGGACCGGGCGTCGTCGAGATCGCCCCGGCCCTGCTTGCCCTCGACGACCCGTACGCGCTGCGCTTCGAGCTGGCGCGGGCGCTGACGTTCGCGCGTCCGGCGTTCCGCCTGATGGGCTCGCTGTCGGCCTTCGAGTTCCTCGGATTCTTCGAAGCGGCGATGGCGCCGGCGTGCTCGGACGCGCCGGTGCTCGACGAGTCCCTCGCCGCGCAGGTCGACCGCTGGCGCCCGCGCGTCGGCGATCTGGCGCTGCCGGACGGTCTTGAGCCGACGGACCGCGACCTGCTGCCGTCGGTGGCGGCGTGGCGCGAGCACGTCGAAGCCAGCGCCGTGCGCGCGGGCATCGTCGCGTCGTTCGACTCCGCCGCGGCCTTCGAGGCGCTCGTCGAGCAGGCGTGGGAGTCCCCGCCCGGTTCGGTCGACGACCTGCGGGCGCTCGCCGACCGCGTGCCGACGATTCGCGCGCTGGTGACGTTCGTCCTCTCGGACCGGTACCTCGGCGTTCGACGGGACCTCGGGCTCGTGCTGGGCAGCTGACCGCCGGTGCGCCCGCGCGCCGAACCCGGGTCGGCGGTTTGACCCGACCCGTGTGGTTTGCCAGACTCCACCGCTGCCCCGGTGCCCCTGCCCGAGTCGGTCGATTGCGCACTGCCCTGTCCTGCATCCTCGCTGCCCTCGCGGCGGTCCTCGTCGTCGCCTGTGGTGGCGACGACGCCGGGGCGTCCGGCGCCGAGGATCGGCGCTGCACGAGCGACCAGGAGTGTGGCGCCGGCGCCCGCTGTGACGACGGCGTGTGCCGCATCGCCCCGCGCGGCGACACCGGCGCAGCAGACACCGGCACGACGTCGGATGTCGGCGTGACCGACACCGGCGGCGGCACCCCGGACGCCAGCGACGCCGGCGGGGACCCGACGGCCGACACCGGATTCGTGGACGAGGACCGAGACGGCGTGGCCGACGTGCTCGACAACTGCCCGGGCACCCCGAACAGCAACCAGCGCGATACGGATCGCGACGGCATCGGTGACGCCTGCGACGGTTGCCCCGAGACCGCGGACGCCGACCAGCGCGACCTCGACCGCGACGGCATCGGCGACGCGTGTGACCTCTGCCCGTCGACGCCGAACCCGGATCAGCTCGATGCCGACGAAGACGGCATCGGCGACGCCTGCGTGTCGCCCACGGACACCGATGGCGACACCGTCGACGACCCGGTCGACAACTGCCCGGTGGACGAGAATCCCACCCAGTCCGATGCCGACCGGGACGGGCTCGGCGACGCCTGCGACCGCTGCCCCGACGTGGCGGACGCGGCCACCCGCGACGTCGATCGCGATGGCTACGGCGACGCCTGCCAGCCCGGCGACCGCGCGGACAGCGATGGCGACGGCTTCGATGACCGCGTCGATCGGTGCCCGTCCGTCGCAGACCCGTACCAGACGGACTCGGACAGCGACGGCGTGGGCGACGCCTGCGACCGCTGCCCGTTCGACGCCGACCGGGGCGCCGACGACGACGAGCCCTGCGCGAGCGACGTCGCCGATCGAGACGCCGACGGCATCCCCGACGCGGTCGACCTCTGCCCCCATCGCTTCGACCCGGGCCAGCTCGACGTCGACGGCGACGGCATCGGCCACGCGTGCGACCGGACGTTCGGGCGCGTCGACTCCGACGGTGACGGCGTGGTCGATCGGTGGGACGTGTGCCCCGGGTTCGCAGACCCGGACCAGCTCGACCGCAATGGCGATGGGGTCGGCGACCTGTGCGCCCCGATCCTCGACTACGATGAAGACGTCGACGCCGACGGGATCCCGAACGCCGACGACCGGTGCACGTGGATCAGCAACCCGACCCTGAGCGACCGCGATGGCGACGGCTGGCCGGACCCGTGCGACGTCTGCCCGTGGGTCGCGAACCCGGACCAGCAGGACCGCGATCGCGATGGGGTCGGCGACGCGTGCGTCGATGACGCCGATGGCGATGGCATCGTCGATGGTGAAGACGCGACCCCGCTCGCCGAGACGGACGACGGACGCCCCGACGAGGACATCGACCCCGACGCCCGTCCGTGCCCGTGGGCCATCGCGCCGAGCCGGTGCTTCGGCGACAGCGACCAGGACGGGCTCGACGACGAAGAAGACCCCTGCCCGCTCGTGCCGCTCGACCGCGCGGTGCACCCGGATGCGGATGGAGATGGCTTCGGCGACGCGTGCGACCCGTGCCCGTGGGCGCCGTCCCCCTGGGGCGACCACCAGTGCGCCGATGACGAAGACGGCGACGGGCGCCCGGACCGAACGGACGCCTGCCCGCGGGTGCCGAACCAGCGCCTCGACGACGCGGACGGTGACGGACGCCCGAACGCCTGCGACGCGTGCCCGCTGGTCGCGAATCGCCCCGCCGGTCCGCGGGTGGACGGGCGCGAGCCGGCGTGCGCCGCCGACTTCGACGGCGACGGCATGACCGACGGCGAAGACGCCTGCCCCGGCACCGCCGCAGCGACCTGCGACGACGATACGGACGGCGACGGGGTCCTCGAGACCGGCGACGAGACCTGCACCACGGGTGCGTCCGAAGGCTGCGCCGATTCGTGCCCGACCATCCCGAACCCGACGCAGCGTGACTCCGATGACGACGGCGTGGGTGATGCCTGCGCCGCCGACCGGGACCGCGACGGAGTGGACGACGCGATCGATGCGTGCCCCGGGCAGTGGGGGCCGCGGGATGGCTGCCCGGCGTGGCCGTTGCCGTAAGCGGTGGCGGCGGCTCGAGATCGGGTGGATGGCTCGTGGGTCCGGCGTTCAGCGCCTGGGTGACCTGTGCTGGGGCATGGGCACTGGCAGGGGCATGGGCAGGTTGGGGGTGAGCGCGGGGCTGTGGGGGTGGTGTGGGCCGGGTCGGGGCATGGTGAAGGGCCCTGTACCTCCGGACGGGGATGCGGGGGTTCGGCGTTGCGGGGGTTCGGATTCCAGGCACAGGGCGCCAGGATGGGGCTTCGATGGTTTCGGGCGTGCCGCGCCCCGAGGTGCCCCCGAACGCTGATGCCGACGCTGATGCCGACGCCGATCCGCTTCTACTTCGACTTCATCTCGCCCTACGCCTATCTGGCGTGGCATCGCATTCATGCGATCGCCGAGGCGCACGGCCGAACCGTCGAGCCGGTGCCGATCCTCTTCGCGGCGCTGCTCAACCACTGGGGGCACAAGGGCCCGGCGGAGATCCCGCCGAAGCGCATGTACGTGCTGAAGGACACGCTCCGCACCGCGCACACGTTCGGACTCAGGCTGGAGCCGCCGCCGACGCACCCGTTCAACCCGCTGCTCGGCCTGCGCATCGCCAGCCTGGACGTCGACGCCTCGACCCGGCGCGCGGTCATCGACGCCCTCTTCGCCGCCACCTGGGGCGGCGGTGACGGCATCACGGACGCAGCGTCCGTCGCCAGGATCGCGGCCACAGCCGGCATCGATGACGCGATCGCGCGGGCCGCCGAGCCGGCTGCGAAGGCGCGGGTGCGCGCAGCGACCGATGCCGCACTCGCGGCGGGCGTGTTCGGCGTCCCCACGATGGTCTGCGACGACGAGCTCTTCTGGGGCGTCGACAGCCTGCACCACCTCGAGCGCTTCCTCCGCGGCGAGATGCAGACGCCCGGGGACGCAGAGATTCTCGCGCGGTGGGGGAGCCTGAAGGCGTCGGCGACGCGCTGAATCACGTCGCCGTTCGTCCCCATGTGCAGGGTCGAACCTGCGTCGCGAGGCCCCACCAGCACATCCGCCACGAAACGCAAAACGACGACGGCGAGCCGCGGTGGACCGGGGCTCGCCGTGCGTTCGGTGGGGTCGCGCGATTACTCGGCGGGGGCCACCGGGACGGCCTCGACGGTCGCTTCGAGCGTCCAGCCGGTGAAGACCTCGGCGCCTTCCGGCCAGTCCTTCTCGTCGGGACCGAGCAGGTCGGCGATGGACTGCTCACCGTCGAAGAGCTCGATGGTGATGTCCTGCACGTCCTCTTCGAGCAGCACGCCGGTGAGGTCGCCGACCATCACGAGCTGGCCGCCTTCGATCTCGGCCATGACGCCGCTGAGCGCGAGCTCGGACACGGGCAGGCGGATGACCTCGCCGTTCGTCGGGTCCAGCGCGGGGAAGATGATCGCCAGGTTCTCCTGGTTCTCGAAGTTGCCGTCGGCGTCGATCGTCGCCGGCTTGAACTCGGGCTCTTCGCCGTCGAACCAGGTGTACGTCTCGGTGCCCTCGACGATCGCGCCGGCGCCGCCGGTGAGCTCGAAGTTCGCCGTCCCGCACTCGGAGTCGAAGTTGCGCGACTCGATGAGGACGTGCAGCTCGCCCTCCTGAATGTCCGTGTTGATCAGGCCCTCGAGCAGCGCGCCGCGACCGGCGGGCTTCTGGATGCTGACGTTCGTCAGGCGCCAGGTGAGGTCCGTGTGCCAGGGCGTCGCGTCGGTGCATTCGCCACCGCCGCCACCACCGGTGTCATCGCCACCGCCGGTGCCCACGTCGGCGCCACCGCCGCCGCCACCACCGGTGTCGGTCGTGGCGCCGCCGTTGTCGTCGGACTCTTCGTCGCCACAGCCGGCGGCGAACACGAGAGGCGCGCAGCAGAGCGCGATGAAGGCAGTACGAAGCAGCGAACGGGTCATGTCAGGCTCCCGGCCAGATAGGGAATCACGGTTCACAGGCGCGCCACCCTACTGCCATTCTCACGTCGGGGCAAACGCCCTCGACCGAACGGTAGGTGACGCGTCCCCCACGTCCTTCGCGCCGCCGGTGCGCCACGGGTGCGCCACGGATGCGACGCGGCCCCGCGGCCCATCGGCGGCTCAGTCCAGCGGACGAAGCGGCGAGAAATCGGTGAGCTGACGGAACCGCTCGGCGCGCTGCGCGATGGCGGCCGGGTCGAGGTCGACGAGGCGGTCCACGCTGAACTTCTCGACGCTGTACGACGCCATCGTCGAACCGGCGATCGTCGCCTGGCACAGCGCGTCCCAGCTCGTGTCGTCGTGACGGGCGATGTAGCCCATGAAGCCGCCAGCGAAGCAGTCGCCCGCGCCCGTCGGGTCCACGACGTCCTCGAGAGGGAACGCCGGCGCGAAGAAGAACTGCCCCTTCTGGTAGATGAGCGCGCCATACTCGCCGCGCTTGATCACGATCAGGTGCGGGCCCATCTGCTCGATCGCCAGTGCCGCCTTCACGATGTTCGACTCGCCGGTGAGCTCACGCGCCTCGGAGTCGTTGATCAGCAGCGCGTGCACGCGCCCGAGCACCTGCTTGAGCGCGTCGGGCGTGCCCTCGATCCAGAAGTTCATCGTGTCCATCGCGATGAACTCGGCGCCCTTCGCCTGATCGAGCACGTCGAGCTGCAGCGCCGGATGGATGTTGCCGAGAAAGAGGTACTTCGCGGTGGCGTAGTCCTCGGGCAGCGTCGGCGAGAAGTCGCCGAACACGCCGAGCTCGGTCAGCAGGGTCTCGCGCTGGTTCAGGTCGTAGCCGTACTTGCCCGCCCAGCGGAACGTCGGCCCCTCGACCTGCTCGAGCCCGCGCACGTCGACGTTGCGGGACTTCAGCAGCTCGACGCCCTCGGCGGGGTAGTCCGTGCCGATGACGCCGACGAAGCCGACGCGGGTGAAGAAGCTCGCCGCGAGCGAGAAGAAGTTGGCCGAGCCACCAAGGGCGCGCTCGCGCTTGCCGAACGGGGTCTCGACGTCGTCCAGACCCACCGAACCCACAACCACCAGATCCATGCGCTTCTCCATTGCTCGCGCGGGCGCCCGAGAGGACCGGCGACGGCTAACACGGGGCCCCGGCAGGGTCAACGCGAGGCGCGGCGTGGCAATCGCGCGTTGCGTCTCGGCGCCTCGGGGTGCATGCTCGCGCCACATCTCATTGCCAGGCGGTCGCGGTCGCGACCGATTGCACGGGGCCCTCATGCGAAAGATTCTGTGGATCGCTTTGTTCTCGCTCGCGCTGCCCTTCGGCGCGTGCTCCCAGGTCAACGACCTCGTCGACAGCGTGACCGGCGGCGGGTCGGACGAGTCGTCCGAATCGACCGAAGGCGGGTCCGGCGACGAAGCCGCCACCGACGACGGCGAAGCCACCGGTGAAGGCGGCGAGGACGGCAACGAGCCGGCGGCCCAGACCGACGAGGGCACCGAGGACGGCGCGGCGGACGGGACGCCGACGCCCGCGAACACCGCGGCCGCCGATGGCGACGCCCCCGAGGTGAACACTGCCCCCAGCGGCCTGCCCGTCGTCGAGGGCCGGTCCATGGACGCGGCGTTCGCCCTCGTGCCCGCCGACCCCACCGGCGTAATGGCCCTCGACGCCGCCGCGTTGTGGGCGTTCTACGACGCCCTGTACGGCGACTTCGGCGCGTTCCTCGAGCCGGCGGACATCGACGAGCTCTTCGCCGAGTTTCTCGTCGAGTCCGACATCCCGGAGGCCGCCGCGAACGCGATCCGCGTGACCGAGCTGCGCGATCTCGTCGCCGCCGTCTGGATGGAAGAAGAGTCCATCCTGCTCGTCGTCAACGCGAGCGCGGTGCCCGAAGCGCCCGCCGACGGCGCCGCCGCCGAGACCTTCGTCGAGCCGCCGCTGCAGATCGCACGCCGTGGCGATTACGTGATCTTCGGCTTCGGCGCCGGCTTCACCAATGCGCTCACCGACGGCCCCCGCTTCTCGCCGTCGCAGTGGCAGGCCGGCTGGGACGCCCTGCCCGAAAACCCGGCGATGATGGTCTTCGTGCCGAGCCTCGGCGACGACCCGGCGGCCATCCTGCGTGAGATGGACCTGCCCCCGGGCTTCGAGTTCACCCGCGCCGCCGCGGCCATCCGCACCGACGGCGCGATCGGCATTGCCCTCGACATGGCCGACGACGCCATGATCCAGCAGGGCCTCGGCGCGATGGCGCTGGGCACCGAGCAGTTCATCGGCAGCATGCGCGAGATGGTGCCGCCGGCGTACGCCGGGTGGGTCGAGTACCTCGATCTCGGCCGCCGCGCCCTGCTCTCGCAGCTGACCTACGAGCGGTCCGGCACGGTCAGCTCGCTGTCCGTACCGGCCGCCGAGTGCGGCGTGCAGCTCGCGCTGCCGATCATGATCGGCGCGGCGTACTTCGGCCTCGAGCAGAGCCCCGGCGGCGACCTCGGCGACGTGCCCCCGTGGCAGAACGTCGACGTCGCGACGGCGACCGGTTGTGGCCCGATGAGCGGCCCCGCGCCGACGATCCCTCGGACCCTCGCGCGCCTCGCCCCGGCCGACCCGAACACCGGCGGCGGCATGGTGCTGTGGGACCTCAGCGGAATGCTTCGCGGCGCGCTGCCGACGATGGGCAACCTGCTGCCCGTCGCGCTCGACCACTCCGCCGTGGCCGCGGCCCTCGGCCCCGCCCCGCTCGGCCTGAACGGACTCGACGACGCCGAGGGCAGCGGCGCGCTCTACATGCAGATGGACGCGAACTCCGGCGACGGCAGCGCGGTGCTCGTTGCGCACCGTGGTGTGCAATCGATGATCCCGGCGCCGAGCGGTGTGACCGCAGAGGTCCGCGACGGCGTCGGCTTCGTGATCGCCAGCCCCGAGATGACGGCGCGCCTCGACGCGCCGCTCGACCCCACCGCGCCGTGGCCCCGTGCGATCAACGCGCTGCCCGCCAACACCGTGCTCGCCTTCGGCGTCGACGGCGGCATCGCGTCGCAGTCCGACGAGGTCCCGATCCCCGCGGTGCAGGCGGTCATCAACGCGACGCAGGTCGCCCTGATGGGCATCACCGCCGACTACGACGCCGTCGGCTACGTGCTCGTCGACGGCGACGCCGCCGCCCTCGCGGCGGCCCTCGAGCCCGGCCTGCGCGCGTTCGCGACGCAGATGCTGCAGAGCGTGCCGGAGTCGGAGCGCGAGTTCGTCGAGCCGCTGATCGACATCTACATGGAGATGTTCGAGTTCGGCCACCAGGGCACCGACATCGTCACCGTCGAGCTCTCGCTGCCGATGGACAACGCGCTCCTTCGCCAGTCCTTCTTGACCGGCATCGGCGCGGCGATCGCGATTCCGGCGTTCATGCAGTATCGGTCTCGCCTGGCCGCCGAAGCGCTCGATGGATCCGTCGCGGTCGAGGCGTCGACGATGCTCGTCGGCCCGCCGGCGCAGCTCATCGAGACCGTCCGCGCCGAAGCGCACCGGTACTACCTGACCGAGCGCCTCGACGACGAGGGCAAGGCCCTGCCGATGCGGTTCCCCGAGTCGGTGTCGTTCGCCCCGAGCCTCGCGCAGATGCGAGACGCCTGCGCCGCGAACGGCTCGGCCTTTGTGTCGAACGACGACCTCATGATGTACGCCGCCACCGGCTGGCGCGAGCTTGGCATCGCGTCCTACGCGCCGGGCAGTGACGTCGCCGTCGAGTTCACGTCCGAGGGCGCCGGCCCGAACGCGACGTACCAGATCACCGTGCGCGGCGATCAGGACTGCGACAGCGTGTATTCGATGTTCCGCACGACCGGGACCGTGGTGAACGGCGTCCCCGTCGCCGGCCCCGTCACCGAGATCGAGCCCAACGAGTGACCATGTCTGCACGTCCGTTTCGCATCCTCGGCATCCAGCAGATCGCGGTCGGCGCGCCCGACAAGACCGACCTGCAGCGCCTGTGGATCGACCTGCTCGGCCTGACCGTCGTCGACACCTTTCGCAGCGAGCGCGAGAACGTCGACGAGGACATCGCCGTGCTCGGTCGCGGCGCCCACCGGGTCGAGGTCGACCTGATGGAGCCCATCGATCCCGACAAGCGCCCGCGGGTCCACACGCCGCCGCTGAATCACGTCGGGCTGTGGGTCGACGACCTCGCCGCGGCGGTGACGTGGCTCACCGAACAGGGCGTCCGGTTCACCCCCGGCGGCATCCGCCCGGGTGCGGCGGGGCACGACGTGTGCTTCATCCACCCGAAGGGCAACGACGATGCGCCCATCGGCGGGGTCGGCGTCCTCATCGAGCTGGTGCAGGCGCCGGGCGACGTCATCGACGCCCTCGGCTGACCCCTACGCCACCCGCGCCCGCACCGCTTCGGCGAGCGCGGGCAGCACATCCCCGGCCGGGCCGCGGACGATGACGTCCCGCGGCCCGTGGTCCAACTGGGCGCCGGCGAGGTTCACCTCGACGATCGGCCGCCCCCGCCCCTGCACGATGGCGGGGAACGACGCGACCGGTGCCACCGTCGCCGACGTGCCGATCACGAGCAGCGCGTCGACGGTGTCCATCAGGTGCCGGCTCGCGTCGAGCGCGGCGCCTGGCAGCAGCTCGCCGAAGAGCACGACCGTGGGCTTCAGCGGCCGCCCACACGCGCAGAACGGCACGCCACCGCTGTAGTCGGGCACCGACGACGCGTCGTACGACGCGCCGCACCAGATGCAGTGCAGCGCGGCCACGTCGCCATGAATCCGGATCACCCGATCCGAGCCTGCGCGGCGGTGCAGCCCGTCGATGTTCTGCGTAACGATCCCCTCGACGACGCCGAGCGACTCGAGGGTCGCGAGGGCGTGGTGCGCCGGGTTCGGGTCCGCGGTCGCCAGGAGATCCTCGACGGCCCGGAACATCTGCCAGACCTTCGCCGGGTCCTCGCGAAAGGCGTCGATCGTGGCGTACTCCCACGGGTCGAACCGGTCCCAGAGCCCGCCACCGCTGCGAAAATCCGGGATGCCGCTCTCGACGGACACCCCGGCGCCGGTGAGCACACCGACCCGCCCGCGGGCGATCACGTCGGCGGCGCGTTCGATGGCGTCTCGAATCTCGGACTCGCGTGTCGTCATTACATTCGGTGAGGGGCACGGGCCGCCTTGCGCGCGACGCACAGACCGCTCACGATCGGCATGCGTTACGACGCGGGCATGTTCGTCCCCGAGCGCGCCCGGCGCAATCCCCCTGCCCGACCCGACCGGTGGCGCCCGACCCGTCGTCGATCCTCGCCCGAGCACGGCCCGCTGCCCGCTTCAAACGCACCTTTCACTGTTCGGACCGCTGGACCTGACTCCAATGTACCCGACGTCTCACCGCCGCCACCCGATTCGACCCGGCCTCATCGCCGCGGCGATCGTCGTTTCATTGGCGGTGAACGCGCTCGCGAGCCTCGGATTCGGCAACATGGTCCGCGGGGGAGACGGCGAGTTGCTCGACCCGGATGGCCTGTACGACACGTTCGAGGTCCTCGCGGTCGGAGCGAGCGACGCGCCCCGTGACGGGAGAGAGCACCCGCAGATGGTCTCGCTCGCCCCGCCGCCGGACGACCTCGCCGTGCGTCCTGACGAGGCCGAATTCGAGGACCGATTCGACCGCACGGCGGACGAAGACACCGTGAACCCGGACGACGCGCTGTCGCCGGACCCCACCGAGGCCGAACCGACACCCCGCAGCGACCGGCGAGCGGCTGCGACGCCCCAACCGGTCATGGCGGACTCGCGTCCCCCCGTCGACATCCCCTACCCGCGGGGCTCGTCCCCGCCCACCGCGCCATCGAGCCGCACGGATGACCCCGGGACGACGGTCGCCGCTCTCGGCGCAATCGAGGCTCCCGCTGACGACGATGCTCGCGATGGCCGAATGGCGCCCCGGGACGGGATGGAGGGGAACGAGGACGGCGCGCCACAGAATTCGGGCGCCGGAGGCGGACCCATCGCCCCGATCGATCTGTCCGCGTTTCGGCCGTCCGCCTCGGACGCAATTGTGCAGGGCGCGGGCGCCGGGACAGCGACCCGGCGCAACGACCACCTCGCGCTGCCCGAGGGCGAGCGTACCCAGCTCAACTCGTTCCGGTCGATGTACTGGTCGTTCTTCGACCGGATGCAGAACCGGCTGTCGCAGGAGTGGGACCCCACGACCGTGCTGCGTGTGCAGGACCCGAGCGGGCTCCTGTACGGCCAGCGCGACCGCCTGACGATCTTGAGCGTCACGCTCGAATCGGACGGCAGCCTGCGCCACGCGGTCGTCGACCGGTCGTGCGGGCTGGACTTCCTCGACGCCGAGGCGGTGCGCGCCTTCGAAGCGGCCGAGCCGTTCTCGAACGTCCCCGAGGGGCTCAAGGACGAACGAGGCCGGGCGACGTTCCGGTTCGGGTTCCACGTCTCCTATGGACGGTCCCCGGTGATTCGTCGCCTCGACCGGTGATCAGTCGTTCGACTCGACGAACGCGACGTAGGCCTTCGCGTCCATCAGCCCGTCGAGCTCGGACGCGTCCGAGAGCTTGATGGTGACGAGCCAGCCGTCACCGTACGCGCTCTCGTTGATCGTCTCGGGCGCGTCGACCACGGCCTGATTGGCGTCGGTCACCTCGCCGCTGACCGGCGCGTACAGGTCGCTGAACGTCTTCACGCTCTCGACCACGCCGAACGTGTCGCCGGCCGCGACCTCGGTGCCGACGTCGGGCAGCTCGACGTAGGTAACGTCGCCGAGGGCGTCCTGAGCGTAGTCCGTGACGCCGACGGTGACCGTGCCGTCGCCGTTGTCACGAGCCCACTCGTGCTCCTTCGTGTACCGCAGGTTGTCGGGGGTATCGTGCGACATGAGAGTCCTCGGGTGAGCGCGTCAGGACGCGCGGCGATAGAAAGGCTTGCGCGTGACCCGGGCGGGCACGGCGCGGTTTCGAATCAGGACGTCGACCTGCTCGGCGTCGGTGTGCGCGCGGTCGATGTACGCGAGGCCGATCGGCACGTCGCCGGCGCAGAAGCCCAGCGAGCCGCTCGTCACGCGGCCGACGACGGTGCCGTCGATGGCGACGTCGTAGCCGGTGCGCAGCATGCCGCGGCCTTCGAGCACGAGCCCGCGCAGGCGGCGCGCGGGCCCCTCGGCCTTGATCGCGGCGAGCGCGTCGCGGCCGATGAACGGCCCGGCGTCGAGCTTCACGACCCAGCCCAGGCCGGCTTCGTACGGGTTCGTCGTCTCGTCGATGTCGTTGCCGTAGAGCATCAGCCGCGCCTCGAGGCGCAGGCTGTCGCGGGCACCGAGCCCGATGGACGCGAGGCCCCCGTGGGCATCGGCCGCGTCCATGAGTCGGTCGTACACCGCGCCGGCGCCCGCGGCGGGCAGGTAGAGTTCGAAGCCGTCCTCACCGGTGTACCCGGTGCGGGCGACGATCGACGGGGTGCCGGCGACGTCGCCGCGCTGTACGGCGAACGGCGCGATGGCGTTCGTGTCGAACCCGGCGGCTGCGGCGACGATGCCCCGCGCCTTCGGGCCCTGCACCGCGAGCTGCACCCAGGCGTCCGTCTCGTCGGTGACGGTCACGTCGCCTTCGATGTGGTCACGGATCCAGGCGACGTCCTTCGCCCGGTTTGCCGCGTTCACGACGATCAGCACCTCTTCGGCCGAGAATCGATAGACGATGAGGTCGTCGACGATGCCGCCGTCCGGGCGGCACATGACCGTGTACAGCGCCCGCCCGTCGGCCAGCGCGCCGAGGTGGTTCGAGATCAGGCCGTCGACGGCGGCGACGGCGTCCGCGCCTCGCACGAAGACCTCGCCCATGTGGCTGACGTCGAAGATCCCGGCGCCGGTGCGCACCGCCATGTGCTCTTCGCGGATCGTCGTGAACCGCGTGGGCATCTCGTACCCGGCAAACGGGGCGAATCGTGCGCCGGCCGCGACGTGGCGGTCGTGCAGAGGGAGTCGTGCGAGCGTAGCGTCGGCCATGGTCGAACTCGGGGTCCGGGGCGCGCGCAGCCTACCCCGGCACCACCGGGTTGAGAAGCGAGCACACCGCTGGGTTCAGCGCACCTTCAGAGGTCGAACGGCGAGAGCGGACCGTCGGCCCCGTCGTGGCCCAGTTCGTGCCGAAAGCGCGCCGCCAGCACGGTGTTCCACAGCAGCATCGCCACCGTCATCGGCCCGACGCCGCGCGGCACGGGCGTGATGAGCGACGCCCGCTCGCGGGCCCCGGCGAAGTCGACATCGCCGCACAGCTTGCCGTCGTCGCGGCGGTTGATACCGACGTCGATGACCACGGCGCCCTCGCGGATCCACTCGCCGCGCACGAGCCCGGGCACGCCGGTCGCCACGACGACGATGTCGGCGGCGGCGACCTGCTCGGCGAGGTCCGGCGTGTGGCGGTGGCAGATGGTGACGGTCGCGTGGGCCCGCAGCAGCATCTGCGCCATCGGGCGGCCGACGATGACGCTGCGGCCGACCACGACGGCGTGCTTGCCGGTCGCGTCGACGCCCGCCGCCTCGAGCAGGACCATGACCCCGGCGGGGGTGCACGCCTGCAGCAGCGGGCGGCCACCCATGAGCAGGCCGAGGTTCAGCGGGTGAAAGCCGTCGACGTCCTTGCGGGGGTCGATCGCCTCGATCACCCGGTTCGCGTCGATGTGATCCGGCAGCGGCAGCTGCACGAGGATGCCGTCGACCGAGTCGTCCTCGTCGAGCTCGGCGACCTTCGCCAGCAGCTCGTCCTGGGTCGTCTCGGCGGGCAGCACGAGAGCGCGCGACGCGATCCCTACCTCTTCGCAGGCCCGGATCTTGTGGCGCACGTAGACCTCGCTGGCCGGGTCGTCGCCCACCCGTACGACCGCGAGGGTCAGGGCGACGCCGCGCTCGCGCAGCTGGGACACCTGGTCGGCGACAGCGCCGCGCACGTGCCGCGCGACGATGTCGCCACGCAGCACTCCATCGACGACAGCTTCTTCGATTCGCGCGGTCATGCAGGCCCCGGGGCAGCGTTCGGCGGGCCTCTATCACCCTGTGCGCTGCGCCGCAACGCAGCCGCAGGGTCGGCTCACCCGGCGCTCGTCGCCGGCGCGACGAGCCCGCACCGAGCGCCTCGAATCCACACCGCCTGCCCCCGGCCGACGCCGTGGATCAGTCGAAGAGCCAGGGGCGCTGGCCGAGCCCGGACTCGTACCGCGCGAGATAGAACGCGTCGTCGAGCGAGAAGCGCACGAGGTCGCTGATGCGCCCGTCGCCGACGACCCGCTCGCGGGTGCGTGCGTCGGCGACGTCCGGGTCCCATCCGCCGCCGTGCAGCAGCTCGCCGACGGCGACGTGCAGATCACCACAGAGCAGCAGCCCGGTGCGGTCGGCGAAGCGCTCCGCCACCGCCGACACCCCGTCGGGGAAGTCCTGCAGCAGCTCGATGTTCTCACGCAGTGCGGCCGCCGCGGTGCGACGCTGCGGCGTCAGCAGCAGGCCGGCGACGTCGTCGCACAGGCTGCTGCCCTCGGGCAGGTCGAGGTGCAGCGCCCGGATGGCGACGGCGTACACGAGCTCGCGCACGGTGTAGTCGTCGACCCAGCCGAGGGGCGAGAGCCCGGTGAACGCGAGGCCGGCGATGCGCCCCGCGTGAAAGCGCGCCTGCAGCGGCGTGTCGTTGCCGATGCGGGCCGCCGGCACGACGAACGTGCCGCCGTCGACGAGGCGCGTCGGCCCGGCTTCGTCGGACACGATGACCCGCGGCACCGGCACGCCGAGCCAGCCGCACGCGTTGCCGAGCCACGCGTCGAACGCGCCGAATTCGTCGGCGCGCAGGCGACGGCCGCGCACGTCGCGCTTCGACGGCGCCTGCTTCGCGAACACCTTCTCGGCGAGCGGCACGTGGGCGACGAGCACGTCGCGGGTCTCGGCGTCGGCGAGGCCACGGCCGACGAGGCTCCACGCCAGGTCGGGCTCGAGGTCGCGGGTCGGGTCGCGGCGCACGTGGTCCTCGTGCACGTCGACCGTGTCGCCGAGGGTGCGGCGCAGCTGGCGAGCGACGCGCAGCCGAGCGTTGTCGTCGAGCTCTTCGAACAGGTGCTCGAGCTCGAGGGCCGCGTCGCCCCACAGCGCCGCGTCGCCGCGGGCGTCGCCGAGGGCGTCGATCACGAGACGCGCGGCGTCGCGGACGCGGCCGGGCTGCTTGCCAGCCGCCCTCGCCTCGCGCAGCGCGATGTCGGGGCCGTCGGCGCCGACGCGACGCGCGTTGGCGAACGCCAGCTCGGCCTCGCGGAACTGCTTGAGCACCGAGAAGTGCAGCTCGCCGACGTAGATCCACAGCTCCGCCGCGCGCTCGTCGCTCAGGCCGGTGGCGCCACGCAGCAGCGCCTCACCGAGCCGCTCCGCGAAGCGCGCCGCGCCACCGTGGCGGCGATAGAACTCCTCGAGACCGGCGAGCGTGCCGGGCCGCTCGGGGAAGGCTTCGAAGAGCTCCCACAGCACGCCCTCGGCGTCGTCGCGGCGGTCGAGCTTCGTCGACAGCACCCGCGCGAGCAGCTGCCAGTACCGGATGTCTTCGGCGGCCGGCGGCGTGTCGAGCAGCTCTTCGAGCAGCCCGGCGCACCGGGGCGCCTGCCCGAACCCGGCGTGGGCGCTGGCGAGGCGGATGCCCCATTCTCGCGCGTGACCGGACAGGTCCCACGCCTCTTCGAGGGCCGCCAGCGCACGCTGCCGGTCCCCGCCGTTCATCTGATGCAGGTCCGCGAGACGACCGAGAAGCTCCACGCGGTCGTCGCCCTGCGCGCCAGCGTTCAAGCAGTCCTCGAGGGTCGCCCGCGCCTCGTCGACGCGGTCGGCCAGGGTCTCCAGGCGGGCCTTCTCGAGGGCCACCGCCGCGTCGCCGGGGGCGTGAATCGCGCTGAAGCGCAGCGCCTCGATCGCGCCGTCGCGGTCCCCGAGCAGCTCGAGGGCACGGCCACGGCGCAGGGCGAGCCGCGCGGCGGTCTCGGGCTGCGGCGGCTGCTGGGCGAGGTGATCCTCGATCGCCGTCGCGAGCCCCTCGTGATCGCCGTTCGCCGTCATCGCGGTGTACAGCTCGTCGCGCAGATCGGCGCCGTAGCCACCGAGCTCCGCGGCGGACCGCAGCCAGTCGCGACGCTCCTCGCGGCGGGTGCACTCTTCGGCCGACAGGTCGAGCCAGGCCCGCATCGCGCGCAGCGGCGTCGGCAGCGACTCGGCCAGCGCGATCCAGCCTTCACGCACGCCGTCCTCGTCGCCCATCGCCCGCGCCGCCATCACGGCGAAGCGCAGACCGACCTCGCTGTCGTCGCCGTCCCGCAGCGCGCCGAGGCTGATCTCACCGTGGCCCATGCGCTGGTAGAGCAGGCGCTCGTCGCGGCCGTCGAACGGCGCCTCGACGTCGCCCGCGTCCCGCGACAGCGTCGCCGCCGTCCACGGCATGATGCGCGGGTCGACCGGCACCAGCGGCGCCCGATCGTCACCCAGCTCGAGGGCCGACCACCACGCGAGCGCGTCGTCGACCGGGCCGACCGGCGCGTTGCGGCGAATCCGCCAGGCGCGCGCGGCATCCCGCGACCCGAGGGCCTCGAGCGCAGCGAACTCCGACGCGACCACGTCCGTGGGCACCTGCTCGGCGAGCCGCTGGCGTGCCGCCGTGACATCGTCCGGCGCGAGCACGCCGAGTCCACGTTCGGCGACGAAGCGCAGCGCGGTCGCGGTCAGCTCGTCGTCCCCACCGTCGGCCACCCGGCGCACGCAGCGGATCGCCTCCTGGCGAAGCTCGTCGTCCACGCCTTCGGCGCGCCACATGCGGTCGAGCGCCGGGATCGCGAGGCGCGCGACCAGCGGGTCCACAAGGGCCTCGATGGCGTGCTCGAACGCATCCCGGGGCCGCTCGCACTCCCACTCCAGCACCTCGGCGATGCGAAAGGCGAGGCGCCCGCGGGACGGGGTGTCGTCGCAGGCCGCGAAGCGCTGGTGCAGCACCTCGAGCAGCGCCTCGTGGTCGCCCCGCGCCTGGTGCAGCCGCTCGAGCCACACCAGCGCCTCCTCGCGCGCGTCGCCGTCGGCGCCCGCCAGCTCGGCGAAGCACTCGACGGCCCGCTCGGCGTCGTCGAGGCGCGTGGCGTACAGCTCGCCGAGCTGCCGCACGCAGCGCAGGCGGTGCGGCTCGGTGCGCGCCGCCGCCATCTCGCGACGGGTCATCTCGGCGACCTCGTCCCACCGCGCCTGGGCGGCGAGGATCGAGCCGAGACCGCGCAGGGCTTCGTCGCACGCGCTGTCTTCGTCGAGCGCCCGGGCGTAGTACCGCTCCGCCAGCGTCAGATCGCCGAGCTGCCGGCGCGCCACCTCGGCGCTGCGGGTCAGGATGGCGACCCGCGCCGCGATATCGCGGCCATGCAGCGAGAGTTCGTGCTCGTTCAGCGCGAGCAGGTCCGCCCACGCCTCGGTCTGCGAGAAGAGGCGCCCGAGGGACGCGATGGCGCCGGGGTGCGCCGGGGCGAGGTCCAGCAGCCGCTGCCACGCCGCGATCGCCGCGCCGACGTCGCGCAGGCGCGCCTCGGCCACGTCGCCCGCCTGCTCGAGCAGGTATAGACGCTCGCGCTCGGTCGCCAGCGCGTCGACGGACGCCATGAGGTGGTCGTAGAGGTCCTGCCAGCGGAACTGCTCGGCGAGCAACCGCGCGAGCCGGCGCACCGCCGGCAGGTGCGCCTTCAGCGCGATCGCCGCCCGCAGGTGGCGCTCGGCGGCGGTCGGCTCGTGCAGCTCGAGCAGGTACACCTCGGCGAGGCGATCGTGCAGCCGCAGCCGCTCGCTCTCGTGCGTCTCCAGCGCGAGCTCGTCTTCGGTGAGCTCGGCCAGCGCGTTCCACAGCCCGCGGCGGTGGTAGATCGCGCCGAGCACCCGCATCGCCGGGCGGTACATCGGCGCCTCGGCGAGGGCCTCGCGCGCGAGCTCGATCGCCGCGTCCGACATCCCCAGCTCATGATCGAACCGCGTCGCCATCTGCGTCAGCAGGTCGGCGCGCTCGATGCCCGACGCCGCGAAATCGAGGCTCGCGCCCAGCGCATCGACGAAGTCATCGACGAGCACGTTGCCGTGCGACGAGCGGGCCATCGCCAGGAAGGCGCCCGCCGCCGCGGGTGAGGTGGTGCCGCCCTTCATCGCCTCGCCGAGCACCTGCAGGGCGCCGGCGCGATCGTCGAGGCGGTGGGCCCGCAGCCGCGCGAGCGCGTACTGCCACACCCCGCGCACGGTCGGATCAGCGTGCTCGGCGACGAAGGCCGAGGTCAGCGCCTCGGCGCTCGCCGCGTCGCCCCGGTCGAGGGCCGACCGCACGAGCGGACGCAGCGCGTGCGGCGTCGGCTCGAGTTCGAACGCCGCCATGTACCAGTCGTCGGGGCGCACGCGACCGGCGCCGTAGCGCTCCGCGGCGACCGCCGTGCGCAGCGCCGCGGTCGAGGCTGCGGCCTCGCGCGCCTCCGTGCCGAGCAGCGCCAGTTCGTTCCACCGCTGCACCCGCACGCGCAGCGCCTCGTCGCCCCGCCCCGACGCGACGAGCGCGTCTTCGAGCGTCGCCCGGTACAACGCCGTGATCTCGGCGGGGCACCGCGGCACCAGCTCGGCGAGCTCGGCGAGCAGCTCGAGGGTCTCGCGCAGCGGCGCGCCGCCCGCGAGCAGCACCCGCGCCAGCCCGACGCCGGCGAGCAGACGACGGCCGACCTCGGGCGCCGCCTGCATCTCGTCTTCCCACGCCGCGGCGACGTGATCCCGGTGCCCCGCGGCGCGCGCGATGCGGCGCAGCCCGGCGAAGGCGCGGGCGTCGGCGTCGCCGTGCTCCGACGCGTCGCGGAACCAGGCCCGCGCACGCTCGGCGTCATCGGCGCCGAACTCGGCCGCTTCGCCCGCACGGGCCAGTAGCACGCCAGCGCCGGGGGTCGCCCCCAGCATCCACGCGTCCCGAACCTGCGACTGCATGAACGCTTCGAGAAACGCGCGAGACCGGCGCGTGTCGGACGCCGAGGCGATCACCGACGCGCGGCGCTCGTGGTCTTCGGCAGGGATCAGGTCGTTCAGGCTCATCGCGCGTCCTCGTGCGGAGGTTCAGCGGCCAAAGGTCCGATCGTCGGGATCGGGCGAAAACAGTTCCGACTCCGTCGCCGACATCTCGGCGAGGCGTTCACGGCGGCTCTTTGAGCGGCGGCGCCACGCCATCAGGGCGAGCACCATCGCGACGCCCCACGCCGCCCCGCCCCCGACGCCGATCGGCGCCCAGGTGTATCGGGTGCGTGCGGCGGACTCCCACGCTTCGAGCGCGGTGCTCAGCGGGGTCTCGGTCACGGTGACGAACGCGCGCTGAAACGACACGTCGTCCGTCCGCATCGTGGTCATGACGTCGCGCCACACGTCCTCGCCGTACGTCTGACGCATCCAGCGCACGACGTGAAAGCTCTGCGCGTACGCGAGGTCGACCGCGGCGCCGGTGCTCGGGTAGCGCTCGGCGAGCTCGTCCATGTCGACGAAGCCCCCCGAGATGCCCGCCTGGATCATGAGCGACGCGCGCTCCATCGACCACTGCTCGGCGGTGTAGAGCGCGAACCCCTCGTTGAACCAGCGCGGCACCGAGCGGTCGCCGGTGGCCAGCGCGACGGCGACGTGGGCCATCTCGTGCTCGAGGGTCGCTTCCCACTCCGGGTTGCCCGGCGCGAGCAGGATGACCCGACGCGACGGGATGGCGAGGCCCGCCGCCCATTCCGGCGGGCGAGACGGCACATCCTCGCGTTCGAACCAGTCATCGAAGGCGTGCTCGATGTGCACGCGGATCGTCGCGCCGCTCGGCGCGCCGCTGGCCGCGGCGACCGACGGCCACTCTGACGCGACCACCTCGGACGCCTCGGTGGCGAACCGGCCCATGCCGTCGGCAGCGTCGACGATGAAGTCGGTGCCCTCGGACGCCAGCTCGATGGGCTCGGTGCGGGCGACAGCGACGCTCGCGAAGGCGAGCACCAGCAGCGCGACGAGGCTCTGCACGAGACGACGCATCATGACGCAACCTCACCGAGCCGGGCCGCCGCTTCGTCGACGCCGATGCCCTGCACGACGACCGCCTTGCGCCGCCCGCTCGTCCCCGACGCGATGGTCACGTCGCCCTTCGAGACGCCGAGCCAGCTCGCGAACGCCTTCACGATCGCCTGATTCGCGGCGCCGTCCACCGGAGGCGCAGCGACGCGCATCTTGAGGCGCCCGTCGTGCTCGCCGACCAGCTGCGTCCGCGCCGCGCGAGGCGCCACGTACACGTCGATCCGAACGGCGCCGTCCGCCGTATGCAGCCAGCCGGGCGTCGTCATGCGTCGTCCTCGAGCGAGCGCGAGCGGCCCGCGGCGGCGCGAACGGCGGCGATCATGCCCGCGCGAACGCCGGCGGATTCCATCGCGGCGAGCGCCTCGATCGTCGTACCACCGGGCGACGCGACGGCGTCCTTCAGCTCGGCGGGGCTGCCCTCGTGCTGCACGAGCAGCTCGGCGGCGCCGCGCAGCATGGCGGCCGCGGTCGTGCGCGCCGCCGCGCGGGTCATCCCCTCGGCGACGGCGCCGTCGGCGAGCGCCTCAGCGATGGCGAAGACGTAGGCCGGGCCGCTGCCAGCGAGGCCAATGAACGCGTGCATGTCGGACTCGCGGGCGAGGCGCACCGTCGAGCCCACCGCGCCGAAGACGACCTCGGCGGTCTCGACCGCGGCGGTGGGCGTGCCCGGGTCGGCGACGACCCCGGTCATCCCGGCACCGACAGCCGCCGGGGTGTTCGGCATCACACGCACGACCGCGCCAGCGACCCGACCCCAGGACGCCCGCAGGGCAGCGAGCGGCACGCCCGCGGCGACACTGATCGCGACGTCCACCTCGGCGTCGCCGACCTGGTCGGACAGCCCGGCAATCATCCAGGGCTTCACGGCCAGCACGAGCACGTCGGACCGGGCCGCGAGGTCGGCCACCGACCGCGCCCGCTGCCCGGCAAAGCCTTCGAACGCCGCGTCGCGCACGTCGTACGCGAGCACGAACTCGGCGGGCACGAGGCCCGACCGCACGAGGCCGTCGGCGATCGCGCGCCCCATATTGCCAAGGCCGAGCAGGCCGACCGTGCGTCCAGCGAGAGGCGTCATGCGTACGTCCGGGATCCAAAGATGGCAGTGCCGATGCGAACGAGGGTCGCGCCCTCTTCGATCGCGACCTCGGCGTCCCCCGACATCCCCATCGAGAGGTGCGTGAGCGACGCGGCGGCCGCGGCGTCGACCGCAGCGAGGCGGTCCTGCTCGGCATCACGAATGCGGCGCAGGCCGGCGAACGACGGGCGGGCCTCTTCGGGGGTCGACCCGAACGGCGCCATCGTCATGAATCCGGCGCAGCGCACCTGCGGGGTGTCGCGAATCACGTCGACGAGCGCGCTGACGTCGGCGGGCTCGCACCCGGACTTCGACGCCTCGCCGCTCACGTTCACCTGCACGAGCAGGTCGAGGGTGCGCCCCTCGGGCACCCGCTTCGCGAGGGCTCGGACGATCTTCGCGCGGTCGATGCTGTGCACGACGTGCGCGTCCGGGGCGACCATCGTCACCTTGTTCGACTGCAGGTGGCCGATGAAGTGCCACGTGACGTCGTGCACCTCGGCGGCCTTGTCGCGAAACTCGGGCGCGTACGACTCGCCGAAGTCCCGAACGCCGAGCTCTCTCGCCTCGAGCAGCAGCTCGACCGGGTGCGTCTTCGAGACGGCAACGAGGGTCACGTCACCGGGGTCGCGACCCGCGCGCTGACAGGCGAGCGCCACCCGTTCACGCTGGACTTCGATGCGTTCGGCGAGGGCCGTCATTTCGCGCCCCCGAACGGCAGCCGGCCGAGCGCGCCGGCGTCGCGCAGGGTCTGCACGATGTCACCGACCGGCAGCCCGACCACGTTCGACCAGTCGCCGACGATGTGATCGACGAAGAGCGAGGCGCGGCCCTGAATGCCGTACGCGCCGGCCTTGTCGAGGGGCTCGCCGGTCGCGACGTAGTGCGCGATGTCGTCGTCGGACAGCGTGCGGAACGCGACCCGCGTGGTCGTGCGTCCGTACCGCGGCTCGAACGCACCCGTCGGGGACCAGATCGCCCAGCCGGTGGTCACGCGGTGCTCGACGCCGGACAGGCGCCCCAGCATGCGGACGGCATCGGCGGCGTCGGTCGGCTTGCCGAGGACCTCGTCGTCCATCCAGACGACGGTGTCGGCGGCGATGCCCGCGACGACCTCGTGATCCGCGCCCGGGCCTGCCGCGATGGACGCTTCGGCCTTGCACCGCGCGATCCGCTCGGCCGCGTCATCGCCCCGCTCGCCCTCGACGAGAGATTCGTCGACATCGACC
>Ga0209692_10002020_pt1 | contig 24180 bp, 22 predicted proteins | sample tdDd472_FD_187129 | JGI IMG/M metagenome (GOLD analysis project Ga0209692, IMG submission 187129) | Marine sediment microbial communities from the Atlantic coast under amendment with organic carbon and nitrate - tdDd47.2 (SPAdes)... | ecosystem: Environmental > Aquatic > Marine > Coastal >... | reverse complement strand
AACTGTCATTTCACCCGCCGGCGCGGCTTGCGCCTCAAGGTTCACCAGAGCCTGACGCACAGCCTCACGGACATAGGCTTCAGGGTGGCCGGTCGTCAGGAAGTACTTGTAGCCGTGACGACCACCGCCGCCGGCGAAGCCCTGCTCACGCCGGCCATTCTCTTCAACGATCACTGACACATTGAGGCGGATCAGCGGGCGGATATCGGCTGCTAAGGTGCCATCACTGGCGGCCACCAATACAACGTCGTGCGCAGCTGCAACGCTGGCCATCACCTGTTTTACGCGCGGGTCGAGCGAGCGCGCCAGTTCGTCAACCTGCTTCAGCAGGGCGACTTTTTCAGTGTCATCAGCGGTTGTAATCGGATCGATGGCCGGATACAGGCGGTTCACTGCCGGCACCTGCCACCGTGCCAGACTGGCGTTATCGCCCTGCCTGGCAATTGCACCGGCAGCCTGCGAAGCCTGCAACAGTGCATTGAGCTGAATTTCATCGGTGTAAGCAAAACCGGTTTTTTCCCCGGCAATCGCCCGGGCGCCGACACCGTGGTCAATGCTGTGACTGCCCACTTTTACGATACCGTCTTCCAGCGACCACGATTCGCGCCGCACCAGCTGGAAATACAAATCAGCACTATCGACCCCGGGAGTCATCAGGGCGCCAAGGGCCTTCTCAAGATGACTGTCATCCAGTCCGGTAGGCTCCAGCAGCCTTAGGCGTGCTTCATCAAGATAATTATCGGTCATTGGTTTTTAGTCGAGATCATCGAGTGGGTCATCTTCGGGTTTCGCTGCGGGTTCGGCAGTAATCTCCGGCATAACAACCGGCGTTTTATCGGCCGCACGTTCCTTTAATTCCTGCAATGCGGCCAGGTCTTCTTCCGAAAACTCCGGCAGGTTAGCTTCGCAATCCTGGAATACTGCGGTGTCGATAGACTCCCGCTCAACTTTTTCCAGCACAGGGTCATCCCAGCTGTCTGAAATTTCGTAGTAGTTCGCACCGATATTGCTGAGCGGTTCCTTAAACACCGCTGCCACCAGCAACACCGCAGCACCTATTGCAGGCCCGGCAACTACAGCGGTGCCAAGCGGCAGGACATTAGACATGTGTGGCCGGATGACCGCAAGCTGATTGTAAGTGCGGCCACTCAGGTCGGAGCTGCCAATCAGCGCCATATCCGTCACCGAGCCTTCCAGGGAGACGTTACAGGTATGGGCGATGCCGTCCTGCAAACTGAAGTTGCCCTTCAATTTGTCGAAACCGAGCCCCTCATCGAAGACATCGCGGAAGTCGAGCGACAAGCGCCGCGGCAATGAGGTAATACTCATCAGACCGAGTAGCCTGCCGCCACCCGGGTCCACATTCATCACCTGGCCTTCTTCAATCCGGAATCCGAACGAGCCTTTCGACTCATACAGCAGACCCAGACCGGGCGGCCCGTTCCACGTCAGATCACCTTTCGCACTGCCCTGTTCAGCAACAATCAGCGGATCGTAACCGAGGCTTTCGAGCGTGCCGGCAACGTTACTGCTGCGCAGATCAAACTTCAGGCGGCTGCGTTGTTCCGCGACGGTATCGCCGGTGACCCGCCAGTCGCCTTCCAGCGTCACGTTGAAATCATTGCTCTGACTGAACACGCGACGCGTTTGCAGACCGCTGTCAATTCTGAATACCTCGGCTTCCAGATAGCCGAAGCTCATATCGAGCAGGCGCAGGTCCCGCACCCGTGCCAACATCGCGGGGAACTCACGCGGATCAGTCGGCTCGACTTCGGCATCGCCGGTATCGACGGGCTGCAGATCGAGCAACGCCATATCGAGCATCACCGGACGTTCGCCAAGCATCTCGTTGGGTACCGACAAGCGGCCGTTCGCCCGCGGTCCTTCAACATCGACGATCCAGACATCGTTGATCTGCTGTGCGCGTAAGCGGCTATCGGGGAAGCTGAAATCGAACACATTCAGCTCGCTGGTAAACATGTAGAACTCGCGGAAAGTCTCGTACCACGGCTTGTTGCCGGAAGTATCCGGTGCGGCATCATCGCCCAGCTCTATCCAGTCAGCCAGGCGCAATGCCGGCACGCGCCCGGTCACCTCGACCCGCGGAAGCTGCGGTAACTCTACCGGCAAACCACCCATATGCACCGCCCCGCGCTCGATGCGCCAGACAGAATCCTCTTTCTCGAATCGGAGACGGGTGTTCACGCCCTGATCCAGCCTTGCGCTGAGTTCGAAGCTTCCCGGCTGCGGAAAACTGACGGTCAGCAACCCGGACTCGGCTGCTCCGGATGCTTTACTCACCGGCGCAGGCAGATCGACAGCGGCCTTCGTCAGGTCGGCATCGACAACCAACTCAAAGATGCTCGTATCGTCGTAACGCCGTGACGGAAAGCGTGCGTCTGCCTCCCAGCTGACTTCACCACTGAGCCGCTCGGGAAACGGCAAACGAAACACTTCAGCGAGTTTTGCTACCGGCGTCGCACTGTTTAGCGTAGCCAACTGGCTCAGGTTCCGTTCTGACTCGGGCGGTGGCTCAAGCACAATGGTCACCGGCTCACCGAATAAATTGCCACGCAGATTATCCGAGCGCAGCAGCGTGTTAGTGATCGTGATGTCGCCGCTTACGTCGCTGAAACCGAAGTCCAGACCTTGCAGCCCGGCCGCACCATCGGCAACAGCCAACTGACCGTCAAAACGCCAGTCGCCAAGGTTCTTGATAGGCAGTAGCGCATCAAACGAGCCGCTCACACTGCCGCTGGCAGTGATATCGCCCAGTACCGGGCCCAGTGCTTTGCTCAGCGTCGACTCCCGCAGGAAACGCATAACCTGCGGCGCACCGGTTTCGAGCTCTGCGGCAAGAGTAAGCTCGCCTGTGCGCATATCATCCATCCGCGCCTGCAAATTCTCAAAGCGGGTACCGGCAAACAAGCCCCGGTTCTCTACCGAGAACATCGACACGCCGTCGAATACCAGTAAGCCCTCTGCATCTTCCAGCAGAGGCCAGTCTTTGGCGTACTCCAGTGTGCCCTGCTCAAATGGCACGCGAATAATAAACTCACCGGGTTCGCCCGGCTCAAACGGGAACTCGCGCAGCTTGCCTTTGAGCTTGGCAGTGGCGCCCTCGACACGGCCGGCTAGCAGGGCACCGTCGAGCCAGGTAATAACTTTCGGCGGGATGATCTTCGGCATTACCGGTTTGAGGTCCGCCACATTGGCCACATCGGCAGCAGCCGTCAGATCGATCGTTGGACTCAGCGCGCTGTCGAACGGCAACAACAGTTCCAGACTGGCACGGCCGCTGCCAAACGGTGTTGTTAACCGCAGGCCATTGCCAATCAGCGTGAACCCGTCTTCCTTGGCACGCCAGACCAGCAGCCCGTTCAGTTTAGAAATCTGAAAAGCTTCGCGAAACAGGAAATCGAGGCGTGCCTGTGAATCCACAATACTGAAATCAAACCGGCCCTCTTCATCATTACTGCGCACCTGACCGTCGAGACCTGCGATGCTGATGCCACGCTCCGCATCGGAGTAACCGACCTTGTCGAACTCCGCATTGATCTTCAGGATTTCAGGCTTGTTGGCGACGAGCAGGGCTTTCAGCGACAAGTTGCTAACTTCGCCGCTGAGTTCGCCGGTGATCCCGGCGCGCTCCAGCGCCTCGGCCGCGAAACCCCGTGCCAGAGGGGCGAAGTCATCCAGTTTCAGATAGCTGGCACTGACGGCTATCGTCTGGCTGTCAGGCTTGCTGCCCGCTTCATACTGCAGCTCTATGTCACTTTCAGGCCAAAGGTGCTCTGCCGTTTGCAGCACCATGTCATCGGCAGAAAAACGCCAGTTACCTGCCTCGGCCTCAAAATAGAATTTGCCGGCAATGCGCTCATAGCGCTTCTGGCCGTTACTGAACTCCACATCGTCCAGATCGATATCAGCGCCAACAGACAACGGAATACCGCCGCGCAGTTTCGCGCTAACCACACCGCTGCCGCTGCCGCCGGATACCGGTGAGCCCAGCTTCGGCAGCAAACCGGCCCATTCTGCAATATCCAGATCAGGCACATTGAGCTCTATCGTCCAGACTGCGGAGCCTATCGACTGCTCATCGTCGAATAGCGGCGCCAGCGGAATCTCGGCCAGCAAACCGATGTCACGGCCGAAACGTTGCTCCGGTTCGACACTGCCGTCGAACAATAAAGTACCGTCATCCAGCTCGGCTTTCAGTTCACTGATCAGGAAATCGGTCGCCGGACGATCCAGAAACTCGTCAGTAAACACCAGTGTGACGTCGCGTAACCACAACGAGGTATCGGGCAACGAGTCAAGGTTCAATTCACCGCCACCGCGCAAGCGCAACCATTCCGATAACAGCCGCCCCTGAACTGCCACAGCACCTTCGGGGGTACGAACCAGATTTACCTGCACACCCCGCACTTCGGTGCGGCCCGGCACAAGCTGCTGACTGAGAACCAAAGTAGCCACATCGAGACTGATGCTGATCTGTTCCGCATACAGAAATTCGTCGGGTTCATCGGGCATCGAGATGCGGGTTTCTTCCAGCCGCAATTGCGGGCCATAGCGCGACATGCCAGCGCTGATATCGCCGAACTCGACCGAGAAGCCGGTAGCGGCTTCCGCCAATTGGCGAATATCATCGCGATACTGCGGTACCTGCGGCAACAATAAACGGGCCGTGCCTACCAGCAGCGCAAGCGCGATCACGACCGCAGCCAGTATGGGCAGCAGTATTCGTTTCAGCCGGTCGAAAAAAGAAGCCATTAGTATCGCGGGTTCACCTATGTTTAAACCGGAACCACATCAAATTCATTTTGCGCGCTGAGCGCCTGCGACTGCAAGCGAATGGTCTTGCCGGTCAGCTCTTCCAGCTCGGCCAACGCTGCCGCCTCCTCGTCGAGCAGCATCTCGACGACGTTTTCGTGCGCCAGTATTACCAACTCACCCACTTCGCCGAATTGCCGATGCTGGCGCAGTATTTCGCGAAATATCTCGTAGCAGACCGTCTGTGCCGTTTTAATGTAGCCGCTTGCGCGACAGGTCGGGCAGGGTTCGCAAGTCAGATGCTCAAGACTGTCACGGGTTCGCTTGCGGGTCATCTCGACCAGACCCAACGAGGACACTTCAGCAATCTGTGTTGTGGCGTAGTCATCTGCCAGCGCTTTCTCGAGCGCGGCCAACACTTGCGTGCGATGGGATTCGGCCAACATGTCGATAAAGTCGAGAATAATAATGCCGCCCAGATTGCGCAGCCGCAGCTGGCGGGCTATCGCAACGGCCGCCTCCAGGTTCGTGCGGAACGCGGTTTCTTCCGGATTGCTGCGACCAACGAAAGCACCGGTATTAACATCGACGGTGGTCATCGCCTCCGTTTGATCGAAAATCAGATAGCCGCCCGACTTCAATTCAACCTTGCGCTCGAGCGCCTTCTGTACTTCATCTTCTATTCCGTAAAGATCAAGTATTGGCCGACGGCCGGTGTGACGCTCGATCACCGGCTGTACGTCCGGCATAAAACGGTTGGCAAAATCTTCCATCATGCTGCGGCAATCCTCGGAGTCGACGCGCACCCGCTCGACACCCGGGTGCAACATATCTCTAAGTATACGAACGGCTAACGGCAGGTCTTCGTGGACAAGCTCGCCCACAGCAGCATTCTTCGCCTGCTCTTCTACCGAAGCCCATAGCTTGTTCAGGAACTGCGCGTCGGAGCGCAATGCCTCTGCATCAATATTCTCCGCTGCGGTGCGCAATATATAGCCGTGGCGCTCCTGCTCCGGCAGCACCCCGGCAGCCAGCTCCCGCAATCGCTCGCGTTCGGTTTCGTCCTCAATGCGTGACGAAATACCAATGACAGGCCGCCCGGGCAGAAACACGAGGTAACGCGATGGAATAGTGATGTAGGTGGTCAGGCGGGCGCCCTTGTCGCCCAGCGGCTCTTTAATAATCTGCACCGGTAACGTTTCACCCTCGCGCAGCAGCCGGCCGATATCCTGCGGCTCCGACTCTTCTGCTGTCGCAACGTCTGATGCATGCAGGAACGCGGTGCGGTCCAGACCGGCTTCTATGAACGCTGCCTGCATCCCGGGCAAGACACGGCTCACTTTACCAAGGTAGATATTGCCGAGAATGCCCCTGCGGGCAGTGCGCTCAATCATAAACTCCTGGAGAATGCCGTCCGCGACCAGTGCCGCCCTGACCTCGCGCGCGCCGGCATTGATCAGGATCTCTTCACTCATCAGTGCACCACCCGCTTCAGCAGCGCATAGCCGAACAATTCCAGCAGCCGCGAAGTCTCAAATAACGGCAGCCCCATCACGCCTGAATAACTGCCGCGAATCTGCTCGATAAATGCCGCGGCGAGACCCTGAATCGCATAACCGCCGGCCTTGTCCTGCGGTTCACCGGTTGCCCAGTAGCTGGCTATTTCTGCATCGCTGAGTTGCCGGAATTTAACTTCCGTCACACTGACTTCGCTGGCCTCACGCCCGCCACCAACCACGGCAACGCCGCTCATTACCTTATGCACATTGTCGGACAAACGACGCAGCATCTCGGCTGCATGTTGCTGGTCTTCAGGCTTACCGAGAATGTCGCCATCAATAACAACGCTGGTATCGGCACCCAAAACAGGCACATGTTCGCCGTCGAGACGGCGGCTGGCCGCATGCGCTTTCTCCAACGCCATGCGCACAACATAGTCGCGTGGTGCTTCACCCTGTCGTGGCGTCTCATCGATATCGGCAGGCACCTGCTCGAAGTTCATGCCCAACTGGCCGAGCAATTCACAACGACGCGGAGATGCGGAAGCCAGATAGATAAATTTGGTTTTAGGTTCTTCCATAGTGTTTGGTTAAGAGTTTCGGCTCAGTGTTTCATCGTTAGAGTTAGATTTATTGGCCCGCATCAGTCGCGGTGGTAAGGGTGTCCCTGCGACAAACTCCATGCACGGTATAACTGCTCCGCCAACAGCACCCTGACCAGACCATGAGGCAAGGTCAGCTTTGACAACGACCAGGTCTGGTTGGCCCGCTGCTTGCAGGCGTCGTCCAAACCATCGGCACCACCGATGATGATATTGACCTTCGGGTGGTACTGCTGCCACTGCTCCAGCTCTTTTGCCAGATCCCGCGAAGACCACGACTTGCCGCGTTCATCGAGCACAACGACGTGATCGGCCGGATCGATAGCTTTGAGTAGCCGCACCGATTCGTCCTGCATCGCCTTGGCAGCAGGCATTCCGGACGTGCGCGCAGCCGCGGGAACCTCGATAAGTTCCGCGTTCAGATGCTTTGGCAGGCGCTGCCGGTACGTTTCAAACCCGTCGTTTACCCAACCCGGCAGCCGTTGCCCCACAGCAAGTATGGAGATGCGCACGGTCGTTGTCCGCAGACTTAAGTGGCTGGAGAATCGACGGTTGCCGGAGGACGTACAGACCAGAAGTCTTCCAGCTTATAAAACTCTCTCACCGACGGTTGCATGACGTGCACGATAATATCGGCCAAGTCGATCAACACCCATTCGGAGCCTTCACGGCCTTCAACGCCGAGCGGTTTGGTACCCGACTCTTTTACCGCCTCGACCAACTTATTGGACACCGAAACTACATGGCGGCCGGAAGTACCGCTGGCGACAATTATGTAGTCGGCCATCGTGGTCATGCTGGCAACATCAAGTACCGCGACATCGCGTGCTTTCAGATCGTCGAGAGTGTCACAGACAAACTGCAGTAGTGCTTCGTTTTTCATTCTTCCTCTTAAAGGTATTTTTTGTTTTCGGTTCAGGACCGGTAGCAACCGGTGCGCCTGATAATCTGGGCCACTACGGAGGGCAGCAGAAAGTCCGGTTCCTTGCCGTCGGCAATCATTGCCCTGATGGCTGAGGAAGAAATTTCCAGCTGAGTCACCGCGTGTGTGTATAAACGACCCGCCTTGCTTGCGTGGAGTTCCTGCGGATCGGTGCATTGTGCCTGCGCGACATAGTCCGCCAGTTCCGGCACAGTATTCTCGACTTCGCCGGACGGCCACCCGGGCCGCTGCGCCACGACAATGTGGGCTAATGAAAGTATATCCTGCCAGCGATGCCAGCGGGGAAAACCTTGCCAGGCATCGGCGCCGACAATCAGGCACAGCGGCGTATCCGGGAACTCGTCACGCAGCTCACTAAGGGTGTCGACGGTGTACGACGGGCCCTCACGGTGCAGCTCGCGCTTATCGACGCTGCAGCCGGGCAACCCCTTAAGAGCCGCCTCCAGCATCTCCACGCGCAACTCAGGCGATGCCTGAGCCGCATCTTTCAGCGGGGGTAGCTGACAAGGGATGAATCTGAGCTCGGCAGCGTCCAGAACCTGTGCTAGCTCATAGGCCGGCCGGAGGTGTCCGAAATGCACCGGATCAAACGTGCCACCAAACAACGCTACGGGTTTTGGCATCGGCTCATCTTACTCAGGCGGACAACTGTCCGCGAATGACACCCTGCGGCTGGCCAATCGCCTGTGTCAGTTCCAGCAAGGCGCCCCACGGGCTACCTTGCAGCCCGCCTTTGGCAATCCGGTCGGCCTTGCTTGCCGCGCCCAGCAAACGTTCTATTGAGTGTTGGTTATGACGCCGCAAACACTGGCCAACCAGCCCCTGCCGGCTGCGCCAGACGCCTGATTGCTGCATCGCTTGCCCCGCCGCCTGCCCGGCGTTGATTTTCGTCCAGACAGAGGTCAGCGTCGTCGCCTCTTTAACCAGTGCCCACAGCACCAGCGGCGCAGCGACACCTTCCGCTCGCAATCCGTAAAGCACCCGGACTGCCCTGGCCGGGTCCGGCCCGAGCACGGCATCGGCTAACTGAAATACTGTAAAGCGCGCGCCGTCGGACACAGACTGTTCCACTAATTCGGCCGACACCTGTGCATCAGGTGCAATCAGTGCCAGTTTGTCGATCTCCTGCTGGGCGGCTAACAGATTGCCCTCAACATGATGCGCCAGCAATTCCAATGCATCCGGCGCAAAAGTCAGGCCGGCTTTCTTCACGGCCTTGGCTAACCAAGATGGCAGCTGTTCCGGTGAAACCGGTTTGATAATGATGGCCACTCCGGCGTCGGCAACCCGCGTCACCCACTTCGCCTTGGCGACATTGTTGTCGAACTGCTCGCAGATCACGATAAGCAGCGTATCGGGCGGCATATTCTCCGCCAGCTCGGCAAGCATCGCACTGCCGGTGCGCCCGGGCTTGCCGGTGGGCAGCCTGACTTCGATGATACGCCGCGCCGAAAACAGCGACATCGTATCCATACTGCTGCGCACAGAATCCCAATTGAAGCCGGTGCCGACAACAAACACTTCCCGATCGTCATAGCCCTCGCCGCGGGCCGCTGCCCGGATCGTATCCAGAGCATCATTGGCGATAAGCGGCTCTTCGCCACCCACCAGATAGACCGGCGCCAAGCCGTCTTTCAGCTGACCGTTAAGTTGTGCGGCAGATAACTTCAAAGATGCAGATCCTGCAGACTTGCCAGATCGATGCCGGCTTCCTCCAGCAGTACCGGTACGCCATCACGCACCGGATACACCAGCCGTTTATCGTCGGTTATCAGCGCACCTTGCAGCGGCTCGCTCACCTGATCGCCGCCGCGTGCTGACACGCCGCCATCCCCGATCACGGCATTGAGGCTGGCAAGTTTGTCGGCCGGCAGTTCAGCCAGCGGCTTCAGAGTAACCGGGCAACAGAGAATATCGAGTAGTTTGGCGTCCATCGTTTAAACATCCGTCCAGTGCGGCAGCGGCACAGAAATAGTGGCTATCAATATACCACCGTCGCTCAGCTATCGGTGTCGTGCAGCGAGTCACTGCCGCGCACCGCAGCCCATGAAAACTGCACCGGCACCGGGTCATCACCGCAGGCACCCCAGGGGTGGCAGCGCAAAATACGGCCGCAGCCCAGGTACAAGCCCCGCCAGGTGCCAAAACGCTCCATCGCTTGCAGCGTGTAGTCGGAACAGGTGGGATAAAAGCGGCAGCGGGGTGGCAGCAGCGGCGACAGGTATTGCTGATACTGGCGTATCAGCCAACGCATGCCTGCGCCTGCTCGCGGATGGCCTGCACCATGGAGGCCAGACCATTATTGCGGGTCGGGCTCAAGTGCTCGGTCAGGCCGATAGCGGCAATAAATTCCGGCGGCGTGGCAAGTATGTCTGCCGCCGACTGATCGTTATAGACCCGTATCAGCAGCGCAATCAGTCCGGAAACGATCGTGGAGTCGCTGTCGGCCTGAAAGCTCAGCCTGTCACCTGAAGCCTGACCCTTTAGCCAGACCTGCGACTGGCAGCCGTGGAGACGGTACTCTTCGGTGCGGTACTCGTCGGGAAACTCCGGCAGTTTGCGGCCAAGGTCGATGATGTACTGATAACGGTCCATCCAGTTGTCAAAGAAACTGAACTCCTCGATCAGCTCCGCCTGTATGGCTTCTATCTGATTCATCGTTTGTGACCGGTCCGGGTAATCATTAGCGGCTGCGGGTCCAACGGGTGCCATCGGCACCGTCTTCAATAGTCACACCCATGTTAGTCAGCTCGTCACGGATCCGGTCGGCCTCGGCAAAATCCTTGGCGGCGCGCGCAGCCACCCGCTGTTCGAGCAGTTGCTCAACCGTCGCGGCAAACTCTTCATCTTCGTCACCACCGCCGAACCACACTTCCGGGTCTTCGCCCAGGAAGCCCATAACGGCAGCACTGGCTTTCAGCGTTGCCGCCAGTTGCGCCTGCTCCGCCACATCGTCCGACTTGTTCAGCGCACGCGCCAGACCGAATAGCTCGGCCAATGCCTTAGGTGAATTCAGGTCGTCCGCCAGTGCTGCCAGAAAAGCCTCGGAAGGCGGGGTTTGTTGCCACTCTTCCTGCCACGCGGCGCCACTTTCCGACGCCTTCCGCAACGCGCTGTAGAGGCGATCCAGTTTGCGCCGGCTTTCCTCGAGCAGATCTTCCGACCAGTCGAGTGGCTGCCGGTAATGAGCGCTTAGCAGAGCCAAACGGATTGCTTCGCCGGGCCCGTGCTGCAGCAACTCGCGCACCAGCACAACGTTACCCAGCGACTTCGACATCTTCGTATGATCGACGTTAACGAAACCGTTGTGCATCCAGTGCCGGCAAAACGGTTCGCCATCATGTGCGCAGGTGCTCTGTGCGATCTCGTTTTCATGATGCGGAAAAATAAGGTCGTTGCCGCCACCATGGATATCTATTGTCGTGCCCAGATGCTCTGCAGCCATCGCTGAACATTCAATGTGCCAACCGGGGCGACCACGACCCCAGGGGCTATCCCAGCCCGGCTGTTCGTCAGTTGAGGGTTTCCACAACACGAAGTCGCCGGCATCTTCTTTGTAGGGGGCAACATCAACGCGCGCGCCATCTACCAGCTGCCGCCGGTCGCGACGTGACAGATGGCCGTAGTCGTCGTAGGAACCGACCCGGAACAGCACGTGGCCCTCGGCTTCGTAGGCATGCCCTTTTTCAATCAGGGCCGCAATCATCGCCTGCATCTGCGCAATATGATCCGTGGCATAGGGCTCGATATCGGGCCTCAGCACCCCCAGCGCCTCCATGTCAGCATGGTAGGACGCAGCATTTTCCTCGGAGATTTCGCGGATCGGCTGACCGGTTTCGACCGACCGGGCATTTATCTTGTCGTCAATATCAGTAATATTGCGCGCGTACAGCACATCATAATGCGTCCGCAGAAAGCGCACGAGCACGTCGAACACCACAGCAGGCCGGGCATTACCGATATGCGGCAGGTTGTAAACCGTTGGCCCGCAAACATATACGGTGACGCGCGGCGGCTTAAGCGGCTCGAACGCCTCTTTCTGGCGGGTCAGGGTGTTGTAAAACTTGATATTCATGAGGGCTTCTTGTGCGACAGCCCGCTATAATAACAAGCATTCGAGTAAACCCCACACCCTGTGCCGTGCTCCCGACGCCCGCCGGCGCAGTGATATTTGGAGATGGACCATTGAATCCCAAGGAAATTTTTGGCGCACGGGTGACCGTTGAGCAGGTCGAAGAAGGCACCGAGCTGGCCCCTAAATTTGATGCGCACGGCCTGATGCCCGCAGTTACTACAGACTTCACCAGTGGTGAGCTGCTGATGCATGGCTACATGAACGAAGAAGCTCTGACCAAAACCATTGAAACAGGTGAGGCCCACTACTACAGCCGCAGCCGCAAAGCTCTGTGGCACAAGGGTGCTACCAGCGGGCTGACGCAGAAAGTTGTCGAGCTGATGATCGACGACGATCAGGACTGCGTGTGGCTGCGGGTGGATGTTGCCGGTGGTGCAAGCTGCCACGTTGGCTACCGCTCCTGTTTCTATCGCAAAGTGCCGGTGGCCGATGATGCGCAGGGTGCCTCAGGGCCGCTGCCTTTAGAGTTCACCGAAACGGAAAAGGTCTTCGACCCCGAAGAAGTTTATCCGGGCGTTCCCAACCCTACAAAACTGTAGGCTTATCTTTTTTTGCGACGACGGCGCTGTTTCGGCAGCGCCCCGATCAACCGTGTCTGCGGTAACCGTGACCAGGAATACAAAAACTCCGAACTGCCTACCAACATGATCAGGTAAGAACCAAGCTCCATAAATTCCTCGGCAGCAACCTTGGCGGCACGCACGTAAGTTTCGTCCATAAGCTGCGACCATAGCTGGTTGCTGACCAGTATTTGGGTAAACGGAATCAGCAGCACGCCCGCCAGCACGATGCCCAATCCGGCAGAGGGCCACGAGCGGCGCCAGCCGTTCGCAAAGCGTTGCCGGTGGCGGTACAGATAGACACCCGAGAACGCCAGCACTGCGGCGAACGTGGCCTGCCACAGGTTATCGACCAGATAGATATCAAAAACGAAGTCCAGTTCACGCAGCAAAAACAGCCCGAACAATGTTGCCCAACCGAGCGCCATAGGTCGCCGCAAACGATCGCGCGATGCGATCCATAGAAAAATTCCGATGCAGGCGAGCAGACAGGCATGCTGCAGTTGTTCAACCGGAGAGAACTCGCTGGTGTGGCGTGCGCCGACCGGGATGTTCAGCCACAGAGCATCTTCACGTGACAGACTGAGCAAGGCATAGGCAACCCCGGCCATGAAGCCTGCGTAAAGTAAAAATCGGAAAAACGTTTTTCTCATCGACCGGTCGCCTCGTTAGGCTCAGCCGCCCGCCCGTGTGGGTGGTTCAAATAGCTGAGAGCTGCACCAACACCTGCCGGGCAATGTCGGCAGCTTGCGCCTTCAGCAGCATATCGCGTTCCTCGGCCTTACCGAGCACTTTGGTCTCATCGAACTCATAACGATTCTTGGTGATGATACGAGTGGGCTCAATCACCTCATTGCCTGCCATTCTTACCGAGTACTTGACGGTGTAAAACACCTCGTACTCCAGCGGTGTGTTACGAATCGACACGGCGGACACGCGCTCGCCGCGGGAATCTTCAATGACATAAATGACCGAATCGGCATCGTCCGCGCTGCTGGCCATTGTGGCACCGCGCTGACTCAGCTGATCACTCAACTCACGATAGAAAAAGGTGTAGCGGTCATTGGCTTCGACATACACATTACTCACCGACTCCAGAGCCGGCCCGGTGCCCTGCAGCCGGAAGCCGCAGCCGGAAAGCATTGCCATAGCTGACAGAATCAACAGAGGTTTGACAAGTATGCGCATACGGGCAGCCTTAAGGTTAGACGACTACGTTAACCAGTTTACCGGGAACCACTATTACTTTACGCGGTTCTTTACCTTCGGTGAACCGCTGTACGTTCTCATCGGCTAAAGCCGCGGCCTCGACTGCCGCTTTGTCGGCATCTGCGGCCACCTCGATGCGCGCACGCAGCTTGCCGTTTACCTGCACGATGATCTGCACGCTGTCAGCCGTCAACGCAGACTCATCGGCCTGCGGCCACTGCACGTCGGCTATGGCCGACTCATGACCCAATGCAGACCAGAGGCTGTGTGCGATATGCGGCACAATCGGCGATAGCATCAGCACTGCGGCTTCCAGTGCTTCCTGCATAACCTGACGATCATGCTCATCACTGACCTCGTACTTGTTCAAGGCGTTAAGCAGTTCCATCACGGCGGCAATAGCCGTGTTGAATGTGTAACGCCGCCCGATGTCATCACTGACCTTCAGCAACGTCTGATGCACCTGCCGCCGCACGTCTTTCTGCTTGTCATTAAGTGACGCAGCATCGAGAGCACCGGTGACAACACCGCCCGCGACATGGTCGCTAACCCGCTGCCACAAACGCCGCAAGAACCGGAAGGCACCCTGCACACCGTCATCCGACCACTCGAGTGACTGCTCCGGCGGAGCCGCAAACATGACAAACAACCGTACGGTGTCGGCACCGTATTCGTTGATCAGCTCTTCAGGGTCAACGGTATTGCCCTTCGACTTCGACATTTTCGCGCCGTCTTTCAGCACCATGCCCTGCGTCAGCAGGCGGGTGAAAGGCTCATCGCAGTTAACCAGCCCCTGATCGCGCATGATCTTGTGATAGAAGCGGGCATACAGCAAATGCAAAATCGCGTGTTCGACGCCACCGATATACAGATCGACTGGCAGCCAGTAGTTCGCCCGCTCATCGAGCATGGCTTCAACGTTATCGGGGCAGCAGTAGCGCGCGTAGTACCAGGAAGACTCCATAAAGGTGTCGAAGGTATCGGTCTCGCGCTGGGCGGGTTCGCCAGTAGCAGGGTCGGTAGCTGCCTTGAACTCGTCAGAACGGGCCAGCGGTGAACCGGAACCGTCGAGCTCGACATCCTCGGGTAAACGCACCGGCAAATCGTCATCAGGTGGCGACACCTGACGGCCATCGGCCGTGTTGATGACCGGAATCGGCGCACCCCAATAGCGCTGTCGCGATATCAACCAGTCACGCAGGCGGTAGTTAACCTTGCGCTCACCTTTACCATCCGCCTCGAGATCGCCGGCAATCGCATTGAACGCATCGGCTGAACTCAAATCGTTGTACTTACCGGAATTCACCAGCACACCTTTCTCGACAAACGCAGCTTCATTCAGGTCGCAGGTTTCGTCACCGGCCGGTGCAATAACCTGCGTAATAGGCAGGTCGTACTCTTTGGCAAATTCGTAATCACGCTGGTCATGAGCCGGCACCGCCATAACCGCGCCGGTGCCGTAGCTGATCAGCACAAAGTTCGCGACCCATACCGGCACAGGCTCGCCAGTGATCGGGTGGATCGCATTGATGCCAAGCGGTTTACCCAGCTTGTCCATCGTTTCAACAACAGCTTCCGAAACAGCACTCTTCTGACATTCTTCGATGAATGCGGCCAATTCCGGATTATTCTCTGCTGCGGCAACCGCCAGCGGATGCTCCGCAGCCACCGCCATGTAACTGACGCCCAACAACGTATCGGGCCGGGTCGTATAGATGCGCAGCTTGTCGCCACTGCCCTCGACCTCGAAGTCGACCTCGACACCTTCCGAACGGCCAATCCAGTTGCGCTGCATGATTTTGACCGAATCCGGCCACTCAAGGTCGTCGAGCTCGGTAAGGAGCTCTTCGGCGTAATCGGTAATGCGCAGAAACCACTGCGGAATCTCGCGGCGTTCTACGGTCGCGCCGGAACGCCAGCCTTTGCCGTCGATAACCTGCTCGTTCGCCAATACAGTCTGGTCGACCGGGTCCCAGTTAACGACTGCCGTTTTCTTGTACGCCACACCTTTGTCGAGCATCCGGCCGAACAGCCACTGCTCCCACCGGTAGTACTCAGGCTCACAGGTAGCAAGCTCGCGATCCCAGTCGTAACCGAAACCGAGACGTTTCAGCTGGTCGCGCATGTAGGCGATATTTTCCCGCGTCCAGTTAGCCGGCGGCATGCCGTGCTTGATAGCCGCACCTTCGGCCGGCAGACCGAAGGCATCCCAACCCATCGGCTGCAATACGTTCTTGCCCAGCATGCGCTGGTAACGGGCGATAACATCACCGATCGTGTAGTTGCGCACATGACCCATGTGCAACCGGCCGCTCGGATACGGGAACATGCACAAACAATAAAATTTCTCGCGCGACGGATCCTCCGTCACGTTAAAAGTGTTGTTGTCTGCCCAGAAGCCCTGCGCCTGCGCTTCGACTTCCGCGGGATTGTATGACTGGTCCGTCACGGTTAACTCTCGGTTTTGTTGTCTTGTTACGGCGGCGCAGAAGAGGTTGCGACGCGCTTAAATTCAGAGGCGCAAGGATACACCAGCAGCCCGATATCCGCAGCGGCTTTCTGCCGGCCGGCGGCACGAAAAGCCTGTTAAACGGTGGTTTTCAGACGGGGAAGAAAGATCGCGGCCAGCGCCAGCAGCAGTGCCGCCAGCACCACGGGATAGTTGCCCCAGCCAACATAGGGCGTGGCGCCCCGGTGCGGGAAAACCTCGCCGCTCAGCACGCCCGGCAAAAACTGCGGGATGCGCTGCACGATGCGGCCGTCTGCATTAATGATTGCCGTAATACCCGTGTTGGTTGCGCGCAGCATCGGGCGGGCTGTTTCGATCGAGCGCATTTGCGCCATCTGCAGGTGCTGATGCGGCGCTATCGAGTCACCGAACCACGTGTCATTACTGACGTTCACCAACAACTCGGCTTCGGGGAAAAACTTCAGCTGTTCTGCACCGAAAGCAATCTCGTAGCAAATCGTCGGTGCTACCGGAACATCCCCGGCGTATAACGGTGCCTGTTCGTCGGGCCCGGGAGCGATATCTTCGGAAGGCAGGTTCATTAACCGCAACCACTGCGTGATGAACCCGGGCACCGGAAAGTACTCGCCAAACGGCACAAGGTGGCGCTTGTAGTAGACGCCCAGCTCCGGCCCAAGACCCATCAGGGTATTGCGGTACTCGCCGCGTTCCGTGTCGAATGTAAGGATTCCGGAGAACAACTGCGTGTTACGTTCGAGCAGCGCTTTGTCCATCTCCTCGAGAAAATCCATCACTTCATACGGCAAACCGGGAATCGCTGCCTCGGGCCAGATCACCAGGTCCTGGTCTTCAAGCGCCAACGTGGTGTCGCGGTAATAGTTCAGTGTCGGCTCACGCTCGGACAGTACCCACTTCAGTTCCTGCGGTATGGCGGCCTGCACCATACTGATGCGCAATGCCTGCTCGCGTGGCTGACTCCAGCGAAGCGAAGCGAGTTGCCATGACACACCTATAATCACGAAGCCGGCCAGTGCCGCCATCATGCCGGCGCGTTTCGTGCCCTGAATAACCGTTACGGCGAGCCCCGCCAGCAGCGCAACGCACAAACTCACGCCGTGCATACCGAACAGCGGAGCCCAGGCACTTAATACGGTGTCGGTCTGGCTGTAGCCGAGGCTGAGCCAAGGGAAGCCGGTCAGTACCCAACCGCGCGCCCACTCCACCAGCACCCAGGTTGCCGGCACAAACAACAGCCAGCGCAACGGACCTGACTGCGGTGCCCACTTGGCAACCAACCAGCCTTTCAAAGCAAAGAAACAGCCCATCGCGGCAAACAGGCTGAGCATCAACAAGCCGACGACGGGTATCGGCGCACCGCCGAGCTCCCGCAAGCTTATATACAGCCAATAGGTGCCGAAACTGAACGCAGCGAAACCGTACAGCATGCCGAGAACCGCGCCTTCACGAGGCGCCTGGCGCTCCCAAACAAGCGTCAGCCCGGCAACCGATATCGGTGCCAGCCAGAACAGATTAAAAGGTGCGAATGCCAGTGGCAGCAGCAGACCGGCTGCAACCGCTACCAGGCGCCGGGTCATAGGACTCTCTCCGGCAGGCGTGTCTGCATCGACAGGCATCAGTGGTTAACCGACTTCGCTGTCCGCAACCATGTCCGTGTCCGGCGCGGAATCGCGCGACACTTCCAGAGCATTTACGCGGCGGCGGTCGGCCTGTGTCACGCGCAAGCGCAGCCCGTCGGCGGATACAGCCTCGCCCCGTCGTGGCAGGCGGCCAAACAATTGCATTACCAAACCGCCAACAGTCTCGAACTCACCGTCGTCGAAGGTGGTTGAGAAATACTGATCGAAGTCTTCGATGCGCGCGAGCGCCAGCACCTGCCAGCAATTGTCGCTCAGCTGCACAATCGGCTCGGCCTCTTCATGATCGTGCTCGTCATCAATATCGCCGACGATCTGTTCCAACACATCTTCGATAGTCAGCAGGCCTGCAGTGCTGCCGTATTCGTCGACAACAATGGCTATGTGGCTACGCCCGTTGCGAAACTCATCAAGCAGCGTATCCAGACGCTTGCTTTCAGGAATAAACACTGCGGGCCGCAGCGCCGACTCCAGGTCGAACGCTTTGCCCGGGCTTTCGACGAGAAAGCGCAACACATCTTTTGCCAACAACATGCCGATCACTTCATCGCGATCTTCGCCGACCACGGGAAAGCGCGAGTGCCCGCTCTCGATAATGGCTTTTAACAACTCATCGGAATTCGCTTCCCGCTCGAGCACCACCATCTGCGACCGGGGGATCATGACCTCACGCACCTGGGTCTGCGAAACCTGCAGCGCACCCCGGAGCATCGACAGTTCCTGCTTGCCGAGAAAACCGAGGTCACCCTCGCCTATCGACTCCAGCAACTCCTCGCGGCTTTCAGGTGCTCCGCCCAGCAAGCCGCGCAAACGGGTTATCCAGGTTTGCGCGTCTGATGATTCATCTCCCATCGGTCTGTTCCATGTGGTCTTAAATTATTAGTCGTAAGGATTCGCGACTCCGAGGTTGGCCAGCGCCTGAACTTCCAGCGCCTCCATCTCCTCGGCCTCAGTCTGCGATATATGGTCGTAACCCAGCAAATGCAAGGTCCCGTGCACCGTCATATGGGTCAGGTGCGCTTGCAGGGTCTTTTCCTGCTCGTTGGCTTCGCGCCGCACTACCGGCAGGCAGATCACCAAATCCCCCAATTCGGTATCCGCCTCATCAACAAATTCGGGTAACGGTTCGGCGGGGAAAGCCAACACATTCGTCGGGCCCGCTTTGTCGCGGTAGCCCTCATTAAACCGACTGCTTTCCGGTTCGTCGACAACACGAATCGTGACGAGGCCTGACCGGGTCGGCGCAACGGTACTTACCGCTGTGTTCACCCAGAGACTGAAACTGTCCTCGTCAATATCGGCGGACTCATCCCCCGATAGTTCAACAGCCCACTGCACTTCGGCGGTTGCTATCGGCATAGACTCGCTGCGCTTAGTATTCATCGGGCGCAGTCAGTCAGTGCCATCATGGCGAACATCGTCGAAGCGGTCATACGCTTCTACAATCCGCTGCACCATCGGGTGCCTTACTACGTCTTTGGCGTTAAAGAAGGTGAAGCCGATACCCGATACGCCATCGAGCACCTTAAGTACGTGCCGCAAGCCAGACTGCTGCGCACGCGGCAAATCGATCTGGGTAACGTCGCCCGTGACCACAGCCCGGGAACCGAAGCCCATCCGCGTCAGAAACATCTTCATCTGTTCAACAGTAGTGTTCTGGCTCTCATCCAGAATCACATAGCTTTCATTCAGAGAGCGGCCGCGCATAAAGGCCAACGGCGCGATCTCAATAACATTGTGTTCAATAAGCTTGGCAACGCGTTCAGTACCGATCATCTCGTACAGCGCGTCGTACATAGGCCGCAGATAAGGGTCTACCTTCTGCGTCAGGTCGCCCGGCAGAAAACCGAGCCGCTCGCCGGCTTCTACGGCCGGCCGCACCAGCACAATGCGACGCACTTCCTCTTTCTCAAGAGCCTCAACCGCCGCAGCAACTGCCATGTACGTTTTGCCGGTACCGGCAGGACCGATACCGAAGGTCAGGTCATTGTTATGCAATGCATGGATATACGCACGCTGATTCGTGCCACGAGGTCGTATCTGTTTACGGGGTGTCTTGATAAACAATTCGCCGAGACCGTCGTCCGGCATATCTGATTGGTCTTCCAATGAGGCTTCCTGCATAGCGAGATGAATACGTTTCGGGTTGATACGCTCCTCCGCCGCGAGCGCATACAATTCCTGCAGCAACTGCACGCCTGCCTGCGAAGATGCCTGCTGACCGATGACTTTGAAGTGATTACCGCGGTTACTTATCTGAATACCGAGCCGCTGCTCTATCTGTCGAAGGTGCTGGTCGAACTGACCGCAAAGATTCGCAAGAGTCTTATTATTTGCCGGCTCAAGCAATAAGTCGTGTGTTTCTAAGGACAGGTCCAAGTGAGTATGTGACTCCTGAATCACTCTACCGGGCTAACTATGCCACATCCTGATGGTCGATTTGACGGCCACGCAGCGAGTTCGGCAACGCCTCTGTAATGACTACATTAACAAATTGACCAATAAGACTGCTATCGCCGTCGAAATTGACCCAGCGCATATTCTCGGTGCGGCCCGCAAGCTGGCGCGGATCCTTCTTTGCAGGGCGTTCTACCAGCACCCGCTGGGTGGTACCCACCATTGAGCGGCTGATTTCCGCAGCTTGCTGGTTCAGACGAGCCTGCAATATCTTCAGGCGCTGTTGTTTCACAGCCAGCGGTGTTTCATCGTCGAGATTAGCAGCAGGTGTACCTGGACGTGAGCTGTAGACAAAACTGAACGACTGATCAAAGCCGACATCGGCCACCAGGTTCATCGTTGCCTCAAAGTCTGCATCGGTCTCGCCGGGGAAACCGACAATAATATCGGTGGACAAACTGATGTCGGGCCGCACTTCTTTCAACTTGCGCAGCTTCTGTTTGAACTCAATCGATGTATAACCACGTTTCATGGCAGCCAGCACCCGGTCGGAACCGCTTTGCACCGGCAGGTGCAAATAGTTCGCCAGCTTCGGCACTTCGGCATAAGCCTGAATAAGCCGGTCACTGAATTCAGTCGGATGAGACGTCGTGAAGCGAATGCGCTCTATGCTGTCGATGGCAGCAACGTAATAGATGAGCGTGGCAAGGTCGGCAGTCTCGCCGTCATGTGTCCGGCCTCTGTAGCCGTTGACGTTCTGCCCGAGCAGATTGATTTCTTTAACGCCCTGCTCTGCCAGGCCGATGATCTCACGCATGACATCGTCGAGCGGCCGGCTGATTTCTTCACCGCGGGTATACGGTACAACACAGAAGCTGCAGTACTTGCTGCAGCCTTCCATAACAGAGACAAACGCCGTGGGGCCGTCAGCACGCGGCTCCGGCAGCGCATCGAACTTTTCAATTTCAGGAAAACTGATGTCGACGACAGACTTTTTGCCCGCGCGCTTCTCTTCGACCATCTCGGGCAGGCGGTGCAGTGTTTGGGGGCCGAAAACAAGATCAACAAACGGTGCGCGCTTGGTAATCGCCTCACCTTCCTGACTCGCCACACAACCGCCGACACCTATCAACAGGTCGGGATTCTGCTCTTTCCACGGACGCCACAAACCGAGCTGCGAAAATACTTTCTCCTGCGCTTTCTCGCGAATTGAGCAGGTATTAAGCAGCAGTACGTCGGCTTCTTCCGGCTTGTCGGTGAGCTCCATGCCATGACTGGCATTGAGCACGTCGACCATCTTGCCGGTATCGTACTCGTTCATCTGACAGCCGAACGTTTTTATATAAAGCTTACCCGGCATGACTTCCGACCTTTAATACACCCGCCGCCCCGCAAGAGCGATGCGCGGCGGGAATAAAGTTCAGGCTAGCGAATGAACCCCATGCTTTCCAGCTTGACGAAAATACGGTGAGCCGCGAGTTCCGGTTCCATCTCAGTGGTGTTAATCACCATCTCGGGATTTTCAGGTACCTCGTAAGGATCGCTGATACCTGTGAACTCTTTAATAATGCCGGCACGCGCCTTGGCGTACAGGCCCTTGCGGTCACGCTCTTCGCAAACTTCCAGAGGCGTAGCAACGTGAATTTCGATAAACCCGCCGACCGGCGCAATCATATCGCGCACGATCTTACGCGTGGCAGCATACGGCGCGATAGGTGCACAGATAGCAACACCGCCGTTTTTGGCGATCTCACTGGCCACATAACCGATACGGGTAATGTTCAGATCGCGATGTTCGCGTGAGAAGCCCAACTCGCTGGACAGGTTCTTGCGAACTTTGTCGCCGTCGAGCAGCGTCACGTTGTGGCCGCCGTTCTCGAGCAGCTTAACCAGCAGTGCGTTGGCAATAGTCGACTTACCGGAGCCCGACAGGCCCGTGAAGAACACGGTAAAGCCCTGCTGATGGCGCGCCGGATACGAACGCCGCAGTTCCTCAACCACTTTCGGGTATGAGAACCAGTCGGGAATATCCAGACCTTCCTGCAGGCGACGGCGGAACTCAGTGCCGGAAATATTCAGAACAGTATCGTCCTCTGCCGTTTCATCAGCCGGGATGTACTGGGCCTTGTTCTCGACATAGACCATCATCTTGAACGGCACCATGGTGATGCCGAGCTCTTCCTCATGCTCTTTGAACAGTTCCTGGGCATCGTACGGGCCGTAGAAATCTTCACCGGCGGAATTCTTGCCCGGGCCGGCATGGTCGCGGCCTACGATGAAGTGCGTGCAGCCGTAGTTCTTACGAATAATCGCGTGCCAGACGGCTTCGCGCGGACCAGCCATACGCATCGCCAGATTCAGCAAACTCAGACTCGTGGTCTGTTCCGGATACTGCTCCAGCACGTGCTCGTAGCAACGGACACGGGTGTAGTGATCGATATCGCCCGGTTTCGTCAAGCCGACGACCGGCTGAATAATCAGATTGGCTTCGGCTTCGCGGGCAGCGCGGAATGTAAGCTCCTGATGCGCACGGTGCAGCGGGTTGCGGGTCTGGAACGCCACAACCTTACGCCAGCCAAGCTTTTCAAAGCGGGCACGAACTTCTGCCGGATCTTCACGCAGCAGTTTGAAATCGTAGTGAGTGGGCTTCTCGACACCCGTCAGTTTGCCGCCGATGTATACCGGACCGGCAATATTGTGCAGGTAGTGAACCGCAGGGTGTGCATCGTCATCAGCACCGAAAGCAGCAACGGCTTCAGCGCTTTTGTCGGGCGTCCAGCTATCGCTGACATCCAGAATTGCGATCATCACGCCTTCGGCATCACGCAGTGCAACCTTCTCGTTAGCTTCGAGCGAGTCGGCAAATTCCTGGCTGACATCCAGCGTAATCGGTATCGGCCACAGTGTGCCGTCCGGGAGACGCATATCTTTCAGCACGCCATTGTATTCGGCTTCTGTCAGAAATCCATCGAGCGGAGAAAACGCGCCGTTCAGGATCAACTCGAGGTCGCAAATCTGGCGATCTGTAAGATCCCACGATTTGTAGTCCTTCGACTCCTGCTTGATCGTTTCGACTTCTGATGCGTCGACATACAGCTGTTTCAGCTCGCCGCCGTGCGGCTCTTTAAAAGCACCCATAGCATTATCCTTATCTAGGTTTCCCGTTTAGGAGAGGGTCACTCCTGACAGGCCGGTGCTATTCCTGCACCGGTATTTTCAATTGGTTCATAGTCTTGGGGTCTGTCAGTGGAGCGGTCTTATTGCCGCAACTGCAGACCCCGAAAAGAGTAATTTTCGACTTTAACTATTTAGTCTTTAATATTCAGCTTGTCGTTTAAAACGGAATATCGTCATCGATTTCGGCAACCGGTGCTGCCGGTGCTGCTGCCGCAGGCGCTGCCGCCGGAGCTGCATAGCCACCGGTATCCATACCACTGCTGCCACGACTGTCGAGCATCTGCATCTCTCGTGCCTTGATTTCAGTGGTGTAACGATCGTTGCCGGTTTTATCCTGCCACTTACGGGTCTGCAGGCTGCCTTCGATATAAACTTTGGAACCTTTCTTCAGGTACTCGCCCATAATTTCAGCGAGACGGCCAAAGGCCACAACACGGTGCCACTCGGTTTTCTCTACCGGTTCGCCGGTCTGCTTATCCTTCCAGGAATCACTTGTTGCCACAGAAAGATTGGCTGCAGCCTGCCCGGAAGGCATGTACTTGATCTCCGGGTCTGCGCCCAGATTGCCAACCAGAATGACTTTATTTACACCACGTGCCATTTTTTACCTGCCTTTGTCTCGTCGTTACGTATATTCAGGAATCGTTGAGTTCTATTTCATCGAAAGCTAGTTCGTCGAGTCCGGATTCGCCGAAATCGGGCCCCGCACACCTGCGAGGGCTGAATATTGTATGCCCGCAAGCCTGAAAACACACCTAAT
>Ga0209692_10002018_pt1 | contig 24211 bp, 21 predicted proteins | sample tdDd472_FD_187129 | JGI IMG/M metagenome (GOLD analysis project Ga0209692, IMG submission 187129) | Marine sediment microbial communities from the Atlantic coast under amendment with organic carbon and nitrate - tdDd47.2 (SPAdes)... | ecosystem: Environmental > Aquatic > Marine > Coastal >... | reverse complement strand
AAGCTATGCAGACATGGTTGAAAACTGATGACAATATTGCACCTGGTATGACTTTGACAGAGTCTGGATCTAATGATGCCTTTCATGTGGAAATATCTGTAAGCGAACCAATTTTTCAAAAATATCCGTACGTGGCTGTGAAAGATATTTATGAAAACTACTACAAGATGGAATGTATTCCATCCGGCAACTTATCATGGCGAACCAGTTTGCCATTAAATAAGGAGCAAATTGTAAAAATTGGTGTAGCTGTCTGTGATTCTGTCGGTAATCAGACTTTAGATTTTTTAGAGTATCTTCCAGATGATGAATTTATCGACAATATTGATGATAATTACCATGAGATTTCAGGTGATTGGAAATCAACTGGAGCAAGTTCCTGGGGAGAAGATGCAAGATACTCTCCCTTGTCATCAGTTGATACGGTGGTTGTTGAGTATAATATGAAAATTTCAAAATCTGCTTTTTACAACATTTTTTATCAGATACCGAATATCAACAATCTAGCATCTAATTACATTTTTCAGATTATATCTAATGATGAAATTGTAAAAACTGTACAATTCACAGATAAATTACCTGAAAAGAAATGGAATTATATTGCAACTACAGAATTAGATGAATCACAGGAAAATAAACTTCGTATTCAAGTTCCTGCTGATGATCAAATAACTAAACAAGCGGTTCTCGATGTGGTGAAAATCTCACCTTTAGTACGTGACTATGATCTGGAAATAGATTACAACCATGTGGATTTTGGGAATGTCAGTATAAATGTACCTATAACTAAAAATATTACATTGAAAAACCAAGGGCATAAATCACTGAAAATCAATGATATTTACTTTGAAAATAACTTGTTTGAAATCACTGAAACACCAACAGATATTCCAGGTATGAGTGAAATAGATTTAGAAGTATCGTTGTATTCTGATTTATTTGGTGAAATAGTTGATACTCTTATAATTGTAAGCAATGATGCTAATGAACCAGTTAAAAAGATTGGCTTTTCAGCTGATGTAAAAACCTACTTCTTAGTTTTGGATAATGAAGATTCACTACACTATTTTGAAAGTGGAGAGTGGAATACCAGTAATTCACAAGCATTCGGTGTTTCAAGTCGATATAGTTGGCTTAAAAGAACTCCTAGTGCTTTTGCTAAATTTGCAACAAGGCTTGATTTTCAAGGATTGTACGACATTGAATTCATCGTCCCTAAAACCGTGAATGCATCAAATCACACACTTTATAAAATCGCGATTAACAATGTTGTAATAGATTCTTTGATAATTGATCAAAATGAAAATAGTGGAGATTGGGTAAAACTTGGTCGATATTTTTTGCCAACTAATTATGATGTTACTGTAAAGATGGAAGACCTTGGGAAATATTCAGGTCATGCCCAGGTTCTTCGGGCAGACGCTGTAAGGTTTTCTATGATTGAGGACTTGACAGATATTGATCATGATGAAATCATAATTAATAAATTTGAATTAGCTCAAAACTATCCAAATCCATTTAATGGAAGCACGACCATCCAATATTCAATCCCATCAAATGGTAAAGTCAATCTTGCTGTTTACAATCTTATTGGTCAGGAGATTGACGTTTTAGTGAATGGAAATAAAACTCCCGGTCATTATAAAATCAACTGGACAAACTCTCAATTGAGTACTGGTGTATATATTTACAGGTTAAGATTTAAGGATAAGACAATATGCGAAGGTTTATTTTGGTGAAGTAAATTGTAAATTTAGAAATCATCATTATACAATCTTTTGAATGAAGAAATTGAATTTTTTAAATATTCGCTATTGGATGAGGTGGATAAATTGTTATTTGTTTCAATGATTTCGCCATTTTGCATAACAATATAATTGTCAGATAATTTATCTAAGATATCCAAGTCGTGCGTTACCAATATAATCGAAAGTTGTTTTTGATGAACAAGATTTTTGATCAAATTTACAAATTTTGTTTTCAAATTATCATCGATAGAAGTGAATGCTTCATCAAGTATTAATAATCTTGGATTTGGAGCCAAAGCTAAAGCTAATCCAAATCTTGATAATTCTCCTCCTGAAACCTGATGTGGATACTTTTGTAATATTTCAATAGGATTTGAGAATCCAACATCCATTAATAAATCATCATTATTTCTTTTTGAAACTTGAACAAGGTGTTGTCCTAAAGTCAACATCGGATTCAAACTCTTGCTGACACTTTGAAACATAATTGAAATTGTTTTCCCTCTTACAGATTTTAGATTATTCTGATGTGATATATCCTTATTCATAAACAGAATTTTTCCGGTTTTATGAAGGTTTTGATTCTGAAGATTAAGAATGGATTTGCAAAGTAGACTTTTCCCACTGCCAGAAGGACCAAAAACAGTCATTATTTGACCTTGTTCCAAAGTGAATGAAATATCAATTAACAGAGTGACATTTCCAGAATAAAGTGAAAGATTTTGTACATCTAATATTTTAGTCATTCTTTAAATTTTCATATGCTCTGTAGTTTTCCAATTTTTGCATTTTCCCTTTATTTATGCTGAATATTGAATCACTGAAGTATTTTATTAACGGAATTTTGTGAGTGATAAAAATATAAGATACTTTAAATTCTGATTTAATTTGTTGAAAAACGGCTAAAAGTTTCTCCTGATTTATAACATCTAAAGATGAGAAGGGTTCGTCCAAAATTATCATTTCAGGTTCAGTAACAAGAGCCCGTATAATTGTAATTCTTTGTTTTTCACCACCACTTAGTTGAAATGGAAGTTTTGATAATATGTTATTGTTCAAACCCATCAAGTTTACTAAGTTATTTAATTTCAATAGTTTTTCTTTTTTTGTTAGTCGGTTGGAAAAACCATAGTACAAGTTGTTTTGAATTGTTAACAGTGGATTCAAGGATTCTTCATAATTTTGAAAAACCGGCTGAATATTTCTACGATATTGAACCAGTTCTGTTTTTGAAAATAGGTTAATATCTTTTCCTTTATAAAAAATTTTTCCTGATGAAATTGGTTTTAATTTTAATAATGCCATAATCAGGGATGTTTTACCAGATGCAGAATCACCAATTAAAGAAATTGAATTGTTTTCTGCCAAGGAAAATGAGATGTCCTTTAAAGCAAATGATTGATTGGATTTCAATATTTGGTTTCTATTAACTAAAGAAATATTTGCAACGTTTAATAAAAGATTGTTCATTTTTGGAACTTTTCCTTGTTGGTAGTTGCTTTTAAACCATCTCCTAAAAAATGAAAGGTAGAAACATTTAACAGTATAAAAAGACCTGAAAAAATTATAAGAGTATAGTTGTCATAGGGAAAGTAACGGGCCTGATTGAGAATTGTCCCAAGACTGATATTGGGTGATTGGACTCCAAGTCCGATAAAAGAAATTCCACTTTCAACCAAAATAATTGTTGACACTTGTAGAGTGTATGATGATATGAGGATTCCAGCAAGGTTTGGTAAATAATGAATAAAAAAGAGGTTACTTTTAGAAAGGCCCTGACAGATTGCCGATTTTACAAAGAGAGAAGAATTGATATAATGAGTTTCACTTCTGACCATTTTTGCAGTTTCCATCCATGAAAATATTGATAGAACAATGATTAATTTCAATAAGGAGAATTCTCCAAAACCCAGAACCAGTATAAAGAGAAAATATTTTGGAAATCCAAAAAAGAGATCTGTCATTCTCATTAAAATATAATCAATAGATTTTGGACTAGAACCACTGATAAAGCCTATTGTCAATCCTATTAAAACAGAGAATAATGAAGTAGTAAGGCTAATTTTGAGACTTAACCCGGACCCATGGATTAATCGTAAAAAAATATCTCGTCCGAGATTATCTGTACCACAAATATGCTGTGATGTTGGTTTAGTATAGCATTTTTCCATGTTCTGAAAATTTGGATCACCTGGTAAAATATTCGGTAAGATGGCTGAAAATATGATAACCAAAAGTAGTAGGATCAATCCAAGTTTAAAATTTCGATTTTGCCATATTTCATTTATTATTTGTTTCATTTATCCATTCAGTTTTTATTTTTGGATTAAAGATCACTAGTAATATGTCATAAAATGTATTGATCAACATGATTGCAATAAATGATATTGTTGCTCCACCAATGATCAAAGGAATGTCCCTTGCAACAGCTGCATTTATCATCGTTCTGCCAATACCGGGGATAGAAAATATATATTCAATAGTAACTGCACCACTAAAAAATAGGGGAGTAATTGTTGAAAATAGCGATAGTACGGGTAAAATTAAATTTGGGATGATATGAGAAAGGATGATGGTTTTTGCACTCAATCCTCGGGCTTTTGCGGCTAAAATATATTCGCTATCCAGAATATCGATCAATTTGGTTTTGAGGTATTTGTAGAAATATGCAGCAAAGCTGAGACCTAAAGCAAGAGAAGGGAGAAATAGATGATATAGGACACTTGTAAATTTCGAAAATAGCGATGGATAAATACCAGGTATATCAAATAATTGAGATGATGGGAAAATATTCAATTTGTACGAAAAAAACTGTAAAAAAAACAATCCTATCCAATAGGCTGGTAATGAATAAGACAAGACCATTAACAATGTAATGAACTTATCCCTTTTAGAACCTGGGTTTGTAGCGGAAACCAAAGCAAATGGAAAACCAATCAAAAGTCCCCAGGTTACAGCTAAGAATGATAGTAAAATTGTTGGTAAAAAGCTGGATAAAATAATTTGTTTAACAGGTAATCCGGATTGAGTTGAATGTCCGAAATCAAAATTCACTGTATTTTTCATCCATTTGAATAGTTGAACTAAAATCGGCGAATTATCACTTCCATAAATATTTTGTAGTTCCTGCTGTCTTTCCAGACTGAAAGCTGTTGATATGTATTTGATATCTGACGATCCTGGAATGGTTTTAATGAGTATAAAGAGTAGAATCAATCCTAAAAGGATTAATAAAAAGATAGTGAACAGTTTAAATAAAACACTGTAGATGAATTTTTTATAATTCAAAATATTCTAAATACCTGTATGGTGATATTATTGAGGGTTCAACATTTTTAATTCTTTTGTTGTATACGAGAATATTATTCTTTGTGTAAAGCCAGGTGTAAGGTCGGTTTTGTGATAATTCATCGAGAACAATATCAAGATTATAATTGAAATCTGTAATATTTTTTGATTGTAATAGTTTATTATTCATGTCATCAAACTCCGGTGAATAAAATCCAGTGAGATGAAAGGGATGCAGATATTGTGATCTATGAAAAAGAGGAGTAAAATCCGGTTTTATTCCTGCGTTCCATCCCAGAAGTAATGCATCAAATTTTTTGTTTGGTACAATATCGGAAACCAGATAATTGGGTTCAACTTTTTGAGGTATCATTTTTATGCCAATTTTCCCATATTCCTCAACTAGAATATCCAGAATCTGTTCCCGAATGATATTGCCAGAATTAGTGTATATTGTGAATTTGAATTCTTTTCCATTTTTATCAAGAATACCATTTCCATCAGAATCTATCCATCCTTCTTCAGTCAGGATTTCTTTTGCCTTTGAAATATCATACTGATTGCTAGTATTCAATTGCTTTGTTCCAAACAATACATAAGGTTTGTTTATTGGATCAGCATTTCCTGAAAATAATTTCTCTGTGATTAACTTTTTGTTAATTGCCAGAGACATTGCTTCCCTGATCCGTTTGTTACCAAATAGAAAATGTGGCTCAACCAGAGGGATAAAAGTTTGTGGATTTGCTTTTATAGAGTCTTTCAATTGGTTGAAACTGACTCTATCTATCATATTCCACCCTATGAAATCATAATCCTTGCCTGTATAATTTACAATTTCAAGATTACTGTCCTCTTGTGATATTTTATCTAAATAGATAACCGGAATATTGGAAGCCATGTCAATTTCCCGATTCATAATTTGTTGCACCATCATGACAGGTTCATTGATTATTTTGAATATGATTTTTGAAATACTAGGCTTATTCTCATTAAAATATTTCTCATGTTTTTCCAGTTGGATATATTGTTGGTTTTCCCAATGAGTTAATTTATATGGACCTGATCCAATTGGATTGTGGCCAAAATCTGATTGAAATAATCCTTCTACTTCTACTTTACTCAGAATATGTTTTGGTAATATTACACCTTCAACTGCATCCATTACCATAAAAGGAGTCTTATTATCAAAAATATACACAACAGTTGTATCATCGATTGCAATAACATCTATAATATTTTGTTTGTAGGAAAGACCATCCCAGCCCACAAGTTTGTTGGTATATAAATTATGGGAAAACACAACATCATTTGATGTAAGCTTTTCATCATCATGCCAATAAATATTTGAGTTGAGAATAAATGTAATTTTGAGGCTATCATCACTGAAGGTATAAGATTTTGCCAATTCAGGAGAAAAGGTTACTAAATCCTCATTCATTTTCAACAGGTTGTTGAAAATTAAGGATTTTACATTGCTGGCAGTTGCTGATAAAGGAAATAGTGGAAGCAGGCTTTCCGGTTCATATCCAAGCCCAATAGTGATAATATCTTTTTCTAATGTTGGTTTTGAACAGGAAATTAATACGAGAAAAATTAGAGGAAAAAGTTTTTTAATCATGAGCATTTTCTTTTATTGAATTTAAGATTTGAGAGATATTAATTTTTATTTTGTCTTTTCTAAATGGCGGATTGATAACATGATCAAATGTCCGGGTATAAATATACATATCATCGGGAGAGATTATTACTTCGGAAATGAGGATTGTTATTGTGTTGTTTTTCCTCATTTTTACTTTTTGTGCGAGTTTGAAACCAGACATAGAAGGTTCATTCAAGTCTGTGATCAATATAGTGGGTCTATGTTTTAGAAACGTATCCATTGCTGAATCATAGTCATTTTCCATGTATAGAGATAATTCATAATTGGAACAAATATTTTGGATTAGCTCCTGTTGAATGTCATTTGAACTAACAGACATCAAACTTATTCCATTATATGAATTTTCAATTGTAGACTTTACCTTGTTAACTTTTTGAATTACAGCAGGGAAGCGAAAAATTATTTTTGTCCAAGATCCCACATTGCTATCAATATTAATAAAGCCATTGTGACGTTTAACAAGACCGTAAACCTCACTCATTCCCATACCGGTTCCCTTTTCACCTTTTGTTGTATAAAAAGGATCAAAAATTTTTTCAATTACTTCATCAGTCATTCCAATGCCGGTATCTTCAAATACTATTTCTACGTAATTATTTTGAAGTAAGGTTTTAATTTTAATAAGTCCGCCGACGGGCATAGCATCAACAGCATTGAAAATGATATTGGCAAACCCATTTCTTAATTCTGATTTTATTCCACGAATTACAAGGTTGTTTTGCAAATCCAGAATTGGTTCAATTATGATTCCATTTTCTCGAGGAATATTTTTCCATTTCGGTTCAGTAATCTTCAACACTTCTTCGATTAAATCACCGATATCTATCCGAGACATTTTCTCATCATTTTTATGTCGCCCGAAATCCTGAATTGCCCTAATTTTATCAGCACCATCAAATATAGCTTTTTTCATCATATCCAAATGTTTCTTGATGTCGCCAGTGTAATTTTGCTTTTCGATAATATTTATTCGGCCGTTGAGTATTGTAAGGATGTTGTTAAAATCATGAGCCACACCTGAACTTATTTTTCCGAGTGCAGAAAGTTTTTTTATTTGTAATGATTTATTTTCAATGTTTTTTGACTCAGAAATATTACGACAAGTAAGGACAAATTTATCTGGAATGCCATCTTGTTTTTGAACAGGAAACAAACGTTCTTCAAAGTACTCATTCAGGTTTTTGTCGTAATAAGAATAGGGCAGGATTTTTCCTGAATCAAGTGTGGCTTGTAAAGGACAATCATGACAAGGAAGAGTTCTGTTTTTTATAACTTTAAAGCATTTTAATCCTGTTAAATGTTCTCCTTTGCCAAGTATAATGTCTGCAGCCCTGTTTGAATCCAGAATTGAAAAATTAGTATTACATATTAGTATGATATCTGTAATTATGTTATGAAGGTTTTCAAAAATATTTTCGTTGTGATTAAACATCATGTTTATTCCGACTCCTCCTGAGATTAAAGGACTGATTAAAATATAAAAAAAAACTAAGAGACAAAAGTCTTTTAGTTTTTTTATTGAAAATTCATGAAGTATGTTAAATAGTAGTAATTAATGTGTCGATTTGCTCGACTTTTTTTGAACCAGGAATAATGATAAAGCATTCCTTTGCATTTTTATAATAGATCAGTGCTTTAGTGTAATCACTTTTTTGTTTAAAATGTTCTGCTAATGCCAAGTAAGTTTCTCCAAGATTGAGATAATTATTGACAGATCGGTTTAGTTTGACACTTGTTTCCAAATAAGAGAGAGCAATATTTTCATCTCCTTTTTTGCTATATAAAATTCCCATTGCTCGATAGGTATCTGCAATACTGAGTCTATCACCAATTTCAGAAAATAAAGTGAAAGCACAGGTCAGGATTGCCAGACCTGTTTGTAGTTCATTCTGAAAAATTAAAGTCTCTCCCTTTACTAGGTAGAAAAGAGCTTTAGAAAATTTATTGCTTGATTTTTCTAAAATTTTCGAAGCTTTATCCACAAAGTTCATTGAGTTTTCAAAATCAGAATTATAGCGATAACTGCTTGCAATATTAAGTAGTGCCTTTGCTAATAAATCTGGGATTTTTTTTGTTTCAGCATATTCTTTTACTGTGAAGTATTTTTCAAGAGCTGATTTTGTATCCCCTTGCATGTAAAAATAATTTCCTAGGCTGATGTCGCATTTGATTACCAGGTTTGCAAATCCTTGTTCACTTGCAATGTTTCTGGCAGCATCAAAAAGGGCTTTCCCCTCTTTATAAAGCCCTTGTTCAATCATTAGCACTCCGAGACTATTTTTTGCTTTTGCTACTCCATGCAAATCTTCACTAGCCTCACAGAGGCTCAATGAGTTTTTAAAATGGTTTTTTGATAGGTCAAATTCATTTTGATAAAAATATATTTCACCCAGTTTATAATACAGAGCAGAAAGCTCTTCTTTAGTCAAATATTCCATTTCAACTGATATTATTGAATTGATTGTTTCTTTGGAATATTCCAGTTCCCCGGAATCAAATGAAATCTCTACAATTTCCAGGAGAAATTTTTTGAACTTTTGTTTAATTATTTCCTTTTTAACAAAGTAGATAATTGTGTCAAAATCAATTCTCCGGGTAGAATTTTTCATATTTCTTTCGGGGATTAAACTTTTAAAATTCTCTTTATTCCAGATATTGTTCAAATATTGCTCGCGTTCATTTTTAAGTCCAATGACTTTATTTATTGTTGAACTTTTGCAATAATTACCTGCAAGATCCAGAATTCTATCTAAAAGTTTTTGATTATTCAATTTTACTCAACCCTCTTTTTTAATTAGAAACCCCAGCCAAATCTTGTAAAGTGGTCAACTTGAGTTCTTACTATTTGATTTTCATAATCAATTTCTACATTGTGAATTTCCATCCAAAGATTTGTATTTTCATCTAACCAAAATGCTCTTAATTCGTTAACATTTGTATATTCATCTACATTGATAACATCAAAAGGTAATTCTATAGTTACAAATTTTGTGAACTGCTGGCTTGGTAAAAAACTTAATCCAGCTACGTTGTTGTCTTCACTTATCAAATTTGCCTGGATCAATCTTTCATCGTCATCAAATGCATTATTTGGAACAATGAGTTTGCATCCAAGCATATCATCTGTAGCAAGAATTCCCCCAGATTGAGTAAATACTTTTTCACTTGTAGTTACTTTGCTCAATGTTCGTAAATTTTCAGAAATATCAGCTTTCCATTGAATGAATTGAATTTCACTCGCAGGAATTCCATATGATTCAGAAGGTTTTGGATTTGTCAAATTAGATTCATCACAACTTGTCAAAATACAAAAGGCCACAACCATAATTATTGAAGTAATAATTAATACAGGACGTTTGTTTTTCATTTCTGTCTCCTTTTCATTAATAGTTTTCGCGTACTTCTATATTGACAAAGATAATGCCGTGAAAATAAGCGATTGTTTTTATTAGTGATAAGGAGATTAACATAATGACAAGTTATTATTTATGGATATATTTATTCAATTTTGGCTCTATTTATCCATTTTTAATTGAATCGACATCAATATTGTATTTTTTTATGCGATGTTTCAACTTTGATCTGGAAATATTCAATTTTTCAGATGCCTTTACTTGATGTCCATGTGTTTCCTTTAATGTTTTGATAATAAATTCTTTTTCAAGTTGATCCAAAGTCATTTGTCCGGGACTCAATTTTTGTTCATTAGGCTCAATATTTGGATTATGATCAAATAAAACATCGTTGATTGTATCGGAATCTTCAAAAAGAACTGCTCTTTCAATTATATTTTTGAGTTCTCTTACATTGCCAGGCCAGGAATAGGAAATTATTTTTTGGATAGAATCTTCATTAAATCCTTCAATCCTTTTTCGGAATTTTACATTGAAAGTTTTGACAAAATGTTCTGCAATAAGCAAAATATCATCTTTTCTTTCTCTTAACGGAGGAAGATTGACAACACCGACATTTATTCGGTAGAATAGATCTTTACGAAATTTATTTTCTTCCATTAACTGGTGTAAGTTCCTGGAAGTAGCACATAAAAATCTAACATCGATATCTATTTCTTTCAGACCACCAGTTCTGCGGATTTTTTTTTGTTCTAATACTTTAAGCAACTTTGCTTGTAGTCCGATGGACATATCGCCAATCTCATCCAGAAAAAATGTTCCATTGTTTGCGACTTCCAATAAGCCTTTTTTGGTATCAGTGGCACCTGTAAAGGCGCCTTTTTCATGACCGAAAAGTTCTGATTCCATTAAAGTTTCTTGAATAGCACTACAATTTATCTCGATAAATGGGTGTTCTTTACGATCGCTTAATTGATGAATTTTTCTTGCTACTAGTTCTTTTCCTGTTCCAGTCTCTCCATTAATAAGAATAGTTGTATCGTAGGAGTTACTGACTTTTTGTATATGATTCAGTACTTTCTGAATATTTTTACTTGTTCCAATTATTCTATCATCAGGAAATTTTGATATTTGGTGTTTTTTTATTTTCATATATTGATTTATTGTTTCTGTAAGTTTCACAAAATCAAAAGGTTTGGTTATGAAATCTACTGCACCCAATTTCATAGCTTTTACTGCAGAATCGATTTTGTTTTCTCCGGAAATAATAACAACAGGTGTGTCAATCCTCAATTCTTTTAGATTTTTTAAAAAATCATAACCATCCATTTCCGGCATATTCAAATCCAGTAGAATAATTTCTGGTTTCAATTTTGGAAGGTTGGACAGTGCTTTTTTAGCGTTGCTAAAGGAGAAAATCTTGTAGATTGAATGATTTAAATTTTGTTCAATGCTATGAATTATTTGAGGTTCATCATCTATAATGAAAATTTTGCTCATTTTTGTCTCCGGGAGGTTAAGAGAAACATGAAAAAGGGATTTCGAAAAAACAGGTCACATTAACGTAGAATATGTTTGAGAAAAATAGCGAATATTTAACAAAATTTAAATAAAAATATGAATTTAAATCTTAAATAATTTTCTTGTTTATCTTGTTTTATTAGATAATTTTAAAGATGGAAATATTTCATAAAAAGAGAGAGAATGATGGAAAATATTTATGATGTGATAATTGTTGGTTCCGGGCCTGCTGGTATGTTTGCTGCCGAGCGATTGGTCAATGAAAATCTATCAGTTTTGGTGGTAGAACGCGGGGACGAACCATCATTGCGTGAGGATATGAATTTTGGAATTGGTGGAGCGGGAACCTTTTCTGACGGAAAACTTAATCTCACAAGTAAAATTGGAGGCGATCCTTCTAGCTTTGGTCGTACTGATGAAGAAGTTGAAAGAATGATCCAAAAAGTGGATGATGTTTTTACATCAGTAGGAGCTGAAGGTGGTTACTCTGGTCTCAGTGATAACGGAAGCATGGAACTAAAACAAAAAGCCCATTCAGCTGGAGTGGAGTTTATCTATGCAAAACAACGTCATATAGGAACCGATGTTTTGCATATTATTATAGATCGTTTTTACAAACAACTAGCTGCTGAAAAGAATATTACTTTCTCAAAAAACAATAAAGTTCTAGAAATAAACAAAGTTGATGATTTATTCACATTAACTACTGAAAACTCAAAATTTATTGGAAAAAATTTAATTGCCTGTCCGGGGAGAGCTGGAAGTTATTGGCTACGTGAGCAGGTGAAAAAGTTAGGTGTCAAAACATCTTTTGGACCAATTGATGTTGGAATTCGTGTGGAATTTCCTTATGAAATTTACCAAAAAATAGCGGATGTTATGTATGATGCAAAATTTCGTCTTTATACAAAAAGTTTTGATGATCTTGTTCGAACATTCTGTACGAATCCAAGAGGGTTTATAACAAAGGAAGTATATGATGAATTTGTATTGGTAAATGGTCATGCAAAACGAGATCAGAAAACAGAGAATACAAACTTTGCATTGTTGTCACGTGTTTCATTGACAAATCCCGTAGAAGATTCAACCAGTTATGGAAGAGATATTGCCCGAATGGCTTTAACAATTGGTGGTGGAAAACCTATCGTACAGAGACTTTCTGATCTTTTGAATGGAAGAAGATCAACCTGGGGACGACTCGCCAAATCAGCAATCACACCAACATTGATGGATGTAACTCCAGGTGATATTGGTATGGTGTTTCCACACCGTATTGTCCGCAATCTGATTGAAGGCATTACAGTGCTGGATGAGATCATTTCAGGTCTTTTATCTAACAATACATTACTTTACGCTCCTGAAATTAAATTTTACGATACAAATTATGAAGTAACAAATATAATGGAAACAACATGTGAAAACTTCTTTGTTGCAGGTGATGCTAGTGGACATAGTCGTGGGATTGTATATGCTGCAGTGACGGGAATTGTAGCTGCCGAAGGCGTTTTGACAAAGTGATTCTTGAAATGTTTTTATTTTTAGTGGAACTATCTTATTTTATGAGGTTTTCACTATAATGGAAAAGATAAATGAGTTGGTTAAAAAGATTTCGAAAGGAATTATACTTGAAAACTAAGAAAAGATCTGTTAGAGTAGCATTGCTGGTTTCTATCCTGATGATTATTGGAATCATTATTTCTCCTATTGGCAAAAAGGTAGCTGTTGCCGGGAATAATCTATATTTGAAAATGAATGTTCTCAGTGATATCATCGGTTTAGTTAATGAGAATTATGATGAAGTACCAGAATGGGATCGAATATTTGATGGTGTTTATAAAAGTTTGATGGATGAATTAGATCCACATTCCGTTTTTATAGAAAAAGAAGAACTGTCTGGAATCGAAGAGAGTTTCAGTGGGAAATTTTCAGGAATTGGAATTGAGTTTGATTTACTTGATGATTATATCACAGTTATTTCGCCAATTGCAGATTCACCAGCAGACAGAGCCGGCTTGCAGACTAATGACAAAATTATAAAAATTGATGGTGAATCAGGATACAAAATCGAGCGAAAAGATGTACCTAAAAAACTTAGAGGGCCAAAAGGTTCAAAGGTTGTTGTTACCATAAAACGCGGTAATAAAAAACCGTTTGATGTGACATTGATCCGTGATGAAATTCCATTATATAGTGTGTCAGCATCTTTTATGGTAGATGATGAAATTGGATATATTTTCGTAAATCGTTTTTCCACAACCACATATGATGAAGTTCAAAAAGCTGTAGATAAACTTAAATCTATGGGGATGAAAAAACTTCTCCTCGACTTAAGGGGAAATAGTGGTGGAATCCTCGGTGAAGCAGTGAAAATTTCTGATATTTTTATCGAAGGCAAAGAAAAAATTGTATCCACAAAAGGTCGTATTCGAAGTGCTAATGAAGTTTATTACTCTGGTATGATTGAAAACGGTGATGAATATCCAATAATTGTAATGATAAATCGTGGAAGTGCCAGTGCCAGCGAAATCGTAGCAGGAGCATTACAGGATCTCGATAGAGGAATCATTGTAGGTGAAACCAGTTTTGGCAAAGGGTTAGTACAGAGGCAATACCGTTTGCGTGATGGCTCCGCTATTCGAGTTACTATTGCGAAATATTACACGCCTTCAGGACGATTAATACAGCGTCCTTATGATGATGGTGACCTAGTGGCATATTATGAAGAATTTAGAGTAGAGAACAGAGATTCATTACTTGCTACAAAAGATTCGTTGAAAACCAGACCGGAATTTAAAACCAAAAAGGGTCGCAAGGTTCTTGGTGGTGGTGGAATCACTCCGGATTATCACATAGACGATGAATTTAACATTACTGAATCAGGACGAAAAATTTTAACTGCAGATACACGTCCGGTTTTTGTGTATTCTTCAACTTTTATAGAAGAAAATCCAAAGTGGAAAAAGAACAAGGAAAAGTTTATAAATAAATTTGAAATTAGTGACAAAGAATTTAAGAAATTCATTGATGTTGTTAGAGAACAAGAAATTGAAATAGAAGACGAAGAAGTGGAAAAAGATAAGAACTATCTTCAACTCAGAGTAAAAGCTGCAATGGCAAGAGAACTTTGGGGATATGATGAATCTTATAAAGTTCTACGCCTAGGTGATGACTATATGAAAAAGGTGATTCCCTATTTTGGGGAAGCAAAAAAGATTTTAGTTGATTAGGAGAAAAGATAACCTTAATTTATAGTTGACTTTTTAAGTGCGTTATTTTAAAATATTCAGAATTTATTAATGTGAAACTTAAGTTAGAAATTAAAATGGAGGATGTTAACTAATGGTTGAATTATTTAATGATGGCGGGCCGATGATGTGGCCTATTTTAGGTCTATTTATCTTCGGTTGTGTTGTAACATTGGAAAGAATTTATACTTTAACAAAATCAACAATTGTGACAAAAAGTTTTATTCCAAAAATGAATAAAACACTCAAAGAAGATGGTGTTGAAGCGGCATTGGACGTATGTGAAAATACTGCTGGTCCTATTGCTGAAATTTTTCATGCTGGACTTTCCAGATACAAATATGGTGTTTCTGCTGTAGAAAAAGCAATCACAAATGCTGGTACAGTTGAAATGGCTTTTCTTGAAAGAGGAATGATCTGGTTATCAACAGTAATCGTAATTGCACCTATGCTTGGATTTGCTGGTACTGTTGCTGGTATGGTTGGTGCTTTTCAAGATATTGAAGCAGCAAACAACATTTCACCTGCAGTTGTAGCCGGTGGTATTTCTGAAGCGTTATTAACAACACTTTTTGGCCTTATTGTTGGTATGATTTTTCAATTTTTCTATAATATTTTTACTTCACGTGTTGACAGTATTGTCGTTAACATGGAAGAAAGTTCAATTAATTTGATTGATTCACTTTCTTACGAAGAAGGCAAAAAATAATAACCAAAATAAAAGAGAATAAAAGATGGCTCTATTAAAAAAGAAAACAGATCGTGATGCTGAAGTCCCAGGCGGATCTCTAGCGGATATCGCATTTCTTATTCTTATCTTTTTCATGGTTGCGACAACTATTGATATGGATAAAGGAATTGGACTCATTCTTCCCCCAGATAGTGATGAGGAAGTTGAGTTACACAAAGATATGATCACCAAGGTGTTGATTGATCCAAAGGGAGTTGTATTTCTGGATGGTGAAACGGTTGAAATGGAAAGAGTGAAAGTTGAAGTGGAAAAGTTATTGGCAAAACAGCCTAAAATGATTTTTTCAGTTAAAGCTCATGAAAGTGCCAAATATAATGATTATATCTCTGTATTGGATCAATTGAAAATGGCAAAAGCTGACAAAAATATTTCAATTGCACAATAAAACGATTTGCAAGGAAAAATAATATGCAATGGAAAACAAAGAAGAAACAAAAAATAGAAATTCCTACAACAGCGATGCCTGATATTGTATTTATGTTGATATTCTTTTTTATGGTATCTTCCGTATTAAGAACTTCTGATGGACTTCCTGTTAATTTGCCACAGGCAAATGAGATCAAAAAACTCAAATCAAGAGTTGGTGTTGCTTACATTTATGTAAACAAAGCAGGAATGATCAGTATAGATGATCAAATTGTTCAAGCTGAAAATATTAGAAATATTGCGTTTGTCAAACAAAAAGAAGCTCAGGCTCAGGGAGGACTTACTGTTTCTCTTCGAGCGGATGTAGATACAAGATATGAAGTAATTGATCAGATTCATCATGAATTGAGAAAAGCTCAGGCATATAAAATCAATTATTCAACAAAAACAGCAGGTTAGGGATAATACCATGATACTAAGAAAAAAACCTGAAGTAAGTTTAAAATTAAAATATCCACTAGTAATGAGAAATGCTCTTGTCATTACATTAGTTGTTTTTATTATTGGATTGTATCTATTCCCTAAATTTGAAAATACAGTTTCAGCTCAGGCTGAGGCAACAATATTCATTGAACAAGAAATGACAGCTGTAACAAAAATGGAAATTCAACAGATACAGGCTCCATCAAAGCCATCTATTCCAGTTGAATCCGAAGATGAAGATCTTAATGAAGATATCGATTTTGAATTACAATCTTTTGATGATTTTGATCTTGACTTCAATGATGCACCACCACCACCACCAGATGAAGAAGACAGTGGACCTAGAGTAAGATTTATCCCTTATGATCAGGCTCCAGAACCAATTGGTGGATTTACTGCGATTCAGAGAAATGTAATTTACCCTGAAATCGCACAGGAAGCTGGTATTGAAGGTACTGTTGTTATCCAGGCTTTTATCGATGAAAGCGGTGACGTTGGTCAATGTGAAGTACTAAAAGGAATTCCTAATACAGGATTAAATGAAGCTGCTATCACAGCAATTAAAAAAACTAAATTTAAACCTGCACTTCAACGTGATAGAAAAGTTGGAGTTTGGATTTCAATTCCAGTAGTATTTAAATTAAAGGGATAGTTTTTTAGTTTAAACTATTTATAATAATATTAAAGGGTTACAAGTGATTGTAACCCTTTTTTTATTATCAAGTAAAAAATATTATTTGAAATATAATTAAATGATAACTATATATAATTATAAGTGTCCTTAATAATGAAAAACCAGGAGGCCTTATGATTACAAAAAAGAGTTATCAAGTTGTCAGTTTAAAAACCAAGTATCCTCTTTTGCTTAAAGAAAGTTTGGTCATTGTACTATTATTTTTAATAACAGTATTGTATTTCAATCAGACTATTCAAAATAAAGTTAGAGTAGATTTTGGAGCAACATCTCTTCCGGATATTACATCAAAAGTTCCAATTACCATTATTGATCAGCCTGTTGTGAAACCACCAGAAATACCCAAAATTCCAATTCAAGGTGGTGAAGATATTGATCCAAACCTCGAATTTGAGCCAATTACTGAAGAACAGATTGCTGGTTTAATAATCTGGGAACCACCAGTAATTGATGATGGTGAACGAATTCCCAAAATTCCATTTATTCCTTATACAGAAAATGCTGAGCCAATAGGTGGCTTTACTGCTATACAACGAAATGTCAATTATCCAGAAATGGCAGTTGAAGTTGGATTAGAAGGACAAGTGCATTTAAGAGTGTTTGTAGACAAAACTGGCAAAGTAGGTGAGTATATAGTCATAAAAGGAGTCGAAGGGCTTAATGAGGCTGCAATTGATGCAGTGAAACGAACAATGTTTAAACCTGCTATGCAAAGAGACAAAAAAGTAGGCGTATGGATTTCAATACCAATTGTATTTAAACTTCGATAAAAATATTATATATAAGGGCTATATCTATAGCCCTTTATTTTTGTACAGGTATATTTCTAAATTGTACATATCCTTTTTCAACGCCATCTGCAACTTCAAATTCAAGTAAAGATATTTCTTCAGGAATTTCAAATATTTCATCAAATTTTATTGTATAAGTATATGGTACATTTTGTACCAATTTAAGTTTTACTAACTTAACAGGATGTGAAGCACTTTGATCACCAATAGATCGAAAAGAATCAGTAAAAACATTTCCATTATTTGATGTTATTTTGCAATATCCATAAAATATTACTAATTGATCCTGATTCAAGTTTGTTACCTGAAATTTACATATCAAGTCTTTATTATTTATTTCAATATTAGATAATTGGTATTGTATTCCATTGTTTAAAGTAACATCGTTTGTGATTTTTGGATTTTTGGAAATCTTTGGATTCTTTTTGCTGTCACTTAATAATGAATTAACTAATTCTTCGGGGAATTGAATTTTTGATACTGAAAATATTTCTCCGGTTTCTGTTGAAATTAATCTTGAATATATTGTTACCATATCAGATATAATACTATAAGTCCCTGTAATTATTGCATCTACTCCTAAAATTTTACCGAGGGATTTAACTGATTTTTCATCTAGTTGACCGGACAATGATAATTTTTGTTCTTCTATAACACGATTCAGTAGTTGTCTTTCGATTACTGAAAAGTTCTTATTTCCAAATAATTGCGTTGTGAGTTCTTCCGCAATAATCCGACTAAATTTTGTCGTAACTCCATCTATATCGGAAAATTCTAGCACTGCTATTTTTTTTACATCAGGTTCTGCTAAATTTTTAGTAATATCTTTACTTAATTGTTTTAGATAATGATCCAGGGTAGTCGGTTGGTTGTACTTTAACTGAATTAAACTACAATTGAAAAAAGAGAATGAGATAATTGATAATAAGATAATTTTCTTTAACATAATGCACTCCAAGTAAATTGAAATAATATTTAATGGGTGGAAGTTATCTATTTGTTGTGAATTATTATAAGATTATTTGGAGAATCAATTGTCTTTTGCACCACGATATATCCACACATCGATATTTCGAATTTCTTCAGCAGAAAGTTCAGGCAAATTTAAAGGCATTCTTGATCCTAAAATTGGATATTCAGTAACAATTTTATTGATTAAAAGACTTTGTTCAGGATATTTTTTTACAACAACAGGGCCATTGTCAGAATTACCTTCCATTAACTTTTCGTAAGAAGCTAGGCAAAGGCTTGCACTATTATTAGAGATTGTTGTTGAATCAAAATGACAGGCGTAACAGTTATGTCGAAAAATTGGTTCAACATCCCACTTATAACTAAGTTTATTTGCATTTGAACCATCACAGGATATAATTAAAAGAATTGAAAATAGAAACAGAATTTTTGAGATTGTATTCATGATATTATTTTAACAACCTATAAAAGGAAAATGAAGTTATATGTCCTGCATCTCCAAGTGAACTATAACTGGCATCAAAATTCATATTGTTTATTTGAATACCAGCACCCAGACTTATTCCTGAAATTAAACTACTCAGGTTAGATTGATTTTGTAGTTCAAATTTTTTACTTCCCGTTCCAATGAAAATCCTTAGTAAAGAATTTGGTTGAAATTTCACGCCAGCATTATACATAATATCTGAATCTTGATAGGATAATAGATCAAAACTAATTGTTGCAGGAAGATATTGCAATTTTTTAGAGATGCCCAATATTGCAAGATTTGGCATTTCTTCTTCAATTTCATCATAACTTGATAATTGATAGTCAAAATTTTTGAAACCTACTCCAATAGCAAGGTTTTGTTCTGGGTGAAAGTATTGTATTCCAAATCCATTAGTTATTGTATTTGATGAATAATTTTGAATATTAGAATTTATTATTGCAGAGGTGAAGCCTGCTGATATGTAATTCCCCAACTTTTTAGCAATTGAAAATGAAATTTCTTTGTCACTTGCCGAAAAATTACCTGTTTCATTACCTTCATCATCTTTTTCATCGAAATCGCCAAAATTCATATAACTGACATTAACGGCATATTTAAAATATTTATTCTCTAATCCAACACCGAGAGATGTTGTACTTATATCTAAAATAAATTTTGTGAAATTTGCGTGATAAAAATTTGGTGAGTTTGCAAGGGAAGCAGGATTTAAAAATATTCCATCGATATTGTTGTTTAAAGATGAAACTGCTCCACTCATGCCCCAACCAGAAGCGGTCTTTGCATGATTATTTACTTGATATAAAGCCTGTCCGTTGAGAAGAGTGCTCAATAGTAAAAAATTGATCGTTAAATATATTATTAATTTGTTCTTCAAGTTTTTCATATTTCCATCGGTTTATAATGGTTTGATTCAAAATTTGTTTCATAATGAACGAAAATATAAAAAGAAAAGGCAGAAATAACCAGATAATATATTGTAAATCAAGAAGGAATAGTTTGCTATATTTTTTCTCCAGATAGTTTTGCCAATAAAAATTTATTTGCTCAAGTGAAAGGTTTGTAACATTGAATAGTGATTGGTTAAAGTTTTTTGTTTTTATCATTTCATCAAAAATTCTAATAAAAAAATCATCGCCGAAATTCATAAATAAAAATTCTACTGCAGATGCCGACAATATATATTTATCTGCAGCAGGAAGATTGTATTTATGAGTAATATTTTCCATCTCTAATAAATCCGGATGATGCTTATTTAATATAATTCTGGACAATTTTATTTTTTGGGGCAAAGCGTAACTTCCTGAAAAATATTCAGCGAAACCCTCATTAAACCAATCAGGAAAAATTGTCAAACTTACCTTCTGATTTTGAATAGCATGAAGCATTTCATGGCAGATTAAATTTTTATATTGTGTTTTATCCATTTTGGATACATCAGGAGTTTTCAAATAAATAATATTTTTTGTAGTGATTAGCGCTCCTGGAATATGCGGTGGTAATCCTGTTATTTTATTAAAATCTTTCTGATTATTGAAAAGAAGTACTTCGATTTTTACATTATTTATCTTTAGAATTTCTGACAGATCTACAACAACATCATTGACTATTTTGTTGGTAAGTTTTATATATTTTGATTCATGATTGAATGAAGAAATGTTTATTGTATTACTAAAACTTATAGAAAAAATGAGTAGAAGTAACAGTAATAATCTCATAGCAATCCCTGTGGATCGATATCAATTGAAATATTTACACTTCCACTTTTTTCATATTGTTCACTGTAAATGAAATTATTGATAAGATTTCTGAGATGATTTCCTGAAGAATCATTTTCTTTTCGTGATTTAAGTAGGATAAAGTAACGAAACTGGTTTTTAATTTTGCTGATAGGATTGGAAACAGGACCAAGAATATTTATTTTTGTTTTGTTTTGTTGTAATAGAAAATGGGCAGAATTCTGTGATATTTCACGAACTTTTTGTTCATTTTTCCCTGTGAAATTTATTGTTGCTATGCGACTAAAGGGTGGATAGTTCATTTGATTCCTATCAGAATATTCATTGTTAATGAATTTAACAATGTCGTGTTGAATTGCACAATTTACCGTAAAGTCTTCTGGATTGTAAGTTTGGATGACTACTTCTCCCTCAATTTTTCCTCTGCCAGCACGTCCAGAAACCTGGTAGAGCAGTTGGAAAACTTTTTCGCGAGCACGAAAATCCGGAATGAATAAACCAACATCAGCATTCAAAACACCGACTAAAGAGACATTCGGAAAATCCAGCCCTTTAGCAATCATTTGGGTTCCAACAATAACCTGAATTTTACCGGTTTCAAAATCATTTAATACTTGTTGCATATGACCACGTTTTGAAGTGGTGTCCATATCAAGTCGTGCTATTTTTATATCAGGAAATTTTGATTCCAGAATTGTCTCAATTTTTTGTGTGCCAAAACCAGGGTAAAGGAACTTGCGATTTCCACATTCCGGGCAAACATGTGGAATTTTTTCTGAATAATCACAATAGTGGCAAACGACACGTTTAATACTTTTATGGTAAGTTAATGTGATGTCACAATTTTTGCATTTTGGTGTCCATCCGCAATTTTTACATAAAAGAAAATTGGAATAACCGCGACGATTATGAAATAGCAAAATTTGTTGACCCAGTTGGAGTTTCTCTTCGATTTTCTGTAAAAGGAATTTTGAAAAGGGTAGAAAAGGACTTGCTGATTTTTGAAATTCTTTTTTGATATCAACAAGGTGAATGCGATTGGGTTTAGCATCTGTATATCGCTTGGTAATTGATAATTTTTCCAACTTTCCAATCAAGGCATTGAAGTGTGTTTCCAAACTAGGTGTTGCGGAACCTAGCATTACTGTAGAATTACTGACAAGGCCGCGGAAAAGAGCAGCATCTCGAGCATGATATCGAGGTACTGGATTTTGTTGTTTATATGATTGTTCATGTTCCTCATCAACGATTATTAAGCCAAGGTCTCTAAGCGGCATAAATAAGGCACTTCTGGCACCTATAACAATTCGAATTTCTCCAGCAGCAATTTTGTGCCAGATATTACTGCGTTGGGTTGATGATAGATTAGAGTGCCAGATGGCAATATTTTGACCAAATGCTCCGTAAAAACGGCTGGCCAAGTGAGTGGTTAGGGCAATTTCTGGTACCAATACTATTGCACTTTTATTGATTGACAATGCCGACTCAATTAATTTGATATAAACTTCAGTTTTACCACTACCTGTCACACCATGAAGTAGAAATCCTTTGTATTTCTGATTTATAATTGACTGATGGATTTTTTCATAAACAGCGGTTTGTTCATCATTGAGTAAAGCGACTTTATCTCGGAGATGAAATTCTCCAATCATCTGGTGCATTGTGACATCTGATTGCTCGATGCGTATTATATTTTTGGCTGATAAATTTTTGATAGCAGCAGCAGAAAAATTTTTTATCTGGAAATGATTGATTTTGCTATTGTCTTGTAAAAATTGAAGGATTTCCTGCTGCCTGACAGCATTAGGTTTAACTGAAGTAACATCTGCATCTATTTCCAAATAAATAGTTTTTTCAATTTTTTGTTTGATGACACTATGTGTAAAATCAGGTTTTTCAATGATCTGACCTGACAATTTTAGATTGTTTAAGGCTTGTTTTAGATATTTCTTTTCAAACTGTAATCGCAAAGAATTGTATTTTATTCCGGGCTTTTGATTAATTATTTCAAAAACATCATGATGTATATTTGATTGCGACTCTATAGTGAGAGGATGAAAAGTCCTGAACTTCTGCATCTTAACTTCAGACGGAAGAGCTGAATCCAAAACCATTCCCAATGGAGCAAGGTAATATTCAGATATTTTTTCCAGGAATTGAAATAATTCAGAAGGAAAAATTGGTTTTATATCAATTATTTCCTGAATTCTACGAGTTTTATAGTCGGGTTTATTAAAGTGCAAATGATTGACAAAACCAATAACCAATTGGGTTTTTAAGGGAACTAGGACTCTCTGACCTTTAAAATAATGATTGGTATCATCAGTAATAGGCTGATAGGTAAATGTTTGCCTCAGTTTGGCCGGGAATATAACTTCAAGGAAAAATTCTCGTTTTTGCATATATGGAATTTATAGAAGCTACATTTTTCAAAAAAGTCATAATTAAAATTATTTATACTGCGAAATAAAATTTGTAAATTTGGTGGAAATATAATGATGTATGGAGAAATTAAATGAGTAGGAAACATAACTGGAAAGAGATTGTATTTGATTATACTATGATTGCAATTGGCTCAATTATTATGTCTTGTAGTTTGGTATTATTTTTAGGACCAGCTAGAATTGCACCTGGCGGAGTTAGTGGGCTAGCAGTAATTGTGGATAATTTATTTGATATACCAATGGGTTTAACAATGCTTGTTGCTAATATACCATTGTTTATTATTGGTTTGAAAATATTAGGACCAAAATTTGGACCCAGAACATTCTTTTCCTTCACTGTAGTTTCCATAGCTACTGATGTTATGGATAAATATTTGAAATTAAAACCAGCTACAGAAGAACCATTATTGGCGGCAATATTTGGTGGAGTTGTAATAGGCATGGGACTCGGTATTGTATTTCGCTACAAAGGAACAACAGGAGGAAGTGATATTGTTGGTCAAGTAATCAATAAATATTCAAATATGTCAGTTGGAACTGGAATTATGATCATTGATTTTTTTATTATCTCCATTTCTGGAATCGCTTTTCAAAATATAAACCTGGCTCTTTATGGGTTCATTGGACTCTTTTTTGGTGCTCGAGTTATTGATATTATGATCGATG
>Ga0209692_10002009_pt1 | contig 24307 bp, 14 predicted proteins | sample tdDd472_FD_187129 | JGI IMG/M metagenome (GOLD analysis project Ga0209692, IMG submission 187129) | Marine sediment microbial communities from the Atlantic coast under amendment with organic carbon and nitrate - tdDd47.2 (SPAdes)... | ecosystem: Environmental > Aquatic > Marine > Coastal >... | reverse complement strand
TGCGCCTGGAGGGGCTGCATCGGGTCGTACAGCCCGCGCATCGTCGCCTCGGCGATGTGGAAGCCCGCCCCGACCGACTTGGTCACCGAGAACACCCGCCCGCGCGCGCCCAGGTCGCCAAACCGCGCGATGTTGCCGCCGGCCGTCGTGCCCATCACGCCGCTCGTCGTCAGCGTGCGCGCCATCTCGGCGGTGTAGACCGCCAGCAGCTCCTGCATGTTGTCGATGCCGGCCAGGCGCACGGTGTGCCGGTCCAGCGCCTGGGCGGCGCCGGCATACGGCTCGCTGGTCGAGGACACCGAGGACGGGGCCGGGGCCGGGGCCGGGAGAAGCGTGTGGGACACACCGCCGGCCGCAATACCGCCCCGGCGCAGCCCTTCTCCTCCTCCTCCTCCTCCTCCCCCTCCTCCTCCTCGGCGCCGACCCCCGCGCGTTCCACGGAGCGCGCCGAGATCGGCCATGCGCCGCCTGAACGCGTCGCTGTCGGTGGCGCGCAGAAAGACCACATCGGCCGACGGGGGCTCTTCTCCGTCGGCCAGCCCGCTGCCGCCGCCGCCGGCATCGGCACCGGCATCGGCACCGGCATTGGCATTGGCATTGTTGTTGTTGTTGTTGCTGCTAGCGACAGCGGCGGGGGGTGTAAATCCCCGCCGGGCGCGCTTGTGCCCCGTCATGTCCCCCGCGCCGCGCTCGCTCGCCTCCCGGCTCGGGGGCTCCTCGCCCTCCTCAAGCGATCGAGGGGACGCGGGCGCGCCCGCCGCGCTGCGAAGGTGCAGCAGAAACGCGTCGCGGATCTGCGCGGGCGCGAGCGGGGGCGGGGGGCTGTCAACGCCGGCGGCGCGCAGGACGGCCGCGGCCGTGCACCGCGCGCTGTCCTCGCGCACAAAGGCGTCGGTCTGCACGAGGCCGGACGGCGTGAACTCGAGGTCGAGGAGTGCTGCGAGGGCGCGCTGGAAGGGCGCGCGCATCGGCGCCGGCGCGTGGGACTCGATGATTGTCATCGCGCGCGTGACGTGGCGCGTGTCGATGACGGGCGCGTTGGCGACGCCTGTGATCTTGTCCACGCGCGGCTGCGCCATCGGCCCGTAGCGCAGCCACTCGTAGTACCCAAACACCCCGCCCGAGTAGAGGTAAAAGGAGTCGTCGCGGACGTAGTGCGCCGCGCCCGGCGGGAGCGTGCGCTCCGATGCGCCGAGGAGGAGGCTGAGCACGGTGATGCCCAGCGAAAACAGGTCGCTCTTCTGGTAGTCGCGGCGCGAGACGACGCGCTCGTGGAAGTCCATGTACGTCGCCTCTTTTGGCGCGCCGGTGCCCTTCTCCGAGACGGGGATCTTGAGGGGCGGTGCGTCGACGCGCACGATGAAGGGGTGCCAGAAGACGTACGCCGTCCGCGGGTTGCTGCCGCGGCGGACGGCGGCCATGTCGGCCTCTGGCGACGACAGTTCGGCCGGGTACGGCCCCGCCCAGCCCCAGTCGATGATGGTGTTTCTCGCCGTCCCGCCTCCCGCCGCCCCCTCCCCCTGATACATGATGTTTTCGTGCTTCAGGTCGCGGTGCGCAAAGCCGAGGACGGTGTGGACGTAGTGGAGCTGGCGCGCGACGTCGACGACGCTGCGGAAGAGGTCGCCCAGGCGCGCGCGCATCTGGGCGGCGCCGACCTTGGCCGCCGCGAAGGTGTTGCGCCAGTTGTCGCCCGGAATGCGCTCCACGGCCAGGACCATCCCCGGGCGCCGCGAGGAGGGCAGGCTGCCCGCGTAGTCCTTCACCGCCCATTCTTTGCCCTGCCGCAGCTCGAGCCCGTCGAGCATGAGGGGGAGCGAGTGGTTGAAGACGGATCTGGGGAGCGCGTGCGTGGCCAGGATGGCTGTGAGCTCGACAATCAGCGAGTACGCCGCGTCGCTGGGGTCGCGCGTGGAGCCGCGCTCGGCCTTGAGGTGCACACGCACGTCGGCGGCATCGGTCAGCGGCGCGCGCGGATCCTGGCCGGCGCGCCGGCCGACGCGCACGAGGGCGATCGTCGACATGCGGCTGCGCTGCCCGGGAAAGGCGGCTGGCACCGGCGCGTCGTACTCGACAAACACGTTGTCGTCCCGGCGGCGGTCGTTGGCAAAGACGGGCAAAGGCGGCATGTTGGCCGTCATCCCGAGCCGGCGCCCCGCCTGGAGCAGCCGCTCGAAAAACCCCCGCTCGGTGAAGAGGTCCGACCCCGTGTACACATCGCGCACGGAGATCGGGGCCGCCTTGAACTGCACACCCGTGGACGCGCCGCCGGGATGGGGCCTGGACAGGGCCATTCGGTCGATCGACGCGGCGAGTGCCGCAACCTGTGCCTCGGTGACTTCGCCAACTCCGCGGAGCTGTGCGACCCGGAGGCGGCGCTGCTCGGCGTAGTACACGATCTCGGCGTCGTCGGCGCCGGCCGCCGGCGCCGTCATCACACGGTCCACGGCGCGCTCCACCAGGGCATAGTAGCGCTCGCGCATGGCGGCGGCCGCATCCAGCCGCCGCGCCCCCTCCGAGACATCCCAGGGCATGGCGAACGGGCGCGCGGCGGCGTTTTCGGGCGTCGGCGCGACGAGCAGGGTCGGCATCGCGGGGACGCCGCGGCCGCTGTCGCCGCCGCCGCCGCCGCCCGATGGGGACGGCGTGTCGATGCCGAAGGGGGTTTCGGCGATGGCGGCGTCGGCGGCAATAGAGGCAAACAGGGGCGAAACGGGCGAAACGGGCGCGCCGTCGGCGCTGGACGCGAATCGGCCGCCCGTGTCCCCGTCGCCGGAGAAGCGCATGCGCCGGCTGGGGCTCTCTGCGCCAGGGGCGACGGGAGGGCGGCGATCGGCGATCTCGGCGCGCGCAATCGCGGTGAGCCGCTCGCGGACGAGCGCGTCCACCTCGGCGCGGAGCGTCGCCCGCCACTCGGCCAGTGTGCGCGCCTCCTTCTTGCGAAAGTAGAAGACGCCGTCGACCTCGACGGCGCACCGCCGGAAGACGGCCTCGAGGACGACGAAGCCGTCGGTCGAGCCGGCGACGAGCTGGCGGTTGGTCGGGAACTGCGCGTCGCGCTCCGGCGCCTGCTCGTGCATCCGCTGGCTCGCCCACCGGTTGTAGAGGTCGATGTAGTTGGATGCGTCCGGATCGACAATCACCTCCTTCCCCGGGCGCAGGAGCGCAACGCATTCCCGCCGCCGCGTGACGCGGAGGTAGTAGTGCGTGTCGCCCGGCGCGGCCTCGATGACAAACGGGCGAGAAGCGTCGGCAAAGTCGTCCGGCTCGTTGGCGCGGTCGGCGTTGACGGGGACAAACTCGGCGACCACGCGCACGCGCTCGCGATTCCCTGGCCCGAACGGCTCGCTCTCGGCGGCCAGGAGGCGGACTCTGGCGTCGCCGTCGTCGTCGTCATCGTCGTCGTCATCGTCGTCGTCATCGTTGCCCAAAAACTTCTTGTGCTCGTTTCCGGCAATCCGCCGCTCCGTGTCCCAGGCGTCGTACACGGCGGCGTACTCCTCGCGCGACAGGATGATGGACTTGGGAATGGCCTCCGGCGCAAGATCGGGGTTCGTGTCGGGGACAAAGAAAGGGAGCAGGAACGGGCGCCAGTATCGCCACGTGCGCGCGGCGTTGCTGGAGACGTAGTAGGCGACGGGGCCGGCAGGCCGCCCGCGGACGTCGTCGGCCTCGAGCAGGCGGATCTTGTTTAGGACCGCGACGAAGCGGTTCCACTCGGCGCGCTCGGCGGGCGCGCCGAACTCGAGGCCGCGCGCCGCGGCGTCTGGCAGAACAACGGTGGTCTGGAGATCTGGGAGCTGGGCGTTGATTCTCTGGATGTTGGGGTTGTCGTCTTCATCGAGCACCATCGCGAGCATCTGTGTCGTGCCGAGGTCGACGACGTCGCGGAGCGACATGGCCATGGTCTCGTCGGGCCCGGCGAGGATGGTGGAGCTGCCGTTGACGGCGTACTTGACGACGCTGGTGTGCCGCCGGCGCAGCCCCGCGTACAGCGGAGACGGCAGCCGGGAGATCAGCCGGCGGAGGGTGGTCAGCGCGGCATACGACCCGGGGGCCGTCGGAGCCAGTATCCCGCCGGGGAAGATGGCGCGCAGCAGTGGCGCGAGCATCTTGTGGAAATACCGGAGTAATCCGTGCGCCGTGGCGTGCGCCGCCACGCTCTGCTGCGCGGCGGCGACTGTCTCGGGGATGGATGCCGACGCCGAGATCGATTGCAGCCATGCTCGCGCGTCGGCCGACGTGGCCCCTAGCGCGGCGGTGTCTGTCACGACGACCATCGCGCCGGCGTAGGCCAGGAGCAGCACGGTGCCGGCGACGTCGCGGGTGGCGGGAGAAAAGTCGTGGGCGGGGAAGAAGTGTGCGGTGTCGTGTGGTATCGGGCGGACGACATCCGGGAGGAAAAACACCGAGATCGCGTCCACCGCCTTCACAATCTGGCCCAGAGGGTAATTCGGCCACGCGTCCTGGTCCTCTGTGGGGCCCAGCGTCTTGAGGAGCTCGGCAACCATGTCGATGTACGTGTCGGCGTCGGCGCGCGCGAATCCAAAGTACGTGTAGTTCGTGTGGAGGAGCTGGACGGCCTCGGAGATGATGATGCCCTGGACGGCGGGCTCCTTGCCTGCCATCTTCTGCGACATGTAGGCCATGAACTCGCGGCCGATGCGCTGCTGGAAGCGCCGGTAACGGTCCATGTCGGGGCCTTGGGGGGTGGCGATTGCACGCTTCAAGAGCTCTTCGGCCACGATCATCGCGCGCGTGTGCGACGTCGCGTTCGCTGCGTAAATGGCGAAGAGGAGCGTCTGCAACGGATAGCGGTCGGCGATGTGGTCGAGGACGGCGGGGGTGACGCGGCCGGATCTCGTCAGGAAATCAAACGGTTTCGCATTGGCAATCATGCCGCGGACGATGGCGGCCGTCGGCGGGATGTGGCCGGCGCGGGCCTGGGATGTCATGGTGGCAAAGTCGGCGGGCGTCCCGTCGTCGTCGACCATGCCCGAGAACGCGTGGTCCAGGAAGCGCAGCGGCGGCTCCAGGTAGTTTTCGAGGAGCATGGACGCTTCGCGCCTACCAGCGTCGTTGGCCGCAAAGTCGCGCGACAGCATCGCTTTGATGTTGCGCAGAATATAATTGTTACCCACCTGGCTGGAGGCGGAGAGATAGATGTCCGCGACAAGGGTGGCCGGCAGCGGCGCGATGATGGGGATTTGCGTGAAGAGCGGACGCGGCGGGCGGCCGATCCGGGCGAGATTGCGGTTCGTTTGCTCGATAAGGCGGTTCCTCTGCGCGAGCGCGACGTGGAAGCGCTGCGGGACGCTGGCCGGCGGCAGAGAGGGGGCCTTCCGCATCAGCGCGTCCCACACGTCGAGTCGCGCGACGACGGTGGCGACCTCGTCACTATCCATATTGGCGATGTCGCGGGTGTCGGCATCCGTGCCCGTGTAGCCGCCGGATCCAAGGTGGCTGACCAAGAGGGCGCGCACGGCGATGGCGTCGTGCTCGTACGCGTCCGTGTACACCGGGTGGTCGATCAGCAGGCGCGCGACATCCCACTGGTCTAGCATGATTGCGACAGCGACCGGCGAGATGGGGCCGACGTCGACGTCGAGCGTGGTGGCCGCGCCGGTGTGTATCGCAAAATACTTGATGTCGCCCGCGGCCACATAATCCACGTCCTCGGCGAATCTCGGAGGGATGTCGTCCATGCCCAGGACGTTGTGGCCCCGGCTGTACAGCCCCTCGGCGCCAAACATGTGGTCGGAGAACTCGGAGATGGTGATGGTTCCTTCCGCAACAGACCCGATCAGCGCCACAATCATGCGCTCGACCATGTTCGGAATCGAGCCCGCCCCGCCGTCGATGTTGCCCTGTGCGATCACGGCCGTCGTGAGCACGTAAGAGCCGGAGGCGAGTGCGAGCTCGGCCGCTTCCCTCCAAAAAGTCTCCAGTTGGACTTCTTCGCGGGCCCGGGTGGCGGGCCGGGGAATGGCGGCCACTTGCTCCAGGAGGAAGCGCGCAAAGGGCACATTCCGCCCTTGGTCCGCCCCCCCGATGGTCCCACTTTCGCCGAGCAGTCGCTTGTACTCGTTGCCATAGTAGCTCAGGCGCAGCATGGCTTCGGCCTGCGGGAGGAATCCGGTGGAGTTGATGACGCCGACAAAGTCGCGGATGAGCACGTCCCAGACCGCGGGGTAGCGGAGAGCGGAGATGCGGAGATACCGCATGAGGACCTCGTGGGGGTAGACGTCTGGCTCGTGGGTGTCCCGCAGATGCTGATCGAGCCCCGCCAGGCCGCCGCAGATCTCGAGTGCGCGCAGGACGAGGAACTCGGCGACATCCAGCTCCCGCTCGAGCGCGTAGACGTCCCGGCTGGTGTCGAAGTGGGCGCGGAGTGTGTGCGATCCATGCGCGGGGGCGTCGCCCGGCGGCGGGGTGACGCTCGACACCATCAGCGAGCGGATCGCGGCGGCGGCAGCGGCGCGCCACCTGGTCTTGTCCGTGTCGAAGTGCCCCGGGTCGAGTGTCATGGCGGAGTGGCCGCGGCCGATGATGTCGGCGAGGATCGCGATAGGCATCACATCGGCGACAGCAGGCGTGCGGTGCATGAAGTCCGCGACTTCAAAGTGCAGAGGAGTCAAGTCGACTGGCTCGTACAGCACGTTCTCGGGGTCCAGTTTGTCCAGGGCGTCGTAGATGTCCTCTGCCACGGAGAGCATGTCCGCTCCGTGGCGGGGGCTGTGCTGGGTCATCACCCGCAACCACACGAAGAGGAGGTTGCGCGTAGCAGAGTACTGGTCCCGCAGGAAGCGAAACGCCTCGACTGTCAGCGTCCCCCTACCGACATAGATCGTCACGGCATCGAACCGGACATGCGGCGACGCCAACGGGAGGCCGGCCATGACATCGCGCATAGGCGCATGGCCGTGGGTAACCATCCAGTAGGCAATCGGACTGGCAGAATCCAGGCGCGCTATGGCGAACTCTTCGCCATACTTGGCCATCGTCGCGCGCATGGGCTCTGTGCCAGCTTGCGCAAAGAAGGCCGGCGTGAGAGTCGGCTGGTCGGCGTAGTTGTCGGTGGGAAAGTTGTGCCAATGACTGCCGTTGTCGTCCTGCGGCGTCTGCTTGTAAGCGGGGCCGACGCGGCTGAGAGTAGTAGTCGAGGCATGGTCGCGGATCACGCCCCGGTGCCGCACGAACGCGAGCACGTGGGCCGCTGGAACATCCAGCTCGTGCACCCCGATGACCACGGAGGCGTTCCGGTCGACGTCAAACGTGACATCGGGAAGGCGGACGCGCCACGGGACATGGCGCGCGAGCATTGTCGTCACCACCGTGTTGCGCAGGTAGAGGCTCTTGACGTTCTCCGGCGCGACCCCTGCGATGTCCGGCCACGCCCGCGCGCGGGCGTGCATCGACATGATGCCGTAGGACACGGTCTCGAAGATCTCCGCCAGCTGGAGCACCTCGTGCACGTCGTGGCGGCCCTTCCCGTCGTACGGCAGAACCACGGGCAGATCCAGCATGTGGGCGCGGTGGATGACTGCGCAGACGAGCATCCCGTTGTACTCGGGGTGCACCGATTGCAGCGCGAGCAGCTTGCGCAGCGCGTCCGCAAACCTGGACCAGCCGCCGTTCGGGGCAAAGGGGTTGACATTCACCACGAACTGGAGGTACATCAGCGGCTCGATCGCGCCCCACAGGTGCGGCGGCACGTCGTTCATGTCTTCGGCGGATGGATCCGGCGTCTCCGTGACCAGATCGGGCGCGAAGGACCCCCCCGACGCCCCCAGCAGGCCCCGCTCCGCAAACAGCTCATCTGGATCGCCCAGCTCCCGCAGCACTGCCCCGGTGTCGCCAACGCTCCCCCGCACCAACGTGTCGATGAACCGGTGCAAGATCGGTATACTGTGGGGGATGTCCGGCAGCAGATCCAGCTCGTGCTTTTTGTCGCGCCAGTACGCCGTAGCGTCCGCCACCTGCCTCTCGGTGTACATGTTTTTTTTGTCGTTCCGTTGGCGCTGTTCGCGTACGCACTCTCTTTCTATCTCTCCGATTACCATTACGATCTACAAGTTGTCATTTATATATTTAAACCGAAGAGACTCGTCGGAAGGCATGGCCGGAAGGCATGGCCGGAAAACATCTCTCTCTCTCTCTGCCCTCCCCGTCTGCCCTCCCCGTCCGCCCAGGACACCACGTCACCGACCGCCATACCGCCGCCGCTTGTACCGTCCACGGCCGCTGCTCTTGGCCATGCTGCGCCGCGCGCGGACGGCCTGGGCATACGCAGCGCCGGCTGCGCGCGCCACCTCCGCGTCGGCGTCGGCGTCGCCGCCGTCATCGCCGCCGCCGGCCGCAGGCGCAGGCGCAAGCATCGCGCGGCGTCGTGCGCGCAGGTTCCTGAGCACGTCGCCCGCCAGTGCGCCGAGTGCGGCGTCGCGGGCGTACCAGACGGGGGGCGCGCCGCTGGTCACCACCAGCACAAACGAGTCGGCCAGCCCATACTCGTAGTTCAGGTTGACCATCAGGTGCTCGACCAGCACCTGGAGCTGGTGGCGCATGTAGTACGAGTCGCGGATGCGCAGCAGCGGCGACCGGGGCGCGTGCGGCGACGCAAACGCCCCACACACTGCCGTGTAGTTCCGGCTGCCCATCGTCTTCAGCTGGATGTTTACCAGGTTTGTCTTCTCAAACCCGGCGTCCATGGCGATGGCCACAATGTCCAGCGTCGTCGCGATCCCCTCCGGGAGCGCAAACACGGGCACCTGCGCCGCCACCGGCTTCAGCCTGGCCGCCCACAGCGCGTCCAGCACCTTGACCAGGTACACGCGGCTCTCCGGCGTGGCGTCGGCCGTCAGCTGGCCCGTCATGATAAGCGCGCGCAGGTCGCGGTCGACGTGACCCCCGCGCGCCGACCCGCCCGTCGCCGCGCCGCCCGTCGCATTGCCGTTCACCAGCGGGTGGAACACGCTCGCCAGCACCCCCGTCAGCCCGTCCAGATGCGGGTCGCCGCCCGTCGCCGCGCGTGTCGCCGGGTCGTCCATCTCTGCGCGCGTCAGCACAAACCGGCTCCTTCGCTCGGGGCAGCACATTGGCGACTGGTGCACAAAGGCATACGCCCAGCGGTATCTCGGAGGGACCGCCGCCGCGCCCTCTGCCCGGTCCAGCATCGCGCGCCCTTCCGAAAACCAGTCAAGCGTCCACGGCGGAGCGTCGTCGTCCATCGTCGCCCTTTGTCTTCTTCTTTGTCTTCTTCTTTGTCTTCTTCTTCTTCGTCTATTCAAACACAACAAAGGGGGAATAACAAAACAGGACAATTCCCACACAGGCGGCTTGGCACTCTGGGCGTCTGATAACAACACACACCCCGTTTTCACTCATATTTTTTTACTTTTCTCTCTCTCTCTCTCTCTCTCTCTCTCTCTCTCTCTCTCTCTCTCTCTCTCTCTCTCTCTCATGGCCAAGACTTCCGAGATGGACACTATGGGGGCCATTGTGGTATCCTCCCCGGCATCAAGCGACGCCGAAGGCGAGACGCCGCTCGCGGCCAAGCGTCGCGCCATTCCGGTCGCAAGACCGAAGGCGGCAACGACCTGTGCACGCACATTCCGAACTCTCACATGCGGGGGCTGCTGCGGCCTCGTCGACTACCTTTTTTTCCTCTGGGGCCACTGCTGCCAAGCCGGCGTCGCGGCACGAGACGCTCAGCCAGACATGTTTGACCGATTTGCCGTGTACGACGACGCTGACGGCGACGGCGACGGCGACGACGACGACGACGATGAGCTCCTCTTCAGCGAGTATTGACGGTCTGGACGACGACGTATCGAGTCGCTGCCACCCTTTGGCTCTCGTCTCTCTCTCTCTCTCTCTTTCTCTCTCCCTCTCTCTCTCTTTCTCTTTAAACAAGCCCATTTGACCACATTAGTGACGAATTCGTGTATTTTTTTATTTCGAGAGCGCGTACGTCTGCTACCGAGGCAGGGCGACGGTGTTGTACAGCCATGCGCCGACGACTCCTGCGCCGGCAGTCCATAGAAAGGGGATGACTGCGGCGATCGCGCCGTACGCCATGAGGCGGGCCTGCTCCTTGCACTCGCCGTACTTGCAAAAGGCAAACTCTTCAAAAATGCCGCGCGCGATTGCAATCGCGCGCGGCTCGCTGGCGATAATGAGGATGCTGTCGCAGTAGTCGTACGCGGCCAGGGTACACGACATGTACCAACAGTTGGGAGACCGCCCCTTGACAACGCACTCGCTCTCGTACACCGCAGCCAGCGTGTCGTTGACGGTGCCGTGGCGGTGCAGGCAGCACTTCTGCCCGAGATCGGTCTCGGCGTCGCCGATCTTCCGGTCCACGGCCTGCACCACCGTGTTGTACGTCGTCCCCGACCCCAGCACTTGGACAACCACCGTCGCGCCGAGCGTCAGCACCGCCATCCATAACACTGCCGTCCCCAGCGGCGATGCCGGCGCCGCCGCCGCCACAAACGTCGCTGTTCTTGCGCTGTGCCGCGCGCGCCGCCGTCCGTAATCGTCTGCAAACATGTCGAATGCCGCCGCCGGCTTCCTTTGCGGCACGTACACTTCTGTTTCGCCGCCGTCGTTGTCGTTGTCGTCGTCGTCGTTGGTGTACATGGATGGGTCGAATGCCGCCGGCATCCGCGCCTTGGTGTCTCCCATCGTCGCCCGTCTCTGTTTTTTTTTTGTATGCGTGTGTGTGTGCGTGTGTGTGTGTCTTGCCCGTCACATGGGGTGGGAGCGAGGCGCGTATATATCCCCACAACCCGCTCACACCCGGACGGCGTAGACGGGATCGACAAACCCAGGGGGGAGGTCTCCGCCAGGCGGGAATTTGGCGCACACGTCGCCGACATAGAACTCGGCCATGGCGCGCATGCTGGGCGGGAGCACCGCGGCGGTGGCGGCGGCGTCGAGCACGATCACGGCGCGGACGAACCGGGTGTAGGCGTCGCCGAGGTAGCGCGCAAAGACGTAGGTGACCTGCTCAACGGCCGCGCGGCGCCGCGCGCTGCGCGGCAGACACGGGCCGGCGGGGGCGGCGCCGCGGCTGGCGCTCCACAAGACGGCGAGCGCGGTGGCCCAGACAAAATGCGACGTGCCGCGCCCGTGCGCGCGCCCCGGCAGCTCGGCGCCGCCGGCGAGTTCGCGCAGGATGCGGTGGCGGACGCGGCCAAAGACGGGGCGCGCGCGCGGGAAGTGCTCGTCGAGGACGCCGTCCAGCGCCCGCTCCAGCGGCTCGGTGTAGACGCCGCGCGGCAGGGGCGCGGCGGCGGCCGCGGCGACGTGGACCATCCCGGCGAGCAGCGCCGCGCTGCCCAGCGTGTGTCCCGCCGCGTCCGCCTGCCTGGCCGTCTCGAAGAAGGCGGCGGCCTCGCTCCCCGCGCCGGACAGGAGCGTGCGCAGCGCCGGCGTGTCGCGCCACGAGAACAAGGGGTCGGCCGTTATCTCGTACGCCTCTCGCCACACGTCGCGCGGCTGACTTGCCATCAGAGAGTGGGTAGGAAGGATTGTCGTCTTTACTCTGTTAATAACTCGAGAGAGAAAGAGAGAGAAAGAGAGAGAAAGAGAGAGAGATAGAAGGAAGGGGAATGGACACCACCCACTTGAAGCTGCAACTGCCGGGCGTGTGCGCCACGGCGGCGTCGACGCGGTGTGCCGAGGCGGCGGCGGCGGCGCGAACCGCGGCCGAGCGCGACGGCGAGGACGGCGACCGGGCGGCGTTCCGCGTGACGCACCGCTACGGGACGTCCATGCACAACCTGGCCATTCTCTTCCGCGACTTTCTGCGGGAGAATGCGGATGCCGCCGGCGCCGCAGAGTGGACGGTCCTCGCCAGCGCCGTGCGCGGGAGTGTGGGCTGGTGCGTGATGTGGGACTTTATCAACAAGCTGATGGAGCAAGGGTTTACGCTGGACGTGACGCTCGCGGCGCACGCAATCCCCGACACGGCCCTAGACCGCGTTCCCACAGAGCGCGTCACCGTGACCGTGGGCGTGCCGCGCCCCGAGTTTGAGGGCGTGCGGCCGGTCGGCGGCGCCCGGCGCGGCGGGGCCCCTGCCGCCAAGGCGACAATGACGGCGCGGACGGAGGCGGCCAAGGCCGCGGCGAAGGCGGCCAAGGCCGCGGCGCAGGAGGCCGCGCAGGAGGCCGCGGCCAGCATGTTTTCCTTTGAGAGGAAGAAACCAGACGCGGATGCGGGTGCAGCAAAATAAGCAAAATAAGCAGAAGGAGAAGAAGAAGAAGGAGGAGAAGGAGAAGAAGGAGAAGAAGGAGAAGGAGAAGAAGAAAATAAATTAGAATGTATGAACTTCCAGCCCACGACGAGAACATTGTAACACGCGAGCGCGACATCTTCAATCTGCCGGCAGCCTCGGTGACCGACGCCGAGTTCGACGCCGTCATCGTGGTCGTCTGCCATGACATCCTGGCCACTCGCCATGACCTTCGCGTTGCTGTCTGCCTAAGCCTGCTAAGACGGCGCCGTGAAATCATCCACGATTCGTGGGTGAACGACGATGACTCCCCGGACGACATCACTGCCCTCGATCTTGCGCATCGGGCTGTAAACGCTGCCGCTGCTGGTATGCCGTCGCATGCCAGACCCAGTGCGCACGCCGGGGCCGCTGCCGGGGCCGCTGCCGGGGCCGCTGTCGCCGCCGTCGCCGCTGTCGCCGCCGTTGGCTGGCGTGTCTATCGAATGTTACAATAAAAAAGTATGCACGGGCTTGTATTTGGTTTAATTGCTGCTGCTGCTGCTGCTGCTGCTACTGCTACTTGATAACGAGAAGGGGCGCGTTCGGATGGGCGAGGACGGCGCGGACGATGTCGGGATACGGCTGTGCACCGAGCGTGTGCATGACGACGACCTGGAGCTTCTCCAGCTGCGGAATCATGCGCGCAATCACGGGCACGAGCCCCATCAGCGGTGCCACCAGGCGGAGGAGTGTCGTGTCGGCGTCGACGGGCGAGGGCGCCGGCAGCGGCAGGCTGTAGTTCGCCACGCGGTGCGGCTTGCCATTGGCGTCCGACCCAATGGCGCGCGGCTCCTGTGCGCCCACCCTGGTGACGTTCAGGATGTTAAGCGAGAACGATGCGCGCACGCCCTCCATCAGCGCCTCGACCGCGCGCGGCTTGCCAGCGCCGGACGTCGCGTCGAGGTCCAGCCGCTGGAGGGACGTCGAGTGCGGCACGCCGAGGGCCAGCGTCTCAAAGCCCCTGTCGCCAATCGGGTTCTCGGACAAGACGAGCGTCCGCAGGGCCCGCGAGCCAGCGATCGCCCGCGCCAGCGCAATGCACGCGCGGTCGCCGATGCGGCACTTGGACAGCACAACGACCTCGAGCGACGTCGCCGCAATGATGCCGTCGCAGAGCGCCCCGATGCCACGCGCGCCGTCGGCAGAGTCGCGCCGGGGGTCACAGAGGGGGTTGTCGGCGAGCCCGAGGATGTTCATGTACGGCGCGGTCTTGAGGAATGCGCCGAGGTGCGCACAGGACTCTGCCTCGAGTCCGGCATTCGCCAGATTGAGGCGCGTGATGAGCGGCGACGCGCCGAGGCCGGCGCACAGCCTCCGGCACCCTGTGTTGTGGAGACGGCTGTCTGTCAGCTCGATGCACCGGGCGACCGGCGACATTGCGATGGCCAGCGCGATGCGCGGGATGCACTCTGGATTCTGGGGGCCGCGCATCGCCACGTTCTTTTCCTCATTGACTGTCTTGCGAAACGCCAGGACCAACTCGCAGGCCTTGCCGTCGACACACATTGTTGCAGACACGAAATCGAGTCCGTTTCAGTTGGTAGCGTCGTTCCTTCTTTCTTTCTTTTCTTTCTTTCTTTCTCTTCTTTCTCTTCTTTCTCTTCTTTCTTTCTTTCTTTCTCTCTCTCAAAGACACAGACGTAATGCGGGTTAAGGCCGCTCGCGGAGTGCGAGATAGTTAACCAATTTGAACAAAGAGGGAGAGAGAGAGAGCGCGCGCGAACAAGAGATAGTGTGCGTGTTGGAATAATGGCTTTGCAGGCGCGAACGCGGAGCGGGCTCGTAGCGCCGGTGGTCGTCGGCGTCGTCGTCGTCGCCGTCATGGCGGCGATGATGGCGAGCACCGTGCACGCGGCGTGCAATCCGTCCGAGCGCTGGTACGATGGCGGGTGCAACAACCTGGGGCGGCCGGCGCTGGGCAAGGCGCGCACGGCCTTCCTGCGCGGGCCGGAAGGCGTCGGCTTCGAGGACGGCCTGACGGCGATGCGCGCCGGCCCGAATGCGCGCACGATCTCGCAGATCGTGGGCGACGACACCGGCACGCCGCGCGGCAACGCGCGGAATCTCACGGGCCAGGGCGTGTACTGGGGGCAGTGGACGGCGCACGACCTCGCCTTCACGCGGCCGATGGTGCCGGTGGCCGGCGAGGACGGCGAGATCACGATATCCGTCGCCGTCGAGTCGCCGGACGACCCCTTCTACGGCACGGGCAACGCGTCGGTGGTCATCGACCGCACACACCTCGTGCCCGACCACGCCGGCGTCGGCCAGGTCGTCAACGAGATCTCGCACTTTTTCGACCTCGGCCAGGTCTACAGCAGCGACGAGGCCGTCATCCACCGCCTGCGCGCACACCACGGCGGCAAGATGCGCACGGCCTCGTACGTCGTGGAGGACGAGACGGTCCGCCCTGGCAAGGTGCTGGTCCTCAAAAACCAGCTGCCGAACTCGCACATGGTCGGCATCGACACGGTGGAGGGCCTGGCGGGCAACAACCCCGTCGAGTCGCATCTCGTCGGCGGCGACTTCCGCGTGATTGAGAACGCCGTGCTCGCGCACTACCACCTCCTCTTTGTGCGCGAGCACAACCGCTACGCCGGGATTGTCGCGCACGCCCACCCGACCTGGACGGACGAGCAGATCTTCCAGCGCGCGCGCGACTTCACCATCGCCACCTACCAGCACATCATGTTTGACGAGTACCTGCGCGCGCTCGTCGGCGACGTCTTCTACGCGCAAGTCAGCCAGTACGAGGGCTACGACGCCGATGTCAACCCGTCGGTCTCGCTGCTCTTTGCGACGGCGGCCTTCCGTTTTGGCCACTCGATGATCCCCGAGCGCGTGCCCGTCTACGACTATGCCGCCAAGGACAAGCACATCGGCAGCCTGCCCCTCGCCGGCCTCTTCCATAATGAGCTCAACCCGCTGACGGTCAACCTCATCACCGACGGGCCGCACAACCTCGCGTACAGCCTTGCGCGCTTTGGTGCGCGCGCGATCGACGGCAAGCTCGCGGACGCGATGCGCTCCTTCCCCGGCAACTTTGACGTCTACGCCGCCAACCTCATGCGCGGGCGGATGAACGGCCTGCCCGCGTACGACCGGATTGTCCAGACGTACGGCCCCATGGGCGAGAGCATCTACGCGCGCCCCGGGTGCGCCGGCAGCGACGCCGACGACGACGACGCCGACGACGCGCTCGCGTGCTTCCGCGAGGTGTGCGCCGACGTCGCGACCGCCGAGCGCCTGCGCGCCGCGTACGGCAAGGTCAAGCGCATCGACGCGTTCGTGGGGCTGCTGATTGAGAAGCCCGTCGCCGGCTCGGCGTTCGGCCTGACCGAGACCGCCGTCATCGTCGACCAGTTCCGCCGCAGCCGCGACGGCGACCGCTTCTGGTACGAAAACCTCGAGAACGGCCGGTTTACCGCCGCAGAGGTTGCGGCGATCCGCGAGCGCTCGCTCGCCGACGTCATCGCCGACAACTATGATGTGCCGCGCGACCGTCTCCAGGCCGACGGCAACGTCTTTCTCTCGTCCGACGTCCTCGCCAACGCGTAAACCCTTTCTCCCCACGTATTAAAACGTATTAAAACGTATCAAAACGTACCAAAACGTATCAAAAACGAGAGAGAGAGAGAGAGAGAGCAAGACGGCGAAGGGAACATGGTCTCCTCGCATTTTATTCACTATGATAATAAAGAGAAGCCTGGGCCACACAATAACCCACGACGGCCACTAGCATGAGTCCTATGGATGTCCCAAACGTCAATGATAGCAGAGTCATGACCAGCGATTCCCATGGGCGGGCCCGAATCTCGCGCCAATGGTCCAGCTCGTTGTACATTCGTGGCCCCATAGTGAGCAGCGAGGAGTAGGCGTGGTATCGCTGCCCGGTATACACCATGCCATACACCAGTGCCATAAACAGTAGGGTATGCGTAAAGTCGTAGATCGGCCTGAGCCGGCGCCGCCGTTTGATCTCGACACCCGACGCAGCGGCGCATGCCATCGCAATGGGGAAGATCTCGCATGCGACTGCCCCCAAAAACTCCAGTCGGATGCGATCGCCCGTGTCCTCGTCAAACTCACCGCCGATGGCCCACAGCATGCGCATGTGTTGCAGCATTGGGTTCTCTTGCTCTCTCTCTCTCTCTCTTTTGTACAAAAGAGAGAAAGAAAGAGAGAGAGAGAGAGAGAGAGAGAGAGGGAGAGTGAGCGACATGGCAACGGGGTGCAAGTCCAAGACAAAGTCTGCGACCAAGATCGTCCGCAAATCAACTGCGCGGCGGGTCGGGCAGCGGCGCGCGAATCGGCAGAGACGCCGCGCGGGCAGCAAGATCGCCGCCACAGTGCCGCCGTCGTCGTCGTTGCTGCCGCCGCCATCGCCGCCGCCGCCGCCGCAATGGTGGGGCGTGCGCTCGCCGCGCACGCTGTTCGGCGACGTCCTTGCACCTGTGGAGTTCGCGCTCTGCATGGCCGGCATCGTCTCGCGCGCGTACCGCGGCGTGGCCACTGACGAGGCCGCGGCGGCCAAGGCCGTTGCGAGCACAAACACCGAGGTCCGCCTGTTTTTCTTCCGAGAACATGCGGTCGACTGGGCCATGTCGCCTCTGCGCGCCGCGATTCGCAACGCCGCCCGGGCCCCGCTGCCCCCGGGCGCGCCGCCGCCGCCGCCCGACGCGGTTGTCGCGTTCATCCCGCTCCGGCGCCGCGGCCCCGCCGTCTACCTGCCGCTGCCAGCGCTGACCAGCATGGCGTCCCTCTACGCGCTACTCGGCATCGGCGCGTACCGCGCGGAGGTGTTTCCGACGGAGCGCGCCGCCCATCTGTGGTGCAACCACTACGGGCGGGTTTGACTGGGAGTTGGGAGTGCGTGAATTTCCAATATACTTTATTCGTCACTAAATCCCTCCCTTCCGTGGAGAAACAACTTCTGGACGCGATAACAGCCGGGCTGGCAGGCCAAATCGGACGAGATTGTCGCCATTGCCGCGCGCTCGGACGCGAAGGCGCCCGTCACGATGTGGATGGCGCCGGGCGACGTCTCGTCGTCGCGCACTGTGAGCCAGATGTAGTTGGCAGGGTCGTCGCGCTTGGCCCTTTCGGCCTCGGCCCTTTCGGCCTTGGCCCTTTCGGCCTGCATGCGTTTGCGCGTGGCGAGACAGACGCCGCACACTGACGCGTCCTTGGAGTCGAAACAGCCGGTGCACAGCAGACACTCGCACGCCGAGCATCTGTGAAGCAAACACTGGTAGCTCGTGCCGTTGCACACACGGCAGACGTTGTCCGAGGGGCCTCTGGCAGCCATTGTCGTCTTTGTCGTATTTTTTGTTATTTTTCTTCTTCTCTCCCTCGGTGTGACCATCAAAGAGGAGAAGAAGAAAAATAACAAAAACCGAATAATAAAAGAAGATGACGACAACGGCAGAAGCGGTGGCAGCGTGTGTGCAAGCGTGTGTGCAGAGCGCGGAGGACAGTCTTGGGGAGACGACTGCAAATGCGAGCATCCGCCTCCCAGACGGCACCCAAATCGACATCCGCGCAGAGGTGAAGAGGCCTGTTTACGAGATGCCGATGCAGTCCATTCTACGCAGGAACGCAGCGATCGAGCTCCGTCGCACTGCACCGCCCCGCAAACGCGCGGCGTCTGAGTTGTTGGCGAGAGCCTCTGCCTCTGCTGAGGACGAGGACGATGACGATGACGATGACGAGTGCACGCCTGCGCCCGCGCCCGTGCCCACAACCGCGCCCCCGGCGCCGTCGCGCAAAAGGCTTCGTCGTTCGGATGCATCCGCCAACTTGCTCGCCATGACCTCCCCCTCTTCCCCTGCCAAAACCCCCGCCGCGCTCGCCGACTACGCAACGGATTGACAATAAACACTATCGCTTCTCTATTTTTCTTGTAGTTATATTTTTCTTGTAGTTATATTTTTCTTGTAGTTATATTTTTCTTATAGTTATATTATGCGTGTGTATTCAGTGGTTGCCGACCGCATTCAACCGCCCCCCTGCCCCGCCGCGCCGCTGCTGCCCCTCTCCGTCGTGCGTGCTTGCGTCGCTTGTACCGCCAGTACGTGCCCAGAAACGGCGACAGCCACGCGAACGCACACGCCGCCGAGAGCCCCCCGGCGTACACGACTATCAGCACCGCGGGAGCGCCGACGCTGGCCAGCGCTGCGCCGAGCGCCACCCCGCCGCCCAGCGCCAGCGCCACGCGGCGATGCTCTGGCGCCGCCCCCGTCGCCTTTGCCACCACTGCGCCCGCCGTCCCGAGCGCCAGCGCCGCCATCTGCGCCAGCACCGCGCCCTCGCCCGTGCTCACCGCACACCCCGCCACCGCGTGCGCCTCGGCGCCGGCGTACGTGTACGCCGCCAGCAGGAGGAGGAAGTGCGCCAGCCCGACCGCGCCGTAGTACATCCACACGCGGTCGGCCACCGGTATCTCCCACCGCCACGCGTACGGCACGGGCGGCGCGCCCGTCATCCACGTCCCGTGCAGCATCCGGTTAAAGTACACCGACTCTTCCCGCTGGTCTGCCCCCCCGGCCGTCGCGGGAGCGGGCGCAGGGACCAGGGCCTGGGGCGACGGTGACGGCGACGGCGACGGCGACGGCGCTGGCCTGCCGAGCACAAACTCTTCTTCGTCATCGCCGCTGTCGTCATCGTCGCCTCCGATTGCAAACCACAGCTCCTCGATGGACGTGGCGCTTTTGCCGGCATCGGAGCCCGCATCGGAGCCCGCATAGGAGCCCGCATCGGAGCCCGCGTCGGAGCCGGCAAATACCGCCTCCGCCGGCCCCGCGCTCGCCGTGCTCGTCGCCGATGGCAGGAACGTCCCCGCCAGCGCGGCCGTCCACACGGCGAGCGGCGCCGTCAGCCACGGCAGCAGCGTCGCGCACGGCACGCCCCCGCCCATAAGCACCACGACCATGCCCGCCGGCGCCAGCAGGCCGCCCATCGTCGCCGCGACCGGCGCCACGCGCTCCGCCCGCGCAATCGGCGGTGCCAGATGGTGGAAGTGCGCCATGCGCCACACAATCCGGTCCGTCGCCACAGCCGCGAATCCGACGGCGACCGCGGCCGCCACGTTCAGCAGCACCACGGCCACCGCCGCCCCGAATGTCAGTTCTGTCGCGCCCATGATGTATCCCCTTCGCCCACTCGCGTTCTCCAGCGCGCGGAGTCGCCTATAGCTTATATCCCGGAACAGGGACCAGCGCACTAGTACGAGATGTGCATGCATATTTCTCTGTCTGTTTTTTATTAGAACATGGCATAATTTCGTATCAACGCTCCTGTATCGCGTACGGGCGCACGACATATGGGACAGCTACAGGCAATCTTCAATACTTTGACCCAGCAAGCAAAGCATATGGAGTGCCCACAAGGAGCCACGCGTGGATCCTTGTACTCGCCAGCACAGACCTGGCACTCGTACTGTCTCGCCGTCGGCTTGTTTGCGGCATACACGTCGAGCACCCACATAGAGGCTCGCATGACAATCTGGAGGCAGAGTTCGACGACGGATCCAATCAGGAGGACAAAGGCGTTACAGGGGGCGCGGGTGCGCTGGTACGCCTCCTCGGCAGCTTCGCGCTCGCGTCGCCATTTGGAATAGTCATTGTAGCGCCTTTTCGCTCTGTCCGCGAATAGAACATACATGGCTTTGGCCGTGCTTGCCACTTGTATCTCTTCATCGGCCTGCGCCTTTAGTCTCATCACGGCCGCGATACATGCTTCTAGATTGCCATCGTAATCGTCCTCGTCATCGTCATTGCGCACGCCAGACGCTACGTCTCGTGCATATTGGCGGGTAACAGGTCTCCGCGGCATCCTTTTGTAACACCACAGTGTGTCTCTTGCAGACTTGTTGCCACGCAGAAGGGGGTCCTTCTTCTCTTCTAATTGTATTTCTCTGTCTGTTTTTTTTCTTACTCCAATCTAGCCTGGCTCGCGTGTGCATCCATCAATTACTCCACACAAGGAAGTCCTGGTCTGTAATATATATATAACGGAAACTAAATGAAGAAACAAGTACTAAAAAAGCAAGTATGCAAACCCCGACGATGGAAACGAAAGAAGAAGAAGGAAATAAAATCATAGCTGAGCCCCGCCGTTACCGCCGCGGTTTGTGAGGTCACCGGCGTACATGAGCGGCCGCATCTCGTGCTCCTGGTGCGCGGCATGGTGCGCGGCATGGTGCGTATAGAACGGCCCGCTCGGCGAGCCAAAGCCCGCCGCGGCCGCGGCCGACTGCCGCGATCGGCTGGCGTCCCGCCACGCCCAGCGCGCCCCGCCGCCAAAGATGCACGCGACCACGACAGCGGCAATGACGATGCCGGCGATCGCGCCGCCCGACAGCTTCCCACCGCCGCCGCCGCCCTTCTTGCCCGTGCCGACCTCCCCGCCGCCCCCGAAAATCGACGGCACAATCAGCGCGTCGAGGTCTGCGTCCGAGCTGCACGGCCCGATGGAGATGTCGACGATCGCGTGCCCCGCGATCTCGGCGGGGTTGTCCTCGATGACGTACATGCCGATGTACCGCGGGGGCACGGCCGCGGCGACCATCGCCTGGAAGGCGCCGCCCGAGAAGTGGACGAGCGAGACGCCCGTGGCGTTCAGCGTCTCGATCGGCGCGCCGCGCCGCGCCATCATGTCCGGCGGCGGGATCACGGGCACCGCCGTCGCGCACACGAACGACGCCTGGTACGCCGCGCGCGCCGTCGTGTTCTGGAGCTGCGCCGCGAGCAGCCGCGTCGCCTCGAAGCGCACGCACAGCTGGAAGGCCGCGGGGCCGTCGGTGAAGCCCGTCCGCGCGACCAGCACGTCCATCGCCACAATCGGCGCCATGCACGCCAGCTTCTCAAAGAACGAGCCCGTCCACAGCAGCGTGCGGCTGTCGGGGAGCGGGGACTCGTTGACGATGATGGGGAAGGCCGTGGTGCCCATGCCGGGCGGCGTCACGTCGATCTCGGGGCACGGCGCCCGGTCGGACACGGCGCTGGGCGGCGGCGGCAGCGGGTCGGAGCTGACGCAGATGGTCTGGGTGAGTGTCGCGGGGATGGCGCAGCCGTCGCACTCGGCGACCGGCGGCGGCACCAGGCCGGGCGTCGGGGTGGCGCCGTCGCTCATCGACGCCGACGACGAGTGGCTAGGCGTCGGAGTCATCGTCGCCGAGGGCGACGTCGACTGCGAGTGCGATGCCGACCGCACGTCGCTGCGGCTCCGCGACTGTGTGACGCCATCGGAGGCCGACTGCGACAGCGACTGTGCGCGATCCGACGGCGACTGCGAGCTCGACTGCGAGTGCGTCTTGGCCGGCGAGCCGGACTGGGACATCGAGTCGCTGGGGCTCGCGGATGGGCTCGCCGTCGGGATGGTGATGGTGAAGTTGAGCAGGAACGGCCCGTAGACGACGCCGTCGACCTCCACGGTGAAGGCGATCATGCCTGTGACGACGACGACGGCGCGGCGCCGCGCGGGGTCGCCGACGGAGGAGTCTGCCGTGAACGTCAGCGCGCCCGTGGCCGCGTTGGTCATCTCCACCGTCCCGTGGTACGCCTCGGCCGTGTAGCCCATCGTGGTCATGTCGTACACGGCGTACCCGTCGATGGGGTCGTCGGCCGTGACGTAGTCGCCCAGCGTCGCGCCCACGCTGTTCCCGTCGACTACGGGGATGGGCGCCGGCGGCGCGTACGCCGGCGCCGAGCCCGGGTCGGCGCACGTCGCCACCGTCAGCACCGTCTCGTATTCCCTCCCGTAGATGTCAAAATTGTACGTCCCGTCGGACGCGTCGGTCAGCGGCGGCCCGGTGTCGGCCGCGAGCGTCACCGTGTAGACAAAGTCGTCCACGCTCGCCGCGACGGCCACGTTCGTCACCAGCGGGCAGGTGTGCACCAGCGCGGGCGCGCCCGACCCGGCAAGGGCCGCGGCCGCCGCGGGGAGCCCCGACGCGGGGCCGGTGAACGCCGAACTGCCGGGCGCCATCGCCGCCGTCAGCGCACTCCATTCAGCCTGCGCGGAAGCCCAGTTGGCAAAGACGTACGCCCAGACTTCGTACGCAGCGGCAGCCCCGCCGCCCGTCACGTCCGCGACCGCCGGGTACTCCTCGCACGCGCCTGCGGCAAACGTCAGAAACCCGGGCTCGTAGCGCTCGATGCACCCAAAGCCGCACGAGTCGCAGCCGACGTGCGCCGGCGCGGGGCTGGCAATCCACGTGTGGCCTTCCTTGCACACGTCGCCGCCGACCACGCACCCGCCCTCGAGGTCCTCGTCGAGGTCGTTCGCCGGGATGGTGCTCCACGGCGCGCCGTTGAACGTGCTGATCGGGCTGGGCTCGACGAGCAGCGCGTTGGCGTCGCCGGCGACGTTGAAGCCGGCGTTGGTCACGACAAAGACGACGCGCCGCGCCCCCGCGCGGAAGCCGATGTCGGCGCCGCCGTGCTGCACGGTGTGGTAGATCGCCTCGAGCGACGAGCGCTTGGGCGTGCCCGCCGTGCGCAGGCTCAGCGGCATCGTGTCGACCGCGGCCTGGACGGCAGCCGCCGACGCCGACACGTCCTGGAAGTGCTGGTAGGCGTAGTAGTCGCTCCACCCGATGCCCGGCAGCGGCTTGTTGATGAAGCCGCCGACGCCAAAGTGCGTCCCGGGGTGCGCGGCCTCGATCGCCGCCATCGTGTCCGCCAGCGGGCCCGAGCCGCCCGAGCGCAGCCCGCTCATCACGTACAAGCGCGCCTCGTACGACCCGTCAATCAGAAAGTACACGTCCAGCGGGGCCGCGCCCGACGCCGCGCGCGAGATCGTGATGTCGACGTCGACCGGCGCGCCGTCGGCCGCCAGCGCCACCGACGCCGCGTCCGGCGCAAAGTCCGCGTCGCCCGCCGCAGTCACCGTCGTCGTGCTACTCCCGCACGGCGGCGCAAAGCCGCGCGCCGCCCCCGAGAGCGACAAGGCCGCGACACACAGCACAACGACCAGCAAACGCATCCTCATTTATTTTTCTTCTTGTTCTTCTTCTTCTTTTCCTTCTTCTTCTTCTTCTAATGAGTCTAGACTTTTTATCAGTGCGACTTTTGGCAGAGTGATATAGAACGTAAAACGCGTCTCTAGGCGAGCGGAAGCCGTGTATTGGTTGCTTGTGTTTGCTCTTCTTCTTCTTCTTCTTCTTCTTCTTCTTCTTCTTCTTCTTCTTCTTCTTCTTCTTAATTGGGTATATATATTTTCTACAATTGGACACAAGGCACCGCGCTGGTTCTGATGAGGTACTGCGCGAACGCGGCGACGTCGTGCGCGATATCCGGCGGCACAATGGGGACCACGGGATGTGTAGAGCCGTCGTCCGAGCCGTAATCAGAGCCTTCAACCGAGTAGCTGTCGCCCGTCCCAACGACGTCGCCGGGCATGGGCCGTATGCGCGGCCCGCCGTCGTCGACGCCGATCTCCTCGCGCAGCTCAAACACGGGGCAGGTCGCCGCGGGCGCGTGTGCGGCCATCATCTCGCCGAGCCGCGCGGCGCACTCGACCGGGCGGCCCGAGCAGATGATCAGCCGCCGCCCGAGCTGCTGCGCCAGCGTCACCCACCGCTCGTGGAAGGCGACAAACGCCAGAATCATATCGCGCTGCCGCGCCACGACGCTCTGCGTTCCCTGGTAGATAAAGCGCTCCTTGAACGCCGGCCACGCGTCCCAGAACGCGCGCTCGATACAGGGCTCGAGCGGCGTGTCGCGCTCGAAAAGACCGTGGATGAACAAGCGGTCGTGCATCCTGCCGTCCGGCGCCACCACCACGGCCCCGATGCCGACCACGGCGCTCGCATCGGGCGCGCTGACTGCGCACTCGACCGCCACGCCCATCACCAGCGGGCCGGGGTCGTTCAGCGTCGGCGGCATGTCGTGTGGTTGCAACACGTCCATCCTTTTTTCTCTCTCTTTTCTCTGCGTTCGAAGAGAGAGAGAGAGAGAGAGAGAGAGAGAGAGAGAGAGAGAGAGAGAGAGAGAGAGAGAGAGAGAGAGAGAGAGAGAGAGAGA
>Ga0209692_10002008_pt1 | contig 24325 bp, 15 predicted proteins | sample tdDd472_FD_187129 | JGI IMG/M metagenome (GOLD analysis project Ga0209692, IMG submission 187129) | Marine sediment microbial communities from the Atlantic coast under amendment with organic carbon and nitrate - tdDd47.2 (SPAdes)... | ecosystem: Environmental > Aquatic > Marine > Coastal >... | reverse complement strand
CCGATTATCTTGCCGAACTGATCAACACCACCGGTGTCACCACGCTGCACTTTGTGCCGTCGATGCTGCAGCTGTTCCTGCAGCAGGCCGACACCGCACGCTGCAACTCGATCAAACGGGTGATCTGCTCCGGTGAAGCCTTGCCGCTGGATTTAACGCAGCGCTTCTTCAGCCAGCTGCCCTCTGCCGGACTGCACAACCTCTACGGCCCGACCGAAGCGGCGATCGACGTCACGTACTGGGCCTGCGAGCCCGACTCTACGGCCGGATTTGTGCCCATCGGGCGGCCGGTGGCCAACACCTCTATATATATAGTCGATGAAACCGGTAACCCCGTGCCGGTCGGCGTGCCCGGCGAGCTGTGGATTGGCGGCATTCAGGTGGCCCGCGGTTATATCAACCGGCCGGAGCTCACCGCCGAGCGGTTTATTGCTGATCCGTTCAGCGACAGCACCGATGCCCGCATTTATCGCACCGGTGACCTCGTCCGCTACCGCGACGACGGCCGCATCGAGTTTTTAGGTCGGATTGATCATCAGATCAAGCTGCGTGGCTTCCGCATCGAGCTCGGTGAGATCGAAGCGGTACTCGACTCAATGAAAGAAGTGGATCAGTCGGTGGTCGTACTGCACGGCAAGACCGCTGACGAACAGAAGCTGGTGGCCTACGTTACCGGCAGCGATGTCGAAGACACCGTCCCGCTGCGGGATGCACTGGCCGAGCAGCTGCCCGAGTACATGGTGCCGGCTGTCATCATGCCGCTCGACACACTACCGCTGACCGCATCCGGCAAGGTTGATCGCAAGCAGCTGCCGGAACCTGTTGTCGGAACCACGCAGGTGTACATAGCACCCCGCAATGAGCTGGAAGAGACACTTGCCGATATCTGGGCAGAAATTCTCGGCGTGGAACGTATCGGAGTCCGTGATGACTTCTTCGCTTTGGGTGGTCACTCGCTGCTCGCCGCCAAAGCTACCGGCCGGATTCGCACAGCGCTCGGCCGCGAAATTGCACTGCGATTGATGTTCACCTGCCCGACCATTGACGCCCTCGCAAAAGAACTGGCAGACGAAACTGATGCGGAAACACTGTTACCGCCGTTGACAGCACAGGGTGCTACCGAGGATGTGCCGCTATCGTATGCACAGCAACGCATCTGGTTCTTCGACCAGTTTGAGCCCGGCAACCCGGCCTACAACGTACCGTGGGCCTTAAGGCTGCAGGGCAAGCTTGATCGCAAAGCACTGACCACAGCGCTGAATTCAATTTTGCAACGGCACGACATTCTGCGCGCCACGTTCAGCGAAGGGCCGAATGGCCCGGTGCAATCGATTCGCAAGAAACTGCCGATTGAGGTTGAGTACTACGCCTGCCAGAACCATACAGACGAGCAAATCGCAGAGCAGTTAACGCTGCTATCAAAGCGTTCGTTTGACCTGACTACCGGTCCGTTGCTCCGCGCGCACATCCTGCAGCATGACGATACTGATCAGACACTGTTGTTCGTGCTGCACCATATCGCGGCCGACAACGCATCGATTGCTATTCTGCAAACCGAACTTGCAGCGCTGTATAACGCAATCATCAGTGGTAACAGTTCGCCGCTGCCACCCCAACAATTCCAGTACACCGACTACGCACTCTGGCAACAGGATGCCTTTAGCGATGGTGTGCTCGACAAACAGATCGATTACTGGCTGCAACAGCTCGATGGTGCGCCCGCTCTGCTGGAACTACCGGCTGATAAACCGCGGCCCGCGATACAGACGTACGATGGCTCGGCGCGTTCCCGGGCGCTCAGCGCCGGTCTGCAGGACAAGCTGAATGAATTGGCGCAACAGCATGGCGCTACACCGTTCATGGTATTGCTGTCGGTGTTCAATATTTTGCTGAACCGCTACTCGGGAGCTGACGACCTTGTCATCGGTACACCGATCATGGGTCGCAACCGCGAGGAGCTGGAAAACGTTGTCGGCATCTTCCTGAACTCGCTGGCAATCCGCTCGCAGCTCGACAACACCATGAGCTTCGAGGAACTGCTCGGCACCAACCGCGAGACAATTCTGAACGCCTACGCGAATCAGGATCTGCCTTTCGAGTTACTGGTTGAGAAACTCCAGTTGCCCCGGGACCTGAGCCATCCACCGGTGTTCCAGATCATGTTCACGCTGCACAACCGCGGTGAAGGTGGTGCAGCGCTGGCGGGCCTGCAAGCAACGACATCGGGTCTCGATTACGGCAGCGCCAAATTCGACCTGAGCTTGTCGCTCACCGATACAGGCGACGGCTTTATTGCGCACCTCGAGTACAACACCGATTTATTCCTGCCGGAAACTATCGACCGCCTGCTCGCCCATTACGAAAACCTGCTCGCGGCTGTGGTCAGCCATCCACAGGAACCGGTTGCCGGCCTGCAGATGCTCGGACAAGCAGAACAGCAGCAACTGCTCAACCGCTGGAACGATACCGGCGAAGGCTGGGAGTCTGCCGACACCCTGCACGGTTTGTTTGAAGTGATGGCTCAGGTGTTCCCGGATAAAACCGCGGTCAGCGGCGCCGGACAGAACCTCACCTATGCAGAACTCGACCGCGCCAGCGGTGATCTCGCCAAACTCCTCAGTACGATGGGTGCCGGGCCGGACGTACCGGTGGCCGTCTGTCTGGAACGCTCGCCAAACATGCTGGTTTGCATGCTCGCGGTGCTCCGCTCCGGCAGCGGCTACGTGCCGCTGGATCCGAATTACCCGACCGAGCGCATCGAGTACATGCTCGACGACTCCCGTTGCCAGGTGTTGCTGACCGAATCTGATCTTATCGACCGTTTGCCTGTCGAGAATGTGCAGGCTATCTGCGTCGATGACCCGTTACCGTCGCTGGACCATATCGATGCTCTGGAGAGCGCCGGCGCTGACAACCTTGCCTACCAGATCTACACCTCCGGCTCGACCGGCAAACCGAAAGGCGTGCAGATCGAACACAAAGCAGTCGTCAACTTTCTGCAAACAATGGCGATGCGACCGGGCTTTACCTCCGGGGATACGCTGCTTGCAGTTACCACCTTGTGTTTTGATATCTCGGTACTCGAGTTGTTCCTGCCGCTAGTTACCGGCGGCACCGTGGTGATAGCGACACAAGCCGATACCGCTGACGGTCAGGCACTTGCGGGCCTGTTGGCGCAGCATCCGGTCACCGTGATGCAGGCAACACCGGCAACCTGGCGCCTGCTGCTGAGCTCGGGCTGGCAAGGCAACCCGAATCTCACAGTGCTATGCGGTGGTGAAGCATTGAGCCGCGATCTGGCCGATACGCTCAGCGCCGGTAACAAAGCGCTCTGGAACATGTACGGCCCCACGGAAACGACGATCTGGTCTACCTGCCACCAATACCAAAGCAGTGATCCGGTTATCAGTGTCGGCCGGCCAATCGCCAACACTCAGGTGTATGTGCTGAATGACGGCACCCAACCTATGCCTGTAGGTGTACCCGGCGAACTGTTTATCGGCGGCGACGGCGTTGCAAGGGGCTACTGGCAGCGTGACGAATTAAATGCCGAACGCTTTATCGGGAACCCGTTTGATGAAGGGCGGATGTACCGCACGGGTGACCTCGCCCGCTGGTGTGCCGATGGCACGCTAGAAGTTCTGGGCCGCACCGACTTCCAGGTAAAACTGCGCGGCTTCCGAATTGAACTCGGAGAAATTGAAACAGCCTTGGGCACACACGGCGATGTTACCCAGGCGGTAGTAACGCTGCGTGAAGACCAACCCGGAGATCAGCGACTGGTCGCCTATGCTGTTGCACCGGATGGCGTGGAACTCGGCCCGGCCACATTGCGCGAGCACCTCAGCGGCAGTCTGCCCGACTACATGCTACCCGCCGCCTATGTGCAACTCGACAAATTCCCGCTGACGCCGAACGGCAAGATTGACCGCAAGGCGTTACCGGCTCCCGATGCCGAACAGGTTGCGACCACCGAGTACATCGCGCCGCGTAATGATATCGAAAAGGCACTCTGCGTATTGTGGTCAACAACACTCGGGTTGCCGCGCATCGGCATCCACGACGACTTCTTCATGCTGGGTGGTCATTCGCTGTTAGCCACGCAACTGGTCTCAAAGGTTCGCGACGAGCTCGGTGTCGAACTGCGGCTCAAAGACCTGTTCGAAACCCCGCGGGTTGCCGCTATCGCGAAAATCATCGATACCGACGGCATGACACAGGTGGCGGCACTGGAACCCTGGCCCCGCGATATCGACGTGCCGTTATCGTACGCTCAACAGCGGTTATGGTTCCTCGACCAGATGGAACCCGGCACACCGGTATACAACATGCCGTTCGCCATCCGCCTGAAAGAAGCGGCTGATAGCAGCGTGTTGCAACAAGCAATCACCGGACTGGTGCAACGTCACGAAGTATTGCGCAGCAACTTTGTATCGGGCGGCGACGAACCGACTCAGATCATCCATGACGATACTGCAGTGGAACTGGAACTCAGCGAAGCCGGCAAAGACCGCAGCATTGCCGATATTCTGGCCGACGATGCCGCATGGCGATTTGATCTGGCCGACGGTGCGCTGATTCGCTTCAACCTGATCCGGGAAGCTGGTCAAGGTGACACCCTGTCGGTCGTCATCCACCACATCATCGCCGATGGCTGGTCATGGAATGTCTTGCTGGATGAATTGATGGCGCTGTACGACGCTATTAAAGCCGGCAATGACGCAGGCCTGCCGGAACTGCCCATCCAGTATGCTGATTACTGCCATTGGGAGCGCGAGCTACTGCAGGGTGAAGAACTGCAGCGGCAACTCGACCATTGGTCGCAGCATCTCGAAGGTGCTCCCGCACTGCTGGAGCTGCCGACCGACCGCCCCCGGCCCGCGGTGCAGACCTACAACGGCGCCCACATTACCCGCTTCGTCGGCGATGGCCTGAGCGAAACCTTCAATATTTTGGCGAGACGTGAAGGTGCGACGCTGTACATGGCGTTGCTGGCTGCGTTCAACATTCTGCTGGCCCGCTTCGCCGGGCAGGACGACATTGTCGTCGGCATGCCGATTGCGGGGCGTCAGCGAACCGAGTTCGAATCACTGATCGGGCTGTTTTTGAATACCCTCGCCGTGCGTACCGACCTGTCGGGCAACCCGTCTTTCAGACAGTTACTGCAACAGGTGCGCCGCACGACACTCGATGCGTACGCGAATCAGGACTTGCCGTTTGAAAAGCTGGTTGAAGAACTTCAACCGGCGCGCGACCTGAGCCACACCCCTGTCTTTCAGGTGATGTTCAACCTCCACAACGAATACGACGCCGGACTCTATGCCGACTTCACCGAAGAAGTCGTCGAATCCGAGCGCGTCTCTGCGAAGTTTGACCTGACCGTTGCAATGGCTGAGGTCGACGATCAGTTCTGGATAGATTTCGAATACAACACCGACTTGTTTGACCGCGCTACCGTGGCTCACTTTATGGACTGCTTTGAAGTCCTGCTGCGCGCGCTGGGAGACAGCCCCGAGCTGCCGCTGTCAGACTTGGAACTGTTCGAGCGGCCGGAGCATTTACCGGCGTTCAAATGGCCCGGAGCAGCGCCGGACCCGCAATTACCGGCTAGCGATAACATAGCGGATGCCTTCTTTGCAGCTGCCGACGTCTATGCCGAAAGAACGGCTGTAGATGACGGTAAGAAACAAACCAGCTATCGCGAACTGAATGCCCTGTCGGACCGGGTGGCCTCGGGAATTCTCCGCCACGCGGCCCCCGGAAAATGCATAGCGCTGCTACTGGGTCACGACGTGACCATGGTAGCCAGCGTCCTTGGCGTGCTGAAGAGTGGCTGCAACTATCTGCCATTGGATCCAAAACTGCCGCCGGGCCGTTTGCAGACCTTGCTGGCAGAAGGTAAGCCCTATCTGCTGGTCACAGACGATGCCCACAGCAAGCTGGCAAGCCAACTGGCACAGCACGGTGAGTTCGAGGTCATGAACACAGCGAAGATTCGTGCACAACGGCCGAAGCTTCCTGACATTGACCCGGAAACACACTGTTATACGCTGTTTACTTCGGGCTCAACCGGCACACCGAAGGGCGTTATACAAACACACCGCAACGTCCTGCATCACGCGTCAGCCTATGCCGAAGCGCTGCGGCTCACGCCGGACGACCGGCTATCACTGTTTTCCAACTACGCTTATGACGCCTCGGTGCAGGATATCTTCGGCGCCCTGATTCGTGGTGCCTGCGTATGTCCGATCGATTTACGCGAGGAAGAGCTTGGTGGCAGCCTGACACAGCTTGCCGATTTAGATATCAGCGTATTCCACGCAACACCTACCGTGTTCCGCTTTTTGTTCGAGAACGCTGACGCCCCGCATTCACTGCGACTGGCTGTGCTCGGCGGAGAAAAAGTGCGGCCCGCTGACTTTGAACTATTCAAGCAGCGCTTTGCTGAACAGGCCGTTTTCATTAATGGCTATGGCCTGACCGAGTACACGGCCAATCTGCAGTACTTTGCTGACAAAAACACGCCGCTGTTCGGGCAGCAAGTGCCAGCCGGTAACCCGGTTGGCGGCGCTGCAGTCGAACTGGTCGACCGCAGCGGCAGTGCCAGCGCTATCTGCGGCGAGATCCTGATTCGCAGCGACTATCTGTTCCGCGGCTACCTGAACCACACGGCCGATGATGCAATGGAAACCGGAACCTACCTGACGGGTGATCTGGCAAAACGGCTACCGGATGGCCAGATCGTTATTAAAGGCCGACGCGACCACCAGATTAAGATTCGCGGATACCGGGTAGAAACTGCGGAAATTGAGACAGCATTAAAGAGCTTGCCGGGCATCAAGGATGCTGTAGTGATCCCGCATGACAGGGAAACCGAGAACACCACGCTGATCGCCTACCTGGAAAGTACCCGCGACGACGGTTCGGAACTGGATACCCACTCACTGCGTGAAGCATTGCGCGACCTGCTGCCCTCCTACATGCTGCCGACCGCTTTCGTAGAACTCGATGCGATTCCGGTAACACCGACCGGCAAAATCGACCGTAGAGCGCTGCCGGCTTACAACCCGGCCCGCATTGCCGACGGCGAAGTAGTTGCGCCGGATACGGCTGAAGAGAAGTTGCTCCACGGTATCTGGGTGAAGCTGTTGAAAACCGACGACGTCGGTATCCACGACAACTTCTTCGACTTGGGTGGTCACTCGCTGATGACGATCCGTATGTTGCGCGATATTGAGCAAGCCACCGGCATTGCATTGCAGATCGCCAATATTTTTGAACACCCGACCATTGCCGAACTCGCACCGCTACTGTCCGAATCTCGGGAAGCCGCAGCACCGCGGGTGATTATTCCGGTGCGCCCGGAAGGCTCCGGAGCGCCACTGTTCATGGTCCATATGGATGAACTCAATATTACCTGGCAACTGACAGCCGACCGGCCGATATACAGCCTGAACCTGCCCTATCTGGCCGGAATCATGCCGGAAATGGGCGCCGCAGATCTGGCCTCGCTGTATGCCGACGCCATTGTTGAAACGCAGCCGCAAGGTCCGTATCACCTTGCCGGAGCGGGCTTTGGCGCTGTATTGGCCACCGAAATCGCCCGGCAACTGGGCGAAAACGGCGAGACGGTCACGCAGCTTTCGCTGGTATCGCCGCTGCCACTATCCGCCGATGCCGTCAAACCGGAACTGGTTCATGGCAAAAAACGGTCAAAACCGCTATATTGCGCGCGAATCAACGGTTTATCCCGATTCGCTTGCCGCCTTTACGACATACTGAATCGCAAGCCGCCGACGTTTTTGTACGGAGCCTGGAACGACTTACGGGTTGAACAGGCAATGACCGGATACATGCCGGTCGGACCCGACGCAAACGTCCTGAAAGAATCGGGAATTCAGTTGCTGATGCAAGCCGATGAAGTTAACGGCATGAGTTTCTGGGAAAATAAATCAGGAATTGCAGTCTCGCTGTACTCCAACGAGGAAGACCTCGCCGGGCTGCTAAACACTATTTGGTAAGACGGTAACCGACAAGCATGCGCACATTAATGCCGATTAAGACAGCCGGCGACCGTTACCCGTTGTTCTGTGTCAACGGTGAACCGTTGAAAATGGCGCATCTGCTTGATGCCGACCAGCCACTGTATGGCATCAGCAATGCATACCACCCTAACTTCAATCCTCCACCGAAGATTGAGCAGCTCGCCGAACTTTATGTGCGTGAACTTCAGGTGGTACAACCTGAAGGACCGTATCACATCTGCGGCTTTTCGGTCGGTGGTCTGATTGCGTTCGAAATGGCCCGGCAGCTCCATACCAAAGGTCATGCTATTAAGTACCTCGCATTGGTTGATCCGGTCATTCCAAAGCCGGGTTACAGCCGTCTCGATTGGGTGAAAGAGTCATTCAGCCAGAAAGGCCAGCGCCTGAAAGCCCTTAAGTACTTCTCGATACGGGCGTTTCAGTCGCTCGGCTCCCGCTTACATACTTTCTATCGGATGGCGCGGGTACGCATTTACGAGCTGATGGGCTGGGACCTGCCGATAGACCTGCGGCGCATCCGCGATGCAGCCCCTATTCGCAGCTCGCATAACCACTATATGTACACGCCCATGGAGGCGAACTGCGTGGTATTCCATCCGGACATGCCGGATGAGAACCACCAGTCTTACGATGAGTTCTGGAAGGGCATCTTTGCAGATAATATTGAAATTGTGATGCTGCCCGGCCTGTCAAAACACCTGGAATTTCTGGCGGACCCTTATTTCACTGACGTTACGAACCGCATCAGCGAAGACATGAAGGCCCGCAGCGCCAAATAGCCTGTTCCAGATAATTCGATTACGGTGGGTCGTATCTCCGACAAACACGCCAATCCGAAATCCAAGCTTCCTGACGTCGGCACGACGATATTCACCGTCATGTCGGAAATGGCGCAGGAACACAATGCGCTGAATCTGTCGCAAGGCTTCCCCGACTTCGATACACCTGCTGCGTTGCTTGAGCGCGTCAGTCACTACCTGAACTCCTCGCACAATCAGTACGCGCCGATGCCGGGTGTCCCGGCATTGCGCCAGGCGATTGCGGCAAAACTCATGCGCTGCTATCAGGTTGATGCTGACGCGGATGCCGAAATTACCGTAACTTCGGGCGCAACCGAAGCCTTGTTCAGTGCGATCAATGCATTTGTCGGGCGCGGCGATGAAGTCATCGTGTTCGACCCCGCTTACGACTCGTATGACCCTGCAATCCGGCTCGCCGGAGGCACAGCTGTGCACCTGCCTTTGCGCACGGGTGACTTCTCTGTCGATTGGGAACTGGTTAGAAACAGCGTAACGCCCAGGACCCGCATGATTGTGGTCAACTCGCCCCATAACCCGACCGGCGCGGTATTCAGCGAACAGGATCTGCGCACACTGTCGGCAATCGCCTGTGAACACGATTTGCTGGTCCTAAGCGATGAGGTCTACGAACACATAATCTTTGACGGGCTCCGGCACGAGAGCGTGCTGCGACTGCCCGAGTTGCGGCAACGCAGCCTGTCGGTCTCGTCGTTTGGTAAGACCTACCATGCCACCGGCTGGAAGATCGGCTATGTCGTTGCCCCGCCTGAACTGACACGTGAATTCCGCAAGGTGCATCAGTTCAACCAGTTCACCGTTGTAACACCTATGCAATTCGCGCTCGCCGACTACCTGAACGACCATCCGGAGCACGACGAATCACTACCCGCCTTCTATCAGGCGAAACGTGATCACTTTTGCGAGTTACTCAAAGACTCCCGCTTTACACTCAGCCCGGCCAAGGGCACCTACTTTCAGCTGCTCGACTACAGTGACATTAGCGACAAGCCGGATACACTGTACGTTGAAGAACTGACACGCAAGGCCGGTATATCAGCTATTCCGATTTCGGTGTTTAGCGAAGATCCGGGCCGGCAAAGGCTGCTACGCTTCTGTTTTGCAAAAAGCGAAGCCACATTAGAAAAAGCTGCGGAGATACTGTGCAGAATCTGACTTTAACCATGCTGCAAATGGACTTGCAGTGGGAAAACCCGACGGGCAACCGCAATCTGGCGGAGACCCTGCTAAACGAGCATTTCGACGCAGAAGCCGGCAGCAGTGACCTGGTAGTACTGCCCGAGATGTTCAATACCGGCTTTACGCTGGAGGCGGCTGCTAATGCCGAGTTGATGGACGGCGAAACAGTCAACTGGATGCAGGAACAAGCCGCCCGTCTGGATACCGTTTTGTGCGGCAGCCTGATCATTGACGACGGTGGTAGCCACTTTAACCGCTTCATCTGGGCGATGCCTGACGGCACTGCCGGTCACTACGACAAACGCCATCTGTTCCGCATGGGCGGCGAGGATAAGGGCTTTAGCGCTGGCTCAGAACGCAAAGTGTTCGAGTTGAACGGTTGGCGTATTTGCCCGCTCGTCTGTTACGACTTGCGCTTCCCGGTATGGAGCCGGGGGCTGAATGAATTTGATCTGATGCTGTACGTTGCCAACTGGCCTGCTACGCGGCAATCGTCGTGGGATATTCTGTTGCCGGCGCGTGCCGTTGAGAATCAGTGCTACGTGGCCGGCGTCAACCGTATAGGCATCGACGGCAACGACATTATCTACACCGGCGGCAGCGCTGTTTTCGATTTTCTTGGGCGCACATTGAAGTGCAGCGGCATCGATGAGACCGCCGTCACAACAACACTTAAAGGCGCCACACTAAAACGCTATGTCGAGAAGTTTCCTGCGTGGCAGGATGGCGATCAGTTCGAAATAAATCCATAAAAAAGGGCGCACAATGTGCGCCCTTTTTTTAATTCTTGAATACCTGCTCAGGTTAATCAGGTTAATCTGGCAATCAAGGCTGCCATCAGCATGAACGACACGATGTGATAGCCACCGTTGATCAGCCATAACTTAACTCCACGGTTTTCAAAAATATAATTCACGCCAATGGATGTCATAACAAAGAACGCGCCAACTAAAGCTCCAACATTCAACGCGTAGCTTATCGTTGCGTTCGGCCCGAGAATTGCCGCCAGCAATGAAGCCGACAACCAGTGCAACAAAAATGCCAAAAAGAACATCAGGGCAATATTGCGCTGCCTGACACCGCTCAGATCAATTCCGTTAGCAGCTGCCCACGGCTTGCCGAACAGTGCCGGTGAGTACCAGATGCCGCCGAGAAGAAAGGTCGCGATTGTCGCAACCAGCACTGCAATCCAGTTCACATAAGAAAAGTTAATTGTGATTTCCATCGTGACTCCTAGTACCCGGCAGCCAAGTCTGCGCCTGACGAAAGAGACGCTAATGTACCCTCTTCCCCGCCTCAGTTCCACAGCAAATGCGCGACAGAATGCTGGCCGGCACGTTGACATTACGGCCCGACTGCCTAAGAGTTAAAGATATCGGAACAATGATCAACAGATAAGCGAATCCCGATGAAACGCCTACTTGTATTCCAACATGTTGCCTACGAAGTGCTGGGGAAACTCGACCCGCTATTGCGGTCGGCCGGTTTTCGTATCCGCTACGTTAACTTCGGCCGCGAACCGGACACGCAGCCGGACGTCAGCAAATACGACGCACTGGTGATACTTGGCGGCCCAATGAACGTAAGTCAGACCGATGCCTACCCGCACCTGGAAACCGAGATCCGCTGCATACAGGAAGCCATAGAACAGAATATGCCAATTCTGGGCATCTGCCTCGGGGCTCAATTAATTGCCGCGGCACTGGGCGCCAAAGTGTATTCCAACACCGTCAAGGAAATCGGCTGGTACGATGTCACACCGACTCAGGACGGCTTGCGTGACCCGGTTATCAAATACCTTGCAGGCGATGAGCAGATATTCCAATGGCATGGAGACACCTTCGACATACCCGAAGGTGCAGTGCACTTAGCCAGCTCTCCATGGTGTCCGAATCAGGCCTTCAAGTTCGGCGAGTGGATCTATGGCCTGCAGTTTCACCTGGAGGTTGATAAACCGATGGTGGAACGCTGGTTCAGGATTCCGAACATGTATGAAGAAGCGGCCAATGCCGAAAAGGTAAAGACGCCGGACGAGATACTGAAAGACACGGGCAAGTACATCAGTGCCTCTACAGACCTCGGTGAGACGTTCTTTAACGCATTTATCGAGTTGATTAAAACGCGGCCAAGGCGGCGGGCACTGCCGTCGAGATAACCCGGCAACATCAGGAAGAGCTATGACAGACACGATGATTGATGGCGTAGATTACGGTCCGCTGGCACAACTTGCGGGAACATGGAAAGGTGACAAAGGCTTGGATGTAGCCCCCCTGCCCGACGGCGACACCGCAATTCCTTTTCACGAGACGATACTGTTCGAAGCAATCGGAGATGTGACAAACGCGCAGCGGCAAACTCTATCGGTATTACGCTACCACCAGATCGTTGTTCGCAAAGAAGATGAGCAGGTATTCCATAATGAAACCGGCTATTACAGCTGGGACCCGGCAAGCAATACGGTCTGCCAGTCACTGACCATTCCGCGCGGGCTGGCGCTACTGGCAGGTGGCGAATGCAGCAAAGATACAACTCAGATTGAAGTGCGGGCCAAGCTGGGCGATCCTGACTGGGGTATCACGCAGTCCCCGTTTATGCGCGACAACGCCAAGACTGTAGGCTTTCATCATTTGCTCGAAGTGTCGGGCGATGAACTGCGCTACGAAGAAACGACTTTTCTGGAAATATACGGTCGCAGCTTCGACCATACAGATGCCAATACGCTGCAACGCGCCTGAACAGAAATAATTCAGATCAAAAAAAGCCGGCTATGCCGGCTTTTTTTGATCCCAAAGTCTGCACCTAGTGAACGCTGGCTGCTGCCGGTTCGCCCGGTTTCGGCATATCGCCTGGAGACAATATCCGCACAACAATTGCCAGTACGGTAACGATTGCGTTGGCTCCACCGATCAGCAAAAACGGCGCATAACCACCGTAGGTATCAAATAGCCGGCCGCCAATCCAGACGGCGACAAATATACCGATGGCACCGAAGGTGTTGAACATGCCTACGACTGCACCGCGCTTGAGCCTCGGCGCTTCATGACTGATCAACAAGGTGGCGCCCATGAACGCTGAAATCTGGCCGGCGCCTAACAAGGCAAACAGCAGTGACGCCTGCAGGCTCAGCGGAAACCCGGAAGTGGTAAACATCGTGGTTTCGTCGACAAAATAGGTCGCTGAATAACCGATAGCGGCGAAGAACATGCACATAATAGTGCCGCTGACTCGGTTCATCTTGTCCATAAAATAGCCGAGAAACGGCAGCGTCAGCAGCGAAGCGCTGCCGGCAATTGCAAAAATCAGTGCACCTTTACCGGAAGCCGTCGCGTAGTCCATACCCTGACCAATGCCGACCCGGGCGCCCCACAACACGGTAAACGTGCCGAGAATCACCTGATCACTGCGGGCCACAAAGCCACAGGCGTAACTCAAAGCAATACGCGGGTTCTTAATGGCCTCGGTTATACCACCGGTAATCAGTTCCTTAACGGGCGGCCGCTCTTCTTTTGACCCCGGGGTACCTTTTGCCAGACCGAAGTAAAAGATGACAGCCGAAATAAAGCAGACTGCAGCCACAATGGCATGTGCGATGCGGGTGGCCTCCAAAGGCTCATAACCCGCCGCTACCAGCATGGGCGCAGCACGCGCGCCGAACAATACGGTTACGACGACGACACCCAGACCATTGAAGACACCGCCGACAGCAACGAACTTACCGCGCGAGTTATCTGCCGGGTAATCGGCAATCAGGGTTCCGACCATGCCCGCAGACGCGCCAAGACCGAACGCATAAATCGCACGATAAATGTAGAGCTCGTAAATTGTTTCAGCGAAAGGGTACAGGGCGTAGCCGAGACCCATGACGGCGATACCGGTAGCTGCGACCTGACGACGACCGATACGGTCGGCAATAACACCGACTGCACCAAACAGCATGATCTGCACGATCTCGGTGATGATAACGAGGTCGGCTGTGACCTTACCCTGCTCCTCACCTGCAATGCCAATGGCATTGAGTACCTGCGCAGTACCGGTCGAAACGAAGGTCAGCAGACCAATAGTTGCGAATGCGCAATAAAAGAAGACGAAGGCATTCGCACGGGTGATGCCGGGTGCAAGCTCAAGAAAACCGACCTTTTGGCCAAGCGTGTTCGCTGTGTCACTCATGTGTTGGTATTCGCCGGTTAGCTGGAATCAGATGAGCAATCATGACTGTTTACCCGGCTAAAGCAAGTATCACAAAACGATATGCACTGATTTGGAGCGGGTGTAACTGAGCACCTCTTCAAGACACTCCTCACGCCCCAAACCGCTGTTCTTCCAGCCGGAGAAACCCGTACCCATATAGTGCCGGCCGTAGCCGTTTATCCAGACGAGACCCGAATCGAGGCGACGAACCGCATCCATCGCTGTATCCAGCTCATTGGTCCAGACAGCAGCGGTGAGCCCAAGATCAAGACCGTTGGCCATAGCGATTACTTCGTCGGTGTCGCTCCATTTAAAGATCGACAGAATCGGGCCGAATACCTCTTCCCGGCCTACGCGCATATCCATGGTCACATCACCGTAAACCGTCGGCTCCAGCCAGTAACCTTTTTCAAACTGAACACCTTCCGGGCGCTTACCACCGGTCAGTAGCGTAGCGCCGTCTTTCTCTGACGACTCGATAAATGACATCACGTGCTTGTAATGCCCCGCCGAATTAACAGGCCCCATACCCGAGGAGTGATCCAACGGGTCACCAAGTTTGATGGCGGAAATTTTTGCTACAACACGTTCCACCACATCATCGTATAAAGACTCATGCAGCATCAGGCGACTGGTCGAACCGCAGGATTGCCCCGACCAGTTAAAGTTCATGCCGTTTACCGCGGCCGTAGCGATTTCTTCCGGGTCACAATCGGGGAAGGCGATAAAGGGATTCTTGCCACCCAACTCCAGCGACAAATGCTTTACGCTGGTTTCAGCAGCTGCACGCTGGATAGCCAGCCCCGTCGGTACCGAACCGGTAAAGCCGATGCGGTGCACCAGCGGGTGTCGAACAATCGCATCGCCGGCAACAATGCCCTGACCGTGCACAATGTTGACGATTCCCGGCGGCAAAACCTCGTGACAAATTTCCGCCATGACAGAAGCCGATAACGGGCTCTGGTCCGGTGATTTCAATACAACCGCATTACCGGCAATCAAGGGCGCAGCCAGATGCGCTGCTGCAAACAGAAACGGGTGATTAAACGGCACGATTCGGCCGACCACGCCGTACGGCTCGCGCATCGTGAAGTGAATGTTGCCAGAGGAAGCGGGAACAGACTCGCCCTTCATCTCGATGCCCAGTCCGGCCATCATCATCAGGTAGTTTTTCGCTAACGTGATGTCATTCGACAGGCTCGCGATCGTGTTACCGGTATCTGCCGCTTCGAGCTCAACCACTTCATCGGCGCGGGCAACGATGGCGTCAGCCAACTTGCGCAGCAACTCGCCGCGCTCGAATACTGAACGTTGCGCCCACTCAATCTGTGCAGCAGCGCCAGCACGCACTGCCCGGTCGATATCCGTAACCGTGCCTGCAGGCACCCGGCCATGTACTTCTGCTGTCGCCGGATTAACCGACTCCATCCACTCGCCGCTGTCGCTAGCGACGAATTCGCCGCCGATGTACATCAGACGATCCCCGAATTTGGTATCCATGGACTGTTCCCTAAGTAGCGAGCCAATGCCCGCCTGAGCTATGCCAAAACGATAGTGACTACGATAGTGCCGCCAGACCCCCTGCGCCCCTTAGGCTGCGGGGCATGTCCACCTATTGGCAACGATTCGCAGCCTTTCGTCCGGCTCAACCAATGAATGAACAGCAAGCACAAAAAAAGCGGCGCCAAAGGCGCCGCTTCTGCTGCTTACATTGCTGCCTCAGCTGCGCTTATTCAGGCGCTTCTTCAGGCTCCAGGGCTGGTGCCGGAGTCTGCTCTTTCGCATAGTTCTCGAGGCTCGATGCACCAAAACCCTCCCACTCGTCAGGAGCGTTGAAGTACTTCGGATAGTTCTTCTCGACGTAATCGAGCACATTGCGTGACATCACCTCTTCGAGGTCTTCACCGCTGCCCATAAACGCGTTGTACATACAGTGGCCATCACCCTGACCCATCAGCATCCATGGCAGCCACGGGGTAATACGCCCCCAGGTACCGTGAAACGGGATAGTTGTCAGCTTTTCATTCTGCATATCAGCCGGATCAATGTGATAGTTGAACATCTCCGATGCACGCACCATCTCGCCGGACGACTCGCGCGGCCACTTCGCAGGCTTCAACTTGTTTTTGTACAACAGGTGAATGTGCATCTCGAGCTCGAGACGACCGCCACGACTCTGCCACGGCAGGATCAACGGCACCATTTTCATTTTGGTCTTACCGGTTTTTTCGTTGAATACTTCGGCACCCGGAAAATTCTTGCCTATCTTGAAGTTGTACGGGTCATTCGCAACATGCACCACACGAACATCTTCATTGGTGAGCGGGTTACGCCATTCTTCCAAAACTTCGCCGGTTTTCAGGTCGGTGTACAAACCGACTTCGCGCAGGATCTTTTGATACAGGCCGGTCTTTTCTTCGTAATGCAGGCGCGACATGCCAAAGCCTTCGAAACCGAACAGGTCTTTCACCTTGTTGTCCGGACGGACCGCCATCACATAGCCTTTGAACCAGCCCATTTTCTGTTTGGACTCGTCAAGGTTGCCTGACATCCGCGCATAGGCAACCTGGTTACCGGCAGCTGTCGTTAAATCGAGATAGGGGCCGGTTAACCCCGGGCCCTGTGCCTGACCGAGCGCGGCGGCGGTACCAGCTTCATCGGCGAACACCTGTTCGGCGCCAAGAGTCATTGCGAGACCGGCCGCTCCGGCCGCGCCTGATGAAGCGAGTTTCAGAAAATCCCTGCGTTGCGAATCCATGATGTGTTCCTGAGTGATTAGGTCGAAAACACAATCTTCCCGTTTACGCACTACCGATGCAAGCTTCCGGAACAATGGAAACAAAACGGGGCAGACCGATGGTCTGCCCCGTTATTGATTAATCTGAAGAAGCCGGAGCATCAGCTCCCGCTTCGGCAATTACGCCGGACCTTAAGCGTTATCGGCCAGAGTCACTTCCTTGCCACTCATCTTCTCGCCGACGAGCAATAACCCGGCAACAACAAATACAACCAGATTGGCTATACCAACCAGAACGAACGGCCCAATACTCATCCAGGCGTCAAACAATATGCCGCCAATCTTCGCAACCAGCAAGATGCCGAAAGCGCCGAACAGACTGAACATGCCAATAACGGCCCCGCGGCCTTTCGTGGGTGCTTCCTTACCGACCAGTGATAATGACGACAGGTTGGCGGTAATTTCACCGATGCCGATCAGCACGGCACAGTAGTACATGCCACTGCCCAGCGGATCGCCGACAACCGCCAACGACAAATAACCTGCACCGGCAAATAACATCGCAACCATCAAGCCGATAACACGATCGATTTTGTCGAGTATGAAACCGGCGAACCCGGCTGTAACCAGTGCAGCAGCCTGAATCAATATATAGAACTTCAGGCCGGTAGCCATTGCATCGGTCGCGCTCAGCCCCTGGGAAACGCCCTCTTTATAGAGCCAGATGGTGAAGAACGTCGAAAGCACCGCCAGATCACCACGGGAGACCACGGCTGCAAAGTAAGACAGCGCGATACGAGGCGTCTTGGCAGAACTGAAGCCGATCTTAATCGTCTTCATAAAGCTGTCGCCTTTCTCGACCTTGACCGGTGCACCTTTTTTCAGGCCGACGATGACGACAGCGGCAACGGTGAAACACATACCGGTCACAGTCCAGCGGGTGTATTTGATGGACTCGACCACCGAGTAACCCATGCCCTGATACATCTCAGGCGCATCCTTCAGGAACCAGGTAATAAAGACCATGCCGATGGCATTGAAAGCCATCGTGAAGCCGATCATCTTGGCGCGCGACGCTTCCTGAGGATAGTCGTTGGCAACCGCTGCAAGCATCGCTGAAGCCGACGCGGTACCGACTGCAAAAATCATGCGGTACGCGGTTAACTGTTCAATATTCTGCGCCAACGGGTAAAGAAAGTGGCCGATGCCCAGCAAAATGAAGGCAGCGCAATATAATGGTCTTCGCCCGATCTTATCTGATAAGGCACCGATAGGAGCGATACACAGCAGCACCACAATCTCGTGGTAGAAGGTCAGGTTACCGGCGACGCTACCGAAGTTTTCTGAAGCGATGCCGAGAATTTCACCAAGAATCAGCGGCTGGCCGGCATTCATATAACTCATCACGGCGATGCCGAAGAACGAGGCAAAGAACAGACTCGCCACATGCTGCGGCAATACGCCGGGCACCATGCGGATCGGGCCGAGTTTCATGCCAGCTTGTACTTCAGCTTCCAGGGCGTCGGCATTCTCTGGTGACACGTTCTCTTGGGACATGGGGTATGGCCTTTAATAAAGCGATTCAGCGCGCTGTTGGCGCACTTAATTCAGGAGTGATTAAGTATTCGGGCAGTCTGTCGATGCAGATTCCTTTAAACAACGAACCTGCAGCAGCTGTTCGACTAGTGGAATCGGCCTGTCCGACAGGCGATACCGCCGGCCGGAAGCAGTATGGTTACCTACAATAACGGCTCTTTCAGGTAATCACCATGTTTAAAAAGATTCTGCTCACACTTGCCGCCCTGCTTATTCTGACGACAGTTGTTTCCGTTTATTGGATGGCCCGCGGCGGTGCATTCAAGTCGATTGAGTCGTCATTTGCCGGAACCTGCACAGACTTTCCTTTGGAAGGCAGTGCCGAAGATATTCTCGTAGATCACCAACGCGGCTTTGCCTACCTCTCTATCCTTGACCGGATGGGCGCTGCCCAGGGTAGAGAGCCGCAGCCCGGCATGATCGGTTTGCTGGACATGAACACCAACCCGCCGACGCTGAGCAACGCACTGCGCAGCACAACCGATCACATGGGGCCGCACGGCATGAGCCTGTACATCGGTTCCGACGGACGCCGTACATTATTCCTGATCAACCATCCGGCCGACCGCGAAAACGGTACTGAAACTGTCAATCGCTACACCGAAGCCGATGACGGTCGCTTCGAGCTTGCCGAGGTGTTGCGTCACCCCGCCATTATCAGCCCGAATGATCTGGTCGCTGTCGGCCACAAACAGGTTTACGTGGTAAATGACAAGGGTGCTGAAGGCGGTTTGCAGATGCTCAACGAACAGCTGTTCGGCGCCGGTTACTCGGATCTGGTTTATTTTGACAACGGTGAAGGCCTTGTCGTACTCGACGACGTTGCCTCGGGCGGTGGCATTAATGCCTCAGAAGATGGCAGCCTGATTTACATTGCCGAAACAGGAGGCCAGGCGCTGCGGGTGCTGGAGCGCAACCCGGAGGATGGCGGCCTTACCGACCTTACGTCAGTAGCGCTCGGCACATCGCCGGATAATATTGATGTTGCCGCCGACGGCAGCCTGACTGTTGCCGCGCACGCCAATCTGGTCGACCTGATCCAACACTTCATCAAAGGTACACCTGCACCATCGCAGGTACTCGCCATCTCGACTGACCATAGCGGTGAATACATAGTTGATGAAATTTATCTGGACACTGGTGAACAGATTTCAGCGAGTAGCGTCGGCGCGACCTACGGTAACAAGTTACTGATCGGTTCGATTACCGCGCGCAAAGTGCTTATCTGCGAGCGGGATCAATAGGTATTACCGGGTTCAGTTGCTACTTAGATTATTGTCCAGAAAGTTCCTGAACATCCCCGCCCAGCGTTCGGCTGCCGCTTCCATGCCTTCGGGAGCGCCGGAGCTTGCTGATTGTTTTTCCTGATCGGCGGCACGCGCCAGCACTTCACCGGTGGCCGAATCCGTTAGTTCCATCAGAAAAGTCAGCTGGCCCGAGTTAACTAACAGAGCCAGTTCCTGCGGCACCTTGTCGGCCGGCCGGTCTTCGAGCAGATCGACCAGCGAAGCGCGTACACCGAGCGCCTGCGCGTTCGGCTTGGCAACAATCGCATAGTCATCGCCTATCGCAGACAGAAATGCATCGTGAAACACTTCACGGATAGCTTGCAGTTCTTCTTTTGAGGGCGCGCCACTACCCTGCGGGTAGTAAATTTCCATCGGGTAGGCATACAACTGGCTGTAACGGGAGAAATCAACGCCGGGCTTCAGATAGGCCTTATCAACCTGCGAACCCTGCACCCGCTGATAGGTCGTGACCTCCGTTTTCACGCAGGCCGACAGACTCGCAACGAGTGCAGCAGAGAAGGTTAAAGCAAGGCAGAACTGAGTAAAACTGCGGCTCCGCATCATTGCGGCTTAACCCAGAACCAGGCGGTCAATGATTGCCATCGTCAGCATCAGGCCAAGCTGGACGATAGATGCGGCAAAGGTTTTCCACGCATGCGACACGCTCGGCTCAATAACCATCTTGGTACTCCAGTAGATGAAGTACGCGCCACCGGCAAAAGCACCCAGCATGTAGATCCAGCCGAGACCGTAGAAACCGAGCGTTAACGACAGCAGTACCAACGGGACCGCGTGCAACAGAATGACCCAGGCGGAAACCCGGTCGCTGACGAGTACAGGCAGCATCGGTACTTTCGCAGCCGCGTAGTCATCTTTGCAGGCATACGCGAGCGCCCAGAAGTGCGGCGGCGTCCACAGGAACAGTACGACAGCGAAAATAATCGGAGCCGGTGAAGTTGAAGCACCGACAGCAGCGGCACCGACCATGACAGCAAAACTGCCGGCCAGTCCGCCGATCACAACGTTCCACCAAGTGCGACGTTTCAGCCAGACGGTGTAGACGATGCCGTAACAGAAGGAACCGAGGAACAACCAGAACGCTGCTTCCACATTCGTTGCAAACGCAACGGCAAGAATGGCGAACAGTGACAGAAGGAAAATTGCAGCAGGCCAATAGGCGTTTGCCTCAAAACGCCCCGTCGGGAATGTGCGGGTGCTGGTGCGTTTCATCTTGGCATCGATATCACGCTCGTAGAGCTGATTAAAGGCACCGGCGCAGGACGAACATAACAATACGGCGAGACCCATCACGGTCATCTGCCAGGCACTAAGATCAATGCCGGGGCTGGCTACAGCACCAACCATCGCACACAGCATGATCAGAAAACCCAGACGAACTTTCGCCGTGTGGTAAATCAGTTTTATTGTTTCAGCCATATTAGTATTGTCTTGGACAGTTTCAGCGGGTCTGCAGGCTGCGAAGTATACCCAAAAAACCGGCGCGCCTTTAGCCCTTCCCCCGAATATTGCCGCCAGCGAACAACTTCGCCACCGTCGCTGTATCCGGCGCTTATGACAAGCTGCAACGCACCTGCCGGGCCGCTTGCCAAAGCGGGTTTTAACCGCCCCGAAAGGCAAAAAACTCTTTAAAAACCAATTATATAACCTGACGTTATAGGTGGATAACAAGGCATTCGTTCACAGGACCCCCGGCTATCTATACCTTATGCCGTCCCCAAAGCTAATAGCTGTTTCAGCCAATGGCTGGCGGGGAAACATACGAAGGTGGAGAGCCACATGGACAACGCAGCAATTGAAGATCTTAAAAAATCAGGCGCCAATGGCAGCCTGAACGGTGATCTTGTGCTCGACTGCGAAGCTTCCGGCCTCGCCTTCGATGAAGATCAGTCACGTGCTGCTGCGCTGGAACACTGCAATACGGTGTTCGAGTCGCTGAGCGCTGAAAAGCGCGTCGACTGGGCGCTGAACCATCTGCCACAGAATCACGTGCTGAGCTCAAGCTTCGGCGCACAGGCTGCTGTGTCTCTGCATCTGGTTACACAGCAGAATCCGGACATTCCGGTGATCTTTGTCGACACCGGTTATCTGTTCCCGGAAACCTATCGTTTTGTCGACGAATTATCCGAGCGGCTCAAATTGAACCTGCAGGTTTACACCAACCCGATGTCACCGGCACGGCAGGAAGCACTCTATGGTGAGCGCTGGAATGATGGTGTCGAAGGGCTGAACGCCTATAACCGCGACAACAAAGTGTTGCCGATGGAACGCGCTTTGCGTGAACTCGACACCGGCACCTGGTTTGCAGGTCTGCGTCGCTCGCAGTCGGATTCACGTGCCGAAGTACCGTTCCTCGACTGGCAGGGTGGCCGCTGGAAAGTCCACGCGATTGCCGACTGGTCCGATCGTGATGTCTACAACTACCTGAAGAAACATGACCTGCCGTATCACCCGCTGTGGGAGAAAGGTTATGTGTCGATCGGTGATGTGCATACGACCAAGTCGCTGCACGATGTAAACCACATCGATGAAACCCGTTTCTTCGGTTTGAAGCGTGAGTGCGGACTGCACGAGATCGATCTTTCCGAGATTTAATCCTGATTACAGGCATGCATTAAAAAAGGCCCGCAATAGCGGGCCTTTTTTAATTTGAATTCTGTAGATTCTCAATCCGGCACTTCAGCCGCAAACTCCTCATTGCAACCACCGCGTAACGGCAACGGCAGATCGTTGAGCACGGCATCCAACTCTTCCTGCGTTTCGGTGGCAGTAGCCTTGCGCAGAATCTCCCCCGTCAGGTGCGGTGCAAAGAGTTTGGTGAACTCGGCCATATAGCCACGCAATACCGTGTCGCGGCGGAAGCCGATCCACGTTGTGCTCTGCGGGAACAGGCCGCGGGCATCAATAGCCACGAGATCATCCTTGTCGTTGCATTCCCAGGCCATGGCGGCCACTACACCAACACCCATGCCCATGCGCACATAGGTCTTGATGATGTCTGCGTCACGGGCGGTAAACACCACGTCCGGTTCCAGACCCACATCAACGAAGGCCTTCTTGAACGATGACTCACCGGTCAGGCTAAACACATAAGTTACCTGTGGGTACTCCGCCAGCGCCTCGATCGTTAACGCACCTTTTTCCTTATCGGCATACACCGCCAACGGGTGATCTTTCGGCACGATAACGATGCGGTCCCAGTGGTACACCGGCAGCAACATCAGATCGGGAAACAAATGGAAAGCGCCGGTTGCTATTGCACAGTCGACACTGTTCGATGCCACCAACTCGGCAATCTGTTCTGACGTTCCCTGATGCAACTCAAGATTAATTTTCGGATAGCGCTCGCGGAATGCCTGAATGACATCTGGCAACACATAGCGTGCCTGGGTATGCGTGGTCGCAATCGACAACGTGCCCTCCTGCTCGGCCGACATGTCGCTGGCAAGACTGCGAATGTTGTCGGCCTCGCGCATGATGCGGCGCGCGCGTTCGATCACTTCATGACCGGCAGGCGTGATCGCCGACAGACTCTTGCCCTTGCGGGTAAAAAGCTGAATGCCCAGCTCCTGCTCCAGCAGCTTAAGCTGCTTGCTGATGCCGGGCTGGCTGGTATGCAGTTTTTCAGCAGCGGCGGTGATGTTCAGACCGCTGTCGGCAATACCTAGCAAATATCGTAGCTGTTGGAGAGTCATGACAAATCGTTATTAAGCTCGTGCTGAGGACTTTTGGGAACCGGAATACAGCTCCGCGATGCCTCAGATGGCTATAAATGGCTATTAATTGAAGGTATATAACCATTAGTTACATAAGACTGTCAATCGACCAGCCGCCAATTCACCCCGACACCGGCGGAAAATGGCTAAAACATATACCCGTGGCGCATAAGTGCAGGCAAAGATATTATTTTTCATTGGTTTACGATATCGCTATGGTTCGCATCCCGCCGCAATTAGCGCTCAGAAAAGCGTTGCTCAGCGGCCCTGATTCATAGCCCGACGCACAATTAAAATAACCCGGATATCCAGTGGACTACTTGCCGATTTTTGCTGACCTTAAAGCGCAGCCCTGCCTCATCGCCGGGGCAGGCTCTGTGGCGCGTCGCAAACTCGAACTGCTGCTGGAAGCAGGCGCGGCTGTAACGCTGGTCGCACCCGAAGTTGATCCGGCAACCCGCGAGCTGGCTACTGCAAACAATGTTGCGCTTATAGAACGCACCTTCAGTGATGCAGACATCGTCGGCAAGCTGCTGGTTATCGCAGCAACCAACGACGCTGCAGTTAATCAGCACATAGCCGCGTTGTGCGCCGCGCAGCAAACGCTGTGCAACGTCGTCGACGATCGTGAACATTCCGGTTTCATCATGCCGGCGATTGTCGACCGCTCACCGATACAGGTAGCAATCAGCAGCGGCGGCAGCAGCCCGGTGCTGGCCACCCGCATCCGGCAACAACT
>Ga0209692_10002006_pt1 | contig 24343 bp, 23 predicted proteins | sample tdDd472_FD_187129 | JGI IMG/M metagenome (GOLD analysis project Ga0209692, IMG submission 187129) | Marine sediment microbial communities from the Atlantic coast under amendment with organic carbon and nitrate - tdDd47.2 (SPAdes)... | ecosystem: Environmental > Aquatic > Marine > Coastal >... | reverse complement strand
TACCTGACGATCTTTGCCTTTTCGACCGAGAACTGGAAACGCACCCAGGTCGAGGTCGCCGGGCTGATGAGCCTGTTCCGCCGCTACATCGCCAAGGAGATGCAGGCGATCGCGGCCAACAACGTCCGGGTGCGTTTCATCGGCGACCGGGTGCGGCTCGACAAGAAGCTGATTGCGCTGATGGACCAGCTCGAACAGGAGACCGGCGGCAACACCGGCACGCAGCTGACCATCGCGCTGAACTACGGCGGCCGCGACGAGGTGGCCCGCGCCACCAGGCGGCTGGCGCAGGATGTCGCCGACGGCAGGCTGCGCCCCGAGGATGTCGACGAGGAAACCCTGCCGAAATACCTCGACACCCATGTTCTGCCCGACCCGGATCTGGTGATTCGAACCAGCGGCGAGGCGCGGATTTCGAACTTCCTGCTGTGGCAGTCGGCCTATGCCGAGTATGAATTCATCGACACGCTCTGGCCCGATTTCACCGCCGAGGAGCTGTCGCGCCTGTGCCAGAGTTACGGTGCGCGCGACCGCCGCTTCGGGTCGGTCAAGGCATGAGCGGACCGGGCGGCCAATGGGGTGACCTGACCGCGCGCCTGCTGTCCGGCCTGGTGCTGGCGGTGGCCGGGCTCGGCGCGGTCTGGGCGGGCGGCTACTACTTCGTCAACTTCGTCTCCGCGGTGACCGGGCTGATCGTCTGGGAGCTGACGCGGATGCTGCTGCCGGGCGACGGGCGCCGCGCCGTGCTCATGGGCGTCATCGCCGGTGTCGCGGGGTTCCTTGCGATCTATTTCCCGGCCGGGCTGGCCTTGCCGACGCTGCTGGTGCCGGCCATCGTCGGATATGCCTGGATGCCGGCGCACCGGAGGGTGTTCGTGCCGTTCCTGGTGTTCATCCTGCTGGCCGCCTTCGGCATGATGTCGGTGCGCAGCGAATTCGGCTTTGTCTGGATGCTCTGGCTGGTGCTGGTGGTGGCGGGCACCGATATCGCCGGGTACTTTGCCGGCCGCCTCCTCGGCGGGCCGAAGTTCTGGCCCGCGATCAGCCCGAAAAAGACCTGGTCGGGCACCGTTGCCGGCTGGGGCGTCGCCGCTGCGGTCGGCGGGATCTTCATGCTCCTGACCGGGGTCGGGGCGTGGCTGGTGTTGCTGTCGGCCGCCACCTCCTTTGCCGCGCAACTGGGTGACATCGCCGAAAGCGCGGTGAAACGCAAAAGCGGGGTCAAGGACTCCAGCGCGCTGATCCCGGGGCACGGCGGGCTGTTCGACCGGTTCGACGGTATGCTTGGGGCGGCGATTCTGGTGCTGGTGGTGATGCATCTGACCGGCTATCCGCCCGGACCTGTATGATCTGGAGCACTCGGAAAGGACAAGCGTGATGCGGCGGGTGACGATCCTGGGCGCGACCGGCTCGATCGGGCAGAACACGATCGACCTGATCCGGCGCGAGCCGGAGGCCTATGACGTGGTGGCGCTGACCGGCGGAGCCAATATCGCCCGGCTGGCAGAGGACGCCCGCGCGCTCGGGGCGGAGCTGGCAGTGACCGCCTATGAGGACCGGCTGGAGGATCTGCGCGCCGCACTGGCAGGCAGCGGAATCGCGGCGGCGGCAGGATCGCAGGCGGTGATCGAGGCGGCCCGCCGCCCGGCCGACTGGATCATGTCCGCCATCGTCGGATCGGCCGGCCTCGCGCCCGGCCTCGCGGCGCTGGAGCAGGGCACGACGCTGGCGTTGGCCAACAAGGAATCGTTGGTCTGTGCCGGGGCGCTGATGCTGGCGACGGCGCGGCGCCACGACGCCCGCATCCTGCCGGTGGACAGCGAGCATTCGGCGGTGTTCCAGGCGCTGGCGGGCGAGGAGATGACGGCGGTCGAGCGTATCGTGATCACCGCCTCCGGCGGCGCCTTCCGTGACTGGCCGATGGACCGGCTGGCCCGGGCGACCGTGGCCGAGGCCTCGAGCCATCCCAACTGGGACATGGGCCAGCGAATCACCATCGACAGCGCCTCGATGTTCAACAAGGCGCTGGAGGTGATCGAAACGCGGGAATTCTTCGGCGTGCGTCCGGAGCAGATCGAGGTGCTGGTGCATCCCGAATCCCTGATCCACGCACTGGTGGGGTTCAATGACGGGGCGCTGATGGCGCATGTGGGCGCGCCGGACATGCGGCACGCCATCGGCTATGCGCTGCACTGGCCGGACCGCCGCGCGCTGCCGGTGCCGCGGCTGGACCTTGCTGCGGTCGGAGCCCTGACGTTCAGGGCGCCCAACGAGGCGCGCTATCCCGCGCTGCGTCTGGCCCGCGCGGTGATGGACATGGGCGGGCTGGCCGGTGCGGCCTTCAACGCCGCCAAGGAACGCGGCCTCGACGGGTTCATCGCCGGGCGTATCGGATTTCTCGACATGGCCACCGTCGTGGAACGCGTTCTTGACCGTTTCGTGACCCAGGGCGACCGACTGAACGCGGCGATGACCCTTGATAACGTGCTGCAAACAGACCATGTCGCCCGGATATGGGCAGATGAGGCAATGACCGAGAGGGCAGGGGAAAGCTTTTGAATATTATTGAATTGATCCCGCAGTTTGGCGGGCTGGTCTATACGATTGCTGCCTTTGTCATCGCCCTTTCCGTGATCGTTGCGGTGCATGAATACGGCCATTACATCGTCGGTCGCTGGTCCGGCATCCATGCCGAGGTGTTCTCGCTCGGCTTCGGTCCGGTGCTGTGGAGCCGCAAGGACAGGCGCGGCACGCGCTGGCAGATCGCGGCGCTGCCCTTTGGCGGTTACGTCAAGTTCCTCGGCGATGCCAACGCGGCCTCGGGCAAGGACGGCGAGACCATGGCCGAGATCTATCGCGAAAGCCCCGAGGATCTGCGCCACACCATGCATGGCGCGCCGCTCTGGGCGCGCAGCGCGACGGTGGCGGCAGGGCCGGTGTTCAATTTCGTCATGTCGATCCTGGTCTTCACGGCGGTGTTCATGGTGCAGGGGGTGGCGCGCGATCCGCTGACCGTGGGCAAGCTCTACCCGCTGCCGGAGCAGGGGATCGAGTTGCGCGAAGGCGACGAGATCCTGTCGATCGGCGGGGTCGAGGCGCCGGGGGCCGAGGATGGTATTTCGTGGTCGGCGTTCACTGCGGCGCTGCCGCAGGCGCCGGTGCTGGACTATCGCGTGCGCCGCGACGGGCAGGAGATGACGGTCACCGGGCCTTACCCGTTTCCGCCCTATGTCCATCGGGTCGCGCCGCGTAGCGCCGCGATGGACATCGACCTGCGCCCGGGCGACGTGATCACCGCCCTGGACGGCGAGACGATCCATGCCTTCGACCAGTTGAAACAGGCGGTTGAAAGCTCGGGCGGGCGGCCGCTGCTGCTCAATGTGTGGCGCGACGGCGAGATGCTGGACTTTGCGCTGGCGCCGCGCCGCACCGACGAACCGACGCCCGATGGCGGCTTTGCCACCCTGTGGCGGATCGGCATCGCCGGCGGCATGGCGTTCGAGCCCGCGACCGAGACCGCCGGGCCCGTCGCCGCGTTTCTGGGCGGGCTGTCGCAGACCTGGTCGATCATCCAGGGTTCGCTGTCGGGGCTGTGGCACATGGTCACCGGCGCGATCAGCACCTGCAATATCTCCGGTCCCATCGGCATTGCAGAAACCTCAGGCGCGATGGCCAGCCAGGGCGCGCAGAGCTTCATCTCCTTCATCGCGGTGCTGTCCACCGCGGTGGGGCTGCTGAACCTGTTCCCGATCCCGGCGCTGGATGGCGGTCACCTGATGTTCTACGCCTATGAGGCGGTGGTCGGCAAACCGCCCAGCGACGGCGTCGTGCGCGTGCTGATGGCAATCGGTCTGGCGCTCATTCTGTCGTTGATGGTCTTTGCCCTGGGCAACGATCTGCTGTGCTGAGGCGCCAGCGCGGCGGGATGGCGGCAGACTGCACGCCCTAGTGTTGCCATATTCGGCCCCTAACCTGTGCAAACGCAGGAATAGAATGCCGGAAGGACCACGGGATGCACACTCTGGAGCGGTCATATCGCGGGCTCAGCCTGGTGATGGAACTGAACTGGGACCTGATCATTTACATGGCCACCATTGCCGTGGCCTTGCTGGCGGGCGCCTGGCTGGGCAGCCTGCTCTAGGCTCTGCGCAGGCTGCGGCGAAGCCCCCCGAAAAACGTCAACTGGGCTTTTGACAACGCCGGGCAATCCCGATACTCACAGTCCCAATGTCTGCTTAACACTGGGTTCAAGATAATGGGATTGGGGAGCACCGCAGGGGAACCCTGCGTTGAACGTGATTTTGGTCGCACCATTCTGCATCGTGTGCTTCCCGCGTTCGTTTTCATCTTTTCGCTGCTGCTCACGGTACTGCCAGAGACCGCGTCGGCGCAAAGCTATCGCTTCAATTCGGTGCGCGTCGAGGGCAACCAGCGGATCGAAGCGGCCACAATCGTGGCCTATACCGGGATCGAACGCGGCAAGACCGTTTCGGCCGGTGAATTGAACGACGCCTATCAGCGCGTCATCGGCAGCGGATTGTTCGAGACCGTCGACCTGACGCCACGCGGCGGAACGCTGGTGGTTTCGGTCACCGAGTATCCCACGATCAACGTGATCAACTTCGAGGGCAACCGCCGGATCAAGGACGAGGATCTGGCCAAGATCGTCGAATCCACGTCGCGGCAGGTCTTCAACCCGGCACAGGCCGAGCGTGATGCCAACACCATCGCCACCGCCTATTCGCAGCAGGGGCGAGTCGCAGCGACGGTTACGCCGCGTATCATCCGCCGCAGCGACAACCGGGTCGATCTGATTTTCGAGATCGCCGAGGGCACGACGATCGAGGTCGAGCGCGTCAGTTTCGTCGGCAATCGCATCTACTCCGACCGGCGGCTGCGGCAGGTGATGGAAACCAAACAGGCCAACATCCTGCGCGCCTTCTTCCGCTCCGATACGCTGATCGAGGACCGTATCGAGTTCGACAAGCGGGTGCTGCGCGATTTCTACCTGTCGCGCGGCTACGTGGATTTCCGGGTGAACAGCGCAAACGTGGAATTCACCCGCGAGCGCGACGCCTTCTACCTGGTGATGGACGTGCAGGAGGGGCAGCAGTTCCGCTTTGGCAAGATCACCACGGTCAGCGAGTATCCCGGCGTGGATGCCGCGGCGTTCCAGGACGCGCTCAAGATCCGGACCGGGGCGGTGTATACGCCGACGCTCGTGGAGACGTCGATCACGCGCCAGGAACGGCTGGCGATCAAGCAGGGAATCGATTTCCTCCGGGTCGAACCGCGGATTACCCGCAATGAACGCGACCTGACGCTGGACGTGGAATTCGCCCTGACCAAGGGGCCGCGGATCTTCGTCGAACGTATCGATATCGAGGGCAACACCACGACCCTCGACCGCGTGGTGCGCCAGCAGTTCCAGATCGCCGAGGGCGACCCGTTCAACCCGCGTGAAATCCGTGCCAGCGCCGAACGCATCCGCGCGCTCGGGTTCTTCGAAAACGCCAATGTCGAGGCGCGCGAAGGCTCCTCTCCCGAACAGGTCATCGTCGATGTGAACGTCGAGGAGAAACCGACCGGCTCGCTCAACCTCGGGGGTTCCTTTTCGGTCAGCAACGGATTCGGCGTCGCCATCGGCCTGACCGAGAACAACTTCCTCGGTCGGGGCCAGCGCCTGTCGTTCACCTTTTCGACCGCGGAGGACGCGGAATCCTACATTCTGGGCTTTACCGAACCGTTCCTGCTTGGGCGCGAACTTCGTTTCAATCTCGACATGGGCTATGCTGAGACCGATTCCAGCTACTCCGCCTTCGACACCGGGCGCGCGTTCTTCTCACCGTCGCTCACCTATAAACTGGCGGAAAAATCCAAGCTGAACGTCCGGTACTCCTGGGACGGAAGCGAGATGAAATCGCGGGAAACCCCGATCCACGGCCCGGTCATTGGCACCGAAATCGGTCAGGGCGCCCTGACCAGCAGTTCGCTCGGGTTCACCTATACCTACGACAGCCGGGTCACCGGGCTTGATCCCAACTCGGGTGTTCTGCTGGAATTCGGGGCTGACTACGCCGGCCTGGGCGGCGACAACCAATACCTGCGGACCAGCGCCAAGGCGACCGCGCAGACCAAGGTTTTCAACGAGGAAATCACTCTGCGCGCCACCGTCGAAGCCGGTGCGCTGAGCTGGATGAGCAACAACAACAGTCGCGTTCTGGACCGCTTCGTGTTGTCGTCGGACATTATGCGCGGGTTCGAATCCTATGGCATCGGTCCGCGCGACCTGTCGCCGGACGCGACCGGGGTCGCCTATGACGACGGTCTCGGCGGCAACCTCTATGCCGTGGCCCGGTTCGAGGCGGATTTCCCGCTTGGCCTGCCGGAGGAACTGGGCCTTCGCGGCGGGGTGTTCCTCGATGTCGGCAACCTGTGGGACCTGAGCGATGCCAACACCGCCGCCGCTGCCTCGACCTGCGGGCCGGCCGGCACCTCGTCCTGCATCGTCGGCGCCGATGGCGCCTGGCGCTCGGTGATCGGGCTGTCGTTCCTCTGGAACACCGGCTTCGGCCCCTTGCGGTTCAATTTCTCCAAGGCGATCAGCAAGGAATCCTACGACAAGGAACAGTCCTTCGACCTGACCCTTCAGGCGCAGTTCTGATCGCCGGGGATGGCGCGGTCGCGGGCGCATATCGTCTGGGGGCTAGTGCTGGCTCTGCTCTGCGCCGGGCTGGTCGCTCCGGCCGGTCCGGGCGCCGCCCAGCAGCTTGGCCTGCCGCAGTCGGCGATCCTGACCATCGAGACCGACAGGCTGTTTTCGCAATCGGCCTTCGGCAGGCGCACAGCCAATGAGATCGAGGCCGACAGCGCGGTGCTGGCGGCCGAGAACCGGCGCATCGAGGCCGAACTGATGGCCGAGGAGCAGGACCTGACCACGCGCCGCCCGGAGATGGAGCCCGAGGCGTTTCGTACCCTGGCCGATGCCTTCGACGAAAAGGTCCAGTCGATCCGGCGCACCCAGGAATCCAAGACCCGGGCCCTGAGCCAGCGGGCCGACAAGGCGCGGGTGGAGTTCCTGCGCGCCGCACGACCGGTGCTTGAGGCGCTCATGCGCGAGGCCGGCGCCGGCGTGATCCTGGAACGCTCCAGCGTGTTCCTCAGCGCCAACGCCACCGATATCACCGATCTGGCAATCATGCGCATCGACGCGGCCATCGGCGACGGCAAGAGTGCGACACCCGAGGTCGATCAATAGCGCGGCTTGCCGAAGCCGGGCGGGGTTGCTAGTCAGGCCGCAACGTTCAACAACGGGAAACCATCCATGACCGCAGAGTTGAAAAGCGCGGATATCGAATTGATCCAGCGCATCCTTCCCCACCGGTATCCGTTCCTTCTGGTGGACAAGGTGGTCGATATCGACGGCTACAGCGCCGCGCGTGGCATCAAGAACGTGACGATGAACGAACCGCAGTTCCAGGGCCATTTCCCCGGAACCCCGATCATGCCCGGTGTCACCATCGTCGAAGCCATGGCACAGACCGCCGGCGTAATGCTGGGGGTCGGCATGGATATCATCGATTCCGACCTGCTGATCTATTTCATGAACATCGACAAGTGCAAGTTCCGCCGCAAGGTGGTGCCCGGCGATGTGCTCGAGATGCATGTGACCACCCTGCGCGGCAAGCCCGGCGGCAAGATCTTCAAATTCTCCGGCAAGGCGACGGTGGCCGGGGAAACCGCCGCCGAGGCAGAGTTCTCCGCGATGGTCGATATCCGGAAGGAATGACCGAGATGAGCCGGATACACTCCAGCGCGATTGTCGAGGACGGCGCCCGGCTGGGCGAGGGCTGCGTCGTCGGCCCGTTCTGCGTTGTCGGCCCCAAGGTGGTTCTGGGCGATCGGGTCGAACTGAAAAGCCATGTGGTGGTCACCGGCGATACCCGGATCGGCGAGGACACGGTGATCTTTCCTTTCGCGGTGATCGGCGAGATTCCGCAGGACCTGAAGTACCAGGGCGAGGATACCCGGCTGGTCATCGGCGCCCGCAACCGGATCCGCGAACACGCGACGATGAACCCGGGCACCACGGGGGGCGGCGGGGTCACGCGGATCGGCGACGACGGGCTGTTCATGGCCGGCACCCACATCGCGCATGATTGCCAGATCGGCGACCGGGTGATCCTGGTGCACCATGTCGCCATCGCCGGTCATTGCGTGCTCGAGGACGATGTCATCGTCGGCGGCCTGTCGGGGGTGCACCAATGGGTGCGGATCGGGCGTGGCGCGATCATCGGCGGGCTGACCCGGGTGACCAACGATGTCATCCCCTATGGTCTGGTGCAGGCCCCGCGCGGCGAGCTTGACGGGCTGAACCTGATCGGGCTGAAGCGCCGGGGGGTGGCGCGCTCGGACATTACCGCGCTGCGCGCGGCGTTCCAGATGCTGGCCCAGGGCGAGGGCACCTTTCAGGATCGCGCCCGTCGCCTGGGCGAGGACACCGACAGCGATTACGTGCGCCATATCGTCGATTTCGTCATGGGCGAGACCGACCGTTCGTTCCTGACGCCGGGGGGCTAGGGCATGCTGGCGCTGCTTGCGGGGCGCGGGGCGCTGCCGGGTGCGATATCGGCGACGCTGGACATCGCGCCGCTGGTCTGTGCGCTGGAAAGCAACCCGCCGGACCGGCTCACGGTCGATATCACCTACCGGATCGAGACCTTGGGCAGCCTGCTGGAACACCTCAGGGAACGTGATGTCGACCGCGTCTGCATGGCCGGTGGGATCGACCGCCCGCAGATCGATCCCTCGGCGATCGACGCCGCGACGCTGCCGCTGGTGCCGGTGCTGACCGAAGCGCTCGCCACGGGCGATGACGGGGCGTTGCGCGCGCTGATCGGGATCTTCGAGACCGCCGGCTTTTCCGTGCTGCCCGCGCAGGAGGCTGCGCCCGGCCTGCTGATGGCGCCCGGTGCCCCCACGGTGGCGCAGCCGACCGACATTCACCGTGCCGACGCCACCCGCGGCGCCGGGATCGTGGCGGCGATGGCGGCGGCGGATATCGGCCAGGCCTGCGCGGTGCGGCGCGGACAGGCGCTGTCGGTCGAGGGGGTGTTCGGCACTGACTGGATGCTGGCGGCGCTGGCCGAGCGCCCCGATGGCGAAGGCGGCTTGCTGTTCAAGGCGCCGAAGCCGGGGCAGGACCGGCGCGCCGATCTGCCCGCCATCGGGCCGGAAACCGTGCGCGCCGCCGCCGGTGCCGGGCTGGAGGGGATCGTGATCGAGGCCGGCGGCGTCATCGTGCTGGACCGGCCCGGGGTGATTGCCGCCTGCGACCGGATGGGCATGTTCCTCTGGTCGCGGGAGCCGCAGGGCTGATGCGCGCCTTTCTGGTCGCCGGAGAGCCGTCGGGCGACCGGCTGGGCGGGACGCTGATGCAGGGACTCCGGCAACTGGCGCCGGGGATCACCTTTGACGGGGTCGGCGGACCGCAGATGCAGGCGCAGGGCCTCGTCAGCCGCTTTCCCATGGATGAACTCAGCGTCATGGGCATCGCCGAGGTTCTGCCGAAATACTTCGACCTCAAGCGCCGGATCGAACAGACCGCGCACGCGGTGATCGAGGTGAAACCGGATGTGCTGATCACCATCGACAGCCCGGATTTCTGCCTGCGCGTGGCCCGTCTGGTCAAGGCGGAAACCAGGGTCCGCACGGTGCACTATGTCGCGCCCTCGGTCTGGGCCTGGCGGCCGAAGCGCGCCGACCGGATGGCGCGGGTGATCGATCATGTTCTGGCGCTCTTGCCGTTCGAGCCGCCTTATATGCAGGCGGCCGGGATGGCCTGCGATTTCGTCGGTCACCCGGTGGTGGCCGAGCCGGTGGCGACCGCCGGGGAGGTATCCCGGTTTCGCGCCCGCCACGGGCTGGGCGCGGTGCCGGTGCTGCTGGTCCTGCCCGGATCGCGCAAGGGCGAGGTCGCAAAGCTCGCGCCGGTTTTCGGCACGGCGCTGGGGCCGGTCCTCGCGGCGCGGCCCGATCTGCAGGTGGTGGTTCCGGCCGCCGCCCCGGTGGCGGGGATGGTGCGCGAGATGGCATCGGACTGGCCCGGCGCGCCGCTGATCCTCGATCCCGGCGACACCGATCCCGCGACCGAAGCGACCGACAAGCGCGCCGCCTTCGCCACCGCGCAGCTTGCGCTTGCGGCCTCCGGCACCGTGGCGCTGGAACTGGCCGCGGCCGACACGCCGATGGTCATGGCCTACAAGGTGAACTGGCTGACCTGGCAACTGGTACGCCCAATGGTGCGGGTCGATACCGCCAACCTGGTCAACCTGGTCAGCAACACCCGCGTGGTGCCCGAATGCCTCGGCCCCGATTGCCGGCCCGAGCTGATCGCCCGGGCGATGCTGGAGGTTCTGAAGCATCCCGGCGCGCAGAAAGACGCCATGCGGCTGACCATGGAGCGGCTGGGGCAGGGCGGCGAGGCGCCGGGGCTGCGCGCGGCGCGGGCGGTGCTGGCGCGGTTGTAACGGTCAGTCGCCCCGCCAGATCCAGCCGCCGCCGAAGATCCTCGTGCCCCCGGTTTCATAGAACACGCAGGCCTGGCCGGGGCTGACACCTTCCTCCGGGGTCAGCAATTCGACCTCCGCCGTGGTCGGGGACATCGGCCGCACGATCGCTTCGCGCGGCGGGCGGGTCGAGCGGACCTTGACCGAAAGATGCCACTCGGGCCGGCTGTCGAACGGCTCATCCCCCAGCCAGTTGATCTCGCGCACCGGGATCACCCGGGTCGCCAGCATGTCCTTGGGGCCGACCACGACCTGCTTCTTGTCGACATCGAGCCTGACCACGTAAAGCGGCTCGCTCAGCCCACCGATGCCAAGCCCCCGGCGCTGGCCGATGGTATAGTGGATCACGCCGTCGTGGCTGCCCAGCACGCGGCCGTCGGCATGCACGATCTCGCCCGGGTCGACGGCGCCGGGGCGCAGTTTCTCGATCACGCTGGCATAATCGCCATTGGGCACGAAACAGATGTCCTGGCTGTCGGGCTTGTCGGCCACCGCCAGCCCGTAATCCGCCGCCATCGCGCGTGTCGCCGCCTTGCCGGGCAGATGCCCCAGCGGGAACCGCAGGAATTCGAGCTGCTCCGGCGTGGTCGAGAACAGGAAATACGACTGGTCGCGGTTTGGATCGGCGGCGCTGTGCAACTCCGGCCCGTTCGGTCCGATCTTGCGCTGGATGTAATGGCCGGTGGCCATGCAATCGGCCTCCAGATCCCTGGCCGTTTCCAACAGATCCTTGAACTTCACCCGCTCGTTGCAGCGGATGCAGGGCACCGGGGTGGCGCCGGCGAGGTAACTGTCGGCGAACTCGTCGATCACCGCATCCTTGAAGATATTCTCGTAATCCAGCACGTAATGGGGAAAGCCGCGCTCCTCGGCCACGCGCCGGGCGTCGTGGATGTCGATCCCCGCACAGCAGGCGCCCTTTTTCGCCAGCGCCGCGCCGTGATCGTAAAGCTGCAGCGTCACGCCGACCACGTCATAGCCCTCGGCGGAAAGATGCGCCGCCACGACCGAGCTGTCGACACCGCCGGACATCGCCACGACGACCCGCGTCTCGGCCGGCGGTTTGGGCAGGCCCAGCGAGTTCAGCGGTGCATCGGTGTCCAGCGCCATGGCGGCGGCTCCTCATTGGTGGCGGGGTGCGGAAAGTACGTCGGAATATAGGAAAATGCCAGATACTCGCAAGGGGGCGGTTTCACCACCCGTTAAGAGGTGCTGCCGACCATGGGGGCGGGACTGCTCAGGGGTTGGAGATGTATCTGAAAAAAGTGGAAGGACCACGCGCGGTCAGGCTGCCGAACGGAACCAGGATGACCCGCGCCGATCTGCCGCCGGCAACGACCCAACGGTGGGTGGCGTCGCGCAAGGCCGCTGTCGTTCGGGCAGTTCTCTACGGGCTGATAACCGAGACCGAGGCCAAGACCCGCTATGCGTTAAGCGATGAAGAGTTGAAATCCTGGGTCGAGGCCGTGACGACGCACGGAGAAAAGGCTTTGAAAGCAACGGCATTGAAGACATATAGACAACGCTAGGTTGTTTGGGTATCCTCTCGGTAAACTCCATCGCGGTAACATGCGATTAACTTTTTTTCGCCAAGGTTAACGCAATACTGGAAAAGCGAGTTCACGGAGAGTTTCCTGATGCGTGTTTTATTGGTGGAAGACGACCCGGCCACGTCGAGAAGTATTGAATTGATTTTGACCCATGCCAACCTGAACGTCTACGCGACGGAACTGGGCGAAGAGGGAATAGATCTGGCCAAGCTCTACGACTACGACCTGATCCTGCTGGACCTGAATCTGCCCGACATGAACGGGCACGAGGTGCTTCGCCAGATCCGTATGGCGCGGATCGACACCCCGATCCTGATCCTTTCCGGCTCGGACGATACCGAAAGCAAGATCAAGGGATTCGGATTTGGCGCCGACGATTACCTGACCAAGCCGTTCCACCGCGATGAACTGGTGGCGCGCATCCACGCGATCATCCGCCGCTCAAAGGGGCATTCGCAATCGGTCATCCACACCGGAAAGGTCGCGGTCAACCTCGATGCGAAAACGGTCGAGGCGGAGGGCACCCCGGTGCACCTGACCGGCAAGGAATACCAGATGTTCGAGCTGCTCAGCCTGCGCAAGGGGACCACGCTGACCAAGGAGATGTTCCTGAACCATCTCTATGGCGGCATGGATGAGCCGGAGCTCAAGATCATCGACGTGTTCATCTGCAAGCTGCGCAAGAAGCTCGGACAGGCCACCGGCGGAGACAATTACATCGAAACCGTCTGGGGGCGTGGCTATGTGTTGCGCGACCCGCGCGAGGACGAGAGCGACACGCATCTGGCGGCTTCGGCCTGACCGCCTGACCGCGCCCGGCGCCCTCGCAGCGTCTGGACCTGCGGCCTGCCGCGCCGTATCACGGGAACCGGAGAAACACCCGGGATCATCTGTGGGGCGCGCGCCACCGTGACTGACGACATCGACATCGAGCGACTGACCGAAGATCAGGCGCGGGCGGAACTGGCGCGGCTGGCCGATCTGCTGGCCCGGGCCGACGCCGCCTATCACACCGAGGACGCGCCGGTGATCTCGGACGCGGAGTATGATCGGCTGAAACGGCGAAATACCGCGATCGAGGCCCGATTCCCCGGCCTGAAACGTACCGACAGCCCCTCTGACCGGGTCGGCGCCCGGCCCGCCGAGGGGTTTGCCAAGGTCACCCATGCCCAGCGGATGATGTCGCTGGGCAATGCCTTTGCCCCCGAGGATGTCTCCGGTTTCGATACCAGCGTTCGCAAGTACCTTGGAATGGGGCCGGGGACCGTCGCCTATACCGCCGAGCCCAAGATCGACGGGCTCTCTCTCTCGCTGCGCTACGAGCACGGCGCATTGGTACAGGCCGCCACCCGCGGCGACGGCGCGGTGGGCGAGAACGTGACTGCCAACGCGCTGACCATCGAGGATATACCGCAACGGCTGACCGGCGCGCCGGAACTGCTTGAGGTGCGCGGCGAGGTCTATATGAGCCACGCCGATTTTGCCGCGCTGAACGACAGGCAGGCAGCGCGCGGCGGCAAGAGTTTCGCCAACCCGCGCAACGCCGCCGCTGGCTCGCTGCGGCAGCTGGATGCCGGGATCACCCGGTCCCGCCCGCTGCGGTTCTTCGCCTATGGCTGGGGGGAGCTGTCGCAACCGTTGGCCGAGACCCAGATGGGCGCGATTTCCCGGCTCAAGGCGCTGGGGTTCTCCACCAACGATCTGACCCGGCTGTGCCAGGGGCCCGAGGAGCTTCTGGCCCATTACCGCGCAATCGAGGAACAGCGCGCCACGCTCGGCTATGACATCGACGGCGTGGTCTACAAGGTCGACGATCTGGCGTTGCAGGCGCGGCTGGGGTTCCGCTCGACCACGCCCCGCTGGGCCATCGCGCACAAGTTCCCCGCCGAAACCGCCTGGACCCGGCTCGAGGCGATCGACATCCAGGTCGGGCGCACCGGCGCGCTGTCCCCGGTGGCACGGCTGACCCCGGTGACGGTGGGCGGCGTGGTGGTGTCCAACGCCACGCTGCACAACGAGGATTACATCGCCGGGCGCTCGGCTTCGGGGGAGTCGATTCGCGGCGGCAAGGACATCCGTGTTGGCGACTGGGTCCAAGTCTATCGCGCCGGCGATGTGATCCCAAAGATCGCCGACGTGGATTTGTCTAAGCGGCCAGAAAACTCCGAGCCTTACCAATTTCCGCATGTCTGTCCCGAATGCGGCTCACCTGCCGTTCGAGAAAGCGGTGATTCGACTCGTCGTTGCACTGGATCTCTAATTTGCCCAGCCCAAGCCCTCGAGAAGTTAAAGCACTTCGTTTCAAAGTCGGCGTTTGAAATTGAGGGATTGGGGGACAGTCAAATTGAGGAATTCTTCTTTGATCGGCATCTTCCGGTAAAGGAACCTGGTGATATTTTTTTATTGGAGAGCAAAGATTCAAAAAACCTCGTTAGGCTCAAAGATAGGCCAGGTTGGGGGAAAACTAGCGCCGAAAAATTGTTCTCGTCTATTAGGAAAAGTAAGGATGTTGATTTTTCTCGGTTTGTGTTCTCCTTAGGGATTAGGCACGTGGGTACGCAAACATCGAAGGATGTGGCGCGTTTTCATGTGAGTTGGGTAAACTTTCGAACGGCATTGAAAGATGTAAGTGAAAGGAGAACCAAATTCGCGTATGAATATTGGAGTGAGAGGCTAGGTGTTCAAGGCTCAAATTCGATCTTCTGGCAGGAAATATCATCGGAAGCTAAACGATTAAGGGATTATGAACTGCACTTCTGGGACAGCCTTTTTCGCTTCAAGGGCGTTGCAGGAGTTGGGCTGCTTTCCAATCTTAGAAAATTCCTGGGCAAGTCTCTTGATGTTACGTCTCTAGGTGTTTCTGAAGGCATTTTTGATGCAACCTTTAAAAATACCGCTCGCTATCCCAAGAAGCATGAGGAGGCCATGTCTTTTTTCGGAAGCTATGAAGGATTTCACATTGAACTCCAAGAAAGAGTCAAGGATTTAAAGGGTGAGTGGGACAGTTTTTCCAGCGCCTTCCATATTTCTTCATCCGAAAATATCTGGTTGAGGTTTGGTGGGTGGGCAGCTGCCTCCAAAGCCTTGGAGGTATTTGCAAAAAAGGATGAGGAGAGTAAAGAACCTCTTTTGCCGCTCGCAGGGCATGGAGATGTAGTTCGCAATTCTATTCTAGATTATTTTTCCGCGGAGAAAAACGCGGAAGCGGTCGATCGACTTCTTAATTTTGTGAATATTCGCGACTTTGACTTGATCGCCCAAGAAAGCGAAATATCGGGCAAGACCGTGGTCTTTACCGGCACGCTGGAAAAGATGACCCGCGCCGAGGCCAAGGCGCGGGCCGAGGCGTTGGGGGCCAAGGTCTCCGGTTCAGTCAGCAAGAAGACCGATCTGCTGGTCGCGGGTCCCGGTGCCGGGTCCAAGGCCGCCAAGGCCGCCGAACTGGGGATCGAGACCATCGACGAGGACGGCTGGCTCGCGCTGATCGGGGCGGCATGACCGGGCGGCCCGAGGCGCTGTTTCCGCTGTTCGCCGACCTCGAAACGCTCGAGGGGGTCGGCCCCAAGACCGCCAAGCTGATGGCGCAGCTGGAGGTTGAGGCGCCGCGCGATCTGTTGTTCTCCTTGCCCTTCGCTGTGATCGACAGGCGCCGGCGCGACACCATTCGCGGCGCCGAGATCCCCGGCACGCTCACCGTCGAGGTCACGGTCGGGATTCACCGCGCGCCGCGCAATCGCGGCGGCGCCTACCGCGTGCATGTCAGTGACGCGCAGGAGGAGTTCCAGCTGGTCTTTTTCCACGCGCGCGGCGACTACCTCAAGCGGCTGCTGCCGGAGGGGGCGAAACGGGTGGTCTCGGGCAAGCTGGAGCTGTTCGACGGCATCGCCCAGATGGTCCACCCCGATCACGTCCTGCCGGTCGAGGAGGCCGGTGAAATCCCCGAATTCGAACCGGTCTATCACCTGACCCAGGGCGTCAGCCAAAGGGTGATGTACAAGGCCGTGCAGGGGGCGTTGACCCGCGTGCCGGACCTGGCCGAATGGATCGACCCGGCCTATGTCGCGGCGCAGGGCTGGCCCGGATGGGCCGAGGCGATCCGCGCGTCCCATGCGCCGGTGGGGATGGACGATATCAGCCCCGATGCCCCGGCCCGCGCCCGGCTGGCCTATGACGAGTTCTTTGCCCACCAGATGACCCTGGCGCTGGCCCGGCGGCGCGAACGGCGCGCGCGCGGCATCGCCAGCGCCGGAACCGGGGCGCTGCAGGAAAAGGTGCGCGCGGCGCTGCCCTATTCGCCGACCGGGGCGCAGACGCGGGCGCTCTCCGAGATCGCAAGGGACATGGCCGCGCCGGAACGGATGAACCGGCTGCTTCAGGGCGACGTCGGCGCCGGCAAGACGCTGGTCGCCTTCCTTGCACTGCTGATCGCGGTCGAGGCGGGAGGGCAGGGGGTGATGATGGCCCCGACCGAGATCCTCGCCCGCCAGCATCTGGAGGCGTTGCAACCCCTGGCCGAAGAGGCCGGCGTGGTGCTGGAACTGCTCACCGGGCGCGACAAGGGGCGCGAGAGGCAGGCCAAGCTGGCGGCACTGGCGCGCGGCGACATCCAGGTGCTGGTCGGCACCCACGCGGTGTTCCAGGCGGATGTGGAATTTCACGATCTGCGCCTTGCCATCGTCGACGAACAGCATCGGTTCGGCGTGAAACAGCGGATGGAACTGGCCGAAAAGGGCGTGGCGGCCGACATGCTGGTGATGACCGCGACACCGATCCCGCGCAGCCTGTCGCTGGCGCAATACGGCGACATGGATGTCTCGGTGCTGGACGAGAAACCGCCGGGGCGTAAGCCGATCAGGACCGCCGTGCTCAGCACCGAGCGGATGGGCGAGGTGATCGACCACCTGCGCGGGGCCATCGCCGAGGGGCGGCAATGCTATTGGGTCTGCCCGCTGGTGGACGAATCCGAACTGTCCGACCTGACCGCCGCCGAGGAGCGCTTCAAGCACCTGCGCGCGGTGCTGGGCGAGGGGGTGGTGGGGCTGGTGCATGGCCAGATGCCCCCCGATCAGAAAGACGCGGCAATGGCCGGTTTCCAGGCGGGCGAGATCCAGATCCTGGTCGCCACCACGGTGATCGAGGTGGGGGTGAACGTGCCCAATGCCACCATCATGGTGATCGAGCGGGCCGAAATCTTCGGTCTGGCGCAGCTGCACCAGTTGCGCGGACGGGTGGGGCGCGGTGCGGACGAGAGCACCTGCCTGTTGATGTACCGCCCGCCATTGGGCGAGGGCGGACGGCGGCGGCTGGAACTTCTGCGCGCGACCGAGGACGGGTTCCGCATTTCCGAGGTGGATCTGCAGATGCGCGGCGCCGGCGACCTGATCGGCACTGCGCAGTCGGGCGTGCCCCGGTTCCGCATCGCCGACCTGGAGCGCCAGACCGCGCTGATGGCGGTAGCGCAAAGCGATGCGCGGGCATTGATCGAGGCCGATCCGGGGCTGGAGAGCGACCGTGGCCGCGCCGCCCGCGTGCTGCTCTGGCTGATGCGGCAGGACCGCGCCATCCGCTGGATTTCTGTGGGGTGAGCAGGCTTCCCGGAAACGCTCCAGTGGAGCGTTTCGCCTGCGAACGGGCGGAGCCCCGGGGGATAGCGGCTTCCCGGAAACGCTCCAGTGGAGCGTTTCGCCTGCGAACGGGCGGAGCCCCGGGCGTGCAAAGAGGGAACAAATCGCGTTTTGAAAAGATCTTTCTTTTCCGAGGGTTGCCCTTGATGTTCCCAAAAGTTCACAAAAGTTCTCAAAAAGTTCTTTACAGGACGTGAGGAAATATGAGAACAAAAGGTCAACACGGAACATCAACCGTCTGACAAACCCGGAGGTGACCCCATGCTGACCCAGATCAAGACGACCCTTTCGACCAGCCGCGAGACGCTCTTGCAGGATGCGCTGGGTGCCGCGGCCTTGATGGCGATGCTGCTGGGCGCGCTGCACCTGCCCGGTCTGGTCTGATACCCGTTTCTGCCTGCGTTCTCGTGCCGGACGGCTCTGCATCTCTGTCCCATTGTTCGATGCAAGGGTGACCTGCCTCAACCGATCCCTGTCCGGCCCGTGCCCAACGGGCCCTGCGCCAACCGGATGCCTCACGAGACGCTCTCACCTGCCGCCGCCCTCCACCCGGAGGTGCGGCGGTTTTTTTCGGAGCAGGGGCCGGCGGATTCGGTCGCAGTCGCCTTAAAGCTCGCCGGTGGTGGCGATCTGCAACAAGGCCGTCAGTACCGCGTTGGCCGCGACCGACGCCAGGATCATCCCCATTACCCGGCTGATGATGGCAGATCCAGCCGTGCCGATCAGACGGATGATCGGCTCGGCCAACCGCATCAACAGATAGGCGGCGGCGATCACACCCAGCATAACCACACCCGTTATCGCCTGATCGGATACGCTGAACCGCTTGTTGTCCGTTAGGATGACAATGGCCAGCATCGCGCCGGGCGACGCCAGCGAGGGGACCGCAAGGGGAAAGATCGCCGGATTGGTGGTGCGCCGTTCATCGCCGACCATGTCCGGGATTGCCCGCTGCTCGGCCTCGGTCTTGCCTTCGCCAAAAATCATGGTCAGCGCGAAAAGGAACAGAATAATCCCTCCGGCCACCTGAAACGAGTTCAGCCCGATGCCAAGTGCATCAATCAGGATCTGACCAAAGATCAGAAAAAACAACAAGACTGCGGCGCTGACCAGCGCGGCCTGCAGCGCGATCTTCCGCCGCAGGGCGGCCCCGGCTCCGGCGGTGATGGCGATAAAGACAGGGATGGTTCCGATCGGGTCTATCACGACCCACAATGTAACGATCTGTTCCAGAATGCCGTGGATGATCACTGCCTGTACCGCTCTCCAAAGGATATAGATTTCAATTTCGTTGTGCCGTCAGGCGCAATCGGCCTGTTCGGCCTGTTCCATCGCCTCGGCGGTGGCCTCCAGCGCCAGCAGGATCGAGGCATGGCGGTTCTTGTATTCGCGCGCCGGGCGCAGTACCTCCAACCCCTCGAAGGGGGCATCGGGGGCCGGGCCGTCCTGTTTCAGCATCGCCTTGAGCTGGTCGCGCGCGGCCTCGACCTGTGCCCGGGTCACGCCGATGATGGCCCCCCCCACCACCGAGGCCGAGGCCTGGCCCAGCGCGCAGGCCTTCACGTCCTGTCCGAAATCGGCGATCCGGTTATCCTTGACCTTGACGTCCACGGTCACCGTCGAACCGCAGAGTGGCGAGCGTTTCTTGACCGTGGCGTCCGGGCCGTCCAGCCGGCCCAGGTGCGGAATGTCGGCAGCCAACGCCAGGATGCGGGCCGAGTAGAGCTTGATCAGGTCGGTGTCGCCGGACATGGGTTTCCCTCGTAGCGTGTTCCCCATACATAGGGGGCCGATCCCGCGATGCAAAAGGTTTTCCGCCCATGTCCTTCGATCCAGCCACGCTCACCTTTTCCGCCGACGGGCTGATCCCCGCCATCGCCCAGGACGCGACCAGCGGCGAGGTGCTGATGATGGCCTGGATGAACGCCGCCTCGGTCGCGCGCACGCTGGAGACCGGGCGGGTGACCTACTGGTCGCGCTCGCGCCAGTCCTACTGGGTCAAGGGCGAAAGCTCGGGCCACGTACAGAAACTGGTGGATTTCCGGATCGATTGCGACCGCGACTGCCTGCTGGTGCTGGTCGACCAGACCGGCCCGGCCTGCCACACCAACCGGCGCAGCTGTTTCTACACCGCCGTGCGCGACGGCGAAGAGGTCGAGTTGATGAAACCGATGGAGGGCTGAGACTGGCGCGCATCGCCGCCTTTTTCTGGCTGAAAATACTCCGGGGGAGCGCGCAGCGCGGGGGCAGCGCCCCCATCCAACGCTTAGCCCAGCCCGACCATCCGCCGGATGTCCTCTGGCGTCGCCCCCTCGGCGCGATATTTCGAGATCGCCCGTGCATCGTCGCGCTTGGCCAGCCGTTTGCCCCGGTCATCGCGGATCAGCCGGTGATGGTGATAGGCCGGCGTCGGCAGGCCCAGCAAATACTGCAACAGCACGTGGATCTGGGTCGCCTCGAACAGGTCCTCGCCCCGCACCACATGGGTGATGCCCTGGTCGGCATCGTCCACCACCACCGACAGGTGGTAAGAGCCGCCCATGTGCCGCCGAACCAGCACGATATCGCCAACCGCGCGGCACAGGTGATCGCGGCTCACCGCGTGATGCCCGGAATGCGCCGGGCCGGTCTCGGTGAACCCGAGCTCGGGCAGGGCGCGCGTGGCCCTTTCCATGTTCAGCCGGATCACGTCCCCTGGCCCGGCGTCTGCCATCGGTCGGCTGCGGCAGGTGCCGGGATAGATCCGCCCATCGGGGCCGAATTGCGGCACGCCTTCCTGCGGGGCGCCCGCAGCGGCCTCGATATCGCCCCGGCGGCAGCGGCAGGGATAGCTGAGCCCCATCGCCGCCAGCCGGTCCAGCGCGGCGCCATAGCGCGCCAGCCGGTCGGACTGGCGCATCACCGGCTCGGGCCAGCACAGCCCCAGCCAGCGCAGGTCGTCATAGATCTGCGCCTCCCATTCCGGCCTGGCGCGGCTCTGGTCGATATCCTCGATGCGCAGCAGGAAGCGGCCCTGCGTCGCGCGCGCCATGTCCCGGGCCAGCAACGCCGAATAGGCATGGCCCAGGTGCAGCGGCCCGGTGGGCGAGGGCGCGAACCGGGTGGTAAAGCTCACGTCCTGGCGATCACAAAGACCGTGGCACCCAGCCCGATGCCGGGCAGGTGCGGCCCATGTTCCCGGAACAGCAACTCTGCCTTTCCCGCGTCGAGATAGCTGTCGAGCTTGCCCTCGTACTCCGGTTCGGCCAGCGCGTGGTCGTTGAAGGAAAACACCAGCCGCCCGCCAGGGGAAAGTGCCGCCATCAGCGTGTCAAAGACCGAAACCGGGGCGGCGCCCGCGCCGATTACCCCCGCCGCGCAGATCGCGCCATAGCCGCCCCGCGACAGCAGAGCGCCCGCCTCGATCACGTCGAGCCTGCGATAAAGATCCTTTTCGCGGGCCACCTCCAGCATGTCGGGCGAAAGGTCCACGCCGTCGATCGCGGTGAACCCGGAAGCGTGCAGCGCCAGACCGGACAGGCCGGTTCCGCAGCCGAAATCGAGGATCGGCACGGAAAGGTCGGCCATATGCGCCGCCAGCGCCGTGGCACAGCGCGCCGGGGTGGCATAGCCGTTGTGCGTCAATTCCTCCTCGTAGCTCGCAGCCCAATCGTCATAAAGGCGGCGGGTGCTCTCGGCATCGCGCGCGTCATAGACCTTGTCGAGATAGCTCTCATCGTTCATGGCCGCAGCCTAGAACGGTGGATTGGTCCGCGCAACCGATCCGCTCAGCCCGCCGCATCCAGCCAGTCGGCCCAGTCGGCCTTGGCCCTGTCGGTATAGGCCTTGTAGCGGTCCTTGCGGCCCCGGCGCCCGCCCTTGAGCCCCTCGACCGGCGGGAACAGGCCGAAATTCACGTTCATCGGCTGAAACGTTTTGGCCTCGGCGCCGCCGCTGATGTGGGTGATCAGCGCGCCTGTGGCGGTCGTGCCCGGCGGCGCGTTCAGGGTCCGGCCCTGGATCTCCGCCGTCGCCAAGCGCCCCGCCAGAAGCCCCATCGCGGCGCTTTCGACATAGCCCTCGACGCCGGTAATCTGCCCGGCAAAGCGGATGTTGGGCTTTGATTTCAGTCGCATCTGCCCGTCCAGCAGCGTGGGAGAGTTGAGGAAGGTGTTGCGGTGAATGCCCCCCAGCCGGGCAAACCGGGCCTGCTCCAGCCCCGGGATCATCCGCAGAACCTCCGTTTGGCTCCCGTATTTCATCTTGGTCTGAAAGCCCACGATGTTGAACAGCGTGCCCAGCTTGTTGTCGCGGCGCAGTTGCACTACCGCATGCGCCTTCACATCGGGCTGGTGCGGGTTGGTCAGCCCCACGGGCTTCATCGGTCCGTGGCGCAGGGTCTCGCGGCCGCGTTCGGCCATCACCTCGATCGGCAGGCAGCCGTCGAAATATGGGGTGGGCACGGGGGAAGACGTCTCTTCGCCCACGTGAAACTCGGTCTTGTCGGCGGCCAGCAGTGCGTCGATGAAGGCCTCGTACTGGCCCTTGTCCATCGGGCAGTTCAGGTAGGCGGTGCGTTCCTCCTCCGTCTCGCCCTTGTCATAGCGCGACTGCATCCACGCCTTGGACATGTCGATGCTCTCGGCATAGACGATCGGTGCGATGGCGTCGAAAAACGCCAGCGCCTCGGCCCCGGTCTCGGCCTGGAGCGCCCGGCCCAGCCCGGCCGAGGTCAGCGGCCCGGTGGCGATGATCCACTGGCCGTCGTCGGGCAGGCTGTCGATTTCCTCATAACTAACCGAGATGCGCGGATGCGCCACCAGCCGCGCTGTCACAGCCTCGGCAAAGGGATCGCGATCGACCGCCAGCGCGCCGCCGGCGGGCAGCCGGTGCGCGTCCGCTGTTGCCATGATCAGCCCGTTCGCCGCCCGCATTTCCCAATGCAGCAGCCCGACCGCGTTCTGTTCGCTGTCGTCGGAGCGGAAGGAATTGGAACAGACCATCTCGCCCAGCATGCCGGTCCGGTGGGCAAAGGTTTCGATCTTGGGGCGCATCTCGTGGATGACCACGTCGATGCCCGCCTGCGCCGCCTGCCAGGCGGCCGCGGACCCGGCCATGCCGCCGCCCACGATATGTAATGTCTCGCTCATGCGCTGCCAGATAGGGCAGCGGCGGGCGCGGTGCAACGACAGACTGTCAGGAGGATAGGAGCCACGCCCCGGAGCCGCCGCAGCAAGGGAATCGACCGGGATGAGAATCCGGCCTGGAGGGACCCTCCTTCGGCGGCGGCTCGAGACGAGGCGTCACGAAAACTGTGCCATAACTCAACCACAAAGAGAAGCGGAGCTTTGGAAACAGTGCGGAGAGTTTTCGAAACATTCGTTTCGATGTTTACTGGGACCAGTCGGGCGGACGCTTGTCGAGAAAGGCCGCGATCCCCTCTTCGGTGTCGCGGTAGAGCATGTTTTCCACCATCACCGACCCGGCATAGGCATAGGCTTCTGCGATCGGCATCTGCGCCTGCTCGTAAAACGCCTGCTTGCCGATCCGCACCGCCGCGCCCAGCTTGCCGGCCAGTTTCGCCGCCAGCGCGGCGGTCTCCGCCTCCAGGTCCTCGGGCGCCACGGCGCGGTTCACAAGGCCCAGCTCGCGGGCGCGGTCGGCCTCGATGAATTCCCCGGTGCTCAGCATTTCAAAGGCGTGCTTGCGCGGGATGTTGCGGCTTAGCGCGACCATCGGCGTCGAACAGAACAGCCCGATGTTCACCCCGTTGACGCCGAACCGCGTGCCCTGTGCCGCCACTGCCATGTCGCAGCTGGCCACCAATTGGCAGCCGGCGGCGGTGGCGATTCCATGCACCCGCGCGATCACCGGCTGCGGCAGGGTCTGGATCGACAGCATCATTTTCGAACAGCGCTCGAACAGATCCTTGAAATAGGCCTTGCCGCCATCCTCGGCCTGCCGTCCCGCCGTCATCTCCTTGAGGTCGTGGCCGGCGCAGAAGGCCTTGCCTTCGCCCGACAGAATCACCGCGCGGATGTCTTTATCGTCCTTTAGCGCGTCGAACTGGGATTGCAGCGCCGCGATCATCTCGTCCGAGAGCGCGTTCAGCCGCTCCGGCGCGTTCATATGCAGATGTGCCACCGCACCCGTGCCGCTACGTTCCAGAATTGTCATCTTGCCCTCCCATTGGATGTTGAGGCAACTCTAGGGCCAAGCCAGCGGGAGGAAAAGCATGTCTCTGGTCCTGAACAAAGAAGACCTGGCCGAATACCTGGCGCAGGTCTTTCCCCAGATCCGCGACGATTTCGCCATCGACGCGCTGACCGAGGACACCATCACCATGCGGCTTCTCACCCGCGAGCGGCACCTGCGCCCCGGCGGCACGGTGTCGGGGCCCTCGATGTTCGCCCTGGCCGATGTTTCGGTCTACGCGATGGTGCTGGCGCGGATCGGCCGGCAGGCGTTGGCGGTAACCACCAATTGTTCGCTGGATTTCATGCGCAAGCCCGAATCGGGGCGCGACGTGATCGCGCACTGCCGTCTGCTCAAGCTCGGTCGCATGCTCGCTGTCGGCGACGTTCTGATGGCCTCCGAGGGCAGCGATAAACCGGTGGCCCGC
>Ga0209692_10002005_pt1 | contig 24358 bp, 24 predicted proteins | sample tdDd472_FD_187129 | JGI IMG/M metagenome (GOLD analysis project Ga0209692, IMG submission 187129) | Marine sediment microbial communities from the Atlantic coast under amendment with organic carbon and nitrate - tdDd47.2 (SPAdes)... | ecosystem: Environmental > Aquatic > Marine > Coastal >... | reverse complement strand
TCCATCCCAGAACAGGACTGTATATTCGAGATCGACACTGCCCGTAACTACCAATGCAACTCCATCTTCTATAAATAAAGGCTCGGGAAAATAACTTTGGATTACAACTCTGTTTTCAGAACTCGACGGAGATATTTTGGGAACATTCATATAATCGTACCCAGTCCAGGTTCCTTTATCTGAAGTAACCGGACCTGCGACGCCAGCGGCTGTAGTATAGTAATAGTCAGTTCCATCAGTGGTAACATAGGCTTTTAGAGGAACCTCAATATTACTGAAATCAAAACTGAGTTCATTGGCTAAAACGTTGGTTGTTTCAATATTTATTGCTCCCATGGATTCTCCGGTTAATCCTGCTGTCAGATCAATTTGCAGATCCGGAGCCGAGGCACCGATCGGATCAGAGGGATGCTCTTCAAATTGATATTTAAAACAGTGACTTTCAAACCATCAGTTTCTGCAAAAAACATCTCCGCTGGTAATATTGTTACCAGAAAAAGAAAAAGGATTATTATGGCAGGCTTCTTCATATGCCCCCCCTAAATCCTTTCCAGTTCGACTTCTACGGTTGTACCTTTGCTACAGCTGAACATTGTAAAAGAAACAAAACTCACGAGTGAGATTGCAATCAAAACAACAAAAAATCTTTTTATATTTTTTTTCATGATAACCTCCGGGTTATAATTCTCTTACTTAAATTATAACCACAGAGAGAGTCGGGAATCCAATAAAAACAATAAATAAAAAACCCTCTGTTTCCAGAGGGTTTCGATCTAAGATTCATTTCCAGAAACTAGCTTTTGTAACCGGCTTCCATTATCTTGATATTAATAGGATTGTGTTGTTTATTCCTTGCAGAAATGGCTTCATCGAGTGCCTCTTCGAGAGCAGACATGGAAGCGATTTCCGGTTTAACTTTCAATAGAAACCCGAGTGCCGCCATATTGGCCGCTCTCAAAGATCCCGCCGCTTCAGATATTTCGTTGGCTTTTACGCTTTCGATCTGTATATCTGTCCTTTTCGGTGTATCGGGAATCAGGGAACTGTTGAAAATCATCAATCCTTTCTTTGTCATTTTCGGCTCAAATTTGTGCATTGAAGGCGTGTTGAGAGCAATGACAATTGTAGGGTGATCAATTACGGGAGATGATATTTCATCATCTGAAATGATAACTTTACAGTTGGCCGTTCCCCCTCTCATTTCCGCTCCATAAGAGGGAATGTGAGAGACATGTTTACCTTCGCGCATAGCAGCGATGCAGAGTAGTTTCCCCGCCAGAAGAACACCCTGACCACCGAATCCTGAAATTACGATTTCTTCATGCATCAGACTTTCTCCTTTTCTTCGCGGAATACACCTAGTGGATAATATGGCATCATGGCTGTTTCCACCCATTTAGCCGCTGTCACCGGATTTACGCCCCAGTTTGTCGGACAAGTCGAAAGCACTTCAACAAAGGAGTAACCTTTGCCCTCTTTCTGATTTGTCAGAGCTTTTTTAATGGCTTTTTTTGTTTTGCGGATATTTTTTACATCGTGAATCGATGTTCTTTCGATATAAACAGGAGCCGCAAGCGTATTGATCATCTCGCAGGCTCTGATTGGATAACCGACATCAGCGACATCTCTTCCGTAGGGTGTCGTCTTTGTAATCTGATCGGGCATGGTAGTGGGAGCCATCTGCCCACCGGTCATACCGTAAATGGCATTATTGACAAAAATAACGGTTATGTTTTCCCCTCTGTTGGCAGCGTGTATTGTCTCACCTGTTCCGATTGCGAGAAGGTCTCCGTCACCTTGATAGGAAATGACAATCTTATCAGGGTGAACTCTTTTTACCCCTGTAGCTACAGCTGGTGCTCTACCGTGAGCAGATTCAATTCCATCGGCATTGAGGTAGTTATAGATAAGAACTGAACACCCGACAGGAGCAACAACAATTGTCTCCTCTCTGATATCCATTTCATCCATAATTTCCGCAATTAATTTATGTATGATCCCATGGCCGCATCCCGGGCAGTAATGGGTTTTACCTTCAGTCAATGATTCAGGTTTTGTGTATACTAATTTTTCTTCCATTGTATTACCTGTATCCTTTTATGATATTGATGATCTCTGCAGATTCGGGAACAGCTCCACCTAATCTTCCATAGAAATCAACTTCAGCCAGGCCGTTTACAGCAACTTTCACATCTTCGAGCATCTGTCCGGCACTCATTTCAACTGTGAGAACTTTCTGAACTTTTTTAGAAAGTTCATTTAGTTCCTTCATTGGATAAGGCCATAAAGTGATAGGTCTGAAAAGGCCTACTTTGATTCCCTCTTCTCTAAGCTGTTTAACTGCTTTCCGAACGATTCTTGAAGATGTTCCATAAGAAACAATGATAAACTCGGCATCATCACAGAGAAACTGTTCCGCTCGAGGCTCTTTATCTTCCACATTGCTGTACAATTCCTGCAAATGGATATTGTGTTTTTCCAGATAATCTTCCGGTGTCAGTCTAAGAGACATGACCTGGTTGGGTTTTCTCCCTTTATTTCCGGAAACAGCCCATGGTTTTGCCGGCGGGTTAACTTTAGGTTCAGGCAGTATTACAGGTTCAGACATCTGTCCGAGATACCCGTCTCCAAGTATGGTGACAACCATTCTGTATTTATCTGCCAGTTCAAAGGCATCGACAGTTAAGTCAGCCAGTTCCTGAACATTTCCGGGAGCCAGAACGATAGACCGGTAGTCTCCATTTCCTCCCCCTCTGGTAGCCTGAAAATAATCAGCCTGAGATCCGGCAATACCACCGAGTCCCGGTCCGCCTCTCATCATATTAACAACAACACAGGGTAATTCCGCTCCTGCAAGATAGGACAATCCCTCCTGCTTCAGCGACATTCCCGGTGATGATGTCGAGGTCATTGTACGGGCACTGGCTCCCGAGGCTCCAAATACCATATTGATAGCTGCCACTTCACTTTCAGCCTGTAAAAAGCATCCGCCTCTTCCGGGCATTTCTTTAGCCATATATGCTGGTATTTCATTTTGAGGTGTTATGGGGTAACCGAAGTAATGGGTGCATCCTGCTCTGATAGCGGCTTCTGCCAATGCTTCGTTTCCTTTCATAAGTACAGTTTTGCTCATATCTACTTTGCCTCCTGTACTATTCTATATATTTGGATTGCTGAATCCGGGCACTGTACTGCGCACATTGTGCAAGCTGTACATTTGGATTCATCTATACATTGGGAATAACTATTCCCTTGATTATTTGTTTCAATTGACATTTCGAGAATTTTCTGAGGACAAGCTTCGGTGCACAATGCACAACCTTTACACCTGTCGATATCAATTTCCGGTCTTCCTCTGGCCATCTGAATCTCCCTTATGTTTTTCCTATAAATCATAATACCACACAAATCGGAGTATCTGGTAGCATTTTTTTCGAAATATGCATTTTACAGAGAGTTTTTCAACATTTTACTCAGTTGTCTATCAAAAGCATTGGCAAATGCCTGCTTCTCTTTCGGTCCGAAAGCACTGTGTCTTTCCACTCCTCCACCGTATTCACGCAACTCATACATGAAATTCCGGACAGAAAGTCTCTCTTTGATATTTTCCACTGTGTAGAGAACTCCTCTATCGTTCAATACTTGAATTTTCTTTTCAACAAGTTCGTCGGCAAGAGGAATATCTCTTGTAATAACCAGATCGCCCTCTTCCACATTATCTACAATATAGAGATCGGCGCTCTGATCTTTCGCCTCTGTTACAACCATGGTGAACAGTTCATTGTCCTCCATGGGAATCTTTCTGTTGGCTGTAAATATAAGTTGTATTTTCTCCCGCTTTGCCGCCCGCTCTACTATTTCCTTTACAGGTTTGGGGCAGGAATCGGCATCAATCCAGATTTTCAATAGTTAACTCCCGGTACTGATGCTCTGTATATTACAGCATTACCTTTTGCCATCCAATTTCCGGCATTGTAAGGTACAAAAAGCGACTCCCCTTTGACAGCATGAATATCTTCACCCAGCTCAGAGTTAAAAGAGAGATCACCTTCACTGACAAAAAGAATCTGAACCCTGTTTATATCTTCTATAAGATAATCATTTTCCCCATTAACGTCGATTCTTGATAATTCGAACTCCCTCGATGGGCTATCATATGTAGCGACACCATCCTTGGAAGAACCTGCTTTGAGAATCTCTGGATCTGCTCCTGAGAAGTTCAGAATCCTCATCAACTCATCGCGGTCTACATATTTGGGAGTAAGCCCTCCTCTCAGAACATTGTCGGAGCTTGCCATCAGTTCCATTCCCAATCCATCGAGATAAGCGTGTAGTTCCCCGGCAGACAGATAGAGTGCTTCTCCGGGTTGCAACTGAACAAGATTTAAGTACAGAGGACCGGCAATTGCCGCATCTTCGGGATATTTTTCATGCAGATTCAATACCCAGCTGAATGCATCACCTTGCTGTTTTTGCGCACTGGAAACAAGTTCATGAATAAAAGTCATTTTCCTATCACCTTCAAGGGCCATAATGGCACTGAAAAACTTTTGAAGGCCTTCAGAGGTCCTGTTTCCTGAAAAAGCTTCAAGGTCTTCTTTGAATGAATCGAGATCGGCTTTCTGGAAATTATCGATAATGCTGTCAATGGTCCTGAATCCTCTCATAGCCCAGAATGGTGTCAGAGCACAGATGATTTCCGGTTTGTGATTATCATCCTTATAATTGCGGTTAAATGCATCGAGGGGAATTGATAACTGATTCTCCTTCTGAAAACCTTTTTCTGCCTGTTGCTTATCGGGATGAACTTGAATAGAAAGGGGACTTCCCGCTGCCAGAACCTTAAAAAGAAAGGGAAGATCTCCATAACCGGAGGCGATCTCACTACCGAGAACATCCTCCATATTACCTTTTATAAACTCAGATAAAGGGATTTCTCCCTTTTTACTTTGCAATAATGATGTTCCACGCCTGTGGGAACCCATCCACAACTCGGCCTGAGGTCTTTTCTCTTTGTTTTCATATCCTAATAACTGCGGAATTGCAGTAAGAGAACCCCAGGCGTAATCCTGAATTACGTTTTTCATCTTGTATATCATTTTCATGATACAAGTTTAAAACAAAAGGAAAGAGATAATCAATTGAATGGCAAATTATTTGGACAAACCCGTTTCATTGAGAAATTTTACAAATAATTCAAAGAGGATTATATCGATTTTCTTATTTTTTAATACAAATTCCTCTCTCATAAACTTAAGAGCTTCAAATGTTTCCATATGGGATTTGTATGAACGACCGGGATCAGTTATGGCATCATAGACATCGACAATTTCGAGAAACTTCACCGGCAGGTATGACAGCGAATTGAATTTATGAAGATCTTCCAGTTCATAGGAAATACATGAGTCCTGACGGAAGTTTTTATTCCCCAGTTTCATCAGGGAACAGAGTTCTCTGTAATATCCATATCCACTCTCGTGTCCGTAGTACTCGTGATGGTATCCGGCGATTGCTGCGATTTTTTCTGAATAAACTGTTTTCTGCAATATCATTCTGTATCCCGTTTTGGCATGGGACTCCACTTTCCTGCTATCAAACTCATCAGTTCCTTCATAATAGTCGATATAGCGCTGTTTCCCGATATCGTGGAGGAGAAAACCTGTGGAATAGATTTTTATTTCCTCAGCGGGAATCGGCCTGATCCCACCCTTGAAGACATTTTCCAAAGTCAGATCTTTCATTGGTATATGAGGTATCAGAGAACTGTACCATCTTCTATAATTTTTCTCGAATTTAGCGCGGAGATGTGAGGCAAAACCTCGGTCCTTCATTTCCCGGTTAAAAAATAACAGGAATTTGTATGAGAGAACAAAAGTTCTCACCATATGGCGGAGTGTCACACCATTGGACTTCTCCGCAAGAGAATAGAAAAAGATATCATTGCTCATATCGCTATCGAGTATGGATGTAATTGAAGAAATAATTTTCTCCGTCAGCCTGGCTACTTCAACAGTGGCCTGACGCGCTTCGCCATTGGCCAGATTGACAACTTCATCAAGTGTTACTTTATTAATCAGGTATGAGAATGAAGAAACTTCCACAAGAATTTCATTTTTTTCTTTAACTGATACGTTTCTCGAATTGATAACAGAATTGATTCGGCTTAATGCTCCTGTCAGGGCAGAGATTCTCTCCTCTGGTTTTATCTTAACAAGATTATCGTATTCTTTTGAAATTTTCTCTTCTATATAGGATTCAACAGTTAGTCTTCTTTCCAGTTCAAGATCATTTTCTTCAATTCGTTTTGATATTAATGTAATCTGATGGGAATTAACAAAATAGGACCAGTTACGGGTGTCTTTAAGCCAGAATTCTTTATCATTATTGTATAAGGCATTTATTGAGATTTTCTTTCTGATGCCCGATTTGTCATTGATACATGTCAGAAAACTTTTTTCTTTAAGAAGTTCCGGAAATATCCGTTCATCCAGTTTTCTGATTTTTTTTAACGATATTAGATTATCATCCATAAAAATACTGATTCCCTTGATTAAAAGCTTGTTAAATAATCGGCATATAATAGAAATTTATTAGGGCATCGTCTATTATAAACGTAACATGAGGATATTTAATTGGAAAAAATAAATGACGCTATAAAGAGGCTGGAAGATTTCTTCTATGATGACCGACTTGCTGAACTGTACGGCCCCTCTTCTGTTGAAAGCCAAAGAGATCGTTATATCAGGATACTCAACTGGCATAGATCCTTTTTCAAAACAGAAAGCGCCATGATAATAAGCAGTCCCGGAAGAATTGAACTGGGAGGAAATCAGACAGATCACAATGGGGGAATCGTTCTCGCAGCGTCTATCCAGCTCGACTCGGTTGCTGTCGTTACAAAAACTGATGACAATATAATCACTGTGAATTCGGAAAATTATCCTCTATTCAAAGTCGACTTATCAGATCTGAAATTGAAGGAAGATGAAAAGGGAAAGACCGAAGCTCTGATCAGAGGCATTGCCGCCTTTTTTTCTGCAGATGGATACAAAATCGGGGGATTCAATGCATCTGTTTTATCAGACGTTCTTCCGGGATCCGGTTTAAGCTCATCGGGATCTATTGAAATTCTTCTATGTTCAATTTTCAACAGTCTCTACAATGATGATTCGGTAACAGTTACGGAACTGGCTCATTTTGGAAAAGAAGCGGAAAATGTTTACTTCGGAAAGCCCTGCGGTTTAATGGATCCACTTGCATGTGGAGCCGGGGGAATCATATCCATAGACTTTGAGAATCAAAATTCTCCTGAAATAGTCCCCATCGATTTTGAATTTGATGAATTCGGTTACAAACTCTTTCTGGTAAAAACCGGCGGAAGCTATTCTCATCTATCAGATGAATTCTCAGCTATCCCCGAGGAGATGACCAGCGCCGCTTCGGTTCTTGGAAAAGAGAGATGCTGTGAAACGACGGAAGCTGAGTTTTTATCACAATCAACTGTCGTCCGGGAAATAAGCGGTGATAGAGCATTTTTGAGGGCGCTCCACTTTTTCAGAGAAAATGACCGAGTCAGAGAGATGATCCATTCACTTTTGCACAGGGATTTTGACAGATATCTGCATCTGGTAAACAAGTCGGGGAATTCATCGTTCAAATATCTTCAGAATTGTTATTCCACAGCATATAAAAATAAACAGGGAATACCCGTTGCCCTGGCTCTGAGTGAAGGATTTCTCGATGATAATGGCGGATACCGTGTGCATGGAGGAGGTTTTGCCGGATCGATTCTAGCTTATGTACCTGATGAAATGGCGGGAAACTATCGGAAAATGATGGAATCCCATTTCGGAACAGAATCGGTAATACCTCTGATAATCAGAGATGCTTCAGCCGGACCGGTTCTATTGACTTAAAAGGCTAAAAATAGATAATATTTTACTTAATTGTAATGAAAAAAACAGGAGATAAATATGAGTAATATTTCTGCACTGCAGAAGGCGCGCTACAGCTACCAGCCAAAACTTCCAACAGTTTTAAAAGGTGATATAAAAAAAATCGCCTGTTCATTTGGAGAACCTACTGAATCGATTGCTGATCAGGATCAGGTTAAAGCACTTTTTAAAAATACATATGGTGCTCCCATTGTCCGATTTATTGAAGGCGATAACGATATAGCTTCAAAAAAAATCAATGCCGGAGTAATCCTTTCCGGTGGACAGGCTCCCGGTGGACACAATGTAATTGCCGGTATATATGACGGTCTTAAAAATGGGAACAAAGATTCCAAGCTTTTCGGATTTCTCGGTGGTCCTGATGGAATTATGAATGGTAAACTCGTAGAAATCGATGATAAATTCATGGATGATTACAGAAATACCGGTGGTTTTGATATGATCGGTTCCGGTAGGACTAAACTGGAATCTGAAGAACACTTCGAGAAAGCAAGAAAAGTATGTGAAGCCAACGGAATCAACTCTGTGATAATCATCGGTGGTGATGACTCAAATACAAACGGTGCCGTTCTTGCTGAATATTTTAAAGCAACTAATGCAGGGATTACAGTTGTAGGAGCTCCAAAAACTATTGACGGCGACCTCAAAAATGAATTTATTGAAACATCATTCGGTTTCGATACTGCAACAAAAACATATTCTGAACTGATTGGAAATATTGAAAAAGATTCCAACTCAGCTAAAAAATACTGGCACTTTATCAAATTGATGGGTAGAAGCGCTTCTCATATCGGTCTTGAATGTGCTCTCCAGGCTCAACCCAATATCTGTATTATCTCAGAAGAAGTAGAGCAGAAGCAGATGACACTAGCCCAGGTTGTAGAAGAAGTAACCGAAGTGATTGTTAAAAGAGCGGCCAATGGAAATAACTTCGGTGTCGCCCTGATTCCTGAAGGTCTGATCGAGTTTATTCCTGAAGTGGGAAAACTGATATCTGAAATCAACGACCTTCTCGCACATAATGCCGATCACTTTGCATCACTTACATCAGCAGATGCTCAGAAAGAATGGCTCGCTTCAAAACTTTCAGCTGCTGCAGCACCTGTATTCAAATCATTACCTGCGGGAATTCAGGCTCAGCTACTTATGGACAGAGACCCTCATGGAAATGTACAGGTTTCACTGATCGAAACTGAAAAAATGATAATCGAAATGGTTGGAAAAAGACTTTCCACTCTCAAAAAAGAGGGAAAATATTCAGGAAAGTTCAGTTCACAAGCTCATTTCTTCGGATATGAAGGGCGATGTGCCTTCCCGTCAAACTTTGATGCAGACTACTGTTACTCTCTCGGTTATTCCGCCTTTATTCTGATGGCACAGGGACTGACAGGTTACATATCCAATGTTGCCAACCTTCAGCTGCCTGCTTCCAATTGGGTAGCCGGTGGTGTTCCACTGACAATGATGATGAATATGGAACAGAGACACGGACATATGAAACCGGTTATCAAAAAAGCTCTTGTAGAGCTCGATGGAGCCCCTTTCAAAGAATTCGCTTCTAAAAGAGATGAATGGGCTGTGAAAACAGATTTCACATATCCCGGAGCAATTCAATATTACGGACCGGACGAAGTCTGCAATATGCCGACAAGAACTCTGATAGCTGAAAAATCATAGATTTTTAGGAGAAGGGAGACTGGAGGAGGGAGACGGGAAGAATTTTTCCTGTTCAAACTTCGGTCTCTTTTTTTGACTATGCTTAAACCAGAGAGTCATAAATATGAAAATGAAGTCAATAACGGTTTTGATCATTCTATTACTCCTTTCAAGCAATGTTATCTATACACAAACTGATATCAATTTGCAGATATTGAAACAGGGAATGACTGTCTCTATCGGTATGGAAGAAAATACCGACTGGCCGCCTTATGAGTATTTTGAAAGAATTGACGGCATAAGAACAGAGAAATTAATAGGTTATGCTGTAGATGTTATTGCAGAAATACTCTCGTCCTATGACCTGAATTATAATATTGAATATTTTCCCCTGTTAAGGTGTCTTGAATATCTTGAATCAGGCGAGAAAATACAGGTTGTGCTACCAACTTCTTTAAATGATGATAGAAGAGATAAATATTATATTTCTGAATATGCTTATTCTGTAACTCCCAGTTATTATTATATGAAAGAAAAGTTTCCCGATGGTCCGGATATTTCTTCAGTTGAAGAATTGCTTCAATATGGTTCCGTCTATGGAAAATTCGGATATAATTACAGCAATTTCGGAATAGAAGAAGAAAGTTCTCTTATAAGATTAAAAGATTTTGATTCCATTATTAATATGCTTGAGATGGGAAGAGCGAATTTCTTACTTGCCCGTTCTGAACCTTTTTCAGGCTTATCCCTGGTGGGAGAAAACTACCTGCACGATGGAATAGCCCAGGCACCGATTCCGGGAATTTCCAGAGAAAATTTTTATTATCTCATATCAAAAAAACATCCTTATGGAGAAGAGCTGCTTCAGATAATCAATAAAGGGATTATCGAAATGCGGAATCGGGGAAGATTAGAGGAAATAATGGATATATATATTTCAAAAGCGGAATTCCCGAACTAGCTCTTGCCAGATGAAGAATCTTAATATATAACTAAAACATATTCAGGTCGGCATTTTTGCCGTTAAAAGGGAAACAGGTTAAAAACCTGTGCGGTCCCGCCACTGTAATAGAGTTTATCAGCTTATAACCACTGGAATTTTGAATGCCGGGAAGGGAGCTGATATTATCCTCTAGAGCCAGGAGACCTGCCTGAATGATATACCCAATAATGTCTGCGAGGTTCAGACCGGGTGTGGCATGCCTATCAAAAGCACCATACCCTCCTGCAGCAAGGAGAAAAAATTATGAAAAAACTTTTACCCCTTATCCTACTGATTGTCACATCAGTATTATGGGCAAAAGGCACACAGGTAGCATCTGTAAGTACTGCTCCTGAAACAACAGAAAGTTATCCTCAGAGGATAATCTCACTATCACCATCTACAACGGAAACTCTTTTTGCCATCGGTGCCGGAGATCAGGTTGTCGGTGTAACGAGTTACTGCAATTATCCCGAGGAAGCGGCAAGCAGAGAGATCGTCGGAGGATTTTCAGCAAAGACAATCAGCATTGAAACAATTATAAGCCTGAATCCCGATCTGGTAATTGCCGGGGTTTCCGCCCATCAGCCTATCGCCGATACATTGAGAGCTGCAGGCATCGCTGTATTGTCAATTGAACCGAAATCAGTCGATGATATCAAATCAGTTATAGAAGAACTTGGAATCATTACCGGTCATAAAGAGCAGGGTAAAGCTGTTTCCGACGATATCACGAAAAGAATAGATGCTGTCAGTTCGAAACTCAGCATGCTCGATGAAAGAGTAAGAGTTTTTTATGAAGTATGGGACGCTCCTCTTATGACTGCCGGACCGGAGTCTTTTACCGGGCAGATGATTTCTTATGCAGGCGGCGACAATATCTTTTCTGATGTTGAAGGCGATTATCCCCAGGTAAGTTCTGAAGTATTAATAAGCCGAAATCCACAGGCAATACTCGCCTCAAATTCACATGGAGAGAAATTGACTCTTGATGCCATGAAAGAGCGCGAGGGATGGGTGAACATTGATGCTTTTAAAAACAACAATGTTATCCTCCTCGATGGAAATATCGTATCCAGGCCGGGTCCGAGAGTAATTGACGCGATTGAAATGATCGCTTCTTCCCTTTACCCGGAACTGTTTTAGCATATGAAAAGAAGCAGATTCATTATATCATTACTGATTCTTCTCTCACTTGCCCTGGCCGTGACTATTTTCAGTGTCGGTGCCGGTGCTATATCAATCAGTCCCGGAACAGTATTCAAAATTCTTACCGGTGCTGTTAACGAGGGAACTGAGTATATTATTGTAATGAATCTGCGACTGCCGAGAGTAATACTTGCAGCGATGATCGGCGGTGGCCTGGCTGCTGCAGGTACAGCATTTCAGGGAATGTTCAGAAATCCACTGGCCGACCCTTTTGTTGTCGGTGCCTCGGGAGGTGCCGCGCTGGGAGCAACTCTGGCAATAGCCTTTGGTCTTTCTATAAAAGTAGCCGGTTTCAGCGCAGTTCCCATAACAGCTTTTTTCGGTTCTATTGCCGCTGTTTTTCTTGTATACCTCATAGCCGAATCGGGGAATAATACTTCAACGATTTCACTACTGCTGGCCGGTACTGCATTAAGCACAATATTGAGCTCTGCCGTTTCTCTTATTATGTTGCTCTCCGACAGAACTCTCCATGAAACCTATACGTGGCTACTCGGAGGACTATCGGGCCGCAGCTGGAACGACCTGACCAGCACAGCACCATTCATCCTGTTCGGATCCAGTGCTCTATGGATACTTTCGAGACCTCTCGATGCATTGGCCAGCGGAGAAAAAACAGCAATAAGCCTGGGCCTGCCTGTAAAAAAGACGAGAGCCCTTATCGTACTAATGGCATCACTGACAACTGCAGCGGCTGTAGCTGCCGGTGGAATTATCGGTTTTGTAGGTCTTGTGGCACCTCATATTGCGAGAATATTTTTCGGCTCCTCTCATAGACGATTGATTCCCGCAAGCATGCTTACAGGGGCTATAATATTAATGGTAGCAGATATTATTTCAAGAACAATTGTTGCACCGATGGAACTTCCCGCCGGGATTATTACATCTATAACTGGCGGGGTCTTTTTCCTTTACCTTCTGAAAACGAAAAACGGGGAATTGAGAGGTTAAGTTATGAAAAAACTGGAAACAGAAAAATTACACTGCGGATATACTTCACGAACAGTTCTTGAAGATATAAGTATGGAAATAAAAGAGGGCTCGATTCTCGGTCTGATTGGCCCCAACGGGGCCGGAAAAAGTACATTGCTCAACACTCTGGCAAGGATGATTAAACCTAAAAAAGGGAAGATCATTCTCGCCGGTAAAGATCTGTGGAAAATATCATCGAGAGAAGCGGCTTCATCTATGGCTTTTACTCCTCAGGATACGGGCAGCACTCTCCCTTTAACAATAAATCAATTTGTACAGCTTGGAAGAGCTCCTCATAGGGGATGGTTACTCCCATTAACAGGTGAAGATAAAAATATTATTGACGACGCACTGAACAAGACAGGACTCGTTGAATTGAAAGATAGATATATCACTGAATTATCCGGGGGAGAACAGCAGAGAGCCGCCCTGGCAAGAGTACTGGCTCAGGAACCGGAAGTGCTAATGCTCGATGAACCGACATCACATCTCGATATCAAATATCAGACTGAAATCCTGGAAATGGTAGCCGATCTGGCTCATAACCATGGCATATCCGTTATAATCAGCATACATGACCTGAATACAGCGGCTCTCTACTCTGATAAACTCGCATTGATAGGAAACGGTGGTATTGCCGCTTTTGGAACTCCCGAAGAAGTTCTGCTCGAAGAAATCCTTTCTGAAATATACGATACTCCTGTCATGGTTACGAATCATCCTTTATTCGAAACACCTATGGTCATGCCCGGGATAAATCGTAAAATAAAAAAACATGTAATAAAAGCTGTTAATGCTTAATTGATCATTGGGAGACTGAGTTAAACACTTATAGTTCACTTCTTACATAAACTTACAAGTATTTAGTTTTAATTTTAATTGATAAAAATTGAATAATTGACTTGACCTGGTTAAAAAATCAAAGAATAATTCATATATCTTATTAATGGAGTACTTATGAAAAAATTGTTAATGATTGCCATTGTGGCGTCGGTTTTCGGAATGGTATTTGTCAGCTGCGGTGCAGGGGCAAAGGTTTTTAGTTTAGATGCAGGTGGCGGTGTTTGTCAGGAAATAACAACTAATGACTCAGATATGCAGGATGCATTAGTTTTAGCCGGATACACAGAAGACGCTTGTTCAACAGCTACAGCTGTAGGAACTTGTGAGAATTATGGAACTATGGCTGGCCTCGGGTTGCAGATGGACTATGTTTTTTCAACACCTGTTACTGCTGTTGATGCAGAAGCACTTTGCACACAAGCCGGTGGAGACTGGACTGCAAATTAATAATTTCTTAATAATTAAAGAATCCGGAATATCCGGTTTCTTTAATCAATTTATTAAGCTTTATTTCCAACCATCAAACCCATCAGATAGATTGTAAATCGATTTAAACCCTGCCTGTTCCATCAAAATATATGCCCTGGTACTTCTATAACCGCTTTTACAGTAAATAATATATGACTTATCTTTATCCATGGAATCGATTGATCTTAGAAATTCTTCTTTCTTTTTGAAATCCGAATGAATAGAACCTTCAATATATCCATCTTTCCGTTCATCAAGCGTTCTGACATCGAGAAATACAGTATCTTTTGAAGAGTTAATAACTTTAGCATCTTCGTTGTTGATTTGTTTAGTTGCCAGCTTTAATTCCTGGTTGAGTATAGCTGTCAGGGTTTTGTAATCTTTGAATCCAGTCAAAAGTTTACCGTTTACAACTAGAGCAGGTGTTCCCGTCACACCGGATTTTGCTAATGATAGAGCAGTGTTTCGAATCTTATCTTTTTCCACAGAAGATTGAAAACGCTTCTTGAGCTCTTCTCCGCTTAATCCCAGAGTTTCAATATATTCAATCATTAACTCATCACTTAAGGACTCACTATTTTCAAATAGATATTGATGTGCAGGCCAAAATAAATCATTCTCATTTGCATAGGAAGCAGTTATAGCAGCATTTAATGCATGAGAGTGGATCTTTTCCAATGGAAATGGCAGATAGCTGATTTTGACTAGTTTGCCATCAATGTAATCTTCAACAATTTGTGGAAATATTTCATTTGTCAGTTTTATGCAATAGGGACATTGAAAATCTGTTATAATGACAATTTCCACTGGAGCTTCTTCAGAACCGAGGTACTGATATAAGGGAATATTGATATCAATCATTTGTACATTTTTTTCTTCAGAAGCTAAACCGGAATCAATTCTCTGCATATTGGATACTACAATTTTCGCCATTTCTCTGAATTTATTTTTAAACAGGAAATATCCGGCAAATAGAGCAACTGTATGGATACATACAAGAATTGTTAATAAAGTTAGTAGAGTTTTTTGTGTGTCTTTTTTCATATCATGGGATTATACAGGAGTCGTTTAAATAAAACCAGTTTAAAAATAAAAATGAAGAATTATTAATTCTCCTCTGTCACATCTCTCAGTAACAGATCAATCTCGGAGCAGACTTCGTGCAATTTTTTCTGAATGGTTTCTAAGAGGCTTTCTTTTTCATCTTCTTCCCAGGAATTACAGAGTTCCCGCAATTCCAAAGCGCCGATTTTCCCGCTCAAACCTTTGAGTGTATGAATATATCGAGTTATTTCCACATCATTCAAATTCCCCCGGTCAGGGAGATGAGTATTATTGCAGAAATCGAGAAGGATCTTGCTGTAAATTCTGGAATTGCCTGCAAAATGTTTCAGCCCGAAATCAATATCGATACTTTTAAATGCAGGTAATTTATAACTGTTCAGCTCATCTGATGAAGGTTCCAACTTGATATATTTCAATAATACAGTATAGAATTTTTCTAAATCTATAGGTTTCTCGAGATATTCATTCATACCGCATTCCAGGGCTTTATCCCGTTTATCCTTGAGGACATTGGCGCTCAAGGCAACAATGGGAGTGGTAACACCTATATTCCTGATTTTACAGGCAGCTGTATATCCGTCCATAACAGGCATTTGAGTATCCATAAGGATGATATCATATTCTTCAATACCTGTTCGCTCCAAAGCCTGCTGTCCATTTTCCGCAAAATCTATTGTAATCCCGCTATCTTCAAGTAAACCCGTAATTAGATATCTACTCTCACTATTAACTTCAACGAGAAGCATCCTTCTCCCTTTGATAACCGGAAAATCCATTTTTTCAGAAGGCAGATTATCTGATGATTGAAAAGCCTGCAACATCACGTCCTGAAGCAAAGACGGATTGAGAGGTTTATAAATCAAAGAAAAGACTCCCTCATCCCTTGCAGCTGTAACTATCGATTCCTGTCCGAATCCTCCTACCATAATAACTGTAGGGGGATGTTTTTGAGCTTTAGACTGATTTAGATCGCGAATTATTTTGTTTGCTTCGATCCCGTTCATATCGGGGAGTCTCCAGCTCAATAGAATCAGGTCAAAAGAATTATCTGCTGATAGATTAAGGGCTTCATTTCCACTTCCGGCACAGAAAGTTATGATCCCGCAATGCATCATATTTTGAGATAGATTGTTCAATGTCTGCTTGTTTTGTTCGACTATTAAAACTTTTTTTCCCGGAAACTCAGCACAACACAACTCTTCACCGGTTGCCTCCATATCTACTTCGAAAAAGAAAGTGCTTCCGGAATCCAACTCACTTTCAACCCATATTCGCCCATTCATCTGTTCAATCAACTGGCCGGTGATTTCTAATCCACTACCCTTATTGCCACCGGAAAAGAACCTGGAAATATCCTTTTGATAATCTTCAGATATTCCGATTCCAGTGTCTTGTACTTCAAAATGCAGCTTCCCTTTATCTATAGGTTTAACTTTTATTGTTACTGAACCTTGAGAAGTGAATTGTACTGCATTGGAAAGAAGGTTTGACAGTACCTGGTTCAATAACAGTGAATCTCCGAGATAGAATCTTTCCAGATCTAAATCAAAATATGTCAAAAGCTCCAGATTCTGCTCAGCCGCCTGGAAACTGATGGCAGATATAACATTATCAATCTGTTCAAATAAATCAAATCGCATAAATGCTGAATCCTTTTTTTCCGGAGATATGACCTGATCGGCATTTGATATCAATTTTTCCATTTGATTCTTCAAAGCACGCAATTCAATCTCAGCAGCTTTTCTCTTCGCAACTTCACGTTTCAGTAAAATCAGACAGATAGAGAGCGCAACCACAGCTATGACAGTAATTATAATACTCAGGAAGTTGCTTTCAGAGTTAGATTGCACAGGAAGCTCACTACAGGAGGCTAAGAAAGGGATTAGAAATATTTTTATCAATACAACTAAAAACTTACGGATCATTATTTAAAATTATACTGATTGTTATCTAAAAATGCAATTTACGACTAATCAAAGCTTTTATTCCACAGTCACGCTCTTAGCCAGGTTCCGCGGCTGATCAATATCTCTCCCAAGTGACAGTGCAGTATAATATCCAAGCAGCTGGCAGGGAACTATTGTCAGTAGCGGTGATATAAGTTCATCTGAATGGGGAACGACAAAGAGCTTATCGGCAAGTGCATTCAAATTATCATCGACGTAGTTTGAAATGACCAGAACCTGTCCTCCTCTGGCTTTGACTTCCTGAATATTGCTGATTGTCTTTTCCTGATAATCCCCTTTGGTACAGATAAAAACCGAAGGAATCTCTTCTGAAATCAGAGCAAGAGGACCGTGTTTCAGAGAACCGGCACTATAGGCTTCAGCGTGAATATAACTGACTTCTTTCAATTTTAGTGCTGCTTCTTTGGCAACAGAGTGATTAATTCCACGACCGAGATAGAGTACGGAATTATGTTCTTTCAAACTTTCTGCCATTTCCCTTATCTCTTCTTCTCTTTCAAATATTGAATGTATTTTTTCCGGCAGTGTTTTCAGCTCGGAAACGAATTCCTTTCCCCTGGACAGAGAGATATCCCTGGTTCGGCCGATCATCAATGCCATAAGTGTAAGAATTGTCACCTGGTTGGAAAATGCTTTTGTGCTGGCAACTGAAATCTCTGAACCTGCATGAATATAAACTCCCCCTTCAGTCATTCTGGCAAGGCTAGATCCTACAGTATTGACAACACCGAGGACACGTCCGCCTTTTTGCTGAATTTCCTGTACGGCAGCTATAGTGTCGCGGGTTTCCCCCGATTGGCTGACAGCTATGAAGAGGGTATTCTTATGGACAATGGGATTTGTTCCGCACAATTCCGACGCATCTGATACTTCTACAGGTATTCTCGTCATATCCTCTAAGATAAACTTCCCGAGCTCTCCCGCATACATGGCCGTTCCCATAGCGACGATATGAATTTTCTTTATATCAAAAAAATCCCTTTTATCCATGTTCAGTCCCGAGAGTAAGGCTGTTCCAAAATCGGGAAGCAGCCGACCACCTCGTCCCATTGCTCTGAATACAGATTCTGGTTGTTCGCGTATCTCTTTTAAAAGATAATGTGCGAACTCATCTTTGCTGTGGTTTTCACTGTCTATATCGAGTTGCTCAATATTTTTATCGATGACGAGATTTTGACTGTTCACAATCCTGTATTCATTTTCTGAAAGAACAACCATCTCTCCATCATCAACAAAAACGGCATGTTGTGTGTACCCGGCAAATGCCATGGCATCAGAAGCGACAAACATTTCATCTTTACCTATTCCGATGACCAGTGGGCTCCCGTTTCGTGCTGCAATGATAAGGTTTGAATGATCTCTGAAAAGAAAAAGAAGTCCATATGTACCATTTAGTTGAGATAGAGCTTTAGTAACCGCCTGCTCCGGTCCGAGATCGAGGTATTTTTCCACGAGATGAGCGACAATTTCCGAATCCGTTTCGCTGACAAAACTATTTCCCTCTTTTTGCAAATAGTCTTTGAGAATTGAATAATTATCAATAATACCGTTATGAACAGCGATAACCTTTCCCTCCGGTCCCTTATGAGGGTGAGCATTTTCTGTTGTCACTCCCCCATGAGTTGCCCATCGTGTGTGGGCAATTCCCATTTTTGCAGACAGGTTTCCCGAAAGCTTTCTCTCGAGCATTTCCAGCTTACCCTTTTCTTTAATCACTTTTATTTTCTTTCTGTGAACGATTCCGATTCCAGAAGAATCATATCCTCTGTATTCAAGCTGCTTTAGCCCCTGCATCAATACAGGCACAGCCTCGCGATTTCCCAGATATCCTACAATTCCACACATATATTATTCTCCTGTACTGTTCGGGTTTAACCGTAAATAACACGTCTTATCTGACGGATACTCATTTCCGGTGCGGCAAAACGCCTTTCTTTTAACTCATTCTGTATCTGGATATAAATTTCATTATTCTTAAGCCCCTCGCTATGGAGCTGCTGATGCCTGAAACTGATAAAATCTTTTGAGTCCCGGGAAAAATAATCACCGAGGTCCTCGACCAGATGATTTAATAGAGATTCATCAACGGGATAGGCAGATAGCAGATAATTTTTGAATTGTTCATCGAGAGTGATTTTTGCCATATATCAATAATATATATAGGATTTTGATATCAATTACTATAAAAAAGTCTGAATATGGGTAATTTGCATCATATTCCTACCCGTTATCGGGTATATTTTCTTGTATTATTGTATATTTATTTTCTCCCTATACAGAAAGAAAAGCTAGATTTATCATTAATCATGAAATATATAATCAGAAAACTTCAAAGCGAAGACTTAAGTGCCGCCGTGAATCTATTCATCAAATCCTATGAATCTGAAAGAGAATCCAGCCCCTTACTGCCTCCTGAACAAGATAGATTTAAACTGATATCAGATAGCCTGAAATGTATAATCAATAATCCCTCTGTAGCCATATTTGAAGATTCAACATTAGTTTCATTTATGATCACCAAAGGGTATTTCAAATTCAAAGGACAAAAAGCGGCAATGATCCCCGAATATGGACATAGCTCAATAGCTAAAGATAAAAAGAAACTCTACCAGTTGATGTATATGAAAATGGCTGAATATTGGATAAGAGAGAATGTTCACCTGCACCTTATTGGTCATTTTGCCAATGACATAACTGTAAAGGAAATACTTTTCCAGTTGGGATTTGGTGCTATCCTTGCGGAAAGATTGAGGGATCTTTCCCCAGTTAAAGTCAGGAAACCCATAGAAATCAACAGTATTGATGACCCCGCGGATTTACTGGAAATTCAAATTGAGCACAATGCATTTTATACCTCTTCACCAATCTTCATTACTAAAAGCCTCGATTTACAAATTATAAAACGTGATCTGGAAGAACAATTCTCATCTGGGTTAAAAACGCTTGCTTATAGAGAAAATGGGGAAATAGCGGCCTATATGATTGTAGGTGAATCGGGAATAGATGAAGAGGGATTTCTTCTTCAGCACTCAAACAGCGCTGCATTGCACTCGGCATTTATCAAACCTCATTTGAGAGGAACCGGCATTGGAACGGCACTTCTCAATGGAGCCATATCACTGGCTGGAGAAAAGGGATATGAGCGAATGATGGTGGAACACGAAACAGCCAATTATTTCGGTGGAAATTTCTGGAGTAAATACTTTGATCCCTACATCTATTTTTCCATGAGATATATTGATAACAGCATCTGAAAAATCAGTACGGGAGGGTCGCGACCCTCCCGTACATATATTATTTCCCTGATACAGAAAGTGATTTCACATAAATCGAAGGAGAGCTGAACTCTGCATAGTCATTAAAGCGGTTATTATCAGCAACTGCTACAATTCCTTTCAGAAGATCAAAAAAGTTCCCTGCAACAGTAATATTCGTTACAGCTTTACCTTTTTTTCCGTTTTCAATAAGAAAGCCCTTGGCACCTACTGAAAAGTCGCCGCTGATCTGATCTAGTCCCGCATGGAGCCCCTCAACATCAGTAATATAGATCCCTTTGCCCACTTCTTCAAAAAGAGAAGCTTCACTTCTATCAGATTTCTCCAGGTAGGGGGTAAAGAGTTTCGTTGATAGAGACGAGGAATATCCCCGGCTTCCGTTACCGGTAGATTTCCCTTTTCCTCTCTTCCCGCTGTAGATATTGTGAAGAACTGTCTTAAAAACACCATTTTCTATCAAATAGTGTTTTGATGCATCAATTCCCTCATCATCAAAAGCAGCTGTTCCCAGACTGAAAATTGCAGGATCATCTATTATGTTTACATGAGAGGCTGCAATGACTTCACCCAGTTTCCCATCAAGCTTGGATCTTCCCTTCTGAAGATTCTCACCAAAAAACGCGCTGCCTCCGGAGTTGATAAATGCTCCCAGAACGCTCGATGCAGTAAAAGATGAGAAAACCACAGGATAAGATCCCGATTCTATTTCCTCAGCACCGAGTTTCTCCAAAGCATCTTCTGCAGCCAGTCTGCCTATTTTTTTCGGATCGAGATCTTTGAAGTTCCTCTCTCCCTGGAAGTACATGCCAACAGATGTGTCTTTCCCGTCAGAAGCCATTAGATAGGCATATGCATAACAGAGAGAGCTCTCTTCTGATTTAAACAGACCGTAAGAGTTGGCAATAATTCTCTCATTTGCCACATCGCAGTACATAGCTTCGGGGACATTTATGATTCGCTTGTCATATTCTTTAGCAAATTTCTCAATATTCATAGCCAGTTCTTTCTTCTGATCAACTGTCACATTGTGAAGATCATCACTTTTAAACTTATTATATGATTTTACTTCATCACTTTCGTAAATTGCATATCCCTCGTCATCGGGGATAAACTGAGCATTCTCTCTTGCTGTTTCAAAACATGAGGCGACACTCTCTTCGTTAACCTTTTCTGTAAAGGAGAGCCCCATTTTATTCCCTGAAACGACTCTGGCACCAAGTCCGGATGTATCGGCATAGGAAAATGAGGCTACTTCACCATCATGCGCTTTGATTGTTGTCGTCGAAGAAGAAGAGAAGTAAATCTCTCCCGGTTCTGAAAAAGACTTATTCTGAAGAGCTTTTTTTACAAGTTCGCTATTGTTTGTTGACATATTACCCCTCCTGTCCGCCGACTACGAGGCCGGTTACTTTGATGGGCGGCTGCCCTACATTTGCCGGAATAGACCCTGAACGGGATCCGCACATTCCTGTACCGTAATCGAGATTCTTTCCGACCATTTCAATATTCATAAGGATATCCGAACCCTTACCGATCAGAGATGCACCTTTTACAGGTCTGTCAATTTTTCCATTTTTAATCAGATAGGCTTCGGCCACTGCAAAATTGAAGTCAGTTGTCGGAGGATTTACAGATCCACCACCCATATTTTTACAATAAATTCCATTGTCAATTGTGGCGATCATCTCATCAAGAGAACTTTCGCCCGGAGCTATAAAAGTATTTGTCATACGAGATGTAGGTGCAAATTTATAAGATTGTTTTCTTCCGCTTCCCGTAACAGGATGATCCATTTTCATCGATCCCAATTTATCCACCATATAACTTTTTAGAATTCCATCTTCAATCAGGACATTTTTCCTGGTTTCCATAGCTTCATCATCAAAACTCTGAGAACCCCATTCATTTGGCAATGTTCCATCATCGACGGCAGTAACAACTGTGTTTGCAATCTGCTGCCCCATCTTCCCGCAGAAAACAGAAGCATTATCAGCTACTGCAGTTGCTTCCAGTGCATGACCGCAAGCTTCATGAAAAATAACACCTCCGAAGGCATTGTCCATGACAACAGGCATTTTCCCCTGGGGAGCGGCACCGGCTTCCAGTGAAACCAGGGCGATTCTCGCCGCTTCCTGAGCGATAGCTTCGGGAGTATACTTATCGAAAAGTTCAAAGCCGAGAGCTTTCCCCGGCCCGAAGAATCCTGTTTCTTTTTTATCACCATCAACACCGACCGCCGTAACAGCAAGCCGTGTCCTGATTCTTGTATCGTTGATCAACCGTCCTTCAGAAGTGGCAACTGTAACCTTCTGGGAATTGTCCCAGTATCGGACCATAACTTCATCAATAAGTGATGAATGGTCTCTGGCAGCGGCATCAGCCCGGCTCAGAATATCCAGCTTATCTTTCAGATTTACAGATGAAGGGAGGATTTTAATATCGTGAGAAATCTTAGCCTGAATAGGATTCAGATCACCTAGATTTCCTGTTTTATCATATTTTACAGCCTGAGAGACTGTTTCCGCCAAACCCAGCAGTTTGGATTCATCGGCATTGCTCGCATAGAGATAAACACTTTTACCACCCATTATGACACGGATTCCCGCACCGGCAATCAATCCGGTATTGATAGACTTAACTTTGCCACTGTCAAAAAGTAGAACGGTATCATTAGTATCCTCGATAAAGATATCTGCATAATCACCGCCGTTTTTGAGAGCCATTGCAAGAAGTTTGTTGTAGAACTCTTGTGAATACATAGCTTTTCCTTTTTTTAATTTTTTTATGATTCTATAAAATTAACACTATTATTTTGAAATGACAAATAAAGATTCGGTGAGTAGAACTCCGAGGAATCTGTGTTCGGTAATGAACGTTTCTTTATATTCTCACAAATAAATTATTTACATGTTAGTATATTTTTAAATCATCTATTGAAAAGGAACACCTGAATGAAGATTGCCAAAAGGACAAAACTGACTATTTCTACATTTGGAACAATACTCGGTATCGCCGGACTGGAGCATGGAGTTGGAGAAATTCTCCAGGGGAATATCAACCCCGGCACTTTTTTCATTCTCTCGTGGCCGAACAATGTACTCTATGAAGTATTGGCAGGAGAACCGGCTTTTACCATTATTCCCAATATGAGAATAACGGGAATAACTGCCATCATTGTCTCCTTAATGATGATAATATGGTCGATCGGGTTTATAGAAAAAAAGTATGGTGCTACCGGGATTATCCTGATTTCTCTGCTTATGTTTCTATTTGGAGCCGGTTTTGCAGGTCCCATATTGATAGGAGTGGTTCTCGGATTGGCTGCAATCAGAATGAATTCAAAGGTTCAGAAAAAGCAAAAATCTATACTCTTTCAGAAGTTCACAAGTCGATTATGGATAGTGTCCTATTTGATATCTTTATTCAGCTGGTTGACCTTATGGCCGGGTATAATTATTTATACCTATATCCTGGGAGAATTCCCTGAGACGGCTTTTATTTATTTAATATTGATGAGTTTTATATCTTTAATACTGGCTGTTTTCTCTGGATTAGCCAGGGATAGAATGAATCAGAGCGGTTTTATAGAGGAAAAGGAGAAAGATTGAATGTTAATCCTGCTTTGTTTGTATAGTAAGCATATTACAACATTATCGGAAGCCATTTTTATAGTCTGTGTTAAGTAGTTTTTAATGCATCTAACACCTTTTATATAAGTTACGAAGTTGTCTCCCTTAATCCCCCTCTTAGAACCTCTATCTTCTGAACTTTTTCATTCAAAAAATATTTAGCAATAATAATAAATAAACCCCTTGACTATGAAGCGGCTTCACACTTTATCTTTGATTTAGAAGTGACAAAAGTTACTTTATTTTAATTTAGTAGAGGGAAATAATGACTGATTTTAAATCTAATAATAGATATTTCAAGGAGTATTCATTAAGATTGATATTTCAAATGTAGTTA
>Ga0209692_10002001_pt1 | contig 24389 bp, 20 predicted proteins | sample tdDd472_FD_187129 | JGI IMG/M metagenome (GOLD analysis project Ga0209692, IMG submission 187129) | Marine sediment microbial communities from the Atlantic coast under amendment with organic carbon and nitrate - tdDd47.2 (SPAdes)... | ecosystem: Environmental > Aquatic > Marine > Coastal >... | reverse complement strand
TCATACGCTTCAGCAACATGGTCACGGCTTTAACATTACCCAGTTCGCCAAGCGCATCGATAATCATGGAGGCAACGAGATCCGAGGCGGAATCCAGCGCCTTGACCAAAGCGTCTACCGAGCTGGGATGCCCGATTTTTGTCAACGCCTCAATCACGGAATACTGCACCCACTCCTCATCACCAATGGCCTGATTGAGGCTGGGGATAGCCTCGGTCATACCCAACTCTCCGAGACTGACTGCTGCCTGATACCGGACATTCACCTCAGGGTCCTTGAGCAAAGCATTACACAGGGGATCAACAGCCAGAAGACTTTTGGTAGAGCCTAAAATATCTGAAACAAAAATTCTGATATCCGCGTCCTCATCCAAAATAATTGCAATCAATGACGAAATATCCTGATTACCCACTTCACGCAGGATATCCATGGCAAGGTTACGAACGGGAGCGTCGTCAGAACGCAAAAGAGGAATAACGGCCTGCACGACTTCCTTGCCGCCGATCTTGCGCAAGGAGCTATCTACGGCTTCCTGAATGCCCAAATGATTCGTCTGGAGCAACTCGGCCAACTTGGGTACGGCTTCAACACAGTTGTTTTCACCTGCCTTGAAAGCGCTTTCCCGAACAACCTCTTTGTTGTCACTCCCCAAAAGCACAAGATATTCAGTGCACTCCACCATGATATCAATCCCCCATACAGGTTTCGAGGCTCACTCGACAAAACCTATTTATACAAATTCGCCATGATGGACTCGGCCATATCGTCCAGATCAACGACCTCGTCCGCCAGATTTTCGTCTACAATGGATTTAGGCATGCCATAAACGACACAAGTGGAGTCACTCTGTGCCAGGGCGCGCCCTCCCCTCTTTTTGAGATCACGAATTCCTTCGCATCCATCATTGCCCATGCCGGTCAGAATAACTCCGAGTCCACGCTTGCCAACGGCCGCGGCCACAGAACTGATGAGAACATTGGCCGAGGGTTTGTACAAAGCGTCACTGGGTTGATCCGTGACAACCACATCAATGCGGCTAACCTTCTGATCTAATACGATATGCCTACCGCCAGGAGCGACATACGCATGACCCGGTCGAAAAACGTCACCGGTTTCAGCTTCCTTGACCTTGATTTCACTGACGCCGTCAAGCCGCTCAGCAAAGGGACCGGTAAAAGCCGCAGGCATATGCTGGGCAATAACGATACCCGCCGGGAAATTAGCTGGAAGCGAAGACAGGATTTTCTGTACGACCGGCGGCCCACCGGTAGAAACACCAATGGCCACGACATCGCGGACAGGACGACCTTCAGCACGCGGCCTCAACTTGGCCACAGGCTTTTTCCGAGCAGTCGGACGGGCCACATGCCGCATCTTGCGCAAGGCCACAGTCTTGACCCGCTCGATAAGATCCTTTTCAATCTTGATGATATCCAGGGAAACTTTGGAAAGCTGTTTGGGAATAAAATCAACCGCGCCGAGTTCCATGGCTTTCAAGGTAGCTTCTGCTCCCTCTGTGGTCAGCGAACTGACCATAAGCACGGGCCTCGGCGATTCCATCATGATATGACGAAGGGCGGTCAGACCGTCCATCTTCGGCATCTCGATGTCCATGGTGACCACATCGGGATTCAGCTCGCGCACCATATCCAGGCCTTCCTGGCCATTACGCGCCACGCCGACCACGGTGATACCCGGGTCCTTGTCGAGCATCGTGCTGATGGCCTTCCTCATGAAGGCGGAATCATCCACGACGAGAACTTTGATCACGTATACCACTCCTTAGCGTCTTCCCTGCCGACATCCATTCGACAGCAATTCCTGTCACCCGCCAACTCCCGACGCACGGGAATCATTTTGTCATTCAATCTCTAATCTTAGGCGGCTTTAGGGCCTTTGTCCACAACCTTGAAAAAACATGCAAGTTTTACCTTGCCTTTTTATCAGCGACGAGCTAAATCCCTCTCTCGACAGCGGGATGTGGCTCAGTCTGGTAGAGCGCTGCGTTCGGGACGCAGAGATCGGAGGTTCAAATCCTCTCATCCCGACCAGATAAATCAAGGACTTACGAGAAATACTCGTAAGTCCTTTTTCGTTTTTGCTAACCTATTGCTAACTGCCAAACTATTTTTCTTATTAGCTCGGAGTCTCGTCAGAGCTAAGCTGATGCCCCACCGGTTACGAAATGGCCTGCATTTCCTTCTCAAGAACAACCTTAGTGAGCCCCCCCAATGTTTGGAAGAACCCGGTTGCTGCATTGGCTTGGACTTTCTCGGCAAACTGAATGCCCCATGCGCCCAGATGACGCGACAGGAATTCCTTCCTAAGCTCTTGCACTATGTCGGCCGTCTCCGGATCTGTTTCGCGAAGCCCTTCCTCACGGACATGTAGGTAGTAAAGGAATTCCAACTCGGCAGCGATATGATCTGGAGGGTTGCCGAAATCATCCGACATTTCCAATCCACCCAACCGGTATATTTGTTTTACAGCCATGGTCGAGTCGCCCATCAGCTTATGCCCTTCTTCAAGGTACACAGAGCCAAACGGTGGTGCAGTCAGCTCGAACGGACCAACGAAAAGCTTTGCATAGTCCACGAGCAGCAGCCCCATATCATTTTCAGCCAATTCACTGAGGAGATTCCTGGCCATTACGACTGGGATTTTGCCGAGAGGCTTCACCAAAGTTTCCAAGCCGTCAATACGACTTGTCAGCTCTTCATCCGGCTGATGGTAGCAATCAGCAAGGACTCTGAGAGCCTCAACAGAGAGGGGCTGTCGCATCTCTTCACTTTCAGGCATATACGTTTCCTTATATTCTCGACTGTGACTAGTCGGGCATAGCATCCAAGTTGAGCGAACGGACGGCCAAGGAATAAATCCCCAACGAAAGTCCGAAAGCCAATGCAATGACTCCCCATTCTGTTAAACTTGGCATGTATGAAACCATACTCGGCATTCCTTCTGCCTGAACGCCCATAGGCACCACATTCGCGGAAAGAATCTGTTCCATACGTCCAGCAAACATGCCGACCAGCACAAGGAATGAAGCGATTACCTTGCCTCCGGAGCTTTGCCTTACCGATTTGAACGCAAACATCCCCAAAGGAACCACGAGGCCTGCCCACAATTCAAGGTTGAAGGACAGACTACCGGACATCCCGAGGAAGCCTTCAAATCCTTTCATGTCCGCTGAAGCTGCGACTGCCAGACGGAAGAGGAAGAGGACCAGGGAAGCGCCCAGGGCGTACATCAGGTATTTGGCAAGATCATCCAGAACGCTGGTGTTATCTCCTCCCTGAAAGTAGGAAACCAGAATGAGCGCAGCCAATCCACTTGCCAGAGCGGTGACGAGGAAGGTCAGGCCCATGGATGCACCCAACCAGGTCGGCCGGGCTGCCACAGTACCGAATACGAGACACAGGGCGACGAATGAAAACCCCGCCAGAAGCAAGGCGCTAACGGCAACCTGATAGCCTCCACTTTCTTGCCATTGCCCCATATGCATTTTCCTGAATTTCAGCAGCACCAGCAAGAGGTAGAAACCATACAGGACGGCCATCCACCAAATGGGTGAAGCGAGGTTGGGTGAGAATGCAACCCAGATCAGATTGGACACAGTGGACAAAGGCCCTAAATCGAGTCCTTTGCAAAGCAAGCCCGAAAGCAGCATTGCAAATGCCAGCAAGGCTGCTTTTTTTGCAACGGGATACAAGTGCTTAAGACCAAATACCGTCGGCAGGGATGACAGGAAGGTCAAACCCGCTGCGGTCAGGCCAAAGAAAAGATAGCCCGTCATGGGCAATCCCCAAAAGACAATATCGCTTTGGTTGTATGAGCCAAGGCCTTGGGAGAGCACGACAAATGCTGTCAGAACCCCAGCAGCCACCAGGGCCGCTAAAAAGACCATCCACATACCGAAGAGGGCTTTGGAGTTACTCATCGCACACCTCCTTTGGACCTGACATAAGCACCAGGGTTGAAACTACGAATGTAGAACACTCTGGGTTCAGTTCCCAGGTCCTCCTTGAGCCTATAGGGCTTATACTTGCCCAAAAGTTGACTTACCTTGCTTTTAGGATCGTCCAGATCACCGAAGATGCGCGCATCCGAAGGACAGGCCTCAACACAATACGGCAGCAAATCCCGTTTCACCCGATGGTCGCAGAAGGTACACTTCTCGACCACACCGGCAGGCCGGATATCGGGCAATGTCGCCCCTCTTTCAGGGTTGGAATATGGTACGCCTTTGCCACCAATGTCGGTGACCATATCGCGTGGAGAGGTCGTGCAGTTCTTGATGAGGACATCCTCATTTCCCCATTTATCAAATGGCTTACGCCAGTTGTATGAGATAACTCCATATGGACAATTGGCGATACAGTAGCGGCAGCCGATGCACTTGTCAGGATCGTGCATGACAATGCCATTTTCCAGTTTGTGCATGGCCCGCGTCGGGCATCCCTCGACACAGGGGGCATTCTCGCAATGATTGCAAAGCGTCGGCAGATAGTCGAAACGAACATTCGGGAACGTGCCCGACGTTTCGGATAACTTGTCCGACCAGAAGACACCTTCCGGGAGGTTGTTCTCATTCTTGCAGGCAACGCTGCATGCACCGCAACCAACACATTTTTGACGATCTATGACCATGGCGTATGTTGTCATTGTTCAGCCCTCCCTATACCTTCACAACTTTAACATTGGTGAGACCATAATACGCCGAGCCACCACTGAGGCGGTCGTAATCCGCAGGTAGAATGAAGTTGTTGTTGCCGCCACGGGCCTCCTTGCCAAACTCCTTGGATGCAAGGCGACCATACGCCCAGTGTCCCTGACCATAGCATTTTGCCAGGGTGCCGGGACGGACTCCCTCCCATAGTTTTGCCGTACATTCGATCTCTCCGGCTGGAGAGATAATCTTGATCTTGTCGCCGTTTTCGATGCCCAATTTCTTTCCGTCGACGGGATTAAGCTTAGCGACATCATCGTATTTTTCGTCTCCAGGATCGAGATCTTTGAATTCATAATACCAAGGGCAGTTGGCGCTACGCCCTTCGCGGTTAAGACGCGATTTGTAATCAACAAAGGTGAGCGGGTACTCCTTTTCCCCGTGAATAAACGGCTCTTCATAATGCGGAATGAAGGCCATCTCGCCCCGCGCTTGATAGTTGGTAACCTCAAGCACGTGATCGATGGTAACGTCATGTTTCTCCGCATGTTTTTCAAGAGCGACATGAAGAGTCTTGCTGTAGAATTCAAACATCTTTGTCTTGGTCTTCATGTGCCCCCACCGCTTACGATAGTGATATGGAGCCGAATTCCAGACGCCAATCTTCTTGAATTCCTCCCAGCCACTGAACTTGGTACCGGCCTTGTACTTAGCTGGGTCCCACATGGGTTGGGTGGCATGCTTCAGAGAATAGAGGGCAAATTCCTTCTCATTGGCGGGAGGCTTGCCCGTTTCCGGATCCTTGTAGTTTTCTACATGGTATCTATGGAGATTGTCGAAACCCTTCTCCGCCAATTTCTTGCCGAGAAGGAAGGGGATTTCCGTTTCGTCAATCTTGAAATCCCACGGCATGTCGATAATCGGCTGCATGAGCGGGATATGCCGATAACCGTGTCCTGCGGACTTCACATATCCCCACTTCTCAAACATATGGTGGGTATCCGGCAACACGATGTCGGCAAACCAAGAGAACTCCGAGGCATTGGTAGTGATGTGGGCCAGAAACGGAATCTTGGCAAGCGCCTTATCCCACCGCTGGGCCTCAGGGGCCGAGAAGTTGAAGTTGTTCATGTAGGCGATGGCTACCTTAATCTCATTGGGGTCCTCGGCAATGATGCCGTCTGCCGCCCTGTTGGTGATCACGCCTCCACCGGACTTGCCCTTCTTGAGACAGGGGTATTCCAGCCTGCCACGCTGATCGATCTTCTTGTGTTTCTTTCCCTTCTTGGCAATTTCATCCAGATAGGGATCGACCTTTGCCCACTTGTTCGTATAGGTCTTGTTGGCCGTGAGGGGACCGCCCACATTGTCGACTGACCCCACAAGACCATTCAGGGCATGGCAGGCCATACTGGCATAGCCGCCTCTGACCTGCATGGAGGGGCCACCTCCGACCCAGGACATGACATGGGGTGCGGCCTTGGCAAAATCCGTGGCCACCCTACGTATCTGCTCGGCAGGAACGCCGGCTTGCTTGGCTGCCCATTCAGGCGTCCTGTCCTTGAGTTCAAGGTTCCACCATTTAACCAAGCCATACGTGTACTTTTCCTCAAATGCGACTTCATCTACTTCCAGCCCGGGGACAAACATGTTTTTGCCGTCAACGAAATCGCCAACGAAATCACGGAACCACAATCCTTCGGTAAGAATGACATGAGCCATAGCGACAGCAATGGCTCCATCCTGTCCTGGAGAAACGGGCATCCACTCATCAGCCTTAGCGGCCGTGGCAGACAGTCTCGGATCAAGAACCGCCACCTTAGCTCTGTCCAGGGCCGTTCCCCAGGCGCTGCTATAATATGAAACCTGACGGTTAGCGGCCAAAGGATCGGCTCCCCAAACCATGATGTAACGGGTATTCTCGATGTCGTACTGACGATAGTCCCACAGCCCCTCTGTGAAATACGCACCGAATTTCTCAGTTTCGGCACAGATGGAACTATGTGAAATATTGTTGGGAGAACCAATGATCTTGGTCATTGAACTGTAAAGGATGTCGCGCATGTAAGAGTAACGTCCGCGCATGAGCATGTACTTGTATGTCTCGTCGTTCTTTCTCAAATCCATGATCTTGTCGGCGATGGTATCCAACGCTTCGTCCCAGGTGATGGGAACAAACCCCGGATCCTGATCACGACCTTTCTTAGAGTTGGTCCGTTTCATCGGAACCTTGATCCTGTCAGGATCGTAGACCTGTTGAAGAGCGAAGTGCGAACGGACACATCCAGCGCCACCATTTACTTTTGAATAGGGATTGCCGCGCACCTTCACGGCCCGGCCGTCCACGACATACACTTGCTTTGCACACCAGGAAGTGCACCCCTGGCAGGCTGCGGGTTTCCATTCCCCTTTCGAAGACTGAGCCGCTTGTGCTTCTGTAGTTGGAGTAAACGCCCTTAGTGCCGGAATGCCTGTCCCAACGACTGCACCAAGAGTTAGCGCCCCCTTCATGAAGTCTCTGCGATTCAGACACCCCTCAGACAGGCCTTCCTCAACCATTTCTTGCTTTGTGTCACTCTCGGCCATACCAGCACCCCTTTGATCTCGAATATACTTTTTGATGCCCTCAAATATAAACTCCTGACCTAATTAGTCCCACATTGGCACAAAAAGAGACTTAGAGGCAACAATATAGTCGTAATAATACATCCATTTTTCTGAATCGGAGGTATCAAGCGGGGCTGCTTGACGAGTTAGAAGGGAGTAATACATTCTGTTCGCATGCCTGAACACATCTCAGGCACCTTTTAACCCCCTTTTACATATGCCCAAGAAAAATAAATCTCAATAATTACAGTACACTCAAGCCAAGTCGCATCCTTCGGAACGCAGAAACCAGAGGTTCAAATCATCTCATCCCAACCAGGTAAATCAAGACCTTACGAGAAATCGTAAGGCCTTTTTGTTATTGCCCCTCTAAAGCCTATATTCTCCATGCTGGACATCCTCTGTGACCATAGTGCAAACTGCTGTTAATCCAACGCGTAAAGCGATGGGCTGCTCTGACTGCGCAGAAAACAGGGATGTTGTCATCGACGGCATCGTACACAACAACACTGCTCAACCTCTGCGAGGAAAAAATGATGACTTCTATTTTGTTGATTGTCGCTCTGGCTGCAATCTTCATCACATTTCCGGCACTCCCTTCGTTTGCCTACGTCGGCCCCGGTATGGGGCTATCAGCCTTAGGTTCGATTCTTGCCTTTGTTCTGGCCGTGATAGTCGCTATACTCGGCTTTCTCTGGTATCCTATCAAACGACTGCTGAAAAAAAGAAAAAACAACCAACAGAATATTGATTGAGTAACATGACGATAGCTCTCGGCATCATCATTCTTGTGGGCGGCTTCATTGCCCTCTTCAAACTGTTTCGCCTGACTGAGACAGCACGAAAAACATTTGCGGCTGCACAACGAGCACTGGCAGTCATTCAGGACCCCGGAAAAGACGACGACGAGAAAGAAACCGAGATGAAAGTGCTTGCCAAGGAACTATTCGGCTATTTCTTTCTATTGACGCTCGGCAGTTGTGCGGCCCTCGGTATTCCAACCGGCCTTGTCTGGGGTCTGGACCAACTCGGCCTGATCAACTTCCAGAGGGTGATCGCTGTCACCATTTCCTGGGAATTTCTCATCGGCACAACAGTGGTGCTCGTTCTCATCGGCATGTTCTGGGGCCGGAAGAAAGGGGAGGGATACGAGATACGATACTCCCACGGCGAGCGCGCTTTGCATCAGGTCGCATTCTCAACAACGTTGGCCCAGCTCTCTGTTGCCGACATGGAAGACGCCCTGTTCAAAAAACGTATTGAGCAAGCCAGGAATGACAGGCCGGTCTTCGTAACCGGACTGCCCCGGGGCGGAACCACGCTGCTCCTCAACCTGCTCCACAGCCTGGATGAATTCGCGTCTCACAAATACCGCGACATGCCTTTCCTGCTCACCCCGCTTCTCTGGAACCGATTCTCACGGGTATTCCAACAGGCTGACGAAATGCGGGAACGGGCCCACGGCGACGGCATAATGGTCAGCGTGGACAGTCCCGAAGCTCTGGAAGAGATGGTTTGGAAAGCCTTCTGGAGCAAACAGTATCTCACCGATCGAATAACTCCCTGGTCCATGAAGGGTGACGAACAGTTCGATTCGTTTTTCGAGAACCACATGGCAAAAATCATCGCCCTGAAAAAGGGTAAGGATCAGGCCGTGTGCAGATATGTGTCCAAAAACAACCTGAACATATCCCGTATCGACTACCTCTTGAATGCCAACCCCGGCGCGACCATCATCATCCCATTCAGGCACCCGGTCCGGCATGCCCATTCGCTCCTCAAGCAACATCTCAACTTTCTCGACATACACGCGCAGGATCCATTCGCACGCGCATATATGAAAGCAGTAGGACACTTTGACTTCGGCGAAAACCTGCGCCCGATCGACTTCGATGGCTGGCTTGACGGCTGCCGCTACACAAACCCCAAAGACATCAACTTCTGGTTGGAATACTGGGTGAATGCATACGAGCACCTGCTCTCAAAGACGGGAGACAGGGTACACCTGCACTCGCACGAAAAGCTGTGCAAGGCTCCCGGCCAAGTACTCAACACACTTGCGAGTATTCTGGATATTACTGACAGAGAAACATTTCTGAAAAACGAATCAACAATCTGGAAAGCCCCCCCGCCGACCTTGCCAACCGATCAGATCGACAAGAATTTGCTGGAGACAAGCGAAGCCCTCTGGGAACGGTTGCAAAAAGCGTCACTGGGGACTTGAGCCATTCCAATGCATTTGGGGCACATAATTTTGATTAACGAAAGACGGCATCAAAACTGGCCGGAAGTCGTGAAACCTCACTGATGACCCCAAGGGTATTCTCACCAATGACGTTGTAATAATCCCAGACTTTCCCACCCTCGGAAGTTATTTCGAAAGCACAGCCACTCCCGGACTCGGTAATAAGCGCATTTCCATTGGGCAACCATTGATGTTTGCCCATAATGTCCGTAAAAAACGGCATTGAGTCGGTGCCCTCGAAAAACACCTCGGTCTCGCCCGATGGGACATGCTCCAGCACAATGCGGCTGGAAGGCTTCGGAGCACCTGTGACATTGTTGTTATCGAACACCGAGAATGTATTACCGTCGATGAAATCCGGATCGTGTTGCCGCACGTACTTGCCAATGGACGTGTACTTGACCCGTCCTTCAGGGGTCAAAATCAACACGGCATTGATGTTGCGTAGCGAGATCATGATATCGCCGTGCTTGAAGAACCCCTCTTTCATGGTACGGGGAAAGATATCCACATCATTGAGGTGCACCGTGTCGTCAGTGACGGTTGTATCACGCTGAGCCACGGCCGACATGGTCAACAGCCCATACAGGCCATTGTCTTTCAACACGTCGAGCACGGAAAACTCGTCGAGCAATTGCCCGTCTTTGGAAACCTTGAGCACGGTATAGTCCGCAAACTCCGGTTCAAAATTCGGAAAATCTGGCTTATGTTCAGTATGGTCGATAAGTCCCAATACCCATAAAGCGCCTGCATCATCCTCGTAAATTGCATGGTGAGTCTGATAAGGCAGCTTCCAGACGACCTTTCCGCCCTTATCCAACCGAACCAACCCCAACCCTTCAAAATTGAAGATCAGGTCACCTTCGGCGGTAAGGACTGCCCCGTGGATGCTCGTACCGGGGCGACTTTTTGGTCTGCGAGACGGACTGATATGCTCAGCATCGGGCCAGATTTCGAACCAGTCTATATTCCAACGATGCAACTCTAAACCGTCCATATCAACGACCTTGGCCACCAACTTTTGGTCAGCCCCCATGCAGGTCACCAGATTGAGGCCGGGATATGCACGCTTTTTATCGTAAACAGTCTGAACCTGGGGGGATTCCGACTCTATGTATATCCAGGGATCCAATTGATCCTTGAGAGTCGTCAGCACCTCAACAATTTGAGGATAGGGAAAATGCTTTCCCAACGCTGCGATAAAACCATACCCAAAAGCAAAAAAAGCGAGGGAGAAAACGAAAAGAATAAGCGGAAGTCTATTTTTCATATGCAGGATTCCTTGCCTGGGCTGGATAAAGCCGCACTACAACCGGATGTTCCGGTGAGCCGCAATTTTGTCGATAAGCTTGAAATTTCTTTGATGCGTTGCAATAAGTTCTCCGCGCTGCTCAATCATCCGTTCGGATATGGAACCAAGCCAGCCGGAAGCGCCGATCAGATACGTTACTTTCCTGGGATCAATGCCCATGAGTCGAGCGCATGTCGCGTCCACCGCCAACGGGTTACGACCCATGACCACGAGGCCGGAATTGACCGGAGTACCCATAATCGGCCCGTCACCTTCCATGCCCACGATACCATCGACAAGTGCGAACGCAGGCGTCAGGGAGGCATTGATGTCGAGAATGGATTTTTCGATCCCGGCGTGATGCAACACATTCTTAGGCCATCCGTATACACTGCCCGGCATGATACCGAACATGTTTTTCAAGGATAAGGTCACACCGGCCCAGTGATGGGTTTTCATTTTGGCAACCGAGACAACAAGGTCCACATCAAGAACAGCCTCAGGAAGATACAGGTCGCCAAGGGTAGACATGTTGGCTTGATTCTTGACTTTATGAAATTTGCCGAAGTTGAGATCGGCAAAGGCTATCTTGTCTTCATGAAGGATATCACCAACGCCGGTGGTTTCGAGACAATAGTAAGTGTCACGGCGGTGTCCCGGTCCCTCTCCGATGGCAACCGAAGCCGCACCCAAGGTCAGAAACGCCTCAATACAGGCACGCAGAAAAAGCGGGTCGGTATTGATCTGGCCAGCCCCTCTGTGAGGTTCCACAAGATTGGGTTTCAGCAGTACACGCTTGTCCCTGATCTCTTCCGGGGTCACTCCCAGTTCACGGAAACCATCCAGGAGCGCACCAAGCATATCACGATCATACCCTCCTACCGCCGCCGTAAAAACAGGCTCTTTTTTCTTGAAGAGCCAATTGAACAATGGATAGCCAACTCCAGCTATTGCAACGCCTGCAGCAGAAGCCTTGAGCAACTCTCGCCTTGTGAAGGAAAAACTCATTGTGCATCTCCTCCTATTTCAAACGGAAAATCGCTGAGGCTCGTTGCCAACAGCCCGATGAGGGCCGTTTCATAAAGACCATAGCGATCCTGCAACGTCAGGGATTCCATCACCTTATGCTCTGCATCACCGGGATGACGTCCCCAGGCGGTAAGTCCCATGATCCCCCAACTCAGAGAAAGTGGAGTGCGTAAATGGCGATATTCTTTTTCCAGATAGGCAAGGCTCGACTGCACTTCGTCCTCGGATAACTCGTTGCGCATTGCACACAGTGCTATCCCCGTACATTCAGGCATAGGAAGAAGTTGCGCCCCATAGACCATCGTATTGCCGTAGTTCCAACCTCCGTCCGGCAGCATTCTATTTTTCAAGACTGCAACGCCTTCACGCACAACAGGATGGTCTCGCAATCCTTCGGCAAACAGCGCCATAAGCGTCAAGGCGGTAGGCTCCACCCATGAATGGGTGTGCCCTATCCACGGCCAGCCGTGGATGGTGGTGTCATGGCCGACTTCCTCAGGCTGTTGGACGATTGCCCCCCTGTTGTGCAGAAGGAATTCAGTGGCAAGCTTGCGCTGGTTGACAAAGACCGGGTCCAGTCGCCAGGCCAGCATGGCCATGGAGGTAGGCCACCACGCTTCCGGTGTATACGATTCAAGCGGAATTGCCCCATCCTGTCGTTGACGCTCCATCAGGGCATTCTTGAGTTCGGCAACCAGATCGGGAGCCGCGCCATGGACGCCAAGTCCGACAGCGGCCCAGGCTAAAGAGTCAGGTCGATCCCACACTCCAGTAGAGGCTGCATCGCCCCTTTCAGCACGCCTTATGAGAGTTTTGACAAGAGTTCCGGCAATATGGTCGGACATTTCCTACCTCCTCCATACAAATCTACTTACTACAACCGGATTTTGATGTCATTGAGGAAAGCTGTTGGCATTTTCAGCGCGCAAGCTCTTCAGAATACAGATAACGAGGGTTCCCCTTCTCTCCTCCCCCCAACAATCAAGGGGGGTATGACAAATCGTCATACCCCCTTTTTTTTGAAATATTAATGAATCGCTGAATTACTTCTCAGGATAATACTCCAATAATGCTTTCACACTCTTTTCCAAGGCATCGACCAGGGCCATGGTTGCGTTTTGTTTGACCATCATGGCTGCCACAATGACTGCGTGATGTTTTTTCAACCGTTCCACATAGTCTTTCTGATCAGGCTTAACGCGCTGGGTCAGAAAATAATCAGCAATAGCACTGATAATTTTCTGGGCATGGGTTTCCTTGTTCATGACCCATCGGGTGAATTGCTGTTTTGATTGAACGTCCGTCTTCGCAGCCAATTCGTTAAGCATTGTTACGGCTTTTCGAACAGTCGTCACGTCTTCCAACATGGTCGCTACGCGCGCATGGTCATCATAAATGCCGCACGGTACTTGGCAATGGGCTTGAACCAATCGGGGGAGAATCATGACAGAGAAACATAAAACAACTAGCAACCCCGTCATCTGTAAAATTTTCATAATGAAAACTCCTTGGACAAAATTAATACACCTAAATCGTATTTTATACGGAGTTGCAACGATTACGTCCAGTTTCAAAACGAAATCCTCACCCTCTTCGAAATATTGGGATTCTAATTTTCCATGCCTCCGATGTATAATTTCCCACCGAAACTGGCGCAAATATTTCAACAGTGATACTGTGGCTTGGGTTTTCTCACCTTCCCGTTTTCCCCACGCACACACCCATGAACAATTACACACCTTTAGAAGTAGGAGGAGTTTATGCGTGCATCCAAAACACGGACTCAAGGATTGACTATTGTAATCCTTGCGACAGCAATTGTGCTCTCAGCGTCCTTTGTCTGGGCTTACGGCGGCGGTGGAACAGGGGCCTTCGAACGAGACGCAGCTTCTGGCTGTGGAGCCACTTTCGGGGCGATGACAACATACGCCCCATATTCAAACGGCATTACAGACCACGCTTCATATGAAGCTCAATTTGAAGCCGATGTCGCTGAGGAACAAGCGGATGTCCGCGCCGGATACTATGGAGACTACCATGATAGAGTAGATGAAGGTCGAGCCGTATCGGCCATTGCCTGGGATGAAACACTTGATGTTTCCCAAGATGAACGGAACCTCGCCTTTGTTCTGGAAAACATGATGGCGAATGGGGCCATCAACACGCAACAGGCGTATACCGTGATGGCAATCTACCGCGCAGGAAAGGAGCGGCAACGACAACAGGCAAACCGCCCCAACCGCAGATATTGATAAGGATACCACAATGAAAATTAAATTTAGCTTTCTCTTCATTGCGCTTTTGGTGCTCCTTGGTATCAGCTCAGGTTGTGTTTCCAGCGGATCATCAACACAAGCTCCGGCCACGCCGGTTTATCAACCCAAAATAACGGGTGAAAAAGCCCTCTATCCTGATGAGCAAATTGCCGTAACGACGCTGACACTGGCGAAAAAAGGCATTCTTCCTCAAGACGGAGCGATCGCCATGGCTCCTGACGCCAAAGTGGCTTTGGCCCAACCTGCTCAAGGATTTTCAATTACGCAGAAAAAAGTCACCGGCATCCGCCAGCTACAAAACAACAACGTTGCCGTGGAAGTTTTGTACGAATACCAAGACACATTGGGACGAAAAGCTTCCATGCTTGATGTAGCGACATACACACTTCGCCAGCCAACCGGTCAGGAATGTCAAACAGTATCTGAAAACATGGTCGCAGAGTATAATACAGCCATGCAAAACTGCACGCTGGAAGTACAACAGAAGACTATGGAGTCCATCAAGACCTTCCAAACCTCCGCAGGACTCAAGGCAGACGGCGTACTCGGCCAGAAAACGGCCATGGCCATGGCACAGGGAATGGAATTCCAGGAGTTCACTGGTTTAGTGTCCGCCCCGATATATACAGTGAGCCCAAGATTCGAACTCTACTTCATTGATGAAGTCGTAGCGAAAAACGCACCGGATACATACCTCAAGGGATTCGCCAGTCTGGAGGCCATACGGATAAAGGCTATTCCCGCCGCTAATTTTGCCGCGAGAGCAAAGAGTGGCGGTAAATATCTCGCCTTGGTTTACTTCATGGATCAACTTCCGAAGGACACTCCGATTCAGATAGGACTCTCGGAGTTCAGCACCAGAAAAGATACGAACAGAAAAGCGACAATGAAACCGGTATACGCTACCGGACAGGATTGGCCTGTGGTCGTGGCACCATTCAGTCTGACAACAACCAACAAAAAAATCTACGCGCACGTAATGATCAGCGGAGAAATCGCCGGGACAACCAAGTTGAAATAGCCAAATCCACTCTTCAAGAGACAAGGGTTTGCGAAATATGTTCGCAAACCCTTGTCTCATTGGCATAGAGTCGCTGGCAGCCTCATACCGCTCAGCCTAAAAGATCACACACTCACAGGCAGCAATCCGGCTTTCTGAAGCCGTATTTTCTTGGCTGCAATATCAGCCCGAAGATATGCAAACTGTGTATCGAGTATGGACTCCAACTGCTTGTCGTGCCTGTCTTCCAAGAGTTGTCGATGATTGCGGCTCTGACGTTCTGCTTCTTCTGATTGCGCACGAAGATGATTCGAAACCCGTAAGTGCTTGATATCAACGTCACCAAGGTACGCGGCGGGTTTGCCATCACGAAGCATCCGCAAATCCAGATCCAGATCGTCGAACTGGCTGGGTGAAAAGAGCAGGTCGAAGCCCTTTCTCTGTTGCAACTCCTCAAGCCTGAAAAGATGACAACACCCTGTCACTGAAGACGCATACCGGCGGTAATTTAATTGTGATGGAATCAGACATTCAGTCAAAGGTTCATGGAGTATGACTCGCCCGTCCTGTTTTGCGGCATCCTCACGACACAAAACAAAACCGTCCGCATGCTGCGTGATGTTGGGAGAAACAGCATCGCGTACCCGGCATCCCCAGACACCGGCATCAGGAAACTCTTCCGTCCCTGCAGCGAGGCCAAGCAGCCAATCGTATGGAACGATGACATCATCATCAAGAAAAACGACCCATTCGGCCCCATCTTTCCCAGCCGCGTCTATCAACCAGTTGCGCGCCGCAGGAGCTCCTACGTTTACAGGGAGATCAACAATATCCAGCTCACCGTCAAAACTGAATTTGGCTGCTTTGACGATTTCCAGACTCTCGTCTTCGCTCCCATTCACAAGAACCCGCAAGGAAATGTCCCCGACGTTTTTACTCAGATCGGATGCCAATACGCTTTCAAGGGTTCGTCCAAGCTCGTCAGCCTTATTATACGAATAGATACACACCACACACTTTCCATTCAGGCGAACATCTCTTTTCGCTGGAAAGGCCAGACTATCCATAAGGAGTAAAGCCGATGTGTGGAGTGGAAATTCTGTCAGCAGCTCTCGAAGAAGCGCCATGGCTTTTTCTTTTTCCCCGCTATCAGCATAGGCCGTAGCAAGATTCAATCCGACGGTTGTCAGCCCAAACCTTTCCAACAATGGCTCATATGCCCTGACCGCCGCTCGACTCTTTCCGTGGGCTAAAAGGACTTCTGCCAGCAACACTTTTGCAAGTTCCGGTTCGACCGGAGCAAGAACGCGCTGGACAAAGCCTTCCAGCCACCCCCACTTTGAAAGAAGCCCTTGATACAGCATCGCCTGCCGAGCAACAGGCAACACCATGTCCCCCCGGGCCGAGTTCATCAGGCACTCATCAAGCTCTGCATAACGCCCCTGCATGAAGAGAGAAGAAGCCTCAAGCGAACCTTCTCCATGGCCTGACCGAGAAATACGTTTGGCAACAGCAAGGGAATGTGGTGTCAAAATTTGCCTGACGGCAGGAATTCCTTCATAAAGCTTCACAACTTCGCCAGCCAAAGGTGCGTTGAGAGGGAACTCCGCCCATGCCATACAAAAGAGTCTGGCCCCGAGCCCTATCAAAAAAGGCGATTCAGCACCGGCCCCATTGGCCAAGGCAAAGGCTTTCTGTGCAGCAGCAAGCAGGTGATTGTGGCCCCGTGTCCCGAAAAGCAGATAATCCTTCAAATCGCGCTCTCTCATGATATCAACATTCATATGTCAAAAAACAGTCTGTTGAACTGACACGAATACAATATTTATTCCAACGAAAAAGACTTCTCCTCTTTTCCGTCTTATCGTATTCTTCCATCGTCAAAAACAGAACATAACAAACGGAAAGATAATGCCACCAGTCAGAACATCCATATTTCAACTTTTGAAGATCGGCCCCGGGCCTTCCAGTTCCCACACGATAGGCCCCATGAAAGCGGGCTATTACTTTATGGAACTTGTCCGAGAGCTTCCCAAGGAAGACAGATTGCGCGCGGACGGATTGACCATCCGACTGTTCGGTTCCCTGTCGGCCACAGGCGAAGGCCATGGCACCCGCCGCGCAGTCATGTCCGGCCTACTCGGCTTCCTGCCCGACACATGCCATCCCAATGTGTTGGAAGAATTCGACAACAAGGACCAGCAATTTGAACTTGACCTCGATGGCAAGGCACTCTCCTACTGTTCCCGCGACATGATTTTCGATGCCGTCCAGCACAACTATCCGCATTCAAACACCATGATCTTCACCCTCAAGGCAGGGGAAGAGACACTCCTTGAGCGCACCTACTATTCCATTGGCGGAGGGTTCCTGCACTGGGAAGGCAGAAAAGAACCCAAGCGTGGCGAACCGGCCTACCCGTATAAAACCATGGCCCAGCTCAAAGAGCACCTGCGAACCAACTCGATGCGACTCCACGAACTCATTCTGGCCAACGAAAAAGCCATTACGGGTATGAGTGAAGAAGAAATTTTCGCGGGGCTGGATCACATCGTCGAAGTCATGGAACGCGCCGTGGAACTTGGCATCCAAAGCAAAGGCGCGCTCCCCGGTCCTATCGGTCTCCAACGAAAAGCCGCTGTCATGTATGAACAGGCCAAGGCTGAACATTTTCAAGGGCCCGGATTCGTCAAAGCTTTCAACGCATATGCCATGGCCGCTTCCGAGGAAAATGCCTCCGGCCATTGCGTGGTCACAGCCCCCACATGTGGCGCGGCCGGGGTCATCCCTTCCATCATATTCATGCTTAAACGACACATGGGAGCTTTGCAGAAAGAAATCCATGAAGGTCTTCTGGCCGCCATAGCCATCGGCTTTCTCTGTAAACACAACGCGTCCATCTCCGGTGCCGAAGTCGGATGTCAGGGCGAAGTCGGCGTGGCATCGGCCATGGCCGCAGCTCTCCTCGCCTATGCACGCGGCTACCGATTCCAGGTCACCGAAAATGCGGCTGAAATAGCCATGGAACACCATCTTGGCCTGACCTGTGATCCGGTAGGTGGTTATGTACAAATCCCCTGCATCGAACGGAATGCCATGGGCGCCATCAAAGCATACAACGCCTATCTCATCGCTACCACCTTGGACGAATCGTACCAGAGAGTCGATCTGGACAAGGCTATTGAGGCCATGGCCCAGACTGGCAAGGACATGTCCCGCAAATACAAGGAAACGTCATTGGCAGGCTTGGCGCAAAGCGTCACGGAGTGCTAGCGCTAACATTATTGTAAATCTACATGTTTCAAACAAAGAATCTTTCGGCAACATAGAACCAAAACCGAAAATTGTTTGCCTAGCGACCCATATTTTGCTACAAAACGCCTTGGCTTTTCAGCCTAATCCATTATTGGAGATACATGTGATTTCTTTCAAAGGCGTCAACAAGTGGTATGGGGATTTTCAGGTCCTCAAAAACATTAACCTCAACATTGCCAAGGGCGAAGTCGTGGTTGTTTGCGGCCCGTCCGGTTCTGGCAAGTCCACCATGATTCGGTGTATCAACCGCCTGGAGCCAATTCAGGAAGGTGATATAGTGGTTGACGGCATGAATGTGTCCGATCCACGCACGAACATGACCCTACTCCGTGCAGAAGTCGGCTTTGTGTTCCAGCAGTTCAATCTCTACCCGCATATGACGGTTATGGAGAACATTATGCTGGCACCCACGATGGTTCGCGGCATGAGCCGCGGCGAGGCCACCACTATCGGCATGGACCTCCTCAAGAAGGTAGATATTCCCGACAAGGCAGGGGCGTATCCGTCCCAGCTTTCCGGCGGCCAGCAGCAGCGCGTTGCCATCGCACGCGGTCTTGCGATGCAGCCCAAAATCATGCTCTTTGACGAGCCGACATCTGCGCTCGACCCAGAAATGATCAACGAAGTTCTGGATGTCATGAAATCTCTGGCACGCGAAGGAATGACCATGATTTGTGTCACCCACGAAATGGGCTTTGCCCGCGAAGTGGCGGATCGGGTCATCTTCATGGACGAAGGAAATCTCGTCGAAGAAAACACGCCTGAGGAATTCTTCAACAATCCGCAGAATGATCGAACCAAAGATTTCCTGAGCAAGATTCTCAGCCACTAGGCACAGAATATCTGCCTTTGCCGGACACAGTGTCCGCCAAAGGCTTTTTTATGGACTCAACCATTAGGAGAGGTAAATGAGAGTTCTCAAAATCACCGTCATGGCAGCATTGCTGGTCATGGCAGCTTCCGTTGCTTTCGCAGGGCCGACCTACGATCGCGTTATGTCCACAAAGGTCGTCAAAGCCGGTCTGTCCAACCAGGGCATCCCCTTTGGCTTCATTGATGACAAGAACGATTGGGTCGGCTTCGATGTCGATATGGCTGCTGAAATCGCCAAGCGTCTCGGCTGCAAGCTCGAAAAGACCGTTGTGAACAACAACACCCGTATTTCTTTTGTACAGACCACCCCGTCCAAGGTCGACATGGTTCTGGCAAACATGACCCACAAGCGCGTACGCGACGAGAAGATTGATTTCTCCATCACTTACTTCTTCGATGGTCAGAAATTCCTGGCCAAGAAAGGCACAGTCAAAGACGTCAAGGATCTGGCCAAGATGAAAGTCGGTTCCATGCAGGGTACCACCTCCATCGTCAACGTGACTGCCTACCTGAAGTCTCTGGGCAACGCTAACCCCAAGGTCATCGGTTACGATGGTGAAGTCGCCATGTTCGAAGCTCTGCGCTCCGGTCGTGTGCAGGCTATCTCCACCGACTCCACCTTGCTGCTCGGCTACGCCGCCAAGGTCCCCGGCCAGTTCGAACTGGTTGGTGAATTCATCTCTGACGAACCTTACGGCATCGGCCTGCCCCAGGACGACTCTGCATGGCGCGACGCTGTCAACTTCGCCATTCAGGACATCTGGAAAGACGGTACCTACCAGAAGATCTACGACAAGTGGTTCGGCCCGGATTCCAAGTACCCGTTCCCGCTGACTTCCAAGATCGAAATGTGGCCCTAAGCTGCGAACTAAAGCCTAAAACGGGTCCCGGAGCACCTAAGCTCCGGGACCTTCTTCCTTAAAAGAGTACAATGATAAAACGGTATTTCGAGAAAGTCTGGGTCCAGAATCTTACGCTGCTGGCAATGGTCGGTGCGTTGGCCTATTACTTCACCTTCATATTCGAATTCAAATATGACTTTGACTGGGCTGTTTTCTTCGTAGAAGGACAGTACGGTCACATGGGCGATCTGATGGTCAACGGTCTCAACTCGACCCTTACCATCACTCTCTACTCCGCTGTCATCGCTTTGGCATTCGGTACAATTTTCGGCCTGGCCAGACTGTCCAGCTTCAAACCGGTCTACTGGCTGGCTACCTGCTATGTGGAAATTTTCCGCAACACCCCTCTGCTTATCCAGCTCTTTTTCTGGAACTTTGCACTCCCCTATGCATTTCCTGAAGAAATCCGATTCAAGCTTTTTGAAATGGATTTCGAATTTTGGTGTGCCACCATCGGTTGCGGTATTTTCACTGGCGCATTCATGGCGGAAATCATCCGCGCGGGCATTCAATCCATTCCTAAAGGCTTGCTGGAAGCATCATATTCTTCCGGCCTCAGCTTCCCCCAGACCCTGCGTAAGATCATCCTGCCACTGGCCTTCCGTGAAATCATTCCGCCCTTGGGCAGCGAATTTCTCAACAACATGAAGAACACTTCCCTGGCCATGACCATTGGCGTGACCGAATTGTTCTGGTCCATGCAGGAAGTACTCTCGCTCACATACCGCACCTTTGAATCGTTCATCGTGGCCACAGCCATATACCTGCTGCTTTCCCTGATCATAGCCTGCCTCATGAACATCGTGAACGAAAAGCTCAAGATCATGCCGCGCGACAGGATCACTGTGCTCCGCAGGATTGCTGACATTCTCTTCCTCCCTGTAGACATCATCGGAAACGGTTTGGAATACGTGTTCTGGTATCTCCGGAAATCCCCGGAGCAAAAAACGGTGTCTCCAATTGCCCGACTTTTCAAATCGTCTATCAAGACGCTTAGTTGGGGAGCCAAAATCCTGTTCGTCGCGGCTCTGGGATATTTACTTTATTTGCTCGGCACCGCCCTTATGAATTTCAATTACGAAATCATCTGGGCTAACTTGCCCGCCCTGCTCATCTGGCGATTCCCCAATGGAGACAGCTCTGAATTCTTCATGGGACTGGGCGGCCTGTCCGGCTCTCTCCTGATGGCGATCATCTCCATCACCGGCAGCTTCTTCATTGGACTGTTCATCGGCATGGGGCGCACAGCAAAAAATAACGCCATCAAAATTCCATGCACACTCTACATTGAACTGGTCCGTGGTGTTCCTCTTGTCCTGGTCATTCTTTGGTTCTACCAAGTCATTCTCGACTTCGTCTTCAAGCTTGAAATCCACGCCTTCTGGGCAGGTACCATCGCACTGACATTCTTCTTCGGTGCATACATCGCCGAAACAGTCCGTGGCGGTATCGAAAACATCCCCGTTGGCCAAGTAGAAGCAGCCAAGGCCTCAGGTCTCAGCTACTTCCAGACCATGCGCAAGATTGTCCTGCCTCAGGCCCTCAAACAGATGCTTCCGGCCCTTGTCGGCATGTTCATCGCGGCTTTCAAGGATACGGCTCTGGTGTACATCATCGGCGTCATGGACCTGACCCGCGCGGCCTATGCCGTCAACAACCGAACAATGATTTATCCGTTTGAAATCTACACGACTGTCATCGTGCTGTACTTCATATTCAGCTACGTCATGAGTCTCTATGCCAAACGATTGGAAAGAAAACTCAGCCCGGAGAGCGTTCGCATTGCAATGTAGACTCTCCATCCAGATTCAAAACCCAAGGGGAAGCAATATGCTTCCCCTTTTTTTGTGTCTCACGTAGGATTAAAAAAACAGAACCATGGAGTCGCCCGACCATGAAAGAAAAAATGACACCTCCCGAAAGCGTGGCTGTTCTCTGCCTGCTGACCGTGGGCGCAGATAAAAAAATCAGACTCGAAGAAATCACCTCCATGATACAGAACTCGTTCTTTCAAGAACACGTTATGGACAAGATCAGTCCACACCACTCGTTTCTCGAAAGATACAAACAAGCCCTGAAAATGGAAGGGCCAGAAAAACTGGAAGCACGGGCCATCGCCGCCTTGAGCTCCGATTTCACAGCTTTAAAACTCAAAACAGTAGCCCTCATGCTTCTTATTGCTGAAGCAGACGGTGAATTCGATGATATGGAAAAGGCGCTCATAGGACGCGTTGCAAAAAGTCTAAAACTCAATCCCGCTGAAGCACAAACAGAACTGCAAAAGATGAAAAAGGCCGTGCTCACTGAAAAGCAGGAAAAAGACACAACTGATTAAACATCCTCCCCCCCCCGCTTCACACAATCGAGCCCTCTTTTCAGAGGTTTTTTCTTTACCAATGGCGTGAAAGAGTATGACCAAGTGCGCAATAATCGTACGGTCCCTCAAAGCTCATACCCACACTTCATCATTATTTCAACGAGTTAGAATCTGGCACAGCTCTTGCCTTATTCACAGCGTCACTGATCACAAACCGCTGGAGGAATGCATGTACCGCTTTATCATGATCGCAACGACACTCTGTGTCCTGGCCCTATCGGCCCCCACGAGCTTTGCTGCAACCGAGGCCCCGGGCGACCTGAAGCTTGGCCCGCCTGATGGCATGAAGGCTACCAAGACATTGGTTGATTTTTCTCACGCCAAGCACGATGCGGCCAAGATCGAATGTGCGAACTGCCACCACACCTGGGACGGTACAAGTGACATCCAGTCCTGCGCCACTCCCGCCTGTCACGATCAGCCCGGCAAGAAGGGCACAACCGCCTTTTACACGGCCTTCCACACCAAGAAGTCGGACAAGAGCTGTCTAGGCTGCCACAAGATCGTGAAGAAGCGCGACGGCAAGCCCGTCCCGGTCAGCTGCAAGTCCTGCCACCCCAAGTAACCGATAGCCATACCTCCTTCACCTCCCTCAAACGAAAAGGCCCGCTCATTTGCGGGCCTTTTCTATGAATACGAAATTATAAAAAACGGGATCAGGAAACGCGTAAAGCCTCTTGGACGGCCTTGAGTTTCTTGACCTGCGCCAATGCGGAATACAGCTGGTTAAGATCTTTTACCTCCACAGTGAAATACAGCTTGGAAGTACCATCCACATTGGACTCGAAACTACCGGAGTCGATATTGACCTCCATCTCGGCCAGCATGGAGCAAATCTTGCCAAGCATACCGGGCTTGTTGAGACACTTGACCTTGATCTTGGCCGGATACGGTTTTTCCTCAACTCCTTCCCAGGTGACCTGAATCAACCGTTCATCTTCAAAATTCTTGACGTTATGACAGTCAATACGATGCACGGTCACACCGCGTCCGCGTGTGATATACCCGACAATGGGTTCGCCCGGCAGAGGAGTGCAACAGCTGGCAAAACGAACAAGTACGTTATCTACACCAGAAATTTGTAAACCATCGGTCTTGGGCTTCTTCTTGCTCTCATCTTCAACGGCCTTGTCCTTGACCTTACGCTCGTCCAGAGTCTCGCCGTGCATGAGTGCATACAAACGTTTCACAACCTTGCGTGGCGTAAAACGCGAAAAGCCGACCTGGCTCAAAAGATCATCCACACTGCCACAATTGAATTCCTCAGCCAGTTTGAGGAATTCACCATCCTTCATCGCCTTCTGCACATTGATGCCGACCCGACGACCTTCTTTCTCAAGCAACTCCTTGGCAAGGGCGATAGACCGTTCACGTTCCACTGTACGGATGTATTGCTTGATACGAGTCCGCGCCTTGGCTGTTTTAACAAACTTGAGCCAATCACGGCTCGGCATCCGGTTCTTGTCAGTGATGACCTCGACGGAATCACCATTCTTGAGCGTGGTATGCAACGGCACGATTCGACCATTGATCTTAGCTCCAGCACACTTATCACCCACTTCCGAGTGAATAGCATACGCGAAATCCACAGGTGTAGCCCCATCCGGCAACTCCTTGATGTCACCGTTAGGCGTAAACACGTAGACTTCTTCCTGAAACATCTCCAGCCGCAAGGAAGACATGAACTCGCGGGGGTCGGAAAGCTCCCGTTGCCAATCCATGATCTGCTTAAGCCAGGTATACCGCTCCGCATCACGCGTTCCGGTTGCCCTGCCCTTTTTGCCGCCCTTACCCACTTCCTTATA